>RCNG010000770.1_pt1 | contig 25001 bp, 17 predicted proteins | sample 2041371 | NCBI WGS metagenome assembly RCNG01 (sample SAMN09708227, study PRJNA481090) | Marine sediment metagenome, whole genome shotgun sequencing project. | biome: marine sediment; feature: ocean; material: sediment; isolation source: Sewage treatment plant 1 marine sediment (STP1) ... | reverse complement strand
ACGCCTCATATACCTGAAACTTGATCTTTTTTGATCAAATTTGAACGGAATATCGGTTTTTGTTGTAATCTAAGATATGCTTCCATTCCTCGAACGCATTAGACCTCTGCAAGGAACCAGCCTTGTGCTTACACAACGCGAGGAGAAGCGATTCGATTTCGCCTGGCACCGCCATTCCGAATTTGAGTTAACGCTGATCACGTCCGGGGGCGGACGGCGCTTCGTGGGCGACACCATTGCGGATTACGGACCGGGAGACTTCGTGTTGGTCGGCCCGAATCTACCCCACACCTGGGCATCGCACGAATCAGATCGCGGGCCACATGCCGCGACCGTCGCCCAGTTCGCTGCCAACAAGCTCGGCGAGTGGCCGGAACTATCAGCGGTGAGGCAAATGTTGCAAAGGGCGGAACGCGGGCTGCTATTTACAGCGAAATCGGACATACCCCGCAAGTGCCTGGAACGCGCTCAGAAAGCAGAGGGGCTGGAACGATGGCTTGGCTTACTGCAGACGCTGAACCAGCTCAGCAGAATCCCAGCCTCCCCGATCGTGTCGCCCGGCTGGATTCGACAAGAGCAGGGCCACCGCGTCTCGCACCATAGCAAACAGCGAGACACCCGCATCGATACCGTGTACCAGCACATAGAACGACACCTGCTGCGTAACATTCCCCAGCATCAAGTCGCGGACCTGGTCGGGCTCAGCCCGGCAGCCTTTTCACGTTTCTTCAAACGCGCGGCCGGTACATCTTACACTCGCTACGTCCAGGAACTTCGCATCGGCGAAGCCTGTCGTCTTCTCAGCGAGACTGACGGGGCCATCACCAACATTGCTCTCGATGTTGGGTTCCTATGCGTTCCCCACTTCAACCGCGTCTTCAAACGTCTACGCGGCATGCCTCCACGCCAGTGGCGCCAGACACAGCGAGGCCACGCATCGAACAGAACGTGAGTCAAAACTCGATTTTCAAGTTAGCAGAGAATATCGCTAACCAATGGGACAATTCCTGTTGCGATAGTCGGCCGGTGCCATTTCCGTATGCTTCTTGAAACTGCGGTAAAAGTGCGCCAGGTCAGTGAAACCCAGCTGGCTCGATATTGCTTTTATGGGAAGCGCGCTCTCACGCAGAAGGCGACGCGCCTCGCGCATTTTCATCTCCTGAAAATACTGCGCGGGACCAATGCCATACTCGACCCGAAAAACACGGCGCAGGTGGCTACCTGACAGAGCGACTCTGCTGGCCATCTCATCGACCGAAAACGACTGCTTGAGATTTTCTCCGAGCCACGCCTCCAGTTTCCGCAAGAGAATCTGTGTTTTTCTTGCCGACGTTGATGACACTGGCTTAATAGCGAATTGCAGCTGCGCGAGCGCGAGACAAAGGAGATGGCATTGCATTGCCTGAGTCAGCTCGTTGGATGATTGTTCCCTCAGCCGTAGCGATCGATCCAAATCTCGGTCGATCAGGCTATTACCCACAGCATCCAGGAACTCGAAGCCACGTTTCCTGCCTATGAATTTTCTTAATACCGACTGTGACGACCCTGCCGCGGTTTTGTGAAGAACAAAATGATGGACGGACGCCCTGGTTTGTTCGGCGACGCTTTCGCCGCAGAAGGATGTTTCGGGATAAATCAGTACACCCTGACCCTTACGCACATTGATCGGTTCGCCCGCATTGATCTCTAAAGATATCTCGCCAGCATGAATGAACAGCAAGTCGAAGTGCGGCCACATAGCCGGACCGACCGGCCGATCGTGGTTGAATTCACCGTAGCTGCTAAAGATTATTTCCACAGTTCTGTCCGATCCAGCTATTTATATCCTGCTTTGTTCTCTAAGTGATTCATTCAGGTCACGTTGATATTGGTCGTGCGCTTCCTGATCTATCGCCACATCATCACGATAGAAAATAAACCCAATGCTCTTGCGATCGCGATCGCTGCTATTTCCATTGGCACGGTGAATCGTCCGGCTGTGGTGCACCAAAATATCGCCTGGCCCCGCAGTCATCTGCACGCACGCAGCATCATCTTCGGCCGACCAATCGGACACGCCTTGGGAGAATCCGAGCGTGCCTGTCTTGCCGTGTGGGCGTATCTCGCTGTTATGCGAGCCGGGTATGTAACATACCGCGCCGTTGCGTTCGTCGGCCTCACCCAATGACAACCACATCGTGACCGCCTGTTGCGGCTTGATCATGAAATAGTAGCCATCCTGATGTGGCGGGGTCGGTTTCCCCAGTTGCGGCACTTTGTTGAAGTACTGCATGTTTTGTAACTCCACCCCACCGCCAAGCAGTTCCTCGGCCAGACCAACAACTTTCTTCGATTTCGCAAGAGATTCGAAGTAGTTGTCGAATTCGTTCAATTTCTGAATCTGCTTCAGCGTTGAATAGTCGCCTTTTACCTCACAGTAAACGACATCGTCAGGAAGTTGAGGGACTTCGTCTTCAATGAACTGCAACGTCGCCTGCCGTAGCTCATCGACCTCGTTCTTATCCAGGAACGACTTTATTGCAACGTACCCGTCGCTGTCGAATGTCGATCTGAGGTTTTCCACAATTTGTCTCCGCGGGTCACTGGATGATTGCTAGCAGAGTTCAATATAGGCCAGACGCAGCGAACAAGCGATTCGTCAAAATGCGCACGTTATTGCCATATTCGATCATTTTCGAAAGCCCAGCTTAACGGATTAAGAGTCCTTTTCGCAATTTTCCAAGCGTGTCGGCGTACATCCGCTTACTGACTTTGGCATCGGGATAGTGGTTTTCGGCCGCGTGGTAAACGCCGGGGTAGATTTCGAACTCGCCCGGTGAACCGTCGGCGATAAGCTTTTGCATGAATGCGACGTTCTCGTCACGGAACAGGTCGGCATCACCGACGCATAGATAGGTCGACGGCAGTCCTGAAAGGTCAGTCGCGCGACTCGGAGCGGCATACGGCGAAGCGTCAACGCCCGGATCTTCGCCAAGGTACATTTCCCAGGCATTCAGCGACGTTGCTCGATTCCAGATCGGGTATTCAGCAACGCTACCCGAAGTCGTGGCATGCAGGTTGTCGAGCATCGGATACATCAATAGTTGAAAGATGGGCGCGGGATACGTGGAGTCCCGGCATAATAAAGTGACGCCAGCGGCCAGCCCAGCCCCCGCACTCGCCCCGCCAATCGCAATCTTGCTTGCATCGATACCGAGCGTTGCCACATTTTCACGCAGCCATTTGAAAGCAACGATTCCGTCATCGACGCCAGCGGGAAACGGGTGCTCCGGTGCCAGTCGATAGTCAACTGACACCACGGTACAACCGACGTCCGACGCCAACTGCTTGCCCAACAAATCGTCGCCCGTCCCCATGACATAACCGCCGCCGTGAAACCACAGCAAAGCATGTCGTTGATTCAAGCCCTCCGGCTGATAAACATAGACCTGTGTTTTGCCGTACTCTTCCTCAATCACGTGTCTGGTGGTATGCAAATCAGGCGCCGGGTCGGGCGACATCTCTCTTGCCTCTGCTGACAGTTGCCGCGCGACTTCGATGTTTCGACGACTGATCGGACCCATTGAGGCCGGGCGCGTTTCATTGACTGGAAGCAGCTCCGGATCGATAGGACGGTGCGCTCCGAGTTGTTCGAGCTCGGCCGCGATAATGTCCACGAGCCTCGGCCAGTCCGGTGGCTCCTGTCCGTCCAGAGGCAGCATACCGAAGTGATCAGCCTCCTCGAATCGAACCAACCTTAAATTCGGGTTTTCGGCGGTATTCGCGTAAATTTCTTGCTGCGCTATTGCGACGTCTTCATCGATCGCTCCATGAACGATTGTCATCGGCACCGAATCGATGTGAAGTTGAGCGGGATTCGCCGCCGCATAACGCTCTGGGTATTCGTCAATAGAGCCACCCAACAATCGCTCAACCTGCAGCGGCTGACTAAGGTCATGCGATTGCCTCAGATCGAGAATTCCCGCGATCGACACTACGCGCGTCGGTACTAGCGGATCTGCACAATACAGTTCGCTTGATTGGGGAATCGATGCTCGGCCTGCTGTCCAGGCTGCCAGGTGCCCGCCTGCCGAATGCCCTGCAAGCAGAATGCGATTGAGATCGAGACATTCAGTCTTGGCGATTGACCGCAAAAAATCGATACCCGCCGCGACGTCCTGAAACACCGCTGGCCATGGCGCTTTCGTATTGGCGCCATCGGTATTCATGCGCCGGTACTCAAGATTCCAGACCGCCGCACCTGACGTTTTGAATGTCTCTACGATCGCATTCGTGGCATAGGACTCCAGCGTGTGATTGTCCTTCCAGTAGCCGCCATGGATGACAATCAATACCGGCCTTTCAACCTGTCCTGGAGGCCGATAAAGATGGCCAAACTGGTCTTCGTGCGAGCCGTAAGAGAGCTTTAGCATGTCAGTAAAAACGATGCTTCCACGCGTAGGGTCGCAGAGCGTCGCGTAGCTCGGCCGGAAATGCTGTGCCGTCGGAGTACGCGGTATTGAGATCGACCTCGGCTCGGTTTCGCATCCCACACGCAACTGTGGAAACGGCTGGATCATGCAGACTGTACTTCATCGCCGCTTCTGCAAGAGTTGAGTAGTAGCTTGAACAGGTTGACTGAATATCAGCGACGCGTGCCAGTGTCTCCGCGAAGTTTTTTCCTTTGTACATCTGGTGGCGCTTGTCATCTGGAGCCCAGTCCGCGTAGGTATCTTCAGTCCAGGTGCCCGTCAACGCACCTGAATCAAAGGGAACCCGGGCGATGAACGCAGTCGATGTCTTCTCGCCGTAACGGAAAAGCTCGATGGCAGGTTCCTGCTCAAAAATATTGAAAATAAGCTGTTGAGCCGCAACCAAGCCGCTTTTGGCCAACAACACGCCGGTCGCCGGGCGGATATCCGGAAGTGATACGCCCAGGTGCCTCACCTTGCCTTCATCGACCAGCTTCAATAGTCCTTCCAGCCACTCGAATTCTGTTACCCCGTCTTCCATCCAAAGGTGCAGCTGCAACAAATCAATACAATCGACGCCGAGTCGTCGCAGAGACCCTTCGACGTTTTCGCGAAGATGATGTTCCGGGTACCGGCCTTTGATACTAATGTTGGAGTCGCGACCCGCGGATAGTCCAAGTGGTGGAACCTTAGTGGCGACGAAAATTCGATCGCCGCGCCACTGTTTGAGCGCTTTGCCGATCGTGCTTTCACTTCTGCCATTGCCGTACAGAACAGCGGTATCGACGAGATTGATGCCCTTCTCGAAAGCGTACAAAAGCGTATCGATCGATTCTTTTTCATCGACCGCACCCCAGGTACCACCCAGCTGCCAAGCTCCGAAGGCTATTTCACTTATTTGCCAGCCAGTGCGGCCAAACGTCCTGAATTGCATTGATCTAGCTCACCAAACTTGTTGCCCGACAAGAAGACAATAGCAGTATATTAGTCAGGCAAAGGCGCAAAGAGGATCTTCGGTGTACGCACACCCGGTTTGATCTCCCCGGACGGAACCACGACCCCCCCTTTCCAAAGGACTGTGTTTGTCGTAACCGCTGGCCATACTCCGTCGCGTCCGGTTAGAGTCAGGTGGCTGCGAATTTTCGGCATTGCGCTATGCAGCTGCCAGCTGTCGCTCGGCACATCATAAATGTAGTTTTCGACCGGGAAGCCGGGATGGTGCTCGCGCAAGATGTCGTTTTGCCCGTCAAGACTGCCGTCTGACCCAGCAAGGACGATCAGCTGCTGGTTCGAATTTAGACTTATTGCCGGCGATGGTGATGCCGCTCTGTCGGACGGCATATCAGCCAGTCGTCTCCAGCCCCGCTCTTCGCTATAGGCGTAAGCGTCGCGTAGATACCGACGGGACAGAGAATCGTCTGAACCGACCAGTTCAGCACCGCCAAACAGGAAAAACTCGTCATTGATCACACCAGCAACCGCCAACATCCTCGACGGTCCGGGCCACGTAGGCAACTTCAGCCAGCCATCCTCCGGTGTTTCTAAATTGAGTGACCAAACGTCGGAAAATGTGCGAGAACCGTCCGTCCCGCCTGCTACGTAGATCGCGTCGCCAACGATGGCGCCGCACAGATTGTATGCCGCCTGCGGAAGTGGCGGCAAAGGTAGGACCTGGACACCGTCCTCTTGCAGGGATAGTTCGTAAACCGCATCGGATGCGTTTTCGCCTCCGTGGTCGCCACCAATCAGATACGCGCGGCCGCTGTAGGAGACCGACAAACCGTAGGCGGCATCGGCAGGCAACTTACCGCTTTTCTTCCATTCAGTCGCACCATCATAGAGGTATATGTCGTCGTACCAATGCTTCGCGCCGCCTTCCCATGGAAAGCCATCAGGAAAATTCGCTCCGCCTGCAAGCATCAGGTAGCTGACGCCATCGCGTTCTAGTATCCCTGAGAAACCTCCGGCGAAGCCGTGCTCATCGGGCAGAGACGGCAGGGTTTCCCATCGCAATGGCGGCGTGTTCCATAAATCGGTCTCATCGGGCGCGTCGTTGCAACTTGAGGTTGCAAGCGCGATTACCAGACCACTCAGGATGCTGCGGCCGAGCCGGGCAAATCGTTCTCCGTCCTTTATCAATCGATGCACCATTGACTTCATATCTCAGGACCTCGTCAAAAGAGTCTTCTTCGTCTATAAAAAAGTGGCGGCAAATTCCTTTGCCGCCACTTTACTTGTCAAAACGGGGGGGGCTCGATCTGACAAATACTAGTCTGTTCAATACTAATCAATCCATCGAATACCTGAACCCTGCAAAGATCTGGCGACCAATCACATCGTAAACACTTGGATCGGTATTAGTACCACCAGCAGCACCCCGGACAAGAATATCTGGCTCTTCTTCTAATACATTGTTAATACCAATATACGCTGCGAGCGAATCTGAAAATTGATAGCTAGCACTTAAATCAAGATAGAAGACGCTATCGAGCGTATTCAAACTATCTGAAAAGTCGTGGGCACCCAGATACGCTTTAGTCTCATCACGGTATCTTACTTGCGAGAACAGATTGAAACGATCATTCCAGTCGTACGAAGCATTAACCGTTAGACGTGTATCAGGAAAGCGAGGGCGCCCAGCAAAAACTTCAACATTACCGCTACCATCTACTACTTCATAATCATTCAGGAAGTTAGCGAGTAATTGCACACGCAAATTATCAATTGTGTACGTTACTTCAGCATCGATACCGCTCGTATTGATCACGTCAGCATTGAACGTGGTCGCGTTGATCTGCAGAATCGGACCACTGTTCGGATCACGTCGAACGGTGTCACCACAAGTCTCGTCAAAAGCACCCGGTGCCACATCATAACAACGATCAATGAGTACTGGAGCCGACACCGAAGCGATCGCTCCCTCAATTTCGATATCATAATAATCCAAAGAAATCAGCCAGTCTGGCGTGGGTGTAAATACGGCGCCGAAGGTCAGCGCGTCGGCCTCCTCCTCTTCCAGGAGCAGTGAACCACCAGAGACAACAAGCGTATTATTGCCTTCCGATGCCACCAGCGTAAACGAACCTTCGGTGGCAATACGATTAGCAATGGCAGCGATTGACCGACAGTTGGTTGCAATATCGCCGGTAGTGGCGGCAGTGGTTCCATCACAAACGTCCGTATCCGGGCTCGCTACCGACGGCACACCGTTGGAAAACAAGTCATTTACGTTCGGGGCACGAACAGACCTTGATTGGCTTGCTCTGAAACGGATCATCTCATTAATCGGCGCATCGAAACCGACACGATAAGATGTAGCATTACCCACTGTTGAATAGTCACCGAAACGCGCAGCCAAACTAATTTCTAACCAATCGGCAACCGGTGCCAGTACTTCTCCAAACACCTCTGTAACATCAAAATCACCTTCAATACCAAGGATTTGAACGTCACGTGCGGTACCACTTTGTGTGAACGGATCTGGTGTTTCTATCGCATCTTCTTTTCGGTATTCAATACCGGCAGCAAACTGTAGCGGACGACCTTCAACAAGGGTAAATGGCAAATCACCACTGAGCACACTATTCAAAACAATTTGCTCAATTTCACCGGATTGTCCGGTATTGATCGCGATGTAATCCAGCGCCTCTTGGGAAAAGCCCACTACTCCGGCTTGGCCAGCCAGGCTGTCTGTGGTTCTGAACGGATTAACGGGAACACAACCCAGGCTCCGTGCTGTAGCATCTGCGCATTGATATCCTCCATTTCCGTCGTCCTCAATGGTAATCGCTTCGCGGAAGTTTAGAATATTAACATCGCCACTCTTGTTAATGGACTGGCTGGTGATCCCGTAGACCGCATTGCTAGTCAGGGACAGACCACCATCAAAATCAGTGCTAAAGCTACCTGCTACGCGGAATGTATCACGCGAAACGTCCACCGCTTGATCACCGAACTCAATCGGTCGGAGGGCGGTGCCAATGTTGCTCAAGTTTGTATCAGTGATCCCAGACGCGGCGAGCGCAGCGAGCAATTGAGGTCCAACACTACTACCAACGAAATACGGGCTGGTTGCAACATCGATACTTGGTATACCACCTTGTCCGGTACGAAAAACGTTACCGTTTACATCTAAAGGAATGGGCTCATGATTAGATTCAGCAGTTACTCGTGAATAGTTCATCTCCAGCTCAGCTGAAGATCGTTCTGATACTTCAAAGGTAATGCCCGAACTAACATGAAAACGTTCAAAGGGCGCCACGATTCTGCGCCGTCCATGCTGGTTACTAAAATCACTCGTGCCATCCGGGTTGAAGTTGCCATCGAGCAACGGTTGATTGGTATTAAACACAGAACCATCGCCAAACAGATCAACTCGATTTGCGCCGGTGCCGGCAGCCAAGCGCGCTCCTGGCACGTGAGCCGGTCCATCTCGACGCGCAATGGATTCACGAATACCATCGCCGTCAGTGTCTATAAACCGTAATTCGTAGGCTGAAAAATCCCGATCAGGGGAACGTAAAGTATCTTGCTCTGAATAACCGACTGACGCCCAGGCGTTACCAGCATCGAAATTCTTACCGTAGGTAAAGTCGACATTGCTCCGCTCCGCGCCACCGTCAGCACTATCTGAAGCAAACGCATTGAGTATTCCACCGTCAAAATCCTTCTTGGTGATGATATTGATGACACCCGCGATTGCATCTGAACCATAAATTGCAGACTGACCACCCGTTAACACGTCAACGCGCTCAATCATTGAAGTGGGAATGCTGTTTAGATCAACACCATAGCCAGTATTTGCTGACACACCTGAAACGTAACGGCGTCCATTCAACAACACGAGGGTTCGCGCACTACCCAGGTTCCGCAGAGATACGGAAGAAACACCAATATTCGCAGTGCCCGCTCCAAAAGGAATTGTATTAAAGCCGTCACCATTTGATTGCGTTGTAACAGATGGAAACGTTCTCAACACATCACCAACTGCAATGGCACCGAGGCCCTCTACAACATCCGACCCAATTGCAGCGATTGGTGCCGATGAGTTTGCGTTGGTTGCTCTTTGAATATTTGAACCGGTAACGATTATTTCTTCCAACACCTCTTCTGTTGCATCTTGAGCAGCAACTGGCGAGACAGTGAATATGGCGGCCAATACGGCCACCAAGCCTGTTTTTCTAGTGATCATCTGATCCCCCTCGGGTTCCGACACGCTGTCGGTTACGGACATTAAGAGTCCCTGATCACTAAACACCGGCTCCAGCCCTGTGTCGGCCAACATTAATCTGATGGCATCGGCAACGCTGTATTCACCCACCAATTTGTTAGCTGTCTTCTCTTTTGCAGTCTTGAATCTGAAGATCAGCGTCAAATCGGCTTGCTCAGCAAACTGGGTGAGCGACAAATCCGCTCTTTGCTGAGGAATATTGAAGAACATCGATTTCGCATTTGTTGTCTCAGCGGCAAAGCTCGCCGCAGACCACATCAAACACAGCACGATCACTGCATAGCAGATACTTCTTCGCCCGTCCTCGGCAGGACCCAAAAAATGCAGGCCCTGCTTAGTAGACGAATGAATTATTTTTTTCCCTTGGTGCATTAAAAATAATTGTTTTCATAAGGGTGCCGTTGGGAATTCTATTCGGCATTTGTGGCAGATGCCAGCTCAACCTTATGGTCACCGACCCACTGATACGATATTTCGAATTCCTGTCGGAGGACAGCAAGCAGGCCCTCTACATCTCCAGCCTTGAAGAAGCCTGCGATCTCCTCCTGCTTAGAGTCTTCATCCAGGAAAACGAACTCAACGGCGGTGTAGCGCTCGACCTCCTCCACGGCTTCCTCGAGCGTTTCACCCGTGAAAATGATGTTTCCATTTCTCCATGAGAGCTTGACCGCGATTTCCTCTGTTTCGATTTCTTCTGTCTCAATTTTCTGAAGCGTCTCTTCAACATGACGAATCATGGCCTCTTCACCTCCAGCAACAAGTGTGGAGGTCGGTGCCAGCTCAACGGGCTCCCCTGCATCCAAATCTTCCAGCGGTACATCCAGAAATCCGACGACCACCAGCCCCTCTGTTACGACAAGCTCGATGCTTTGGTCGCTGGTAATTTCGATGTTGAATTCAGTGCCAAGCGCTTGAATTATCTGATCACCGACCAGCACACTCAATGGACGAGGCTCGTGGGCAACATTCACGTGAATTTCGCCCCGCTCCAAACGCATAATCCGATTCGCGTCAGTGAAATTGATGGAGACGAGGCTGTCGGTATTGAGCACAACAGTGCTGCCATCGGGCAACACAAACGTGGCTTGTTCGCCTTTCCTGGTCGAGAAAACGTTGGCAGGCAGATCTGCCACCAGGGTGCCAGCTGAGCCGTCAAAGTACCCTTCGCTCTTCATCAATAGCATGGCTGAAGCTATTGCCAACAAAAGTGTTGCGGCGATTGCCCACGCGATGGGCTTCGATCGTTTCTCGTCTACGCTCGATATGGGGACAATATCGGACAATATGGACATTGTGTCCATTTCGTCCCAAAACTCAGCCATTTCCATGAACGACTGATAGTTATCTGCCGAGTTGGACAGCCAGCGTTTCAGATCTTCTTTTTCAGAGTCTGTGATACCTCTGTCAATCCTGGCAATCCAACGACCTGCTTCGTCATCCCTGCTCGCAGCAGTCGAAATTTGGGTGATGTTACTCATGGTCATTCATTTTCCTGGCTTTTTGCTGATTGAATCAGCAATGTTCAAGTCGATTTCGCCACGTCCCGACCGATGTGATTCCACTATGCGCTTACAGCGAGAAAGCCCGATGGCGATGTGGCCTTCGACGGTCTTCTCGCTAATCTTCATTTCCTCAGCGATTTCTCGCTGTGTATATCCATATACTTTCTTTAAGACAAAGGCCCGGCGGCATTGCACGGGTAGACTTCGAACGGCGCGGCAGAAAGTGACGAAATCCTCGTCGGAGCAGACCTGTTCCAAAGTGTCTCTGGCCGTTGCCAAATTGGACTCATTATCGCCTTCTTCGTCATTATCCAACGAATCCGATAGGCGATATTCGGCCCGTTTGACATAGTCCAATGCGAGGTTTCGAGCCGTTTTGAGCATATAGGATCGCGGTGACCGCAATTCGCTGACCAAAGAAGCTTTGCAAGCACGAACGTAGGTTTCCTGAACAATATCCTCGACATCATGGGGCGGCACGATACTGGTAACCGCGCCTGCGAGACGACCTCTTATCGAGAGATACAACGTATTCAGTTGTTTATCCATGCGCAGCCCCGTCTGGCGTCTAGATCATTGAATCCATACAGTTATAGACGAATTAGTCCGAGAAATCCCTTGACGGCAATGCTCATTCGCTCTAATTCTCGATGTGAAGTGACCAGATAACAGGTGTACGAACTCTCGGCCGCACTTCTCCTGTCGGATAGACGATTGTGTCCCGCCAGAATACGGCTTTGGTGGTTACCGCACTGGCCGCTACCTTGTGACCTTGCTCGCCCATCGGATCGGCAACGAGCGGTGCACTGCTCCCGCCTATCCAGGTGTCTTTCTTAACGTCATAGAATAATGGCGCACGCTGAAATCCCGGATGTCTCGGGAAGTCCTCCCAACCTACGCCCATCCTGCCGTATGCCTCTCGCAACGTGTCACCCCTTGCTCCGGATAGTACGGCGATGCGTGATTTATCCAGCGCAAGCGCAGTACCGGCGCTTCGGCTCTCCGCTCTTCCGTTTACCTCCATGTCCGCTTTTCTTGCCCACTCGCCGCTACCATTGCGCGCCCGCGGATTGAATGCCCACACATCATTATAGAAGTGCAGGTAGTAGCGATCATCACCCAGACCTACCGGAATGGCGTCACGATTTTCGTCAAGCGTTGTCCGTCTTCGGCCGCCGATGACATAGAGCATTTCGCCTCCATCGCCAGACTGCGCAACAACCATCGCCGCCGATCGGGAAAGATCCTCATTCTCCCCCTCTGGTATCGAGGGCATCTTGCGCCATGGATCAATTGGCTGCCCGTCCGTATTCAGTCGCGGACGAATGTTGACCGTGCCATTCTCATGAATCGGATTGCCAGTAGAGTCGATTTCGATTCGCGACATGTCGAATGCGTACAGGTCTGCCGTCGTTGTCCGGTCATTGCTACCCAGCAGTACATACAGTGTGTCGCCGATGATCGCGGCACCGCCGCCAGTGGACTCACTCGGCAATGCGGGCAGATCCAACAGGCTCAACTGGCGGTCTTCATCATCCCATCGCAGGAGGTTGACAGTATTCGTTGCCGAGACACCGTTCGTGCCTCCTGCAACAATCATCCCGAGTGGATGAGACGCCGTCGCTCCGTACGCACTGTTGTCGGGCAGTTTCACGCCGACCGCGTGCCAACTCAGGCGCCCATCATCTGACCCTCGCGTCGCGACCCGGATGTCATCGTAGTACACCTTTACGGTATCGTCAGACCATAGATCGCCACCTTCCGAGACCGGGAAATTTGAACCGCCAGCGATAATCAGTGCATCGTTGTGAACACCAATTAGAGCACCACCCAGCCCAAGATGAGTCGGCTGGTTTTCCCCACCCGTATTGTCAGGCAGCTGACCGATCGCATTCCAACTGACCGTTGGTCCCGTTTCGACATCGATTGCTTCGTCCACAATAAGGACATTTCGCTTCGACTCGTCGTAATCCAGCAATCTTTCGCGAATATGCGCAACGACGTCTTCGTTTTCTGCGGACACTTCAGAGTGCTCACCAATTCCGTTCGGAGTCGCGAGCATGTCAAACAGAAGAAACTCATCATTCGCTGTTATCAGCGCTTTCCAGTTTTTATATCGGATGAGCCTTTTGAACCTGCCATCAACAGGCAGCTTCTCATGCAAGGCCCCCAGCATTTCCTGATACTCAACGCGTCCCGCAAGATTGATCCACTCGTTGGGATCATTTTCCAGATCGTAGAGTTCCTCGGTCCCATCGTAATAACTGATGAATTTGAAGTTACCACTGCGCAGCGCATAACTGCCACGACCTAATGTCGTTACGTTATAGTCGCGCACACTGGCTACCCGTCCCTCGACCAATGGTTTGAGTGATTTTCCTTCCAGATGCTTGCCGATTGGAAGCTGCGCGTAGTCCGCAATTGTCGGGAAAATATCCAGCAAACTTACGAAACTTGCTTGCGCTCCCTTTTCCATCGCATAAGCTTTTGGCGGTACGATCAGAAACGGGACCCGTGTTGACCCCTCCCAGGGTGAATGTTTTCCCCAATGCTCTTTCTCTCCCAATTCCCAGCCGTGATCGCTCCATAAGACGATCAGTGTATTGTCACGATAAGGACTGGCTTCCAGCGCGTCGAGGACGATCCCGACCTGTGCATCAACGAAATGAATCGACGCGAGGTAACCACGTACTGCGTCGTTCCAGGCCTCGTATTCGCGGACGCGCTCGAAGCTACCGGACCACGGGAAGTGGGCGTAATGCGAAGCAACCTCGGGCATGTCGGACAAATCGAACGGCGTCGTGTCTGGTAATGAAACAGGTTTTTCGCCGAAGGAATCGAAGTACTTTCGCGGCGCATAGAACGGCTGATGTGGGCGATAAAAACCGACGCCCAGAAAAAACGGCTCGTCGTAATCCTCATCAAGTTTCTGAGCTGCCCATCGTGCCATTTTTCCGTCTGGCATCTCGTCGTCTGCAACGTCTACAGGCCCCCAATCGAACGTGTTGTAGCCGTTCTCGGGACGATCAAGGAAGTTATCGATGCCATTGAGTGGCAGGGTCGCCGACAGAGTTCCGCGTTTGATCACCTTGCCCGGATAGACGTCTTTTACCACACCGCTTTCCAGGGCCTGTGCCTGTCCAAGAATGTCGCTACGATCGACCTCCTCGCCCGGGGTCATGCTCAGCTCTTCCCAGGTGAAAGGCCCGCCAATAGCCCCGGCATCCGGCCCATATTCGTCGTAGTTTTCGGGAACAACCATGCCCATTGCATGATTTATCTTCCCCGACCCCATGACGTAATAGCCGTTGTCCTTCAGAAACCGCGGCAGTGCAATAGCGTCCGGTACATAGTCCTTGTACATGCCTTTGTTGTTGTAGACCCCCGTCGTCTCCGGACGCATGCCCGTAAGCACGCTCGCTCTCGAAGGTCCGCAGATCGGGGATACGGTGTAAGCGTTGGTGAAATACACACCGCGATCCGCCAGGCGATCAAGATTCGGCGTTTTCGTATCCGGATGGCCGCCAAGAAACCCGACCCAATCATTGAGATCGTCGATTGCGACAAACAGGATATTCGGCGGACCGTCCGCTGGATAGGTCGTTTTGGCTTCGTCGCATGCGCAAAGCAAAAACATTGAAATTGTCAGGAAGAATGTTTTGTAGCGCCATTGTATTGTTTTCATACCTAACCCTTAGACTCCTCTGGTTGACGTACCCCGAGTAGTGAGTTTACCACCCAACGTCGTTTCACTGGCCATGACCTTTTACCGTATAAGCCGCCGGGCCGGGCCGACGGTATTCTTTCCTATGCGATTCGGAATAGGAAATATATGATAGAGGCTCCATACGACCGCATAGAGAAGGATCAGGAGACAATCAATGAGTAAGCTCAAAGGCAACCTGCTGGTTGCACAGTCGGGCGGACCGACGGCGGTTATCAACTGCACCCTGCAAGGGGTGGTCGAGCAGGCCATGCAGCAAAATCGAGGGAATCTACGGTGCCCATGAAGGCATCAAAGGCTTCATGGAAGAGGATATCTTCGACTTGCGCCAGGAATCGGCCGAGACCATTGCGGGATTGCGATCCACGTCGGCATCGATCTTAAACTCCTGCCGCTACAAAGTAGGTCCGGAAGATCTGGAACGTATTTTTAATGTGATCGAAGCCCAGAATATTCGTTACTTTTTCATCATCGGCGGCAACGACACGCAGGACACCGCCAATGAAGTATCGAAATATGCCCTGGCCCATAATTATGATCTTCGTGTAGCCGGCTTGCCAAAAACGATCGATAACGATTTGATGATAACGGATCATAGCCCCGGCTACGGCAGCGCGGCCCGGTATGCAGCAATCACGACGATGGATCTAAGCCGCGAACTCGAGTCGCTCAAGTCGACCACGCCGGTGACCATTTTGGAAACCTTTGGCCAGACGAACGGCTGGCTAGCGGGAGCGGCAGCACTGGCGAAGCAAAACGAAGATGATGGACCGCATCTGATTTACACCTCCGAGAAGAACCTACCCATTTCACAGATTCTTTCCGACATCGAGGATTGTTACCGCAAGTTGGGCAAAGTCTTGGTCGTCGTCGGCGAAGGCGTCAGCGATGATAAGGGCGTCCCGTTGGGACGAACCTCGGCCACTGCCGGTGGCGGTTTCAAGGCCGATATGTTCGGCGATGCAGCCAATAACTTGCGCCGCTTAGTTGTCGAAAATTTAGGGTTATTAGCCCGATGCTGTGTACCCGGTGCGGCGCTGCAATGTTCGATCACCTGCCAGTCACAAACTGACGCCGATGAAGCTTATGAAATCGGACGGTGGGCAGTTCGCCGCTGCGTGGAAGAACAAGAAACCGATTTCATGCCTGCCATCGTTCGAGATAGCACCGATCCTTATCGTTGGCATCTGGAACCGGCACCGCTGGAGAAGGTCGCCAATGACAAACAGGCGATGCCCAAGAATTTCATCAATGACGCAGGTAATTACGTCACTGAAGATTTCCTCAATTACTTACGGCCACTGGTCGGTCCGTTACCAAAATATTCCATCCTAAAAGGAGTGCAAGTCGCCAATAAACTCTGAATGAGCGCATAGAAAGAAGTAACCAAGCAAGGGCCTCATGGCGGAATCGTCGCGTCGAGCAACTCGATCCAGTGTTTAACGGGGACCTCGGCCTCGGCTCCAAGATGTAGCTGGCAACCGATGTTTGCCGTCACGATCTGTTCCGGGTCGTCAATTGAAAGTGCCGCCAGCTTGCGCTTGAGCAAGCGTTGGCTCATATCGGGCTGCAGCAATGAGTAAGTGCCCGCTGATCCGCAACAAAGATGACTCTCCGTCGTTTTGCTCAGCGGAATTCCCACTTTACTGAGGACGCGTTCCAGCACCCCACCCAATTGCTGCCCGTGCATCAACGTGCATGGACAGTGAACAGCTGTGCGTGACTTGTCCGCCACGTCGGCGAATACACTCAGATCCTCATCGTCGAGCACTTCGCACAAATCTTTTGCCAATTCGCTGATACGCGCAGCCTTCGCCGCATAGTCCGGATCGTTTTTGAGCAGCTCGCCATAGTCCTTGACCATTACGCCGCAGCCTGACGCCGTCGTTATGATTGCCTCGGCATCCGCCTCAACTTGCGGCCACCACGCATCGATATTGCGGCGCATGAAATCGAGGCCCTCGTCCTGCGCGCCCAGGTGGTAGCTCACGGCCCCACAGCAACCGGCCTCCTTCGCCTCGACCAGGTCGATCCCCAGGCGCCGCAATACACGTTGAGCCGCGTTATTTGTCCGCGGTGTCGCCGCCGCCTGCACGCAGCCGCCCAGGACAATCATCGTGCGAGCCGCTGCTGGCATCGTGGCTTGTTGAACCTCCAGTGCTTGCCGTGGAGGAATATTACGCCGCAGCGCTTGTGGCAGGATCGGCGAGAAGAACCGACCCAGGGCGAGCAGCACATTGATGCGCCGGGAATAGGGAAACACCGATCGCAGTACGCGCCGAACCAGCTTCTGGACGAATGGTCGATCACCTGACTCGTCGACCATTTCACGCCCTATGTCGACCAGACGGCCATATTCAACGCCAGAGGGACAGGTTGTTTCGCACGCGCGGCAGGTCAGGCAGCGATCAAGATGCTTGCGGGCCACGTCATTTGCCTGCCCACTCTCAAGCATGTTCTTGATCAGGTAAATTCGGCCACGCGGCCCGTCGCGCTCGTCGAACAGGTCCTGGTAGGTCGGGCAGGTCGCGTTACAAAAGCCACAATGTACGCAGCTCTGAACGAGATCCGCGGCTTCCTTCGCGGCCTGAGAGTCAGCAAATGCAGGGTGCAGGTTTACATACATGAAACGACCCGTTACAACCAGGAGTACAGGCGGCCGCGATTGAACACGCCAGCCGGATCAAATGCCGTTTTCAGTCTTTGCAACATCGCGCGATGGGGTGCGGCAAGAACAGGAAAAACGTCTGCACCGCGATCACCACCGCGAACCTGCGTCACTTCGCCCCCTGCGTTTACAGCGATGCCCTCGAATTCATTGCGTTGGTACGACCCCGCGATCCAGCGCCGCGCACCACCCCAATCGATCAGCCAGTCGCCGCCAGGTTTGAAGTGTGGAGCGTTTGCTCGTATGGAAAAGCGCCATAGATCCCCTGCTCCATCAAAGAACGGCAGGCGTTGTTCACGCAGCGCCGTCCAAAATACGTCATCGTCGGCGAGCACCTCTCCCTCTAGCTCGGCGACGATCGAGTCGACAACGCTCGACTGCCCCGTAATGCGAAGATGCAACTCACCGTCGTACCAGCTCGCCCCTGTTAATGGCAGCGGCGTCATACTGACTGCATTCATGACTCGAATCGCCGCGTCCGCTTCCAGTGGGCGACGGACGGTCTTCGAGGTCTCTGGTCGTGGCAGGACTTTCAACGAAACCTCAGTCAGAAGTCCAAAGGCGCCCATCGCACCGGCCTGTAGTCGGGCCACATCGTATCCGGCAACGTTTTTCATCACCTGGCCACCGAAACGCAAATGTTCCGCCTTGCCGTTGATCAGGCGGACGCCCAAGACCTGGTCGCGAATGGAGCCATTCCAGGGGCGTGATGGCCCTGACTGAGCACAGGCCAGCGAGCCGCCTACGGTTGCGACCCCATCGAACTCCGGTGTCTCGCACGCAAGCATCTGATCCTCGGATGCCAGTATCTCTTTCAGCTCGAGCAGCGTCGTGCCAGCGCGAACCGTGACGACCAGCTCGGTTGGCTGGTAGTCGACGACACCGGAGTACTCACGTACTGAAATCGGCTCACCGATCTGTTCACGCCCATCATCGCATTTACTGTTGCCGCCGACGATACATAGTGATTTCGATTCTGATACCGCATCCGAAACCTGCTCCAGCAATTGCTTGAGATCGGTCATAGGGATCGGTACTCCTGGCAGCGCTTGAGTGTTGGCACGCCTTTGCCCGGGTTCAGCAGCCCTTCCGGGTCGCAGGCATCCTTGATGGCATTCAGCTGCGCCAACTCGGCGTCATTAAACTGTACGAGCATCTGCGGCAGTTTCTCCACACCAACGCCATGTTCGCCCGTGATGCAGCCGCCGACCTCCACGCACAGTTCAAGGATCTTCGCCCCGAACGCCTCCGCCCTTTCGAGCTCGCCGGGCTTGCTCTCATCGAAAAGAATCAGCGGATGCATATTGCCGTCACCGGCGTGAAAGACGTTGGCGACGCGCAGGCCGAACTCGCTCGAAAGTCGGGCAATTTCGCGAAGGACGTGCGATAAACTCCGGCGCGGGATCGTGCCATCCATGCAGTAGTAGTCCGGGGAGATTCGTCCCATCGCCGGAAAGGCCGACTTTCTCCCCTTCCAGAACAATGCCCTTTCTGCCTCATCCTTCGAGATGCGAGTTGACGTCGCCCCGAATTGCTCGAACACCTCTAACGCCCGACCGATCCCACTCTCAACTTCTTCCGCAGTACCGTCCAGTTCACACAGCAGCAATGCAGCCGCATCAACATCGTATCCCGCATGCGCATAGTCTTCGGCCGCCTGGATAGCGTAGCTGTCCATCATTTCAAAGCCTGCCGGGATAATCCCGCTCGCAATGACGGCGGCCACGGCATCACCCGCGGACTCAATATTATCGAAGGATGCGAGTACAACCTGGCAATGTGACGGCTTGGGTAACAGCTTGACGATGACTTCGGTCACAACGCCCAGCATGCCTTCCGAGCCGATCATGAGCGCCATCAAATCCGGACCAGCGCTCTCCAGTCCCTCGTTACCCACTGAGAAGACGTCGCCTTCGACGGTGACAACCGTCAACTGCAATACGTTATGAACGGTTAGACCGTACTTGAGGCAGTGCACCCCACCGGCATTCTCGGCCACGTTGCCACCGATCGAGCAGGCGATCTGCGACGATGGATCCGGCGCGTAGAACAAACCGTACTTATCACAGGCCTCAGTGATTTCGAGATTGCGTACCCCTGGTTGCACGCGGGCCAGCCTGGCTTCGGGATCGACATCGATGATTTTCGACAAACGCGTTAGCGACAGCAACACGCCGTCCGGGTGTGGTAATGCACCGCCAGACAATCCGGTGCCGGCACCTCGCACTACAACAGGCACGCGGTGCTCAAAGCAGAGCCGCATCGCTTTTTGAACCTCGTCGGTCGATGCAGGCATCACGACCAGGCCCGGCATCTCCTTGTAGACGGACAAGCCGTCGCACTCAAAGGGCCGCATTGAATCCGTATTCGAGACGACAAAGTCTTCCTCGATAAACTCGCGGAATTTGGCAGCCAACGCTGCTGTATCTACAGACGATGTGGCCTTGTCGTTAATCGGCAGTATTCCCGACCGCCGCACCAGACGTTTTGAATTGTTGTGTTGGATTACTCATAGAGACTCCTAAGCGTTACCGGCTAGGCGCTTGCAATACCCTCTAGCGCCTCTTTCAAGTTCACGACTGTACGATCTATGTCGTTGAGTTTGTCGAGACCAAATAAGCCGATTCGAAAACTTCTATAGTCTGCGGACTCATCAACCATCAGCGGCACCCCAGCGGCGATTTGCAATCCCTGTGCTGCAAACTTGCTACCGTTGTGGATGCCCACATCATCGGTGTAGCAAACCACGACGGTTGGCGACTGAAAACCCTCTGCAGCAACGCTTTTGAATCCGTAGCTGTCCAATAGTGCTCTAACCTGAATGCCCAATGCCACTTGCGCTTCACGTAGCTCATCAAATCCAGTCGCGACTGTCTCGTTCATCGATTCTGAAAACTTGACCAGCGCATCCGTCGGCATTGTCGCATGGTAGGCATGCCCACCGTTTTCGTATGCTTGCATGATCTCCAGCCATTTCTTGAGGTCACAAGCAAAACTCGAGCTCGCGGTGTTGCCAATACGCCCAAGCGCTTCCTCCCCCATCATAACGAATCCGCTGCATGGAGAGGCGCTCCAACCCTTTTGCGGGGCGCTGATCAAAATATCAACACCCGACTTCTGCATATTCACCCACATTGCACCGGATGCCACGCAGTCCAAAACGAACATGCCACCGTTTTTGTGGGTCGCATCGGCAACAGCGACGAGGTAGTCATCGGGAAGAATAATCCCGGACGCGGTTTCCACGTGCGGAGCGAAAACCAGGTCGGGCTTGAAGGTCTCGATCTCGCTGATCACCTCGTCGATCGGACAAGGCGCGAGCGCCGCATTCGGCCCCGACTCGGTCGGCCGTGCCATCAATACTGACTGCTCTGCCGGAATGTTGCCGGCGTCGAAAATTTGCGACCAGCGATAACTAAAGAAACCGTTACGAATGACCAAGCACTTCTTGTCCGTCGCGAATTGGCGTGCGACCGCCTCCATCGCATAGGTACCGCCGCCGGGTATGATGGCTACAGCTTCTGCGCCGTATGCGCCTTTCAGCGTCGACGATATGTCTCGCATCACACTCTGAAATGACTGTGACATGTGATTGAGTGATCGATCGGTGAAAACTACTGAGTATTCAAGCAACCCATCAGGGTCGACGTTTGTTAACGGACCAGCCATGCGCATTAGCTCCAAGTGAAATGTATTCTATTTTTACACCTATCGCAGATCGTACAGCGGATCTTGGCCAGCTAGCTAGTCAACATCCTATATTTCCGATCGGGGTGCCGTCGGCGTCTAAGACGCTATCCGGCACACGTAGCCATTTTATCGAACAGTGATTCTAGTCTCTATCCGGATGCACAAAACGAAAAAGGCTCTCGCAAGGAGGGCCTGTTTATTCTTGGCGCGCCCGGAAGGATGGGCCTTCGGCCTGTCCTCGCTGCGGTTGATTCCTCGCTACGCTCGTCACCCCTTCGGGGCGCACTTCGTGCGTCCAGATCGGCCAAGCCGATCTGTGTCGGTGCGAACCTCCGACCGTGCAATCGAAACCAATCCACCAGACGACAAGATTGTCACAACGGCAACACGGTTCGAAGCCAGTCATCCCAATTCCACTTTTGCTCTTAGTTTCCGCGACTTACGAGGCGACGCTGTCCCACAAAATACTGCGATTGGATCACCAAGCGCTTGATTCTGTTGCGTGCTCCATCCGCCAATGGACACATTTTTGGTAACACGCCTGGACTTATTTGAACACCAAGTGATCCCTGCCTTCGGCGGGCAAACCAGATTCGAGGTATTGATCGGGGTGTATTGGGAAAGGTGCTTTTCTACGCGAAAGTCACGCACCCCTCAAATTGTTGAGACCATCTGATACAGCAATCTTGGGACGGCATGTATTTCCTATCAATCGTTAGGCGCAACTCCATTGATCATGATGAGTTTTGCCTCCCATGGCTGCAAGTCCAATGTCAGTGAGTCGTCGTCGAGTACGACATCTTCTTCAATAGCGCCGTGCAAATTGCTCCAAAGCGCTTTGGCGTCACCTGTCAAGCCCGCGTAAGTAACACCCTGCTGAACCGTGGACTTGCCAAAATTCAACGCAGTGAGCTGCCAGGACTGCGGCTTGCCTGCAACTTCAGGAAGTCTATTCACCAAAATCACAAGGCCTGGGTGCGTGACTGTAGGCACAGACACCAACTCGCTTTCAGCAATTCCAAGCGACTTGCGAAGGGAAAGCATGGCCTTCAGACGAGAAGCGAAGGAGCCCTGGTCTTTCAGCTGAGATTCCAAATCGCCATACAGTGCTCGCGCCTTCGGAAGCCCGTGGATAGAAGAAGCCACTGCGCCACCAGCTCCCAGCAAGTCATACCCGCCACGATTGATCCATCGGTGATCGTTGTCCGCAATAAAGTCTTCGACCGATTCAGTCGGTATAGGCAAAGCCCCTACGAGGTCCCAGCCGGAAAGCAGGAATACGCCGCCTTGCAGCGCGTTAAAGGCAGCAGCCATTAAATGAATTTGCTTAATCTTCTCGCTCTGCTCAAGCGTGATCTGAGTGATGTCCTGAACGCCCAGGCTAGCCGCTATCAACCCTGGTAGCGTGGAACACACTCCGGGACTCATCGCGAACACCTTGTTATATGGCGCGTGATCTCCCGTCGTGGCGGAGATGACCTTTTCATGAATGTGTTCGAATAGACTATCGCCCCTTTGTCGATTTTCTTCCCACTCGAATATTTCCTCGCCAAAAACACTCAAATGAGTGGTTTCCAGCATTAACTCATCATGGTTTTGCAGCCCGTGCACCAACCTCGTCGGCTGTATCTCGTATGAGAGCATCTGCCGCAACATCAATCTCAACGGCCCCCCGTCTCCCACGACTAACGCATACAGATATCCGGGGCGAGTGCTAAAGTCGTAGTTGAAATCCGGGCCGGATCGCAACGACCGCTGAATGGTCTTTAAGTCGGTATTGAGTTCCTGGAAGCTAAAGCCACCAAACTTGCGAGCCATCATGCCGAGAAGATCGGTTACCTGGGTCGATAACGGATGCCCTGCCAGCCAGCCTTTTTCCGTCCTGGATCCGGCTTCGATTCCAAGAAACATGGTTGCATCCAGGCGAAGTCCCTTTGCGCCCAGAACCTTCAGAGAATGAAGCATATCGGCAGTTATCAATCTGTGAGCTGCAAAACTCGGGTCGGACCAATTGAGCGACGGCTGGCCTTGCTTAAAAATGTGCAAATAGACCCAACGCCGGTCTTTCCCATCTACTCCGCGGACGATATCGGTAGCACTCCAACTGCTTTCCTTGATACCAGGCCTTGCAAAGACCTCCGCGTCCAGAGGTCCGATAAGATCGTACCCACGATCCTTGAGTGCGTGAATGATTGGCTGTGAAAGATTTACACTGTCCTGCCCGGATGGCACCGCGGGAACAACAGACCAGTCCTCGGCGCGAATTTCAATCATTGTGTAGAGCCCGGGAAAACCTGGTTCGTTTTGTTCTGCCAGTCGAAAGTCGGGGCCCTTTCCCGTGTGGCCGGGCACGAGATCACCAATAACGTCAATGCCGTGCTGCGATGCAACACTCACAAAGTTTCTGTATTCAGCTTCGCTGCCGTACTCGGGGTCGACAACACTTTCGATGCGGTCAAAATGGCCATCGATACTCGGCCCGTACTTCTTTCCCGAAATGCTTCCCGACCGCTTCATCGGACCGGTATGGACAGCCTCAACGCCAATGTCCGAGAGCAATTTATTCAGCTGCGGCGAAGCGAGAATATCCAACGCCTTCGCGCCCGCTTCACCTACTAATGAGTCGGGATAGGCAGCAAACCAGACGGAACCTTGCGTAAGAAAGTCTGCCGGGCGGGATAAGCCATAAGCATGCTGCCACTGCCCTGACTGTCCAGCGTAGGAGCTGACCAGGGAATCATGTTGCAAGAGCATGGAATGGCTCTTTAGCCATAGATTGAGTTCAGTTTGATTTTCAGACTGGATACTCAAATTTGTTCCCCGGTTTTGGTCAGTCCCTGACCTTCGTTCTCAGCATCGTGTCGTTGCACCGATCGCTTGAATGCGTACAGAGACACCAGAATGAGCGCTATTGGCAACAGCGAAAAGTAGAACGCTGTTGTGCCACCGAATGCCTGAAACAGGTTGCCGGTGATGATCGACCCGGTCGTACCTCCCAACGCCGAGAAAACCACGATTAGTCCGGCCATGGAGCCGTGCTGATGTGTCGGTAGCGCGGAAAGGATGACCGAGTTAATGGCCGGGTAGACCGGGGCGATACAAAAACCGATCAGCGGAAAGAGGAACGCCGCGAACGGCGCCGCACCCCAGCTGGTGACCCGCTCGCCGCTCACGGCTTGCGCCATCGGCAACGCAATAATCACGAGCAAAGCGGCGGCCAGGAGGCCGATCGTCAATACACGGAACCAGTCGAATTTCTGCAAAACAAAACCGGCACCGAAACGACCCAATGCCGTCGCGGCCGCGAGAATGCTGGCCATCTGGATACTCAATGACGTGGAGAGGTTGAGAATACGGCTATTGAATGTCGGCAACCACGACATGATGCTCTGTTCGATGAGGACGTACAGGAAAGCACTGACAACGAAGATCAGGATCAACGGCTTGATGCACATCAAGATCATGTCCATGAATTCCTGCGCCAATGGTTTGGGTGTGGAGCTTTTTGCGGCGGACTCGTCAAGTTTCGCAAACACCAGCAGCGCAAATGCGAGGAAGGACAGTACGGCCAGTACATAATATACGGCGAGCCAGCTTGTCGATTGTGGATTCGAATCGTCAACAAATGCACTAAAGATGAAGTAGCCTGACAACACGCCAACCATGAAGAACGACTCGAGGAAATTCATAATGCTGACGTGTTCCTTGCTGTCTTTGGTGACAAGGCCGAGCGTTG
>RCNG010000202.1_pt1 | contig 25052 bp, 24 predicted proteins | sample 2041371 | NCBI WGS metagenome assembly RCNG01 (sample SAMN09708227, study PRJNA481090) | Marine sediment metagenome, whole genome shotgun sequencing project. | biome: marine sediment; feature: ocean; material: sediment; isolation source: Sewage treatment plant 1 marine sediment (STP1) ... | reverse complement strand
GAGCCCGGTGTTACCCATGGTCGCGACGACGGTGCCGACGTCGCCTTTTTTGAGCTCCACTTCCAGGGCCTGCATATCCATGCGCCCGACACTGTCGACGGCTATTGGCGCAAACGACAGGCCAAGGACCTCGCTGATGCGGCCGTGCGTGTAGTGTGCCTGCCCGGACGCAACGATGCGCTTGCCTGGGTGTAGCCGTCCGGCCACCCACAGTGCCTCGAGATTCGCCATCGTGCCGCCGCCTGCCAGGTGCCCGAGCGGGTCTTGCCAGCCGAACATGCGGCCGAGCTCGAGGATGCATTCTTTTTCCATCGCCGAACTTGCCCGTCCGCCGTCCAGGGCATGATTGTTCGGGTTGACCCACAGTGACATTGCGTAGGCGATACGCGCGATCGGGTGCGGTGGCTTGAGCATCTGGCCTGCGTACTGGGGATGATAATACGGGTAGTTGTCGTGCATGCGGGTAGCGACTTCCTGCAGCACGGTTGCAGCCGCATCGGCATCAAAGTCAGCCTGGAAGTCGGGCAGCTCTGAGCAACCTTCAGCGAGCGTCGCCAGCGCGTCCCTTAGCAGCGTCAGTTCTTTCGGGTTGATCATTGCAGCTTCCTGTTACCTTCGCCGCGCAGCTTACCGTAAACTGCGCGCATGGACCTTATCGCTATTGCGGTGCCTTTCTTCCTGGTTGCGCTGATCACCGAGCTGATCGTGGACTGGCGGAAGGGCACTCACTTCTATCGCAGCAATGACGCGATCAACAGCCTTAGTGCGGGCATTCTCAGTACAACGCTGGGTTATTTTACGAAATTTTTGCCGCTCATTGCCTGGGGCTTCGTGCTCCGCAATTTTGCCCTGGTCGATATGCCGCTTGAGTGGTTCGATCTTTCGCCCGGCGGACTGGCCCTCTGGATCGTCGCCGCGCTGGCCTGGGATTTTTGCTACTACTGGTTTCACCGCTTCAGCCACGAGATCTCCGTGCTTTGGGCAGCCCACGCTGTGCATCACCAGAGCGAGGACTACAATCTGTCTACCGCGCTTCGCCAGACCAGCACGGGTTTCCTGTTTGGCTGGATTTTCTACCTCCCGCTATTCGTTATTGGTTTTCCGCTCGAAGTGCTGGTGACCGTCAACGCGATCAACCTGATCTACCAGTTCTGGGTGCATACGCAGCTCGTGCGGCGCCTCGGGCCGCTCGACAGGATCCTCGTAACCCCGTCGAATCACCGCGTCCATCATGCTCAGAATGACCGCTATATCGACAAGAACTACGGCGGCATCCTGATTCTCTGGGACCGCCTGTTCGGCACCTTCGAGGACGAGTCGGCCGATGACCCCGTGGTTTTCGGCGTCCGCAAGCCGCTCGCGAATCTGAATCCGTTCTGGGCGAACCTGCAGGTCTATAACTACCTGTTGTTCGATGCCCGCAAGGCTGGCCGTTGGCGAGACAAGCTGGGAATCTGGTTTCGACGCACCGGGTGGCGACCCGCGGACGTCGAGGCGAGCTACCCGAAGCAGCGCGCCGATCTTACGAGGTTTCAAAAATTCGATCCGCAAACGACACTTGCAGAGCGCCATTACGTCATGGCGCAGTTCGTGCTTGGCATCGTTGGTGCACTGCTTATTGCAGAGCTCTTCGGCCAGAGCGGTGCGCGCGCGGTTCTCATACCCTGCGTCGCTCTCTGGTTGCAGCTCTATGCGATAGGGTTACTCAATGAAGGTCGTCCTTATGCGCGACGTATCGAGCTGCTGCGAGTACTGGTCGCGGTGCCGGTGCTATACCTGTTAATACTGCAGAGCAGCAGCATCGGGGTCGAGCCGGATGCCCGTGGCTGGATCTTTGTGGCGGCCTATTCAATCGGTTCCGCGGTCGGGGTCTTGTTGCTACCAGCCGCGCCGCCGGATTACGTAAAGGCTGAATAAATAGTAGCTTACGCAAGGTTTATAAAGTAAATACTTGACAAAGGCAGGGCCAAATGGCGACGAGGACAAACATTCACTCCGGTGCCCCCTGGGAAGGCACCGTCGGTTATTGCAGGGCTGTTCGGTTCGGTCCGCACATCGCAGTTTCCGGCACCGCTCCGGTCGGGGAAGATGGAGAGGTCGTCGGTGTCGACAATGCCTATCTCCAGGCGAAACGCTGCATTGCGATCATCGGCGAGGCGCTGGAAAGAGCCGGCGCCGGCCTCAGCGATGTCGTGCGTACCCGAATGTACGTGACGGACATTGGACGCTGGGAGGAGGTCGCAAGGGCCCATCAGGAAGCGTTCGGCGGGGTTTCGCCGGCAACAACAATGGTAGAAGTGGCCAGGCTCATCGATCCCGACATGCTGGTCGAGATTGAAGCGGACGCCTTGCTTGACGAGGACTGACGTGTCCGATTCGGCGAGGTCTGGCGGGGCTATGGATTCCTACAGGATTCGCCTGTCGTCCGTCGTATTGGTGGTCGCCAACCTCGTACCATTGGCGGGAGTCTTTTTTCTGGGCTGGCGGGTGTTCGACGTCCTTATGCTCTATTGGGTTGAGAACGTCGTGATTGGCGTTATCAACGTGATGCGTATGGCTGTGTGCCCCGGGCGATCGAAATGGTTCCTGATGGTGTTTTTTTCGGTGCACTACGGCTTTTTCTGCTTTGGGCACCTGGCCGCACTAATTGGTCTATTCGGCGCATCCTTTGGTGTAGCAAATGCCTGGGATTATTTCTTTGCAGCGCCCGTTGCCGATCCGCTGGGGGCCCACTGGCAAACAATGCAGTGGATCGCGGCAGCCTGCATTGCGGCAAGTCATCTCTTTTCGTATTTCAGCAATTTCATCGCGGCGCGTGAGTACCAGCGCGCAACGGTAAGTGCGCTAATGACGCGGCCCTACGGTCGTATCGCGGTGCTTCACATGTCGATTATCCTGGGCGCCGCCCTGATAGAGTGGCTCGGCAGCCCCGTAGCGATGCTCTTTGTGCTTGTCGCCGCAAAGATCGGCCTGGACCTTCGTTTTCACCTGGCAGAGCGAAAGCAGTTCGAGGCTGCGATGTCCTGACGACTACTCGGGTGAACTTCCGGCATCCTCTTCAGGCCGTCCCTCACCCTTAGGGCCGTGCTTGCGTTTCGGCCTATTTTCGCGCGCGGCAGCACGTTCTTCTTCAGACATGGATTCCCATTTTTCGCGTCGCTTGTTTTTGTTCTCCTGCCGTTTCGCGCGCATGGCCTCGCGCTCTTCTTCGGACATGGATTCCCACTTCTCGTGTCGTTTGCCTTTGTTCTCCTGGCGTTTTGCACGCATTGCAGCGCGCTCTTCCTCGGACATGGAATCCCATTTTTCGCGTCGTTCCTGTTTCTTTGCAGCCCGCTCTTCGTCCGACATGGCAGCCATTTCTCCACGCCATTTATCGCGCATGGCTGCACGCTCATCCGGCGACATGCTTTCCAGGTGGGCACGACGGTCTTCAGGGCTGAGGTTCTCCACGTCCGAACTCGACTGGGCGAAGCCAGCAACAGGCACCAACAGGATCAGTGCGGAAGCGGCTAACACCAGGCGAAGTTTTTGCATCTGTTATTCTCCTTACACAAAATACGGTCACCCAAGGTCATTGGGTATATCGTAAATAACGCTATTTCGACGATCAGGTTGACATGCAATATCGAAAAATCATAAGCGTCTGCTTTCTTGCCATACTAGCAAACCTGCTGCTCGCCAGCTGTGCGGCACGGCCGCAGTTGCTGCCGAAAAGCGCGGTCGTCCCGGCAGGCGTTGACCTGTCCGGACTCTGGCAACTCCGCATTGAGCCGGGCGCTCGCGACGGCCGTCCCGAAAGCGCCGAGCAACAAATGCGGATTCCACCTTCGACGTCACGGCGCAGCAGGCGTGGTCAGTCACCTCTCGGCAGTGGAGACTCAGGCCGTGCCGCGGTCAGCGTTTTCCTCGAGTCAGGCGAGTCGCTGAAGATCACACAGACAGCATCCGGGCTGTTCATCAGCTTCGACCGTGCGGTCGTCGAGGAGTATCGATTCGGCGAAAACAGGCTTGTATCTGTAGGGCCAATTGAGGCGCAGCGCGTATCGGGCTGGGAAGGCAGCCGCTTTGTGAATGAGACGCTCGATGAGGGCGGGGCGATTCTCGCCGATTCCTGGGAGTTGGCAACAGGCGGCAGTGTCCTGGTCCGGACGATTTCTCTGACTCAGGGTGAGGATCGGATTTTCTCCTCGGAGCAGCGCTTCGACCGGCGTTAGTCCGCCGCTGGTTCTATGGTCTGCGGCGTGTAGCTCCGAAGCGTCGCGCGGACGCGCAGCTTGCCTTTGCGGTGTTGCTCGATCATGACCGGCAGGTATCCAAGCTCTTCTACGCACCACAGCGTCGTCACCCTCGATGAGTTTTCCGCCTGGTGTTGTATGCCGATTGCCCGGAACGTGCCGGCTGGCACCTTGATGGTCCTGGCTTCGACGGTACGGATATTCAGCACCTTCTGCTTGTCGACCTCGAACATCCGGTAATTTTCACTCGGCTCTTTCGTCAGGAGATCCTGCATCAACTGGTACTGTATCGACACGCGGTCGTGCGAAAACCCGGCGAGTTCCTGCTCGAAGTCCGCGCCATTGACCGTGCCGAATGCCCGGTTCGAATCCCAGTCAAAACGAATATCGGCATGTACCTTGTCGCGCGACAACGTGTCGTTTGACCGGTAAGCGGTCGGCTTGAGGCCATCGTCACCGATGGCGAATTCCGAGACTTCCGATATCTTGCCGTGTGCGATCAGCCTGGACATTCCGGTTGGCGCAATGCGGTGTTCGGCTATATAGCCGGTCTCCGTTTCCTTGAGGCTCGTTCGCAGCCGACCGCCCACAACACTGATCTTGACGTGGTACTCGGCCGAGTGCGGCGTGAGCTTTACTGCGGCCTGTGCGGTGCCGGTTGACAGGACCAGCACGAGCACCAGCGTGAGCCACGTTGGGCATTGCTTCAAAAGACCGCCTGCCTGCTTGCTCATTCGCGAGATTCCTGGAGGACCTTTTCCGATTCTCGCATGAGCGACATGACTGCATCCTGAACGAGCTGGCGATGGGGTTCCAGCTGGTCCAGCGGCGTGCCTGCCGGTATTTCACAGGGGGCGCCTATCGCAAGAACGACGCGTGAGAACGGCTTTGGCACCATGAACTTGTCCCAGCGATTGAGGTGCCAGGCCCGCTCGGCAGCGCATGCAATTGGAATGACCGGAATGCCGGCAATCCGTGCCATAAGGATCGCGCCCATTTTGAACTCGTGCTGTGGTCCGCGTGGGCCATCGGCCGTGGTAATAATGGAGTAACCGCTTTTCATCATGCGCTGCATGTCGCGCAGGGCAAGGGCGCCACTCTGATTCGCTGAACCGCGGATAACCTCGGCGCCCCAGGCGCGGGCGATGCGTTCCGGCACCTCGCCGTCCACGGACCCGGATACCAGGAAACAGGCCTTGAACCCGCGTTGAACCCACGAGCGGAGCAGCGACGATCCAAGCACGTGATGCTGGTGCCAGTAGCAGGGCGCACAGACCCTGCCCTCGGCGATGAACGGATCGATGTGCTCGGCACCGATAATTCGCTCGACACGGCAGGTGGAGACCAGCAGTCGCAGCACACCACGCAGTAGCGGCATAGCGAAGAAATAGTAGATCCGGCGCCAGACCGTCATATGGCGAAGCGAGGCGGTGCTGCGTCGCGATTCTACCGAGTCAAAATCGTTGCGATTTGAGTTGCTCAAGATAGGACCTGTGAAACAATGAGGAGGAGTTTGCGGTATCGGTTCCGGTCCGGTCAATGTAATATTGCGCCTGCATTGATACGGCCCCACCTAACCCACCTCAGATGACAGCAACTCAGCCCGCATACCGGCGACCGCCTGGTCCTGACCAGCCCGTTACGCTCGGCATTGACCCTGAGACGCTCGCGACTCTCGAGAGTCTGCAGCGTGAGCACGGGGATATGGTGAGTATGGAGAAGCCCAACGGGCGACTGGCCTATTTCGTGAATGATGCCAGCGAAGTGCGCCGCATCCTGGTGCGACGACATGGCAAGTATCGCAAAGGTCCCGGTTTCGAGCGCGTCAAGATGCTGCTGGGCAACGGTCTTATTGTGAGCGACGGTGATATCTGGCGGCGTTCGCGGACGATGATCCAGCCTGCGTTCAGCCGGCAGAATGTGCACCGGCTGATGAAAGTAATGGTGGAATGTTGTGACCGTCGAGCCGTGCACTGGTCCGACCTCGCCTCGCAAGGCAAGTCACTCAACATTACTCAGGAGACCTCCGACTTCGCCCTGGAGCTGATACTCATCAGCATATTCGGCAACGACTACGAAGAGTACATTCTTACCCAGGGTGAAAATCCGTTCGCGTTTCTCAGTCGCGACTCGAAGCGGGATCTTAGCGTCGTCATGAAGGTCCGCCAACTGCGCGATCTCTTGAGGACGATTATCGAAGCGCGTCGCAGCCGCTCGAATGATGACGACTTCGACTTTCTTTCCATGTATCTACAGGCCGTCGACAAGCAGGGCAATCCGTTTACTGATGGCGAGCTGCTTGACGAACTGATGACCCTGATCGTTGCCGGCTTTGAGACATCGGCGAACACGCTCAACTGGGTCTGGTACCTGATCGGCAGGCATGCGGAAGTCGAGGCGCGCCTTATCGATGAGGCACGCCGAATTTTACCCGGCGTTTCAGCCGTCAATGCGGATTCGCTGAGCGACATGCAGTTCACACAGCAGACGCTGGAAGAAGCGTTGCGACTGTATCCGCCTGTCTGGCTGTTTACGCGTCGCTCGCACGAGCAGGACGAGCTGGACGACTACGATGTACCACCGGGAACGGATATTTACCTGTCGCCGTTCATCCTGCATCGCACCGAGCATTACTGGCCGAATTCGAACAGCTTCGATCCGGACCGCTTCGAGCCCGGCGACAAGCCCAGCAAAGATCGTCCTTACTTTCCATTCTCGCTCGGGCCCCGGCGGTGTCTCGGCGAGTATTTTTCATTCCTGGAAATGAAGGTTCACCTTGGCCTGTTGTTGCCACGGTTCAGACTGCGTGCGCTCGATGACAGCGAGCCCGAACTCGAACTGGGCATCAACCTGCGGTCTGCGACCGATATTTTCATGCAACCCGAGGAACGGTAACTTCGGAATGAAACTCTACGACACACTCACTGACCTGCTGCGCGATGCGCGTGGCAAGGATCGCGAAATCCGTTTTATCGACGGCGAAAACGACGAGACCGTGGTTCGTTTTGCCGACCTGTGGGACAGGGCGCTGGCGCTACTGGGTTCTCTGCAGGCACGTGGCATGGCGCCCGGCGACGAACTGATTATTTTCAGCAAATCGAACGAGAGCTTCGTGGTCGCCTTCTGGGCTGCAATCCTTGGCGGCATCGTGCCGGTTCCTGTCGCCGTCGGCATCAGCGACGAGCACAGGTTGAAGCTGTTTCGCATCGTGTCGCAGCTCGAGCGGGCAACGTTGTTCACCGAGATGGGACTTCTCGAAAGGCTGCTCGAGTTCTCGCGGCAGCGGGATCTCCAGGACATCACGGCCTTGTTGGAGACGCGCACGGTGCTGATGAGTGACGTCGAGGAGGCTGACCATGGTCAGGTATTTGCGGCGACAACGGATGACATCGCGTTTATCCAGTATTCGTCCGGCTCGACGAGCGACCCCAAGGGCGTTGTGCTGACGCACCGCAACCTGTGCATCAACATTCGTGCGATTGTCGAGGCCACCGGCTGGAATGCAGATGACCAGAGCCTGAGCTGGATGCCACTGACACATGACATGGGATTGATCGGCTATCACCTGAGTGTGCTTGGGGTAGGCATGAATCACGCCGTTATGGACACCAATGTGTTTGTGCGGCGGCCGCTATTGTGGATGAGCAAGGCCAGCGAGCTGCGCGCAACGCAGCTTTGTTCGCCGAACTTTGGCTACAAGCATTTTCTGAAGTTGTTTCAGCGCAAGGGCCTGGCCGACCTCGATCTCTCGCCGGTCAAGCTGATACTAAACGGGGCCGAGCCGATTTCTTGGGAGTTGTGTGAGGAGTTTCTCGCGGCGCTTGCGCCGCACGGCCTGAAACGGACAGCGATGTACCCGGTTTACGGACTGGCTGAAGCCACCGTTGGTGTTTCCCTGCCAACGCCGGGCGGCGAGTACTCGCGCATTACGGTTGATCGTCACAGTCTGCGCGTTGGCGACACCTACCGCGCGGTGGATCCTGAGGACGCCGACGCCGTCAGTTTCGTCAAGGTGGGTGGCGCGATTCGCGACGTTACGATTCGCATCACGGATGACGAAGACCGGGCGCTGGACGATGGCTTGATCGGCAATATTCAGCTGCATGGTGGCAGCGTCACAGACCGCATCTACGGCGATCCGCAGGCGACGACGGAGCTTTTCACGGCGGACGGCTGGTTGCGAACAGGAGACTGCGGCGTATTCGTCGACGGTCAGCTGGTCATTACCGGCCGCCAGAAAGACATCATAATTATTAATGGCCAGAACTATTACCCCCACGATATAGAAGAGATTGTCGCGCGGCTCGATGGCCTGGACCTCAACAAGGTGGTCGTCGCAGGCGCGACGCCGAAAGGCGGTCAGACCGAAGAGCTTATTGCCTTTATCCTCTATCGTCAGGCGCTCGAGGATTTTCGCCCGATGATTCGAAGCGTAAAGGACCTGATTGGCGAACAGACCGGACTGGAAGTCGACAAGGTGATTCCGGTCAGCCGAATTCCCAAGACGACCAGTGGCAAGGTGCAGCGTGCCAAGCTGCTGATGTCGTATTTCGACGGCGAGTTCGACGACGTGCTGCAGCAGTTGCAACCGCCAGAGGAATCGGCCGCGGCGACGGATGAGGATCCGTTGATTGCCGAGCTCGAGACCATTTGCCGCGAGTTTTCGAAAGACCGCACGATTGGGCCGGACGACAATCTGTTCGAGGTCGGCATCAGTTCGCTGGCGTTGACCGAGATTGTTCTGGCGATCGATGAGCGCTATCCAGGCAAACTCGATATTAGTGACCTGTTCGACTATCCGACGCTGCGAGAGGTCGCCGCATTTCTGACCAGGAAAAGCCAATGACTTACGCACGCATCGCCGGGGTTGGTAGCTTTCTGCCAAAGAACGTGGTGACTAACCGCGACCTCGAAAAGACCATCGACACCTCGGACGAGTGGATACGCGAGCGCACGGGCATCAAGCGCCGGCATATCGCGGCCGACAACGAGACGACTTCCTCTATGGGGCTGATCGCGGCAGAGCGTGCCATGCAAATGGCAGGCATAGGGCCGGATGACATCGATCTCATTATCGTCGGCACAGCGACGCCGGACAAAGCCTTCCCGGCAACCGCCTGCACCATACAAAGACAGCTCGGGGTCAAGGGTTGTCCTGCCTTTGACCTGAGCGCCGCATGCACAGGCTTTGTATACGGCCTCGATGTTGCCAATCGCTTTATTCAGAGTGGTGGCGCAAAAACCGCCATTGTGATCGGCTCCGAAACGCTTTCGCGGATCGTTGACTGGGAGGATCGCGGCACTGCGGTGCTGTTTGGCGATGGCGCCGGGGCGGTCGTGCTAAAGGCCGACGACGAGGCAGGCATACTCGCCACGCACATACATGCGGACGGCGAGTACGAGGATCTGCTGCATGTTAAGCAAGGGGTCTCTGCCGTGACCGGTACCGCCGGCGCCTACATCAGGATGGAAGGCAATGCAGTATTCCGCAGGGCTGTTGCTACCTTCGACAATATTGCGCGCGAGACTATCGCGGATGTCGACGGGCACCTGGACGATATCGACTGGTTTGTACCTCACCAGGCCAATATGCGCATCATCAAGGCGGCAGCCAAGAAGCTGAAGATGCCGATGGAACGGGTCATCGCTACGGTCGACGAGCAGGCCAACACGTCAGCGGCGTCAATCCCGCTGGCGCTGGATCTTGCGATCCGTGACGGGCGAATCCAACGTGGCCAGACCCTGTTACTGGCGGCGTTCGGCGCCGGGTTCACCTGGGGCTCGGCGATGCTGAAGTACTGAAATTCGGGGTTTCTGCAGCCAAAACGACGCGTTATTCGCTCAATAGGCGGCCTTATCTGACATAAGCGGTGATAAAGGCCGGATTTCGCCGATTTGGTGTGACATGGTTCACACTTTGGTGGCCCCACTGTCTCTATAGTGCGACAGACCTACACTGTCTCCAAACAGAGACACAACGACTAGGCAGAAGAATCTAATGGAAATGGACAACACGGAAGAACCGCTCTCGGAGTCGAATGTCTCGCTCAAGTTGGTCGAGATACAGCTCCGTTGCAGGGAATTCCTCAATGACGATAGCTCTCTCGAGCTGACATTGGAGGAGCCGATACTTTCGAGAGATAACTGCAACCCCTACGATCGCGGCTAGCCAGCCGTCTCACTCCGCGTCACGGCGTCTCGATGTAACCGCCGCAGTACGCGCAGTCGCCATATCCAGATTGCAATAATCAGCACCGCCGCCGCCGGCAGTGCAGTGATGGGCTGCAACAACACCAGGAAATCGTAAAGACCGTGCAGGGCCGCCGCCAGTGCAAACCCGGCGACAGCAGGCCTCCAGATATCGGTCCCGGCGAGCCGCGCCTTCGAGATCCAGTAGGCCCAGATCGAGGCGAACAGTATGTGCACTACCGGACCCGCGAACCCGCGTGCCGAGGCCTCCAGAGGCGTCAGGTACGCGAGGTAGCTGAGGTTTTCGGCGGTTGCGTAACCAAGCCCTATAAACGAGGCGTAAATCAGCCCATCCATGGGCTCATCAAAGCGCCGAAACCGGATGACCACAATCAGGAACGGCAGCAACTTGGTCAGTTCTTCGATCGGTCCTATGGCCAGCATCGAGTACGCAAACAGGCCTGGGGTGTTGCGGGCGGCTAGTTCGAAAGCGTCGTAACGGAGTCCGAGTGGCCCCAGTGCGATGTAGAGCGCTTTCGACAGGAGCGCCGCGAGCAAACCGAGTGCGAAACAGAGCGCGAGGTTCCCCAGCGGTTCGGGGAGATGGCGGTCCTTGTGATAATGGTAGGCAGCCCAGAACAGCATGGGTAACAAAATGGGCAGCAGTAACGGCAGGCTTCGCATCGGCAGATTATCTGGGTTCCACCAGTGCTGCGCCGATGGTGCTGTCACATTTTCACGTTATGCCCCGAGCGGCGCGTTTGCTAAGATCCCTGAAGCAATCTCGCAAAGCGCCCGATCAGGAGAGACACCATGGCCATCGAACTGACTATCAACGGGGAGGCAGTGTCGCTCGATGTAGAGCCTGACATGCCATTGCTTTGGGCGATCCGGGACCTTGCCGGGCTCACCGGCACCAAGTTCGGCTGCGGCAAAGCCCTGTGTGGCGCCTGCAATGTGCACCTCGATGGCCAGGTCATTCGTTCCTGCGTGATCCCGGTATCTGCCGCCGCCGGCCGAGATGTGAAGACGATTGAAGGCGTCGATGCCGAGGGTAACCACCCGGTACAGGTCGCGTGGCGGGAACTCAACGTGGCGCAGTGCGGCTACTGCCAGCCGGGCCAGATTATGAGTGCTGTGGCCCTGCTGGAGCGCAATCCCAACCCGACTGACGAAGACATCGATGCAGCGATGAGCGGCAATATCTGTCGCTGCGGGACTTACACCCGTATTCGCAAGGCAATCCATCGTGCCGCGGAGGACCAGTCATGAGCGAGCTCCGCAAGATCAACCGACGCGAATTTCTGAAACGAACCGGACAGGTCAGCGGCGGCCTGATTTTCGCCCTGTCTTTCACGGCATCCTGCAGCCGGCAGGGCCCGATGCCTGCCGTCTCTTCGACCGAGTCGGTCGCACCGAACGTGTACGTCAATATCCGCAAAGACGGCATCGTAGAGATTATCTGCCATCGCTCTGAAATGGGGCAGGGCATCAGAACGTCCTTGCCGCAGGTTATTGCCGACGAGATGGAAGCCGATTGGGACCGCATCGAGCTGATTCAGGGCCTCGGTGACGAGAAATACGGCGACCAGAATACCGACGGCTCGACGAGTATTCGCAACCAGTTCGACCTGTTGCGTAACGCGGGCGCAACGGCCCGGGAAATGTTGATTGCAGCGGCGGCGGCAAAATGGGGCGTGCCGGCCGAGGAATGCAAAGCACAAGAGCATGCCGTGCACCATGAGGCCAGTGGGCAGTCTGCGGGCTTCGGTGATCTCGTCGACGCTGCGGCCGAACTCGAACCGCCTTCTGAAGCACCGTTCAAGTCGCGCGCCGATTACCGCTATATCGGCAAAGCGATGGATACGATTGACGGCCTGGCTTTCACAACCGGCAAGGCGATGTACGGCATCGACACCGTGCGTCCCGACATGCTGTATGCCTCGATCGAGCGCTGCCCGGCGTTTGGTGGCTCGATCGCGTCGCTCGAGGACGATGCGGCTCGCGCGGTGAAAGGGGTCGTAGACGTCGTGCGTTTGCCAGAGCCGAGTGTGCCACTGGGTTTCAATTTGCTCGGTGGCGTTGCTGTGTTGGCGACCAACACCTGGGCCGCGCAGAAAGGGCGCGAAGCCCTGAAAATAGAGTGGGACCTGGGAGCGAACGGCGAGCACGATTCAGTGGCGTATAAGAAGACGCTCCTGGATGCAGTGTCAGCGCCCGGCAAAACGGTTCTGAACCGTGGCGATGCGGACGCCGCGATGGAGGCGGCCAGCAGTGCTCACGAGGCCTATTACTATGCGCCGTACCTGTCCCAGGCGCCGATGGAGCCCCCTGCTGCCGTGGCGGAGATCACTGCAGACGGCGGCTGCGAGGCCTGGGCCTGCACGCAGAACCCGCAGGCGGCGCAGGACCAGATAGCTGGTACCCTGGGCATCGACAAGAGCGAGGTCCGCGTGCACGTCACTCTGCTCGGCGGCGGATTCGGGCGCAAGTCGAAGCCCGACTTCATAGCCGAAGCAGCCTGGCTCGCGAAACACAGCGGCAAGCCCGTCAAAGTGACGTGGACACGGGAAGACGATATTCGGCACGGCTATTTCCACTCGGTCAGCGCGCAGTACCTGAAAGCTGGCCTTGACGCGGATGGCAATGCGACGAGCCTGTTGCACCGCACGAGTTTCCCATCAATTAACTCTACCTTCGATCCCGGGGCCACGGGTCCCACGGACTTCGAGCTGGACCTGGGATTTGTGGATCGTCCGTATGCGATTCCCAATGTGCGGCTCGAGGCCTGCGATGCCAAGGCGCATCTGCGGATCGGCTGGCTGCGCTCGGTGTGTAACGTGTTCCATGCATTTGCGGGTTGCGGCTTTGTTGACGAGCTTGCGTACCTGGCAAACATGGATCCACGCGACCACCTGCTGAAGCTCCTGGGTGAGCCTGCGCAGATCGACCCGGCTGACGACGGTGCCAAGTACAGCAATTACGGACACCCGCTGGATAAGCACCCCATCGATACAGGGCGCTACGCGGCGATAGTAAACAAGGTCTCTGCGATGGCGGACTGGGGCCGCACGCTGCCAGAGGGGAGAGGGCTTGGCATCGCCGTGCATCGCTCATTCCTCAGCATTGTCGGGACCGTGGCGGAAGTCAGCGTCGACGATAACGGGCAACTGGTCGTACATGATATCTGGATGGCCATCGACGCGGGCACGATCGTAAATCCGGATCGTGTGATATCGCAAATGGAGGGCGCCGCGATTTTTGGCATGAGCCTCGCCCTGCACGGGGAGATTACGGCAGAAGGCGGTGCCGTCGTGGAAGGTAACTACGACACCTACCCGGTCGTGCGTATGAGTGAGGCGCCGGCGGAAATTCACGTTCATATCATGGAATCCACAGCCGTGCCTGGCGGGGTCGGGGAGCCCGGCGTACCGCCGGTTGCCCCTGCAATCGTCAACGCCTATTTTGCGGCGACGGGCGAGCGACTTCGTGAGCTGCCATTGCGGAATTCCGGGCTTGCCTGACACGTGAGGCCAAGCTGGTTTTTGCTGGCATTGCTGGCAGGCCTTGCGGCCTTTGGCACCTGTCGGGCGAGCGCCTTGTTTGAGAGCGACGGGGTCCTTGAAATCACGCTCAAAGGACCGCTATCGGCGGCAATCGATGATACCGAGGAGCGACGCGAGCTTCCGTTCTCACTCGAGTTGGCTGGCAAAGCTATTCCGGTTGCTCTGCGTATGCGAGGCAAGAGCCGCGCTATATTCTGCGGCTTTCCGCCGCTGCGCCTGGATTTCGTGGCTGAGTCAGTCGAAGACACAGAGTTTGCCGGGCAGGACAAGCTTAAGCTCGTTACGCACTGTAAAGGTAGCTGGGAGTATGAGCAGAATGTCCTCGAGGAGTCCGCGGCATACCGGATATTGAACGTCCTGACCGCACTGAGCTTTCGAATCCGGCTGCTGCGCGTCAACTACGTCGACACCGACAGGCCGGGCAGTGCTGCTGTCACTCGTTACGGATTCGTGATCGAGTCCGACGAAGAATTCGCGCGCCGCATTGGCGGCCAACCGCTTGGGGTCCGCAATGTCAGCCGAAACATGCTCGACGCGCGGCACGTGGCGCTCGTCTACGTATTTCATCACCTGATCGGCAATACGGACTGGTCGTTGGTGCGCTACTTCGATGACGAGTACTGCTGCCACAATGGCAAGTTGTTCAGCATGGGCGATAGCAACTATTACATTCCTTATGACTTCGATATGTCGGGGCTGGTCAACGCTGGTTATGCGGAGCCCCAGCCAGAGCTTCGGCTTCGGAATGTGCGCACTCGGCGGTATCGTGGTTACTGCACGGACAGGGCCGTGCTCACGGAGGCGCTGCGCGCGGTCGTTAGCCAGCGCGATGCAATCCTGGGTGTGGTCACAGAGCTTCCCGGACTGAGCGGGAAAAACCGGCAACGACAGCATCGCTACCTGGAGAAGTTCTTCGCCATGGCCGCGAAAGAGGACAAGCTGCTTAGTGAATTCGAGCGGCGGTGCCTGTAGTGGCGGCAAGGAGCCGGTGAGCAATCGTTTTCTTTATCTCGTCACGGTCCTGATCTGGGGCTCAACCTGGCTGGCGATCGAATACCAGCTGGGCGTGGTGGCGCCGGAGGTCTCCATCGTCTACCGCTACGCGATTGGATCGCTGGTTCTGTTTATATTTTGTAAATACAAAGGGTTAAACTTAGTATTTAATGTAAAAACTCATTTGTGGTTTGCTCTTTTGGGCGCCTTTCTTTTCTCCCTCAACTACGTGTTTGCCTACCGTGCGCAGATCCATATCACCTCCGCGCTGGCGGCCATCGTCTTTTCCACGATGCTCTGGATCAACATCATCCTGTCACGGCTCGTTTTCGGGACACGAGCCGGCCCCCGCGTCCTGTTGGGGGCAGGCTTAGGCATTGCGGGCATCGTCACCCTGTTTGCTCCCCAGGTGGGCGAGATCTCCCTGTCAGACTCCGTACTGTATGGCTCCGTTCTTGCCTTGCTCGGCGCTCTCATGGCCTCCATAGGCAATATTGTCTCGCAGGGCGCACAGCAACGTGCTCTGCCGGTAGTGCAGGCCAACGCCTGGGGCATGCTTTACGGAGCGTTGCTTACAGCCGCTATCTGTGCGATTCGTGGCCACGAGTTTACGTTTGAAGGGACTTTTACGTACATCGCTTCACTGGTGTATTTGGCAATATTTGGATCGGTAATAGCATTTGGCGCCTACCTGACCTTGCTGGGAAGGATTGGCGCTCACAGAGCCGGCTACGCGACGGTCATGTTCCCGGTTGTGGCGCTGATGCTGTCGATCCTGTTCGAAGGGCTGCGTCTCGACCTCGCAATCATCGCTGGCACGTCGCTAGTGCTGCTCGGTAACGTTTTAGTACTGAGAGAGCGGTAATGAGCAAACGAAACCCGATTGAAGACCTGGCGCATCTGCGCCACGAATTCGGCGAGCACGGCGGCGTCAACATGTCTATCGAGGCAAGCACGACGTTCACCGTCATGGACCCCGAGACCATGCCCGAGATGTTTGCGGGCCGTAAGGGGCCTGAAAAAGGTTGCTACCTGTACGGGCGGCATTTCAACCCAACCGTGCATAACCTTGGCCGGCAGCTTGCGGCCATGGAAGGAACGGAGGCGGCCTACTGCACGGCCAGCGGCATGGCGGCGATATCGGGCGCCGTGCTGGGCGTGTGCGACGCGGGTGACGAGATTGTCGCCTCCAATGCGATCTACGGTGGTTCTTACGCTTTATTGCATGATTTCCTGCCGGCCAAGACCGGCATAAGCACAACCTTTGTCGACATTACGGACCTTGATGCGGTTGCGGCGGCGATCAACGACAACACCCGCCTGGTACTCACAGAGAGCGTCTCGAATCCGACGCTGCGACTGGCCAATATCCCGGCACTGGCGGAGATCGCCCATCGCGGGGACGCGCGACTGATGGTCGATAACACATTCAGTCCGCTTATCCTGAGACCGGCCGAACTGGGCGCCGATATCGTGGTGCACAGCATCACCAAGTTCATCAGCGGTGCGTCGGATGTCATCGCAGGCGCCGTCTGTGGGAGCGAGACCTTCATAGGTGAGCTGATGGATCTGCACATGGGGCCGCTGATGCTGCTCGGTCCAACCATGGACCCCGGTATCGCGGCGAGCGTTAGCCTGCGTATTCCGCACCTTCCTCTGAGAATGGCGGAGCACGGCAAGCGTGCATTTGAGCTCAGCAAGCGACTCGATGCTCTCGGACTGACGGTTACTTATCCGGGCCTTGAGAAACACCCTGATCACGACCTCTTCAACGAGCTGCGATCCGCCGAGTATGGCTATGGCGGCATTTTCACCATTGATGTCGGCAGTGCCGAGACGGCCAATGAGCTTATGTCACGCCTGCAGAATGAACAGCGCTTTGGCTACCTGGCGGTAAGCCTCGGCTATTTCGATACGTTGATGTCCTGCTCCGGCTCGAGCACATCGAGCGAGATGAGTGAGGAGGATCAGAAGTCGGCCGGTATTTCGCCTGGGCTCGTGCGCGTATCTGCCGGATACACGGGGACACTGGAGCAGCGGTGGTTGCAGCTACTGACTGCACTGAATGACACCGGTATCGTTGACTCGAGCAGGAACCCTGAAAATGAAATTCGCAGCGCTTAGTACATCGCTGATCCTGCTGTCTGTCCTCGCATGCGTGGCTTGTGCGCCGGTCAGCGCCGACGATCCGCGGCTCGAGGAAAGTCGCACACTGGTGCAGTCTTTCGCCGCTCGATTGAAAGGTGAGCTAAAGGAGGGCCTGGAGCAGGGCGGACCCGTTGCCGCTATCAATATCTGCAAAGACGTCGCGCCGCAGATAGCCTCCGAACTGTCGCGCCGGACTGGCGCCCGCGTCATGCGAACCAGCCTCCGCTATCGTAACCCGGGCAACGCCCCCGAGGACTGGCAGGTAAGTGTTCTGGAAGATTTCGAATCTCGGGCCGCCGCGTTGGAAAATCCAGCCCCGCTGGAGTATTTCGTGACAGGTACAGACGGCCGGGTGCGGTATATGTCGGCCATTCGCATCGACGGTGTTTGCCTGGCCTGCCACGGGGAGACATTGGCGCCGCCGTTACAGGAGCGCCTCGACGCAGAGTATCCGCATGACAGGGCAACCGGCTACAGGTCGGGTGACGTCCGCGGTGCTTTCAGCGTGAGTTGGCCGCCCGACGATCCTGCCGGGAGTTAGCGACGACGACTACGCGGAGACAGGCAATCAAGGTTGGACTCGCGTTAGGCAGTGGCTCGGCCCGCGGTTGGGCGCATATTGGCGTGCTGCGCGGGCTGCTCGAGCGCGGTATTGAGCCAGTCGTTGTGACCGGTTCTTCCAGCGGGGCACTGGTGGCCGCGGCTTACGCAAGCGATCAGCTGGATGCGCTTGAACTATGGGTCCGCTCACTGACAAAGCTCGATGTATGGCGACTTCTGGATCCCAATTTCTCGGGCGGCGGCGTCATGCGTGGCGACCGCCTGATGCGCGCTGTCGGCGAGCAGCTGCAAGATCAGACGATAGAATCACTGCAACGGGGATTCGGGGCGGTTGCGGTGGATCTTCACTCCGGTAAGGAAGTCTGGATCCAGAAAGGCTCTATTCTTAGTGCCGTACGAGCCTCCAGCGGCCTGCCAGGCCTGTTTAAGCCAATTCTCCACGATGATCGCTGGCTGATTGATGGCGGCGTTCTCAACCCGGTACCCGTCTCGCTATGCAGGGCGCTGGGTGCCGATTACGTGATCGCCGTAAACCTCAATCGGTCCCGGGTGCGCGATGAGATGCGTAAATTACCTGCGCAAGACGAGGAAAAGCCACAGCACAGCTTGTCGGTGAGGGACAGCAATGAGCTGTTCGCACGGTGGGCCGGATTGTTCGAGAGTTTCGTGAGCTCGCTGCGCGCCGAACGGGAACCCAGCGAGCCAGGGATGATCGAGGTCATGTATACGACTATCAATATCATGCAGGACCAGATCTCTCGCGCGCGCATGATGGACGATCCACCGAACCTGCTGGTGACACCGCGACTCGATGATTTTCACCTGATGGACTGGCATCGTGCGGCCGAGGCGATTGAGATGGGTTACCAGGCGGTCCAACAGGTCGCGTCAGAACTGCCCGATGCGTCCTGAGCAATACCCTGGCCTAAGGCAGCAGCGCGAACTTATCGCTGCGCTACATAGGCCCGACGTTTACCCCCACCCCGTGGTTTCAGTTGAAGTCGTCGAGACCCATATCTCGTGGGTGATTCTCGCCGGGCAGTATGCCTACAAGATCAAGAAGGCCGTGGACCTGGGTTTTCTGGACTTCAGCACGCTGCAGCGGCGCCGGCATTATTGCGAAGAGGAGCTGCGGCTCAACGCGCGATGGGCGCCGGAGCTTTACCTCGGCCTGGAGCCAATCCGGGGTAGCCGTGAGCGGCCTTTGCTGGGAGGCGAGGGCGAGGCCATCGAGTATGCGGTGAGAATGCGGCAGTTCCCGCAAGAGGCGCAGCTCGACCGGCAGCTCGATGACGGCCTGCTGCGGGAGGACGACTTGCTTCGCCTCGCCGAGACGATTGCTGCCAATCATGAGCAGGCCAGGGTTATCGAGTACGCGAACGACAGCGAGTCCGTGGGCAAGGTCAGCGCGCCAATACTCGAGAATTTCTCGCCCGTGGAGCGGGCGATCGATATGGGTCTGCTGCAGCGCGTACACGAATGGACCACAGACACGCTAAAGACGCTGAAGCCAGTGCTTATCCAGAGACGCAAGGATGGGTGCGTGCGCGAATGCCACGGTGATCTCCACTTGTCGAACCTGGTACGCCTGCATAGCGGCATTGTGGCCTTCGACTGCATCGAGTTCAGCGCGGACTTGCGCAATATCGACGTCCTGAGTGATATCGCGTTTCTTGTCATGGACCTGGTGGCACGTGCACGACAGGATCTGGCGTTTACTTTCCTGAATCGATACCTCGAACGCACCGGTGACTACGCTGGAATGTCCGTCTTCGGCCTCTACTTCGTGTACCACAGCATGATTCGCGCGAAAGTAGCGGCAATACGGAGCGCGGAGCGGACCAACGACGACGACCGTGAGAAAGATGTTGAGGCGGTCAAGCACTACCTGGCGGTGGCGGTCCGCTGGATCATGGCGGCGGGGCCGCGTTTGTTCGCGATGCACGGCTACTCCGGGTCCGGAAAGACCTGGCTATCGTCACAGCTGCTTGCCCGTCTGCCTGCCGTCCGGCTCCGATCCGACATCGAAAGAAAACGGCTGTCAGGTCTCGAGGAAACTGCTATCAGTGACTCGCAGCCAGGGGAGGGCATCTATTCCAAAACGATGAGTGACGGCGTCTATGCCCGCCTTTTTGAATCGGCCGGGGCACTCCTCGATGCTGGATTCAACGTCCTCATCGATGCGGCTTTCCTGCGGCAGGTCGATCGGCAGGGGCTGGTCTCTCTCGCCGGCAACAAGCAAACGCAATACGTCATCGTGGCTGCGAACGCCGGTGACGCCGAGCTGCGACGGCGCCTCCGCCGTCGTGGCAATCGTCATGGCGATGGTCGTGGCGATGGTCGGGCAGAAGTTTCGGAGGCGGATACCGCGGTCCTGGATCATCAGCTGCGGATAGCGGACCCGCTGGACGAAACCGAGACGCAGCGAACCGTATTTGTACGAACTGACGAAGACACCGATGCCGACGACATGATCAAGACACTCAATCGTTTCTGGTGACCTAATATGTCTGTTATTCAACGTGTTATAGCCTTTACCTGACCGTGAACTTTACAGTATGCGGTAACTCGCCTACACTGAGGAACATAATAAAAACCTAGTAAAGAGCCTTAAACCCGAAAGAGGCCGTAGGAGCGAACAAAATGCAACAGCCGCAGCACATTACGACCTTGCCGGACCTCGCGTCGGAACAAGCGCCTGCATCGGCGTTTCTCACGCAATGCCACCGTAACGCGCTGGATCAGCTCAGTCGCGCTTTCGACGATATGCGGCCGCTGGCCGTTGTTATCGGCGAAGGCAAGTCGATGTCACGTTTTGTGGTTCGCAGGTTCATGTCCCGACTCGCACAGGATGTCGTTGCGGTAAGGATCGTCGGCCCCTGCGAAAGCGCCACAGACTTCATGGGCAAGATTATCAGCGCGGTCGGTTTTCAGCCCAAGGACATGACCCTGGCCGACCTTGAAAGCATCTTGACGATGTTTCTCTCATTTCAGAAAGCTCACAATCGGCGCACGGTCATTTGTGTCGAGGAAGTGCAGGAATGCGACTGGTGGGTACTCGACAAGATTCGCAGCCTCGTAGAGGCGGAGAAGAACGGCAACTTTGGCCTCACAGTCATCCTGTCGGGTCGGGAGAGTTTCAAGAAGCTGCTCGCCAGGCGACCATTGAAGTCCATTGCCAGCCTGGCCGGCAAGCGTATATCGCTCGCGCCATTTACGCTGCCTGAGACCCGGGAGTACCTGAGGCATCGGGTTGAGGTTGAGGGCAAGGCGAGTGTTGAAAAGGTTCTGACGTACCACGCTATCCCCCTGATTCACGAGCTGAGCGCAGGCGTACCCGACGCCATCCGGGATCTTTTCGGGCAGTGTCTCGTTCAGGCGGAAGAGGAAGGCGTGGAACTCGTTACGAAGGAGCTCGTGAAACGGGCTTACGAATCACAGCGAGAACTCACGAGTCAGCGCTACGGCGACGATACCGAAGAGACTATCGCCACAGAGGGGCTCGATCCTCTGTCGAGCCGGCTCGTTGTGCAGCTAACCGGGCATGGGCTCCGTGAGGTCAAACTGCACGGTGGCAATGTGCTGATTGGTCGCAGCAAGCTGTGCGATGTTTGTATCGACAGCAAGCTCGTGAGCCGTCATCACGCGCTCATCCGCTATTCGTCTCAAGGCGCAGTGTTGATTGACCTCGGCAGTACCAACGGTACGAAAGTCGATGGCTATCCGGTTCGGGAGCACCAGCTCGAAGCGGGTGAGACGATTGTGGTCGGTGACTGCCAGATCGAATATCTGCTCGACCATGCGCACGAGCATGATTTCGAGGATGCCGAGCTTGGCATACAGATGGATTTGAATTCCTGATCGTATCGATTCGATTTTGCAGACGAGTTGGCAACCGCCAGTTAGCCTGATCTGATGCGCCAGTCGATCGCGCACCATCGATTGCTGCGCCACCTTGTCAGCGTCGGCATCGTAATCATCGTAGTCGGAATAATCGCGGCCTCCACATCGTTGCACAACTACGCCGATGTCCTCATCGTCTGGAGTGAAGGTCTCATTGCCGAGCGGCCGTACCTTGGCATGGCAGTATTTGTCGGCGTGGCGATGCTTTCAGCCATGGTCGCGTTCTTCTCGAGCGCCGTCTTCGTCCCGGTCGCACTTTATGCGTGGGGATATGTAACCACTTTCATTCTGCTTTGGTCAGGCTGGCTGCTCGGCGGTATCGCCTCGTTTTGTATCGGTCGATTCCTCGGCCGGAAAGTCGCCGCGACGCTGATTGGGGAAGAGAAGATCGCCGACTGGCAATCTCAATTTGACCAGCGCAGCAGGTTCGTCCACGTATTGCTATTTCAGGCGATCGTCCCCTCTGAGATACCCGGGTACGTGCTCGGAATCCTGCGTTACCGCTTTGCCCTTTACCTGTTGGCGCTCGCTGTCACAGAATTGCCGTATGTAGTCGGAGTCGTATTTCTCGGTGAATACTTCTTGCAGGGACAGAGCCAGGCAATCCTGCTGCTGGGTATCGCCGTCGTAACGCTTGGCGTGTTGCTAATCCAGCTCAGAGAAAGAGCAAAACAACGACATCAATCCGACTGAGCTGTTAAGAGTGCGGCCTTTCTTGCGGCAACGCCCTGTTGTCCGAGTTCGTCCAGCGGCGCAGTATAGATAATCTCAAACATTCGGATCATGCGCGCCTCGATCTCGCTGAGAAAATGATCGATGTCAGGAATCTGCCTGAAGGTTGAATAGCCTAGCTCCAGGAACTCCTGCAACGCACCAAACCCTGCGGCATGGGCGGGCCCACGCATTGCCCGCAGCGTTGCACCGAGCAACGGGATAGTTACCAGCGTCTTCAATGTGCTGCCAAGCCCGGTGATCAGGTGAACCAGTTCCACACAGTCTTCTACGGAGCTCGCCTTGCGACAGGCAACGCAATAGTCGAGCTCCGAAATTTCTTCTGGCAGCGCGCCGCCGACGAGCAGGCATCGACAGATTGCCGTATTGATCTCGAGCACCCGCGCGTTCATCTCGGCCGCCGCCGCAATGGTCGCCAGTGCGCGGAGCGGCAACATACGCGTGATTGCAGGGGCCGCTCGCTCAAGGTCGCGATCGCGATCGCTGATACCGACACCGGCCAGATCGCTCATCGTGAAGTCGATTGCTTCGGCGTATCCTGGTTGCGTATGCAGGTCGCTAAAAAACGGTAATAAGTAGTCAAGCTGCCAATGGGTAAAGCGGTCGTAGTTTTGCAGCGAGACCGGATCGTCAAGATACCGGACATGCAGTTCGTTGCTGCGCCGCATCTCGCTTCGATACTTGTCTGCGGCCTGTTTTCGTTGAGAAAGTGCCATCTCTATGTCTTCATACTCGTTCCATGAATGCCGTGTTCCCGGCGCCTGGTGTCGCTAGGTAGTACTCCCGATTGACCGCGGGCCGATAGCGACCAACAATCAAATGCTCGTGGGCGAACTTTTGTAAGACAAGGTCGATGCAAAGATCGCGGCGTAGTGTAACCGATCGGTTCAGCAGTCTGCATGAGCGCTTTGTATTGCGCCATCCGGTCGCTGTCCTGGTTTGCTGCGCCGTCATTGTCCTGGCTTTTGGCTGGTACGCTCAGGAATTCAGCCTTGACGCGACGGCCGACTCATTAACTCTCGAACGCGATGCGGACCTTCGCTATTACCGGATGGTCAGGGCGAGGTATGGCTCCGACGACTATCTGGTCGTTGCTTTCACCCCCGACGAGCCGCTCTTCAGCGAAAGGATACTAAGTAAGCTCGCTCGATTGCGTGACGAACTGCGCCAGCTCAACGGCGTTGAGTCGGTAGTCAGTATTCTCGACGTGCCGCTGATCAAGAGTCCGCCGCTGGATATCCGGAAGATCGGCGATGGCATCCGCCGCCTGGAGAATAGCGATACGGATCGTTCCCTGGCGCGTGAGGAACTGCTCAACAGCGTGCTGTACCGAGATCTCATTATCAGCGCCGATGGGCGCACAACGGCGCTTCGGGTCAATCTGCGGCAGGACGATCGCTACCTTGAGCTGCGTGAGATACGCAACAGACTTCGTCAAAAGGCCTTTGACAGCTCACTTACAAAGGAAGAACAAGAGCGGCTCTCGACAGCAAGCAGGGAATTTGACGAAGTGACGCAGGACCTGCTTGGTAAGGAGGAGGCAACCATCGCGGCCGTGCGAAGCGTGCTGAAAAACTACAGCGACGTAGCCGCGCTGCATATTGGGGGTGTGCCGATGATCGTTGCGGACTCGATCGACTTTATTCGGCACGACCTGGTGGTCTTCGGCCTGGCCGTTATCTCTTTCCTGATCGTGATCCTGGTAGTCGCGTTTCGACAGCCCCGTTGGGCGATCCTGACATTGGCGAATTGCCTCGCGACATGCGTCGTGATGATCGGCCTCCTGGGGCTCACGAACTGGCATGTCACCGTTGTTTCGTCGAACTTCGTTTCACTCCTGCTGATTCTGTGCCTGGCGCTAACGCTGCACATCATCGTTAGGTACAGGGAGGCGCACCTGCGGTCGCCGGACGCCGATCAGCTCGAACTGGTGCGTGAGTCGATCAGGCGCATCATAGCGCCATGCCTGTACACGGTTCTGACCACAATGGTCGCATTCGGCTCACTGATCGTCAGTGGCATCAGACCTGTCATCGATTTCGGCTGGATGATGGTTATCGGTATTGCCATTGGCTTTGTATTCTCCTTCACGTTGTTTCCGGCCGGACTGATGTTGTTCGAACCGGGCAAGCCGCGGGTCTTGAGAGATGTGACCTCGGCGATAACTGGCGCATTTGCGCGCATGATCGATGGACATTCAAAGCAAACGATACAGGTATACGTCGCGCTCTTTGTGGCCGGATTAATCGGGATTTCCCAGCTGACAATCGAAAATCGATTCATCGATTATTACAAGCAGTCGACCGATATTTACCAGGGTATGGAATTGATCGATCGTACCCTGGGCGGGACGACACCGCTCGATGTCGTAATCGACGCCCCACGACCGGACGCCGATGAGTCGGCTCCCGATGCGGGGTTTGAGGGCGACTCAGACGGATTGGATGCAGCGGCGTTCGAGGGTCTTTTCGACGATGACCTGGCGGGTGAGGGTGGCATAACGTCAAGCAGCTACTGGTTTAACTATCCGAGACTGAGCCAGGTTGCCGCCATTCACGATTACCTCAACTCGCTGGATGAAACGGGCAAAGTCATTTCGGTTGCGACGACGGTGCAATTATTGCGGGGACCCAGCAGGGTGTAGTACAGCCTGCACAACAGCCCGCCGAGATCAAGAGCGTCCTGACGCGCGAGGGCGTAGAGGCTACCATCGAGGTGCCCA
>RCNG010000201.1_pt1 | contig 25058 bp, 16 predicted proteins | sample 2041371 | NCBI WGS metagenome assembly RCNG01 (sample SAMN09708227, study PRJNA481090) | Marine sediment metagenome, whole genome shotgun sequencing project. | biome: marine sediment; feature: ocean; material: sediment; isolation source: Sewage treatment plant 1 marine sediment (STP1) ... | reverse complement strand
TGGTAAACGTAACACTTGTGGCGCCAAGAATTGTAATTGTTGTCACGCGACGTTCTTGAGGGAACCGGACGCGGGAAAAGACTCCCCCACCCGCAGTATCCGGGAAATGCAAACCGAAGCATTTCCGGAAAGTGGCGGAAAACAACGGAGCAGTCTGGGAGATCGGCGAAAAGGAGATGGTGATGCGAAACAGATCGGCGGCAGTTGGGATTTTCCTGCTCATTCTCTTAACGGGGATGCCAACGGGAACTTCGATGGCTCTGGACACCCTGGAGCCTTTCGATATCGGGGTGACCGACTTTGAGGGCTATTTTGCCTACATCGGGGCGGGCAAAGAGGAACTCGAACGCGGGTTCAATGCCGAGTTTCTGCTCGGCATCGGAATCCTGTCGAGGCTTTCGGGACAGCTGTACGGGGGGGCGGACTCCAACGAAAACCTGTCGGAAGCGTTGGGGTTCTTCGGTTTCGGTATTTTCGGAACGCCGGTGGACACGAACCACTTTGATCTGGACCTGGGCGTCAACTTCACCATCGGGAACCTGGGGGCCGCGGGGGATGGCCCCGCAGGGCACGCCCAGGCGGAGTTCACCGTGGAGCCGTATCTGGAAATGAACTTGGACAGCGACCCGGACATGAGCGGGTATGGTCTCTTCCTCGTGGTGGAGGCAACCCTGGGCGGACAGGACAACAGCTACATCCCTCCCGGAACGTCGCCAGCGGACGAGATCCGTGCATTCCGGCTCACTCCGGGGACCGGATTTTTAATCGCCGGCTATTGGAGACCAGCGGAGAGACACGAACTTCTTCTTGGCTATGACATGTATTTTAACTATAACGCTTCGGCAGGGGAACGGGTTACCGATGTGGGGGGGATCTCCCTGGGGTACAACGTCATCCTGCTGGACCCGTTGGAGCTCATCACCGAGGTCTATTTCGACATTCCACAGGAGGACGATAATTTCGGCGTGGATTTCTTCATCGGGTTCATCGCCACCCTGCCGTCGTTTTTGCCGTGAGAGAAGGAGAGATGATGAAACGATCGGTCTGTATCGCCCTGTCAACGGTTATGTTAGCCGTGGCCCACGCACCTGCCCGGGCGCATTTCGGCATGCTGATCCCTTCCGACTCCATGGTCATGCAGGAGGACGGGAGAACCGTGGACCTGAAGCTTTCCTTTTCCCATCCCTTTGAACTCATCGGCATGGAGATGGAACGGCCCCGGGTCTTCGGCGTCAAGGCCGGGGGGGCGAAGAAGGACCTCCTGAAGAACCTGAAGGCGTCCCGGGTGATGGGACAGAAGGCGTGGGAGATGAACTACAAGCTTCCGCGGCCCGGCGTGTACACCTTTTACCTGGAGCCCGCGCCCTACTGGGAGCCCGCCGAGGACTGCTTCATCATCCACTACACCAAGACCGCTCTGGCGGCCTTTGGAGACGATGAAGGCTGGGATGACGAGATCGGGCTGAAGACCGAGATCGTGCCGCTGAGCAAACCGTTCGGGCTCTACGCGGGGAACGTGTTCCAGGGGATCGTCAAGAAGGACGGAAAGCCGGTGCCGTTCGCGGAAGTGGAGGTGGAGTACTATAACGATGGAGGCAAGGCCGTGGCGCCCACGGACTACATGGTCACCCAGACCATCAAGGCTGACCCCAACGGGGTCTTTACCTACGCCGCGCCTGCACCGGGCTGGTGGGGGTTCGCTGCACTCAGCACGGCGGACTACAAGATGAAGCACCAGGGAGAGGAAAAAGACGTGGAACTGGGGGCTGTCATCTGGGTCCGTTTCCAGCCCTGGACCGGGAAGCAGATGCCGAAGGAGTAGGTAACGGTTCCGGGCCTCGGGGCGTGAAAGCGGTGCGCTCCCCCCCTCTCCGGGGGCCGACTCGTCTCCCCGGAACTGCCGGTTCGTCATTAAAAAAAGAAACATGCCCTTACGGGCCGGGCCCCAGAACATGGAGCAGACCTTGTGTTGTGCAGCGGAGATGTGCTCGGTGCAATGTCAGTAGCAATAAAAATGTAACATAAATCACAATATAAATCACAACAGCCGCAATTACTACAACAGGCATCAAATCAACAGGTAACAGAATGACCAAAAGTTCAAAATCAAAGTCTAAACACTACCGCTATTACACTGACTCGAACACAGGTTCCGAACTGACGCGTAAAACACTGGTGCTGGTGCTGGCCGGTGGTGCCGGTTCCAGACTGAAAGGCCTGACAAAATGGCGGGCAAAACCGGCGGTACCATTCGGTGGTAAATACCGCATTATCGACTTTGCACTGTCAAATTGTGTTAATTCAGGCTTGCGCCGTATCGGTGTGTTAACGCAATACAAGTCACATTCACTGATCCGGCATCTACAACGGGCGTGGGGGTTCATGCGTGCTGAGATCGGTGAGTTTGTCGAAATCATACCCGCACAACAACGTGTAGATAATCAATGGTATCGGGGCACCGCCGACGCACTGTACCAGAATATCGATATCATTCGCCGCCATGCACCGGAGAATGTTATTGTTCTGGGCGGCGACCATATCTACACCATGGACTACTCCAAGATGCTGTACGATCATGTTTCATCGGAGGCAGATCTGACAGTTGGCTGTATTGAGGTGCGACGCGAAGATGCCTCAGAATTTGGCGTTATGTCTGTCGATGAAGACTATCGGATAACAAAATTCAGTGAAAAGCCGGAAAATCCGGAAGCGATGCCAGGCAAAGCAGACAAATCGCTGGCATCGATGGGTATCTATATTTTTTCTACGGCTTACCTTTATGCCAGCCTGATTGCTGATGCAGAGGATGCAGAATCAGCACACGATTTTGGCAAGGATATCGTACCAAAAAGCATTTCGACCTGTAATGCGCGTGCCTACCCGTTCCTGAATAATAAGGGTGAATCAGCTTACTGGCGTGATGTGGGTACGGTTGATTCTTACTGGGCGGCCAATATGGAGTTGTGTGAGGTTGAGCCTGAACTCAATCTGTATTCACGCGACTGGCCGATCTGGACCTACCAGACCCAGCATCCACCTGCCAAATTTGTTTTTGATGATGATGGTAAGCGCGGTCAGGCCATCGATTCACTGGTTTCGGGTGGTTGCATACTGTCTGGTGCTCGCGTCAAACGATCAGTTATTTTCTTTGCCACTGATATCGAACGTGGTTCGGTGATTAAGGATAGTGTGATTCTGCCTAAGGTGTCAATTGGAAAAAACTGCCGTATTACACGCACCATAATCGACAAGGCATGCACTATCGAAGAGGGCACTGTTATCGGCGAAGATCTGGAGCATGACCGGGAGCGTTTTCATGTAACCGAAAGCGGTATAGTACTGGTCACACCAGAAATGCTGGGACAGAATCTTTATGTTGTTGATATCGAGGCTATAACCAAAAAAAATCCGATTGCCGCCTGAGATAACAGCATAATAAAAACCGCCGAATAAAATACTATGAATAATAAAAAGAAGATAGCAACAGGCAGTGATAACACTGTTAATTTTGTTTTATGCTGGCATATGCACCAGCCCTGGTACCAGGAAGGGGTCGATGGTGATTATATGCTTCCCTGGGTTTATCTGCATGCAATAAAAGATTATGAAGACATGGTGAGCCATCTGGAAGCGCACCCAAAAATGCATGTTGTGGTGAATTTTGCACCGGTACTGTTAGAGCAGCTGGATGATTACGCATCGCAACTAAAAAGCTGGCTTGATAGCGGGCAGGTGATGAAGGATCCGATGCTCAACTTGCTTGCGGGCACGACACCGATTCCTGAATCAACGGTTGAACGTTACCAGCTGTTATGTGACTGCCAGCGTGCTAATGCGGAAAAAATGATTGAACCCTATCCCGCCTTCAAAAGCCTGCTTAAGCCATTCAAATTCATGTTTCCGGACGGTACCTGTGATGAGCTCGATACCGTCTGTATGCAGTATCTGAATTCACAGTATTTTGTTGATGTAATGGTATGGTATCACCTGGCCTGGCTCGGTCATTCGCTGAAACAGACGCAGATATCAAAAGATCTGATTGAAAAGGCCAGGCTGTTTGATGAAACTGACCGACGGGCACTGTTGCAACTGTTCTATGACTGTATTTCAAGTTTGATCCCACGTTACAGAAAACTCGCAGAAGATGGGCAGATAGAACTTTCAATGACCCCTTATGGCCATCCGATCATCCCGCTGTTAAATGACATGGGTAACATGATATGTGCCCAGCCCAATGCACCAACACCGGCTTGTGTGGTCTATCCCGACGGTGAGGAGCGTTCCCGCTGGCATATACAACAGGGCATTAACTGCTTCAAACACTATTTTGGACTTCGACCACAGGGCATCTGGTTATCTGAAGGTGCTATCTCAGATGATGCAGTGGCACTTGTTGAAGAATTTGGTTTTAAGTGGACGGCGTCCGGAGAAGGTGTGTGGCGCAACAGTATGACACTCAGTGAACATGATTCGGAAAAGGTACACAGCAAACGTGCACTTTTTCATCCTTATGAACTGAAAGGTTACAAACCTAAACTGTTTTTCCGGGATGATGGCCTGTCTGACCTGATCGGCTTTAAATACAGTAAAATGAACTCGGACGATGCGGCAGATGATCTGGTTAATAACCTGGTGAACATTGCAGACTTTCTCGGTGATAGCGCTAGCAGGCATGTGGTTTCAATCATACTTGATGGTGAAAATGCCTGGGAGTATTACCCGCATAATGGTTTTTATTTTCTGCAACGCCTTTATCAAACCTTGTCTGATCATAAGCTGGTGCGAGCAACAACTTTTTCTGAATTGGCCGATAAGGCCAAAACGCATGAACTCGAAAAGTTGTGTGCGGGTAGCTGGGTCTATGGTTCATTTTCAACATGGATCGGCGAGCCTGACAAGAACCGGGCATGGGATCGGCTGGTAGAAGCTAAGCAGGCGTATGACAAGGTATTGGCTAAAGGTAAATTAAGTAAAAAAGTGGTAGCACAGGCAACACGTCAACTGGGAATCTGTGAAGGTTCCGACTGGTTCTGGTGGTTCGGTGATGTCAATTCCTCGTCAAGTGTTAATGATTTTGACAGGCTGTTTCGCATACAGCTGAAAAATTTGTACAAGCTGCTTAAACTTCAAATACCCGATATTCTGGATGAACCGCTGTCGATGGGTGGCGGTAATGCAGAAAACGCGGGCACCATGCGCAGAAATGTTGAATAAGCTAACCTGACTATTTCATAATAAAGTCACATTCGGCTTAATCATTTGAATATAATAAAAGTTCAAGGGTTTTTAGAAAAAATCACTATGCCCCTAACAACGCTATGCAGTCTGGAAAGATTTGCATTCCTATGATATCTGCAGACTAAATACAGGACAATAATGGAACCTCACGACCTTCAACTAAGACGCGCAGGTATTCTGCTGCATCCGACATCACTGCCTTCGGGCATTCTGGATAGTGATGTAGAGCGCTGGTTGCAAATGATGGTTGATACCGGCTTCAGTGTATGGCAGGTATTACCACTGGGAGAACCGCAGCATGGGCTATCGCCTTATCAATGCAGTTCAGCTTTTGCATTCAACCCTCTGCTGCTGCCGGCATCTTCTGCACTATGGCCTGCCATCGATGAAAAAGATAGTTATTTCATCGATTTCTGCGATAAGCAGCAGTTCTGGCTGGATGACTATGTCATGTTCAAAGTATTGAAACTGCATTTTAACGACGCGTGCTGGGTTGAATGGCCTGATAAGTGGAAGTTCCGTGATGCAGAAGTTTTGCAGCAGTCTCATCAACAATATGAACAGAGCATCGAAAAATTGAAATGGCAGCAGTACCAGTTGCATAAACGCTGGCACGAGATCAGGGAAAAAGCAACCGGCATGGGTATCCTGTTGTTTGGTGATATGCCTATTTATGTCGGTTATGACAGCGCCGATGTGTGGGCACATCCAGAGTGGTTCATGCTTGACTCGAACGGTAACATGAAAGTCGTTACTGGTGTACCGCCTGACTATTTTTCAGATACCGGGCAGCGCTGGGGCAACCCGCATTATGACTGGGATGCCATGATAGAGGATGATTTCGCATGGTGGAAGTCCAGAATAGATCATCATCTTGAACTGTTCGACCTGGTGCGCATTGATCACTTCAGAGGCCTGGAAGCTGCATGGGAAATCGATGCATCATGCGACACGGCAATTGAAGGGTACTGGCAAAAAATACCCGGTGATGAATTATTGTCAGCATTAATGACGAGTTTAGAGTTGTGCCACGAGCAGCTGCCTTTTGTTGCTGAAGATCTGGGTGTCATCACGCCGGAAGTGACCGCGCTAAGAAAAAAATACCATTTACCGGGTATGTCGATACTGCAGTTTGGTTTCGATGAATTTGATGATAACCCGCATAAACCGAAAAACATAACAGAAGACACCGTCGTCTATACGGGTACTCATGATAACGATACCACAAAAGGGTGGTTTAATAGTCTTGAAGAACATGTTAAAAAACATGTGTTACAGACCCTGGGTCTGAAGGTAGCTGATGTTTCATCTGATCACGGTAGTGACTGCTGGTATGACTATGCTGATATGGCAGATCATGTTGTTGAAAGGATGGTAGATGCAGCCATGCAATCACGTGCAAATATCTGCATAATCCCGATACAGGATTGTCTGTCTCTCGATTCAGCGTCAAGAATGAACACGCCGGGTACCACCACAGGAAACTGGCTATGGCAGTTTCAATGGGAACAAATCGAACAGCAGCACAATAGCAGTCGAATGAAAAAAATGCGGCTGCGTATTGAAAAAGCAAACAGACTGGTCGAACCGAATAATTGAAACAATAAACAAAACAGGCGCAGCAAATATGTGCCTGCAAAATCTAAAATAGAAGAAATAAAATGGTTGAATCATTAATAAAAATACAGCATGGCTGGCACCATGATCCTTTCGAATTACTGGGCGTACATCCAGGGCGACCTGGATATGTGGTGCGTGCATTCATGCCATCAGCAGAGAGTGTTGAACTGGAAGGCATTGGTGCAATGTCACGGCGTGAAGGCAGTGATACCTTTGAGATAAACATCAGTAAAGCGCAAAGAGATAGTTTGCCGCAGCATTACAGTTTGCGCTGGGTTGAAAAAGTATCTCTGGAATCACATACAGTCGTTTCACCCTACAGTTTTCAGCCGATACTCAGCGACTTTGATCTTGGCCTGTTTTCCGCAGGAACCCATCTGCATGCCTATCGTTTTCTCGGCGCCCGGCTACAGCAAATTGATGGCATAGACGGCTGCCTGTTTGCCGTCTGGGCACCAAATGTCAAGCGTGTCAGCGTGGTTGGTGACTTTAATGGCTGGCATGGTCTGCGCCACCCGATGCGCAACCGTGGCGGTTCGGGTGTATGGGAACTTTTTATACCTGGACTGCACGTATCGGATAACTACAAGTTTGAGATCCGTACCCATTTTGATGAGATCCTGCAAAAAACCGATCCGTATGCGCGCTCCATGGGCATCCGTCCGGATACCACCAGCAAGATCGCTGCTTCTGATACCTATGGTTGGGCCGACAGCGAGTGGCTAACACAACGCCAGCAATGGCAATGGTTGCATGAACCGATGTCGATCTACGAAGTTCATGCGGGTTCGTGGCGTCGCCATGAAGATGGCGGTTTTCTGAGTTATACCGAACTGGCCGAACAGCTAATTCCTTATGTTAAGAAGCTGGGTTACACACATATCGAATTTTTACCGTTTACCGAACATCCTCTGGACGAATCCTGGGGTTACCAGGTCAGCGGATATTTCGCACCGACATCAAGACACGGCGGTGCGGATGAACTACGTTACCTGATCGATACCGCGCATCAAAATGGTATCGGTATTATCCTTGACTGGGTACCGGCACATTTTCCGCGTGATGAATTTGCCCTGGCTCGCTTTACCGGTGAGGCCTGTTATGAATATGGCGACCCAAACAAGGGCGAACACCTCGACTGGGGCACATTGATATTCAACTACAGCCGCAATGAAGTACGTAATTTTTTGATTGCCAATGCGGTGTACTGGATAGAAGAGTTTCATATCGATGGTTTACGTGTTGACGCGGTCGCTTCCATGTTATACCTGGATTATTCACGCGAACAAGGACAATGGTCACCGAATAACTATGGCGGTCGTGAGCATCTTGAAGCCATCGACTTCCTGAAGAACCTGAACAATGTGGTACATGCCGAATTCCCCGGTGTAGTAACACTGGCAGAAGAGAGTACGGACTGGCCCATGGTGTCGCGTCCGACAGATAGCGGCGGTCTGGGCTTCTCCATGAAGTGGAACATGGGCTGGATGCACGATACCCTGGATTACGCACAGACTGATCCTTTGTACCGACGTTTTCACCAGAATCAGTTGACCTTCAGCCAGCTTTATGCCTACAGTGAAAATTTTGTGCTGCCTTTATCACACGACGAAGTTGTTCATATGAAACGCAGTATGCTGGACAAAATGCCGGGTGATGTCTGGCAGAAATTTGCCAACCTGCGTCTATTGTATGCCTATCATTATGCACATCCGGGCAAGAAGCTGCTATTCATGGGTGGTGAGTTTGGCCAGTGGGATGAATGGAGTGAGGGCAAACAGCTGGACTGGGAGGTAGCCGGTATGGACAAACATGCTGGCCTGTTCAATATGATCTGTGATCTCAATAAGCTCTACACTGATAATCCCGCATTACACGTCTACGACTTTGACCATCAGGGCTTTCAATGGCTGAGCTGTGATGACGTCGATAATTCAGTGCTGGCATTTATACGCCATTCTGAGCATGATGCTGTATTATGTGTTTTTAACTTTACCCCGAAACCTCTGGAAAACTACGTTATCGGTGTACCGGAAGCAGGCGCATATAGAGATATATTTAATTCTGATGCTGCCTGGTACGGTGGCTCGAACCTGGGCAATAGTGGTGAGGTCAATAGCCTGGAAAAACAGGATCACGGTTTTGATTACGCCCTGACAATAACTATTCCGCCGTTAGCTGCCCTGTTTTTACAGAAGGTGAGTAGTTGAATATTTTGTTTGCTGCCAGTGAGGCATTTCCCTTTATTAAAACCGGTGGCCTGGGTGATGTTGTACACAGTCTGCCTATCGCGTTAAACCAGCTGGGTGATGATGTCAGGCTGGTATTACCTGCATACAGAGATGTACTGGCTTCAGTAGATTCGTTAAAAGAGCTGGGTTACTGGGACCTGCCCGGTGCGGGTGTTACCCACCGGGTGCGTATTTTACAGGCGCATCATGAAGGTCTTACTGATTATTTATATCTGGTTGACGTGCCATCACTGTTTGACAGAGCGGGTAATCCCTATGTGCACTCTGATGGTTTTAACTGGCCTGATAATGCAGAACGTTTTACCATATTTAGTCGTGCTGTCGCGAAGATGGCAAGGGGCATACCCGGCACCAACTGGGTTCCTGACGTGGTGCACTGCCATGACTGGCAAACCGGACTTGTTCCGGCTTTTCTAAGTATGGCTCATCCACGCCCAAAGACCGTATTTACCATTCACAATCTGGCTTATGACGGCCATTTTTCGCAAAGCGATTTCATCAAACTTGCGCTACCGCCAGAGTGGTGGTCACCGGATCATGTGGAGTTTTATGGTGGTTTTTCCATGTTAAAGGCGGGCATGGTGTTTGCTGATAAGGTCACAACCGTCAGCCCGACCTATGCCAGGGAAATCTGCACTGCGGAATACGGTTACCGGTTTGAAGGTGTGCTGCAGAGTCTGGGCGATAAGCTTAGCGGCATCCTCAATGGTATTGATCTTACTATCTGGAACCCGCAAACCGACCGCTACCTTAGTCAAAACTACAGTCTCAAAAATGGCAAAGCCAGGCAGCAATGGGTCAGTAGAAAGTTAGCAAACAAACAGGATTTATTGAACAGGGTCGGCTTGCTCGCTGATGAATCAACTGCGGCCAGGGTACCATTACTGGGGTTCATCGGCAGACTGGTCGAACAGAAAGGGGTAGACCTGATCACCGCAATGTTGCCTGAACTTTTCACCACGACAGATGCAGTAATGATAATACTCGGCTCCGGCCACATGTTATATGAAACTGAGTTAATAACACTGGCAGAGCAATATCCGTCGAGACTACATGTACACATTGGTTATTCTGAAGGCCTGGCGCATCAGATTGAGGCGGGCTGTGATCTTTTTATTATGCCCTCACGCTTCGAACCCTGTGGACTGAACCAGATGTATAGTCTGCGCTACGGTACACCACCTGTGGTAAATTTCACCGGTGGCCTGGCTGATACGGTAACAGACGCAACAGCTATGGCACGAGAAGACAAAACAGCAAATGGTTTTGTATTTAATGATGTTAATGCTGATGCTTTGCTGTCGACCATCAAACGTGCACTTACAATATACAAAGAACCTGAACAGTGGCAACAGATTTGTGAAACAGCCATGCAGCAGGAGCTGGGCTGGGAGTTCAGTGCAAATAAATACCAGCAGTTGTATCAAAAATAATAATAACCAGCTATAACATGATGGGAATGTTGCTGTAAAAAAATCGCCTGGGGCAATTTAGTTGCAGTTACAAAACCTGATGTGAAGAGAGTAAAAATGCCAAAAAAAAACTGGGTAGACACAAGCAAAATTCCGGAGATGGAGCCGCTGCAGGAAGACAGTCGATCACTGTCTGAAGGTTTTCATCGTTATCTTAGAAATCATCTCGGTCACTTTCTTGGTTGTGTGCCTTTTTATATCTATGAAGCCATGGCGTTGACCATCCGTGACCGTATTATGGCGCGATGGAGCAATACCTGGCAACGTCATAAACAGCCCGGCGTTCGAAAGGCCTATTACATGTCATTGGAGTTTTTGATCGGTCGCGCCCTGGGCAATCATTTACTTAATCTGGATATTGAAAAAGAAACACGTGAAGCACTGAATAATTTTTCGGTTGAGCTTGAAGACCTGATGGCAGAAGAACCCGATGCGGGCCTGGGCAACGGTGGTCTTGGCAGACTGGCAGCCTGTTTCATGGACAGCTGTGCCACGCTTGAATTACCGGTGATCGGTTATGGTATTCGTTATGAATACGGCATGTTTCGCCAGCGTATTGAAGAGGGCTACCAGATCGAAGAGCCGGACCACTGGTTACGTGATGGCAATCCCTGGGAAATATCCCGTCCTGAATACGAGCAAACCATTCACTTTGGTGGGCGTACCAAGCATTATAGAGACCAGAAGGGTATCCACCGGGTACGCTGGATTGAAACCAATGATGTTATTGCCATTCCTTATGATATGCCTATTTCCGGTTATTGTAATGAGACCATCAACACACTCAGGTTGTGGAAGGCAACGGCAACCAAAGTCTTTAATCTTGATGAATTTAATGCCGGCAGCTACTCCGATGCAGTGGAAGCTAAAAACGATGCTGAACATATTTCGATGGTACTGTATCCGAATGATGCCAGCGAAAGTGGTAAGGAATTGCGACTGAGACAACAGTACTTTCTTGCTTCTGCCAGCATCAAAGATGTGATCAGATTGTGGGAAGAAACGGATGGTACTGATTATTCGTCTTTTGCCGAATTCAACGTGTTTCAGATGAATGATACCCATCCGACCATTGCTGTTGCTGAACTGATGCGTATTCTACTAGATGAAAAACAGCTGGAATGGGGGCCTGCATGGGAAATCACTACCGCGACCATGGCTTATACTAATCATACCCTGTTGCCAGAAGCACTAGAACGCTGGTCAGTTTCGTTGATGGAGCGTTTATTGCCGCGCCTGATGGAAATTATCTATCAGATCAACAAAATATTTTTACTCGATGTTGCCCTCAAATGGCCGGGTGATACCAGTCGGCAGGCAAGGATGTCGATCATCGAGGAAAACGAGGATAAACAGGTGCGTATGGCTTACCTCGCCATCGTCGGCAGCTTTTCTGTGAACGGTGTTGCCAGGCTGCATTCGGATTTATTGTGTGAAGGTCTGTTTAAAGATTTTTATGAACTGTGGCCGGAAAAATTTAATAATAAGACCAATGGTGTTACACCGAGGCGCTGGATAGCGCGTGCAAATCCAGAAATGACCGAGTTGATCACGCAGCAGATAGGTTATGAATGGGTGGGTGACCTGAGCCATATACATTATCTGAAAGAATGTGCCGATCCAGAAAACCAGGACTTCCATCAGAAATGGTTTGACATTAAACAGGCAAACAAAAAACGACTGGCTGAACTGGTTTTTGATGCCTGCGGTGTTGAATTCAATACCGACGCCATGTTTGATGTGCAGGTAAAACGTATTCACGAATACAAGCGCCAGCTACTAAATGTATTACACGTTATCCATCTATACATTCGGATAAAAAATGGTGACACAAAAAACTGGACTCCGCGTAACGTGTTGATAGGTGGCAAGGCCGCACCGGGTTATCACATGGCGAAGCTGCTGATAAAACTGGTCAATAATGTGGCTGAGATTATCAACAATGATCCAGATGTTAATACAAAATTAAAACTGGCGTTCTTACCAAATTATAATGTATCCGCTATGGAAGTTATTGCCCCGGGAACAGACCTGTCGGAACAGATCTCAACCGCAGGTAAAGAAGCCTCGGGTACCGGTAACATGAAGTTCATGATGAATGGTGCGCTGACAATAGGCACCTTTGATGGTGCTAATATCGAAATACTCGAACATGTAGGTGAAGAAAACTTCTTTCTGTTTGGACTCAAGGCTGATGAAGTCGCTGAAATGCAACATCACTACGATCCGCAAAGTTTTATTGATAATGACCCCGATCTTCAGGCAGTTATAAATCTGCTGGAGAGTGGGCATTTCAGTCTGTTTGAACCAGGCATATTCTATGACATCATCGCCTCAATACGCAGCCCGAGTGACAACTGGTTAACACTCGCTGATTTTCGCAGTTACCTCGATGCCCAGGAAAATGCTGCAGCATGTTATCGAGACAGGGAGAGCTGGATACACAAAAGCATACTCAACACCGCAAGTAGCGGATACTTTTCAACAGATCGAACTATGCAGGAATACAACAGGGATATCTGGAAGCTTTAACCCGGCGATGTCAAATGATTTACTGATATTCCTCCAACTACTGCATTCCTGTGAAATATCAGTCCTAGAGCCATCTCTAGAAAAACAAAAACTAATAACTATGGGGACTGGAAATGTTAACCGCTGACCACGAAATAAAAACCGCAGACCCGACTAATATAGTCATCTTCGGTGCTGCAGGCGATCTGTCAAAACGTAAGCTGATGCCGGCGCTGATGCGCATGCTGTGCTGCGGACTGGTACATAATGATAGTCGTATTCTGGGCGTACTGAGAAATCGAAGCAAGGAAGAATGGATAGCGCAGCTGCGCGAAGGTTTTCAACGATATTCACCGGATTTAGAAATAGACGAAAACAGCTGGTCACAATTCGCTTCGCATCTGGATATAGTCGAAGGCACTCTTGATGATGAGTCTACCTACCAGCGTATTGATGAAGCACTGGAAACCCTGGATGGTAAAAAAAATGCCATGTTTTATTGTGCCGTGCCACCTGAATGGTATGGCGCAGTTACACAAGGGCTGCACAAAGCCGGACTTGCTAACGAAGATCAGGGCTACCGTCGGCTGGTCATTGAAAAGCCGTTCGGCAACAATCTTGAAACCGCCATCGCGCTGAACAAAGAGCTGCAATCTGTATTCGACGAGAAACAGATCTATCGTATCGATCATTACCTGGGCAAAGAAAGTGTACAGAATCTACTGGTTTATCGTTTTGCCAACAGCATCATGGAGCCGTTGTGGAACCGTAATTATATAGACCATATTCAGATTTCTACATCCGAAACACTGGGCATTGAATACCGTGCAAACTACTATGAAAAATCCGGCGCACTGCGCGACATGATTCAGAGTCACATAATGCAGATGATGACACTGGTTGCAATGGAACCGCCTGTTGAATATACCGCAGATGCAGTACGTGATGAAAAAATGAAAGTGCTGCGTGCGGTTCGCAGTATTGATCCAGAGCAGATTAAAGTTCAAACGGTATCGGCACAATATGCCTCCGGTCATATCGATGGTGAGAATGTGCCGGCATACGTCTCCGAGGAAAACGTATCGCCGGATTCAGCAACAGAAACCTTTGCAGCGGTGCGCTTCTACATAGACAACTGGCGCTGGCAGGGGGTACCATTTATTCTCTGGTCAGGAAAACGCATGGAATCAAAAGCAGCAGAAGTAATGATTCGTTTTCGCAAACCACCGTTCAACCTGTTTGACAGCCATGCCTCGGTACCGGCAGCAAACGCCCTGGTATTTCGTCTGCAACCAGAAGGTGGTATCGTGTTACGTCTCAATGCCAAGAAACCTGGCCTTACCACAGACAATGAAGAGATGGTGATGCGCGCACCCTATGCCGATGATAAAAAAGAACTCGCTGATGCTTATGAGATCTTAATGCATGACGTACTCACCGGTGACGGTACCCTGTTTTCTCGCGCCGATGAAGTTGAAATGTCATGGGAAATTGTCGAACCGATTCTGGAAGCCTGGAAAAACCGTGTCTCAATTGAACGTTATCGTGCAGGCACCTGGGACATACCGGCGATGGCTGAACTGACCAAAGATTGTGTTGGCGGCTGGCATAAACCAACAGTTCGCAAATAATTTTCATGAGTAAATTCAAGGTTTACAAAAACCCTGAAGCTGTTGCACAGGCAGCAGCTGATTACCTTTTTCAGCAGATAAAAACCTGCGTCGCAGAAAAAGGTTTATGCCATGTTGTGCTGCCCGGTGGTAGTACACCCGCACGCTGCCTGGAACTGCTCGCAGTAAAATTGCTGCCATGGAAAGACATCCACTGGTATCCGGGTGATGAACGCTGCTATCCAGTCGGCCATAGCGAACGCAATGACACCATGATCAGGGACAAACTGTTTTCACAGCAGCCATTATCACCACATAAAGGCGCAAGTGATAATTTTCACCCTATACCAGCAGAGCTCGGTCCGGAGCAGGGTGCAGAGCACTACTCAGCATTGATTGATGCAACAGGTGGACTGGATATTGTTGTACTGGGCATGGGCGAAGACGGACATACTGCCAGTTTGTTTCCGAGTAATGTTGCACTCCACGACCTGCGTAGTGCTGTACCGGTTTATAATGCACCTAAAGCCCCGGGCGAACGTATTTCTATAGGTTTAACTGCGCTCAGGAATGCAGATAAATGCATCGTTATTACCACTGGCAGCAACAAGTCTGAAGCACTTACAAAACTTAGAGAGGGTGCTTCATTACCAGTCGGCCAGGTTGAACCTGATGCCTGGTTTGTAGATGAGGCTGCCGCTCAATAATACAATGGATATTGAATGAATGATAATGGTGACAAACTCTATATTCTGCTGATAAGTGTTCATGGCCTTATCCGCGGACATGACCTGGAACTTGGCAGTGATGCTGATACTGGCGGCCAGACAAAATATGTCGTGGAACTGTTACGAGAGCTGGGTAAGCGACCAGAGGTGGAGCAGGCAGTACTGTTAACACGGCGTATTTTAGATACAGGCGTTAGTGAGGACTACAATGAGCCGGTTGAACCGCTATCAGAAAAGGCACGAATTATACGTATAGAGTGCGGTGAAGAAGGTTACCTGCCGAAAGAGGCACTGTGGGACTCGCTTGATAATTTTGCCGATAATGCAATTGATTACCTTAATGCTCAGAAGCGATTGCCTGATATCGTCCACAGTCATTATGCTGATGCAGGTTATGTCGGCATACAGATTTCACATCGGCTTAATATCCCGCTGATTCATACCGGACATTCTCTGGGGCGCAGTAAACGCAAACGCTTACTTGCCAGTGGTTTGAAGCGAGATATAATTGAACAGCGATATAACATTTCACGACGTATCGATGCAGAAGAAGAAACACTGGGTGCGGCAGAACGAGTAATAACCAGCACCCGGCAGGAGATTATCGAACAGTACGGAATGTACGATTTTTACCAGCCGGAAACGATGAGGGTGATACCACCGGGAACAGATCTTGAAAAGTTCTATCCACCTAAAGGTGATGAATTTGAGAGTGATATTTATTATTATATTGCCCGCTTTCTGCAGGACCCTGGCAAGCCGATTATCCTGGCTTTATCTCGACCCGATCAAAGAAAGAACATAAATACACTGGTAGAAGCCTATGGTGAGTCAGAAGAACTTAAGCACAAGGCCAATCTGGTAATTATTGCCGGTAACCGCGATGAAATTCGTGATATGGACAGTGGTGCACAGGAAGTATTGACAGAAATATTTCTCTCCATAGACTCATATGATCTTTACGGTAAAGTTGCCTACCCGAAACATCATCGTGCTGATGAGGTTGCTGTTATATATCGTCTTGCCGCCGCGTCCGGAGGTGTTTTTATTAACCCTGCCTTAACTGAACCTTTTGGCCTGACACTTATTGAAGCAGCAGCGTCTGGACTACCAATAGTGGCCACCGAAGATGGTGGACCTACAGATATTATCGATAACTGTCACAATGGTTACCTGGTTGATCCACTTGATAAACAGCTTATTGCAGATACCATATTGAAAGTGCTGGAAGACAAGGCTAGCTGGAAGCGACTTGCTGACAATGGTATCGAAGGGGTGCGTGAGCACTATTCATGGCAGGCGCATGCAGAAGGATATCTCAAATTGATACAACCTGTTATTGATAACAGCGAACCAATTACCCGTATGGAGCTTAAACGTCGTCCCATGCTCTATCATGATAGAGCAGTATTTACTGATCTGGATCAGAACCTGCTGGGTGATCCAGAGTCACTGAAAGATTTTGTGCGCGTGATACAGGAAAATAGAAGTTGCACAACATTTGGTATCGCTACTGGCCGCCGGCTTGATTCCGCATTAAAAATACTTAAGCAATACCATATCCCGTTACCTGATGTTTTGATTACCAGTCTTGGCACCGAGATATATCACAATCCTGGGCTGACCCGCGACATAGAGTGGTCAAATCATATCGATCACATGTGGCTGCGAAGAGCGGTGTTAAAGGTGCTCAAAGATCTTCCAGGTCTTAAGCTTCAGCAAAAAATTGAGCAGAGTAAATATAAGATCAGTTATTTTTACGACCAGGATAATGCGCCCGAGGTCAATGAAATTATCCATCTTCTGCATAAGCATGATCAAACGGTAAATGTAGTTCAGGCTTTCGGACAGTATATCGACATTGTACCCGTGAGGGCTTCAAAGGGATTTGCCTTACGCTGGTTTGCAGAGATGTGGGATATTCCAGTGGAACATATTCTTGCTGCCGGTGGCTCGGGTGCAGATGAGGATATGATGCGCGGCAATACAAAATCAGTTGTTGTAGCTAATCGTCATCACGAAGAACTTTCTGAGCTAACTAACATTGAAAGTATATACTACGCCGACAGGCCGTTTGCAGCCGGCATATTGCAGGCTATTGAACATTACGATTTTTTCCGCGATTGCAAGGTGACATATTGATGTTAGTCAGGCTGTTATTATCCTGGCAAGCACACACACCAACCTTCCAATAGCGGTTTCAGGGGTACCTACTGATGCTGATAGAACGCTGTTGCCAAACGGACTAGCTCAGAGAAATTTTTCTAGTGCTATGCCATGAGGTGATTTAGTTGCTGTCGTAAAAAATGCCATAGTGGTAGGCTCCTTCGATAACGCCACTGGTGTAATAACCGTTCAGGCCCTTGAAGCTGCCTTTCGCGAAATAGACTCTGAGTTCGGGATTTGCATCTAATACATGCTTCACCTTGGCGACGAGCTGCTCGTCCGCGTTGCGAACCAGGACGCCGGAAAAGCCCGCTGTGAGCGGGAAGACGTCATTGCCGCTGTCACCACAGAAGACTACATCCGTCTTGTTAGCACCAAATTCGTCGGCGATGTATTCGAGTGCGGTCTGTTTGGTCGCGCTATTCGGCAGAAAGTCGAGCAGGCCTTTGCCGGACTGTGAGTCGAAGCTGTAGACGATGACCTCGTCGTATTTGCCTTTGACCCGCTTATCGACCTCCTTCAGTATGACTTCGTTCCTGTCATGGTCAACATAGTAACTTTGCTTGAACGGACTGCAATGCTCGCGTTCCTGCTCGGTCAAGCCGTCTACTCCGATTATCGCGCTACGGATTGTCTCTGCATCCCATCGGGGGCTGCTTTGTTTCACGTGGGCATCCCAGCCGCTATCAGGTTTCCAGTCTCCCTGTTGGTATTTTCTGATCGAGGTGCCGACGTCGCCAATAAGCACATGGGGGTAGCGGATGTTGTACTCCCTGATCGCATTCTCGGCCAGGTTCAGGTTCCTTCCAGTCACATAGACTACGAGAACGTTATGTTTTTCCGTGAGTTCATTGAAGAGGTCTATGGCGCCGGAGTCTGGCGGCCAGCTGCCGTTCGGCAGTAATGTCCGATCCAGATCGGTGGCAAGGATTTTCATATTGATTCTCCGTAGTGGTTACTGTCTACAATCGGTCAGGTTAGTCGGCTACAGACTGCTAAGACTCAAATGACATCAGAACTTCTTCGTCGCTGCCGTCGCCCTGGTAGACAGTGAAGCTATGATTGCGCAGATCGGCTTTCAACGTTGCAGTGGCTTTCGGATGTTGCCAGGTAATGTGTAATAGCTGGGGATCACTCTCAATGACCTTCATTTCTCCCTTGAACGCTGGTGAAGTATTGCGCAGCCGGATAAGTTTGAGCTGATCCAGAACCACGGGGCGTTTCAGTCCTTCCTCGATGTCGATTAGTTTTAAAGTAGTGCGGTTGATTTCCTTGTGTCCTGCGGTACGCCCTCTTTGTGCCGCAGCGTAATCATTTGTGCCGGCAAACAGATCCAGGTACCACACCTGCGGAACACCGGGCATGAACATCTGAATGGCGCGAGCCAGACGCAACTTTTGCTCGTCCTCACCCAGGGCGCTGAAAAAAGTGGCGTTGACCTGGTAGTAATCGATCTTTTTGCCGTCGGCGCCATACAAATTTTTGGTCAGGCCACCGCGTTCAATAATAGACTTGACAGTGGCATCAATTTGTTCATCGTCCAGCAGACCTGGCCTGTAAACGCCATTGACCTGTTTGCCTTTGAGGTCGAGCACCGGGATCCCGTCGTGGCTGCCGAGCATATTTATAGTTTGTAGTCCTTTAGTCTGGATGTCCGCTATCCAGCGTAGCAAGGCTTCGTTGCTGCCCCTTTCCAGAGCGTTTATAACAAGTCCGGGGAAAAAGAAATCATAAATGGGGTAACCTTCCTGCGCAATCTCTTCATGGATGCCGGCGCCATATTCAGCATGGATCTCGGGAAAAATGGTCAGTTTATATTTCTGTGCAATACCCCGCAGACGTTCCAGGTAATCCCAGGTGCCGGGCCGGTTGAAGAAATTCGGCTGGCCGGGTTCTTTGTGCAGGTAAGCAAAGGCATCGAGGCGGATTATTTTTGCGCCATACTCGCTGAGTTTGCGTAGCGTCTCATCGTAAAATTTCCAGACCAGCTCGGAACGGGCATTGAGATCCATCTGTCCCAGGAACTCACGCTTGTGGCACACGGCCGCGATTAACTCATCCTTACTCACCCCACCACCGTTGCATTGAACGATGTCATCCATGTCCGCCGATTCCAGCTGCCCCTTATCCTTGATGATTACCTTGATGTGGTGTGCGATGTTTGATGCCCATTCTAGATCCATGCCCTTGATGTGAGCAAAGTCCTGGGCAGTTATTTCATCGAACCCCACTTTTTGATAAAAGGTGTTCCAGTAGGCCTGAAGGCTGCCGTCAGGAAAGCGCAGTGTCAGGATAGGCAGACCGGGCTTTCTCATGAATAGTTTTTTCAGATGTTCTTCGTCCGGTACTACGTGGTCATTATCTCCCATGCTGCCGTGGTTTTTCCAGAATTTGTTCCAGTCGATGAAAAAATCCCGGTAGGGTGATTCGTTTCCATTAAGCAACAAATCCATGAATTGTGGAGAGCGTACCGACAGGTGATTGAGAACCAGGTCGAGCTTGATCTGGATGCCAAGCTCATTCAGGTTATCCAGGTCCTGGGGACTCACTAGCTCTTGGTTGATTTCATAATCGATAATGGAAAAGCCGCGGTCGAGATCACTATTGAAAAAAGTAGGCAGGATGTAGAACAGTGAAAAGGCATCCTTGAGTTCGGAGCGTTTGAGAAATTCTACAGTGTCTGCCAGATTTTTACCAATACTGTCAGGGTAGGCGTTCAACATTACCCCACTGGGCAGGATTTGTGCTTTCGGCTCCGGTTCTTTATTCATCACGTGTCCTTCTTAAATAATAGGTATTCTATACTTATCCTTGCCGCTTGTGGATAAGTGAATGCGGCTGAGAAAGGCTCTTAATAAAAACAGAGTATTAAGGATATATAAACCTGGTTGAAATGGTTGTCAAGCGTCAATTAAAAACTAACAGTAATGAAATAATTATATGCACGCCCTCAAAATTACAGCGTTGGTATAATCAAAGACATTATGTATTATCTATCTGAAAAATTACAAATGGTTGGCTGATATAAAATGAAAGACAATAATCTTGTTGTTCCCGTGATATTCGGAGAAGTGCTGTTTGACTGCTTTCCTGACGGTAATTCTGTACTGGGTGGGGCGCCATTTAATGTTGCCTGGCATCTGCAGGCTTTTGGATTATCGCCACTGCTGATATCAGCTATCGGTGATGATGCCTTAGGGAAAAAAGTAAAGTCGGCCATGTTGGACTGGAACATGAATAGCACAGGTCTGCAACTTGATTCATTGCATCCAACAGGCAGTGTTGATGTAAGCTTCAAAAATGGTGAACCACACTATACGATTGTTGAACACCGCGCCTACGATTATATAAATGCTGCATTACTGCCACTATTAGCTGAAGACCGTCTGCTTTACCATGGCTCACTGGCGCTACGAAATCTAAGCTCGCGTAAAGCCCTGTCAAAACTGAAAGCACAACATACTGGTAGCGTCTTTATGGACGTAAACCTGAGAGATCCGTGGTGGCAAAAAGAGTTTGTATTGAATCTGGCCGACGAATCGGACTGGGTCAAACTCAATGAAGATGAGCTAAACCTGCTTGGTAGTGGAGCAGGTGATATTGAATCTCAGGCAGATCAATTTATCGACAGGCATAAATTAAAAGGCCTGATTATTACTCTGGGGAAAAAGGGTGCCATTGCATTAACTGAAAATGGCAGCTTTGCACAGGTTGAACCTTTACAAACACTTAAGGTGGTGGATACGGTTGGTGCCGGTGATGCTTTCACATCAGTGCTGATACTTGGACTATCGCATGGATGGTCACTGCAGCAGATAATGTTACGCGCCCAGGATTTTGCGTCATTGATGGTAGGGCAGCAGGGGGCTACGGTTCACCACACTGATTTTTATCAGGAAAAAATTACTGAATGGTGTTTATAAAGAAGAATTAGATGATTACGACTATAGTTAGAGCTACTGATTTCACATCAGATAAAAAATAACAATCGAGATTATATTTAATGTACGAACAGGTATCACATACTTTACTCAATGAAATTCTGATTAAGCTAAATCCGGATATAAAAAGTGAAGATCTGCGGCACTTTTATACCCGATTGGGTGCGAATTTTTATTCCATATATTCTTTGTTTTTTCTTCTTTACGGAAATCGTGATGACTTCAAGGATCAGGCGCAGCGCCTGGTAGAAACCATGGCGCGCCAATACATTTTACGCGCTGACGAGCTCAAGCAAAAAGACATCGAACGTGAAAAAGACCATAACTGGTTTCTTAGCCAGGAATGGACAGGCATGGCGTTGTACACTGACGGTTTTGCCGGTGACCTGAAAAACCTTAAATTAAAAACACCTTATTTTCAGAATCTTGGCATCAACATGGTTCATATCATGCCAATAATGAAATGTCCTGAAGGGCACAGTGATGGCGGTTATGCGGTGAGTAATTTCCGTGAAGTTGATCCTCGTGCAGGGACTATGGAGGATCTCGACAATCTGGCAAATGAATTCAGAAAACGCGATATTTTACTGACACTCGACGTGGTACTTAATCATACCTCTGATGAACATGAGTGGGCTCAAAAGGCCAGTAAGGGTGATGAAAAATACCAGGATTACTATTACATTTTTCAAAGCCGTGAAATCCCCGACATGTTTGAAGAAACCATGCCCGAAATTTTCCCGGACTCGGCGTCCGGAAATTTTACCTGGAATGAGGAAATGGAAAAATGGGTAATGACAGTATTCAAAAATTTCCAGTGGGACCTCAACTACAGTAATCCTGCGGTATTCATCGAAATGATGGATATCATTCTGTTCTGGGCAAATCATGGTGCGGATATCGTGCGCCTTGATGCAGTGGCCTTTTTATGGAAAAAAATCGGCAGTACCTGCCAGAATGAACATGAAGCACATTTAATACTTCAATTGATGAAAGATTGCTGTCAGGTGACAGCGCCCGGGGTTCTTTTCATTGCAGAAGCCATTGTTGCTCCGGTGGAAGTTGCAAAATATTTTGGTGAAGATGCAATTAATGCCAAGGAATGTGAGATTGCCTATAATGCAACTTTTATGTCGCTGTTATGGGATGCGGTTGCAACCAAAAGTACAAAACTGCTGGATCAGGGCATCAAAAGTTTGCCAGACAAGCTTGAACGCGCGACCTGGTTAAATTATATACGTTGTCATGATGATATTGGTCTTGGTTTTGATGATGAAGATATACGTCTCGCGGGGTATGACCCTATACCTCACCGGCGTTTCCTGATTGATTATTTTATCGGTGAGTTTGATGAAACTTCTGCCAGAGGTAAGCCTTTCGGTCATAATGCCAAAACAGGAGATGCACGCATTTCCGGTTCACTTGCTTCGCTGGCGGGTCTTGAGGTTGCACTTGAAAGAGGCGATGCAAAGGAGATCGATGACGCAATTAAAGTCATCATACTATTACATGGCATGATCATGTCATTAGGCGGCATACCATTGCTATATTACGGTGATGAAATTGGAACTACCAATGATTACCGATATATTGAAGATGAACGCAAGTCAGGTGATACGCGCTGGATGCATCGCCCGAAATTTGACTGGGAAAAAGCTGAATTGCGTAACAAACCCAATACAGTAGAAAACCGGCTATTTAATGCCTTGAAAAAAATGATCTCGATACGCAAGGAAATTCCTGCCTTCGCTGATTTTAATAATCGTGAATTGCGCGATTGTGGCAATCCACATTTGTTTGCATTCTGCCGAGTTAATCATCTAAATTTTTCAGACAGGGTACTCGTTGTTGGAAACTTTGATGCACATCCACAACATATGGAATTTAATAATTTGCAGGATATAGGGTTTATGCAACATCAACAGTTATATGATCTTTATAGCGGCGAAAAACCGGCGATATTTAAAAATGCACTTGTTGTGCCGCCGTATCACTTTTACTGGATTCAGGCGCGTTAACAATGCGGTGTTAGCGAAGAGGGTTTTAGTTCTAGCTGGCGGTTTTCGATCCAGCGCCGTCGATGTTCAACGCAACATGCCGCGTACACAACGACAAACACAATGGGAATAGCGGGTGGTGTCAAGACAGACCAGTAACTTTCCTGGTTTTGGCAAAGTTCTGTCCTTAGCCGGTTGTTTGCATGAGACTATAAACTTGGTAAGCTGGCATCAGTTTTTTTTGTGGGTGTTCATAAACACCATCTAATTATTACTACAGACTCGTTATGCCCTAATAAATAGTAAGTAGGTGTAAAATGAAATATAAAAAGATGTCGAAAAAACATTTATTGGCGGCAGAAACTTTCTCCTATAGTTATGCCAATTATGCAGATCATCTCGGTATTAATCCTCGATTTGATAAGTACATGCCTGATGACATCGATATTATTGAAAATGTTGTAAATGCCGGCAAGGGAGCAAAAGAACTGGCAAGCAAACTAAAAGTAGACTTTGAGGTTGCTCAACAAATATTAAGTTCATATATGACGGCAAAAGATATTGTCCTGGCTAAAAATGCCGTTGCATCTTTCAGAAATGGTGTAACAGCTTCAATATTACTCAGTCTGGAAACTGGATTAAATTCAGAAGAAGATATAAATAAACTTGTTAGTCAAATATGTTATAGAACATCTGATTTAGCGTATTTACTAGATTGTGAAGATAAAGAACTTTCAGACTACTCCGAAGCACTGAGAGATTGATTAAAGGTAGCTTAGCTCTGTGTTCTCATAATCGTTCTCTTTTGAGGGTTATGAACAATTTCGGCTACTACAGACTCATTTCATGCTGGAAATACGCCTTGCGTTCAGATTGTCGCACCATTTCATATTGGACAAGGCTATCTTCCAGTTAATAACACTCACACAAAATGGAGCGGGCTATATCAATGCTTCTTTTGTGAGCACAAATATACTGGAGTTATGTCTGCAAAAGGCATTGATGTTTGAAGATGTTTTCAAGCTTTGAATATCCCGGCGATCGAAAGCCGCTGTATAAAAGCAGCAGTATAAAAAATATTTACAATTTTCCGGTTGTGGTCAAACCTTAAATTCCAGCAATATTCGAAATTTTTACCTGGTGTATCTTGATCAAGAAACAGCGCAAATTTCAGTGATACCCGGTGGGCGCAGTTGCATGAAAAAAGCCTTTGAAGAAGCCCTCGAACTGCAAGGCGTGGAGGCCGTCATACACCCGGTGGGCTGTTTCGGGCACTGCTATGCGGAGCCGGTGGTCGTCATCGAGCATCCGGAATCCGGGTTCCCCCCGATTCTGTACCCCAATGTCAGCCCCGGGAAAGCTAAGATGCTGGCAAAGCTGTATCTGGGGGAGGGCGATCCCCGTTTTGAGCACATTCTGGGCGCCACCGTGGAAAACGAGATGATCCCCTGGGTGATGGAATTTTCAAGGTTCAGCATGGAAACGCGCATCATTACCCGATTGTGCGGCCGCATCGATCCGGA
>RCNG010000200.1_pt1 | contig 25065 bp, 16 predicted proteins | sample 2041371 | NCBI WGS metagenome assembly RCNG01 (sample SAMN09708227, study PRJNA481090) | Marine sediment metagenome, whole genome shotgun sequencing project. | biome: marine sediment; feature: ocean; material: sediment; isolation source: Sewage treatment plant 1 marine sediment (STP1) ... | reverse complement strand
ATCAGTACGTGTGGGCAAGATCTACCACAATTCCCTTCCCGATCCGAGATCCTGGAACATGCCCTCGCCCGAGATCCCTATAAAGCATCTCTACCTGGATCCAGAAACCCGGAGGCGCCACTGGGAACGCGCCGCGGCGGCCAGGAGGCTGGGAAAGGGGCAGCCCTGGATCGACGCGCTGCTGAGGGGACCCACGACCGAGTCTGTGGAAGCCGAAGACAATCAGTATCGGGACGGATCCGCCACGGATGTCGCCATCACGCTGATGAAGGAGCTAAAAAACAAGGGCCCCTTCTTCCTGGCCATGGGTTATATCAAGCCCCATCTGCCCTTTACGGCCCCCAGAAAGTACTGGGACCTCTATGACAGGGATCAGATACCGCTAGCAGAAAACAATTTTCTCCCTCTAGACGCGCCCCTATGGGCCGTCAATACTCACTGGGAGCTGGCCTGCTACGAGGATTTTGTGGGGGTGCTCAGCCCGACCGAGGGAGGCCTCACGGAAGACGAGGCCCGACTCCTCAAGCATGGCTATTATGCCTGCGTCAGCTACATCGATGCCCAGATCGGGCGCCTCCTGGACGCGGCAAGGAAAATGGACCTGCTCGACAACACCATCGTGATCCTTATCGGCGATCACGGATGGAAGCTGGGGGAACACAACAGCTGGGGCAAACAGACCAACTATGAGGTGGACACGCGTTCCCCGATGATCATCAGCGCCCCCGGATTCGAAGGCGGAAGAAGCTGCCGGGCCCTGGTGGAATACATGGATGTCTACCCCACACTGTGCGACCTGGCCGGCCTGGAACCGCCCCACCAACTCGAAGGGACCAGCATGGCCCCCCTGCTCAAGGATCCGGAAACTCCCTGGAAGCACGCGGCTTTCAGTCAGTTCCAGAGAGGATTCATGGGACGATACATGGGCCGGGCCATCCGCACCGATCGCTACCGCTACGTGGAGTGGCGGGACTGGTTCGACAACCGGCTGATCGACGCCGAACTCTACGACCACCAGAGCGACCCTCAGGAAAACATAAACATCGCACGCCGGTCAGAGAACCAGGAACTGCTGCAGCAGCTCTCCCGCCAGCTCTGGCAGGGCTGGTGGGCGGCACGCCCCCCTGTCCGGCGCTGATCTCTTTTCCCAACCTTCCGATGTTTCACAAGGAATCCGACTCGATGCAATCACTACGTCAGAAGGAATCGCTCCGGAGAGAAACCACTGAGCTGGATCCTGCGATTTGACTGGTTTGAGGATAGATCAACGAAGGTTTGGGATGGCGGAGAGGGTGGGATTCGAACCCACGGTACCGATTTTGTCGGCACAATCGCTTAGCAGGCGACCCTGTTAAGCCACTCCAGCACCTCTCCGCACCTGTTTTGAGAGGCAGCGGTATTCTACGCCATTTGCAGGCCTCAGTCAACTGGGGGAGGTGGCGGAGGGAGAGGGATTCGAACCCCCGTCACGATTGCTCGTGATGCGGTTTTCAAGACCGCCGCCTTCAACCACTCGGCCATCCCTCCGCTGTGGAGCCAGTATTCTATCATCCGTCTAGCAAAACCTCAAGATTCAGACACACGATTTCAGTGATATATGCGGCGACCAAAGCATGCTAAGCCCCTTCTGCACCGCAAACACTTGTGTTATAATCGGCCCATGCTGGATCCCAAATTCATACTCGAAAATCCGGACCTGGTCATCGAAAAAACCGCAGCCCGCGGCATGAAACTCGACCTCAAGCCCTTCCTGGACCTCTCGGCCCAGCGCAAGGCCGTTCTGCAGGAGGTGGAAGAGCTCCGTGCCGAGCAGAACCGGACCTCCAAACTCATCGGAGAGATGAAAAAGGAGGGCCAGGACGCCACCGATATGATCATAGAGATGAAGAAGGTCTCGGACGCGATCAAGGAGCAAGACGAGGCACTCCGCGAGGCCGATGAAAAACTGCGGGACGCCCTGCTCAACATCCCCAACCTCGCCCATGATTCCGTGCCGGTCGGCCTCTCGGAAAAGGACAATCAGGAGATCCGGGTATCCGGTCGAAGGCCGGAGTTCGATTTTCCGGCCCTCCCCCATTGGGAGATCGGGACAAACCTGGAAATCCTGGATTTCGAGCGAGCCTCCAAGATCGTCGGCACTCGTTTTGCCGTGTACCTCGGCGCCGGGGCACTCATGGAGCGTGCGCTCATCAACTTCATGCTCGACATCCACACGCGGGAACGGGGATATCGGGAGGTCATCCCGCCCTTCATCGCCAACGAAGACAGCCTGATCGGCACGGGCAACCTGCCCAAGTTCGAGGAGGACCTGTTCAAGCTGCGCGGCTATTCCTGGTACCTGATCCCCACGGCCGAGGTCCCCCTGACCAATTTCTACCGCGACGAGATCCTCGACGGATCCCGGCTGCCGCAGAGATTCGTGGCCTACACGCCCTGCTTCCGTTCAGAGGCAGGATCCTACGGCAAGGACATCCGCGGGCTCGTGCGGCAGCACCAGTTCAACAAGGTCGAGATGATGAGCTTCGTTCTGCCGGAAAACTCCTACGATGAGCTGGAGTTCATGACCGGGAACGCCGAGACCGTGCTCCAGCGCCTGGGGCTGCACTACCGTGTGGTGGCGCTCGCTACGGGCGACCTGGGCTTTGCCGGGGCCAAGACCTATGACCTCGAACTCTGGATGCCCAACCGCAACGCATTCCTGGAGATCTCATCCTGTTCCAATTGCGAGAGCTTCCAAGCTCGGCGGGCCAACATCCGCTACAAGAGGGAGCCCAAATCCAAGCCCGAGTTCGTACACACGCTGAATGGCTCGGGTGTGGCAGTGGGCCGCACGGTCAGCGCCATCCTGGAGAGTTGTCAGCAGGCGGATGGAACCGTCCTCATCCCCGAAGCCCTTCGCCCCTACATGAACGACATGGCGCGAATCCCGCTTCCCAATCAATCCTAGGACACACAGAGAAAAAGGGCAGGAAGATCAGCACACAGCGGGAGCGTTTCGAGATGCTCGTCGAGGAGGCACTCCGCTCCCTTCCCCCGTTCTTCCGCGAACATCTGGAAAACATCTCTGTGATGGTGGACGACTGGCACCCGGAATCCCCTAACATCCTGGGCATCTACCACGGCGTCCCCTATAAACACCGAGGCCCCTATTACGGAAACGTGGCCCCGGATGTCATCACCATCTACCAGAAACCCATCGAGCGGATCTGTTTCAATGACAGGGAGATCCGACGAAAGGTGCGGGAGGTCGTGGTGCACGAAGTGGGCCACTATTTCGGCCTCTCGGAGACACAGCTGCGTGAGATCGAGGCGATCGAGGAGGAACCATGACGACTGAATACCAGGGCATCTTTGCCGCCCTCACAACACCCTTCGTCCACGACGAGATCGCCCCTGATCGATTCCGGGAGAATATCGAGAGATACAACCAGTGGGGCCTCGCAGGTTATGTCGTGGGCGGCTCCACAGGCGAAGCCGTCCACCTGACAGACTCAGAGTGCCTCGCGCTTCTAAAGACGACACGGGAGACCGCGGCTCCCGGGCGCAAACTCATCGCGGGCACGGCCCGCCCGTCTGTCCGCCAGACCGTTGCCTTTACACAGCAGGCCGCCGACCTGGGTGCGGACGCTGCCTTGATCGTCCTCCCCCACTACTACAAGGGGCTGATGACAGCAGAGGCCCTCAAGGCCTTCTTTTTCTCCGTCGCCGACCAGGTCCCGGTCCCGGTCATCCTCTACAGCATCCCTCAGAATACCGGGATCACCCCGGCTCCGGGCCTGATCATAGAGCTCTCTCAGCATCCCAACATCGCAGGGATCAAGGACAGCTCCGGCAATCTCACCCTGCTGGAAGAGGCGCACTCCTCCATGGCACCGGATTCCACGTTCCTGCTGGGCGCCGGGAGCATCCTGCTCCCAGGCCTGCAAAAGGGCGCGACCGGAGGCATCCTGACACTGGGAGCCGTGGCCCCGGAGCTGTGTGTGCGTCTGTATGGGTTGTACAGGGAGAAAAACTGGGAGGAGGCCAAAATCCTCCAGGAGATGATCGTACCGCTCAACCAGGCCATTACCAGGGAGCACGGAGTGCCCGGGGCCAAGCATGCCCTGGACCTGCGCAGCTTCTACGGAGGCCCCTGCCGGCTCCCCCTGCTCCCTTTGGATGATCCCACCAAATCCAAGATCGAAAACATCCTCAAGAACCTGGATCTGATTTAGATTTCCCCTTTCCTGAATTCCCAGAGAAAGGAATGGTAATTTTATTTATTCGCAGTTCAAGATTGCTTCAGATGCGAGGCTTTTCGGGTGAAGCTGTGGTTTACCACCGCGAGACCCGATATAACGAAGCAGATGAAGCAAGATCGGGCTGCGAATAAATAAAATTGGACCGTGCACCCCACGTCGACAGCCCCTCCCCCGCGTTACCCATGCAGTTAGCTCAGGCAAGGCTGGTCTGCAGCACAAGGAGCCGTTCTGCTACCGCTGCTACCTCCCGGTCCTGACGGGGTTCACAGATGGTCCTTTGCACAGGGCCCATACCCTCAACACCACTTACATGAGCACAGACCGGAAAAAGTGCGGCCTCGGTGAGGGATTCAATCTCACTTTAGCGGATTGTGAGTTACAAGGCACCGCTAGCTCCCCATCTAGCACGGTCCGTATTGGCTAGTTAAGGGGTAAAACAAAAACCTATTATAGACGAAATGCAGAGCGATTAGAAGCGGCCGGAGATCCCCAGGCGGTAGCCCAGGCCGTCCCAGAACCCGATCTCGGCCCGCACAAGAAGATTGGGAGTGATCTCTGCCCGCGCCCCGAAGTTGAGTGAGATCAGGGGGAGGATGTTGGGGATGTTGAAATCGCCCTCTTCTTCCGCTTCCTTCAAGGTCATTGTCCCACCACCTGAGATCGAGTAGTCGGGGCCCACCCAGTTGTACTGGCCCTCGTATTCCCATGTGACGTTATCGGTCCTGTCGTAGTCCACGGTCTCACCGGACTGCTTCACCTTGCCTATGGAAGCCATCCCAGCCGCCACGGAAAAGTAAGGTGTAACGCGCCATCGGGGGACAAAGTCCCAGCGGAAGCTGAGGGTTGTGAACAGAGGGCGCAGGATAACCTCGCCGGTGCCGCTGGCCTCGGCATAGCTCCCATCGTCGTAGTTCTGCCGTGTGTTGCCTTCGCCGTAGATGCGCATCGTCACCTTGTCAATAGACAGGCCCAGGCTGAAGGCCCCCAGCCTGCCCTGTGGATAAAATCGAAGTTCCAGGCCATAGTTGGGACCGCTGGAATCGAAGCTGAACTGGTCCGAATAGGTCGTGGGCAGCAGGAACGGATTCAGGTTCATGAGTTCATCATTGATCTCTTCTCGGATCTGCTCTCCCAGCTCTGTGGACAAGCTTTCTTCAAACTGGCTGATCAAGGGATTCAGAGTCCAGCGGCCGTAATATACGCCGATCTCGAACTTGCCGGAATCATCGATAACGGCTACAGATGAGAGCTCCTGATCCTGTTCGGCCTGCTGTCCGTAGAGGCCGATGCCGGAGGCCAGCAGCATCAAGCAGAAGGCCCCGAAAACCTGTCCTGTTTTCCACGCTGATTTTTTCATTTGCCTTATTGTCATCCTATCTCTATCCCTGGGATTTGTCAATTAATCCGACGCCCCAGGCTCTTGGCACACACGGAAACATGGGCACGCAGCCCGGGCATCCTGTGCGCTTATTTAGTCGTATCGCGTGCCCCAAAATTGGCCGCCATCTCTCCACCCCTCCCGCCGCCTTGAAAGGAAGGGAATGCGGCTGTTACTTGACAGTCACGCAGGTAAGTGGTAATTGTTTTCTGAATCTATCCCGCAATCTTACCTAGGAGGACATCGCATGTTCAAGAAAACCCTGTGGACGGCCATCGCGGGCCTGTTTTGCCTGGCACTGGTCGTAAATGCCCAAACGCCGCCGGACGAATTCCTCGGCCACAAAGTCGGTGCCGATCGGAAGCTGGCGGATTTTAAGCAGATAACGGCCTATTTCCAGAAGCTCGATTCCGAATCGGAGCGCATACAGCTGCTTGACATCGGAAAATCCTCAGAAGGCAACACCATCTTCATGGCCGTGATCACCAGCGAAGCAAACATGGCCAAGCTGGACCGGTACAGGGAGATCACCCGCAACCTCCGCGACGCCCGGGGACTGACGCCGGAAAGCGCCAAGGCCCTGGCCCAGGAAGGCAAATCCATCCTGCTCATCACCTGCAGCCTGCACGCCTCCGAGATCGCCGCCTCCCAGATGTCCATGGAACTGGCCTACAACCTGGTCACGGGTAAGACACCCTTTGACGTGGACAAGGCCTTGAGCGACGTCATCGTGCTCCTGGTCCCCTCCCACAATCCGGATGGGAACATCATGGTCACGGACTGGTATCGCAAAACCCTGGGGACTGAACACGAGGGGTCAAGCATGCCCTGGCTCTACCAGAAATACTCCGGCCACGACAACAACCGTGACTGGTTTATGTTCAACCTCTCCGAAACCCGCGCCGTCACCAAGGTCCTGTATCACGACTGGATCCCCCAGATCCACATCGACGAGCACCAGATGGGCAGCACCGGGGCACGGCTCTTTATCCCGCCCTTCATGGATCCGCCTGTGCCCACGGTCCATCCCCTGCTCTGGCGCGGGGTGGCGCTCTGCGGCATGAACATGGCCTATGACCTGCAGAAAAACGGTTTTTCGGGTGTGACCCACGGCCGGTCCTTCACCGGCTGGTGGATCGGTGCGTGCGACGACACATCCTGGCTCCACAACTGCATCGGGCTTCTGAGCGAGATGGCCTCTGTGCAGACCGCCTCTCCCATCTACATCGACCCCGGGGAGGTGTCTGCAAGCTACATCGACAAACGCATGCAGTTCCCGGATCCCTGGCCAGGCGGATGGTGGCGGCTGCGCGACCTGGTGGACTATGAGATCACCCTGTCCATGAGCCTGGTCGAGACCGCCTGGCTCCACAAGGAGGACCTGCTCTACAACTTCTACCAGATGTGCTCGGATGGCATCAACAAGCCGGGCAAGGGACAGCCCTTCGCATTCGTCATCCCCAAGGATCAGCGCGACTTCCCCACGACGATGCGATTTCTCAAGGTCATCCAGTTTGGCGGCGTGGAAATCCACCAGGCCAACGAAGAGTTCACGGCCGATGGAAAGGTCTACCCGGCCGGATCGTTCGTGGTAATGATGGCCCAGCCCTACCGGCCCTTCGCGCAGGCGCTCCTGGAGAAACAGGTGTACCCTGATCTCCGCCAGTTCCCCGGAGGTCCCCCGGTCCCGCCCTATGACAATGCGGGCTGGACACTGCCCCTCCAGATGGGCGTCACGTGCGACCAGATCGATCGGCCCTTCAAGGCCGAGCTCGAGAAGCTTGGGGGCCCACTCCAAATGACTGTGGCAGATCCTATACCGGAAAGCGCCAAGTATGTTGTCCTGGATTCCAAAAATAACGCCGCCTATTCCGTGGTCTTCGGGCTGATGAAACACAAGCCTGTCGTCTACCGCTCCCAGGAAGGCATCAACGGTGACGGCTTCCATGCCTGTGTGGGGAGCTTCATCATCGAAAATTCTCCGAAGATCCAGCAAGAACTGACCGGGCTGCTCGAGGAGTGGAATCTCCAGGGATACTCCCTGGATGACGTCTCGGAGATCAAAAAATCGCCCCTGAAAAGGCACCGCGTCGCGCTCTATCAGTCCTGGCGATCCAACATGGACGAGGGCTGGACACGTTATGTCCTGGACGACCTGCAGATCCCCTTCACCACGCTGCACAACCAGGATTTCAAGGGCGACAAGAAGAAGAAAACAACGGTGGACCTGCGCGCCAAGTTCGATGTCATCGTCTTCGCGGACGAGAGCCCCGAGGTCATCAAGACAGGGAAGCGCGGAGCCACCGGAGGGCGCTACCGCGGGTCTCCCACGCCGAGGCCGGCCGAGTATGAGGGCGGCATCGACAAGGAAGGCGTCGAGGCCCTCAAAGCTTTTGTCGCCAAGGGAGGCATCCTGGTGACCATGAACAGCGCCAGCGGCCTGGTCTTCACGGAGTTCAAGGGCGCGCCTGTGAGCAATGCCATGGCCAATGTGAGCCGCACGGACTTCTTCTGCCCCACGTCCCTGCTGAACATCGAGGTCGACAACCACTCCCCCATCGGATACGGCATGCCCAAGAACGCCGCCGCCATGTTTTCCCGCAGCCTGGCCTACACCACCCGCGTTCCGTCCGTCGGGTGGGACCGGACCGTTGTGGCCCGCTACCCCGTGAAAGACGTGCTCGCCAGCGGCTGGCTGCTGGGTGAGGACCGGATCGCGCGACGGGCTGCCGTGGTGGATGTGAAGCACAAGGAGGGACACATCATCCTGATCGGCTTCCGCTGCCAGCACCGGGCCCAGTCCCACGGCACGTACAAGTTTCTCCTGAACGCCCTTCTCTATCCCGAGGTCGAATAAAGGGGACAGGTGCATTCAACGAAGGAGATAAACGGAAAGGTGAACACAAAGGGGACAGGTGCATTTAAGCAAATGAATGCACCTGTCCCCTTCAATATCCCCGTTTCAATTAAGAGAACCGCATGAAGATCTATACCAAGAAAGGTGACAGGGGGAAGACCTCTCTTTTCAGCGGAGAGGAGGTTTCCAAGAGCCACGCCCGCATCGAGGCCTACGGGGATCTGGACGAGCTCAATTCCGTCATCGGGGCCCTGGTTGCCTCACTGCCCGCAGAGCCGTGCGCAGAACTCAGAACCCTGAACAGCATCCAGGCGGACCTGCTCAACCTGGGTACCTGGCTGGCCATGTCCCCCTCGAGTTCAGGACAGATCTCCAAGCTGGAACCATTTGCCCCTGAGAGGATCCGCTTCCTGGAGGAGTCTATCGACAGGCTGCAGCGGATGCTCCCAGAGCTCCACGAGTTCATCCTACCTGGGGGGCACACCAGTTCCGCCTGGGCGCACATCGCCCGCACGGTTTGCCGGCGCGTCGAGCGCAGGGTGGTCGCTCTCAGGGAAGAGGAGGGATCCAGGGGAACAGATTCGGCCAGCCTGGAAAACGGCCTCGCCTACCTGAACCGCCTCTCGGATTATTTTTTTATGATGGCGCGCTGGTGCAACCTGAAGCACGGTATGACAGACAAAATCTGGGACGAATAGGCGCTCAGTCGCCGATGATCTTGACCATCACCCGCTTGGGCCGCCGCCCGTCGAACTCGCCGTAAAATATCTGCTCCCAGGGACCGAAGTCCAGCCGTCCGTTTGTGACGGCCACCACGACCTCCCGGCCCATGATGCTGCGCTTCAAATGGCCGTCGGCATTGTCCTCGCCCGTGCGGTTGTGCAGGTAGTGGGAGACAGGCTCATGGGGTGCCAGGTCCTCCAGCCAGCGCTCGAAATCCTGGTGCAGCCCGCCCTCATCGTCGTTGATGAAGACACTGGCCGTGATGTGCATGGCATTTACCAGACACAATCCCTCCCGGATCCCGCTCTTTTGGACCAGTGCTTCCACCTCGGGCGTGATGTTGATGAACTCCCGCCTCTCGCGTGTGTGGATCACCATGTGTTCGGTAAGCGATTTCATGCGCTCTCTTCGCTCTTCTTGAAGCTCAAGTAGAGGCCGCCCGCGCCAAGCAGCAGGAGGATGAGCGACTGGATCATCATGCGCCACTGTGTCTCTTCGGCCAGGAAGGTCGCCTGTAGGAAAAAGTAGATGCCGGCAACACAGAAGACGAGATAGATCCCCAGCATGATGGCCCAGGCATTGCGGTTGGTCTTGGGGGTATCTTCTGCAAAGAAGCGGTTGTAGAGCAGCATGCCAAAGAGGCACACGACACCCAGCGCCGCGAAGATCATCCAGAACTGACCGATCTTGGCCGTAACCTCCGGCGCGAGGGCCACCCCAGCCTGCACCTGCTCCGGAGGTGGCGCCAGGGGTTCGAGCATGCGTTCATACAGGATCGCGCCGAAGTTGCTCCCGAACAGGCTGCCGATCACTCCATAGAGGAAGGCATATCCCATGTAGATGGCGACCTTGTCCTTGGGCGCCACCAACCCGATATAGCTGTAGTACTTGGGATGGGCGGTCATCTCACCCAGCGAGAACACGGCGATCCCCAATATGAACATCCAGGGGCTCGATGTCAGGGCCAGTACTACGAATCCAGCCGAACCGACGATGATGCCGGTGGCGATCACCGGGAGCGGCTTCAGCTTGTTCGTCACACGGCTGATCAGGAGCACCAGCAGGATGATGACTCCCGCATTGATGATCGTGACGAACTCGGCATCGAATTCAAAGATCTTGAGGAAGAATATTCCGGACATCCAGTCTGTGATCACGGAACGGTTGATGAAATCGCGCATGTACCAGAGGACCGAGCCGAACAGCTGGAAATATAGGATCCAGAAACAGGAATAGACCAGGATCATCAACATGAACCGGGAATCGCTCAGGACGGTGATGGCCTCGGCCATGGTCTGTTTGGCGGATTTGGTGCTCTTGGGACGATCTGGGTCCTTGTAGAGGAAGATGGTGGGGATGTACATGAGCGCGCACCAGGCCGCAGAGGCGAAGAATATGTATTTCCACTCGAAGTTGCCCTTGAGCCAGGACACGAAGAGCGGGAACACGAAGGCCCCCAGGTTGATGCTCCAGTAATAAACCCCGAACCCGAAGCCGCTGTTCTCCTTGGTGGTCGTGCGGGCCACCGTGCCGGTGATGATGGGCTTGAACAGCCCGCTGCCCGTGGCCATTACGAGGAGGAACAGGAAGATCAGGCCGTACTTGTCGACGTTTCCGGCCGCGAAGTAGCCGAGGGTCAGCAGGGAGAAGGCAAAAAGCAGCATGCGGCGGTAGCCGTAGCGCTCGGCCAGCGCACCCCCGGCAATGGGCACGACATAGGTCAGGGCATACACAAATCCCTGCAAAAATCCCACCGACTCGGGGCTGAAACCCAGCTTCTCGTTGAGGTACACGGCCAGCACAGCATTCAGGCCGTAATAGGCCCCCCGTTCCAGGAATTCCAGGGAGATGGTCACCCAGTAGGTCACGGGAAAGGATGCCAGAATGCCCTTTTTCTTCTTTTCAGGAGCAATGGCTTCGGTCATGAAGTCTCCTCCGATATCTCGATCTCAAAATATTGGCCTCACCATATCATGGCCGTCGGCCCGATTCAATACGAGATACTAGTGAAAGTCGTCCACCAGCGCGACCACCATGTCAGTCAGGGCCTGCAGGTCCTTGCGGTGGACCTTTTCGATGAAGGAGTGCGAATACGTGCCCGGCCAGCCCATGGGCAGGCTGACGGCACCCTCGGTGATGAAACGGGTCCCGTCCGTGCTGCCTCCGGTGTTGCCCAGCTGAAAGGGGATGCCCCGTTTGCGGGCCATGGCCATGACCTTTTCCAGCTCGAAGCGGGGAGCTATGGTGCTGCTGTCCATGCCGCGGAGAACCAGCCCCTCTCCCAGGGGGATCCTGGCAAATCGTTTCTCGTCCAAAGGCCCGTCGGTGGACACGAACGTGTCTACGGGGAACACATAGTCGGCGCCCAGCTGTTTGGCCAGTTTCCCAGCACCGACCAGGCCGGTTTCCTCCTGTACGTCCCAGGCAAAAGTCACGGTTTTGCCCTTGACTCGCGACCAGCGGATGCGGTGGGCAGCGGCCAGCAGCACTGCGCAACCGGCGCGATCGTCTACAGCACGTGCGCAGATCAGGTCCGGCGAGAGCTCGGTGATCTGCTTGCGGATCGTGATAAAATCATCCACCTCGACACCCAAACCGGATGCATCCTCTGCGCTTTCCACGCCCAGATAGACGAACATATCGGGGAATCCCAGGAGCGCCTGACGGGATCTGCTCCCGGCATAGCCTTTCCTCGGGGCAACGATTCCGTTCACCGGTCCCCCAGCCGTGTAGACGACCACGGGGCGGCCCTCATACATCTGGGGCAGGAATCCTCCCCTGCCTTCGACCTTGAGGCGTCCCTGTTCCGTGATCCCCGTGACCACCAGCCCAAGCTCATCGGTGTGGGCCACAAATACCAGATGGGGCTTCCCCTCTCCCACAGTGAACCAGACATTGTCCATATCATCGCGCTGGTGCTCGATATCATCAGGAAGGGAGGCTTCTACATAGTCGGCCACCTTGGCCTCATGCTCGGAAACGCCCGGCAGCAAAAGAAGCGAATGGAGCCAGGCCCAGGCGTCATCCTCAGCCTTAGCCGGTGACATCGAGGTCGCGAGTGAAAGGCATCCGATGACCAGGAGAAAGCTTATGATCGTCCTTTTCATCGTGAGCCTCCTTTCGCTGCAGCTGCCTCGAGCAGCCGCAGCAGCGCCTCAAGGTCGCCCGTCCGGATGATCTCCGAGGGCGTGGCGGGAAACTGCACCGGCACCAGGAGGGCGGCCGCGTCGATATCCCCGCCCAGGAAGGGAGAAAGGACGGCAGGAGAATACTCCGGCGCCTCCTGCAGGCTGATCCCTGCCTCCCGGGCCGCTGCCCGAATGCGGGCCGCCAGGGCGGAATCCTCGCTTATCCCGGCCAGGACCGGGCCACCGCCGGGAATGATCTCCGCGGATTCGCCATCGGAGCACGGGAAGACGTCGACTGCGATCAGCTCTCGTGTCCGGATGTCCTTTTGCGCACGCAGCGCCCCCACAGGCACGGTCCCGCTGCCCGTACGCCGCATGAGCTTGGTCTGGGCCAGCCAGACGAACTGCACATCCGCCAGAGCGGATCTCGCGTCTGCCTCACCGGCCAGGCCCAGCACCAGGGCGGCACAGGCCTTGCCCCCCAGGGCCGGCCCAGAGAGGAGCTTCCCCCCTCCCAGGGTGTGGATCTTGGCAGCGGGCATCACCGGGTCCAGATAGGCGATCCCCCGCATCTCCACGGCCTCACGGTTTCGAACCCCGATGTCGATGTAGGCATGTTCCAGGGAAAGCTCCTGCATGAGCGTCGCACGCCGTGCCCGGGAGAGCGTATGCGAGGAAGGCAGTGCCCAGACACCGCTGACGGGCCCCTTGCGGGTCCAGATCCGGACCGGGTGCCCGAACTGATACGTATCGTACAAAGGATGTGAGGGCCTGACTCCCCTGTCCAGGGTCAGGTATCCGTCTTCCGTGATCCCGCTCACCACAAAGCCGATCTCATCCATCCCGGTCAGCACGGCAATACGGGGAGGGCCCTCAGCTGGGGCCAGGTAGAGGCTGCCCAGGTTGTCCAGGGAACACACACTCGTATCCGGAAGGATCTTCTTGATCTCCCGGACCAGCAGATGCTCGTAGCCCGTGGGCGACGGGATCGTGTACAGGGCCTCCACGAGCTGATTCAGCTCCGGGGGATCGGTCTGTCCCATCCCGTTCACAGTCAGGATCAGCATCCCGACCAGGATCATAGACTTATGTTTGCGCATATCGTTCCTCCTCGCTAGAAAGGCGGGTCCCTTCACCCCCAGTTCGGGGCCGGTCCCCGATCTGCGGACGATCAACGGGAATATATCTTCAGATATTGGGCGCGGAAATATGACGAGGCCTCCCCCAGGTCCCGGAACGAGAGCTCCTGCTTCCTGAATGAAAGCTCTGCCCGGAAATCCTCCAGGGTGGCGAACTTGTGCTCCTCCATCCAGGCCTCGATGCCCGCAAGCAGGTCGCGGATGACATCCAATCCCTGCTGGTAGAACAGGCTGCAGATCTGTACGGCATTGGCGCCGGCTAGGATCTGCTTGATGACGTCGTCTGCGTTCCGCACGCCACCCGAAGCGGCCAGGTCGGCCCCGATGCGGTCAGAAAGTAGCGCGATCCACCGAAGCGACTGATTGAAATTGGCGTGCCCCTTGCGGCTGAAGGTCCGGATCTTTTTCACATCGATATCCGGCTCCAGGAACCAGTTGAAGAAGACCAGGCCCTGACACCCAGCCTCGGACATCCGGTCGGCCAAGTAAGGCAGGGAGGAGATCTGGGGGATGAGCTTTACGGAGATGGGGATGGAGATGCTTTCCTTCACATCCTTGATGATCCGGAAATACAGAGAGTCGTGATCGGTGCACGACACACGCGGATCGATGGGGAGGTCGTAGATGTTGAGCTCCAGGCCGTCGGCGCCCGCCTCCTGGACCTGCCTGGCGAACCGTGGCCAGAGAGTGGAGGTCTGGCAGTTGATGCTGGCGATCACCGGGATCTTGATCTCGGCCTTGGCCTGCTCGATCTCGCGGCAGATGCGGGAGGGCGCATACTCCAGCAGCCCCCCGCTGCGCATGTAGTCCTGGGCCTCGGGATACATGGCATAATCCGTCTCGGGGATGTCCCCCTCCACCAGGAACTGTTCCTCGAAGAGCGACTTCAGCACGATGGCGCCGGCCCCGGCATCTTCGCACTTTTTCATGCCCTCCGCAGTCTTGGTCAGGTCGCTGCTGGCCACGATGATGGGATTGCGCAGTTCGAGCCCCATGTAGGATGTGTTCAGCTGACTATCTGCCATAGTGTTCTCCTTGCTCCGTGTCAGTACTCGATAAGGCCCGGGATGAGGACCTGGGGCAGCTGGAACCGGTCGAAGATCTCATTCAGCTCGGGGGCCGTCTCTCCCAGGTAGCCGTTGACCGTGTCCAGGGCGGCGCGGAACTCTCCGCGCAGCTCTGCCAGGAACGCGGCCTGGGCCGATGTGGGACGGGCATTAGCGCCCTCCAGGCTTCTGAACAGGCCCGAAAGGCGGCCGATGAGGCGGGGCCCCTCGCTCCAGAACGGCCGCCCCTGTGGCTTGTCCAGCGTGTGCTGGATCTCGATGATCTGGGCGATCTGCTCGTCTATGGCGGTCATGACCTCTTCCGAGACCTCGTCCACCTGCGCCAGGAGCGTACGCTTCCGCTCCCGGAGCTGTGCCAGCAGCCCGTCCAGGGCGCGAAGGGCATCGTTCACTTTGGACTGCATGTCACGCAGCTCAAAGGCAGAGGCCTGCAGCATCTGCAGGTCCTCTGGGGTGGACGGCACGGTCGGATCAAACTGGACCTTGAGGGGCTTTTCGAATGACTGTTCCCCGACCAGGAGGCGCACGGTGTAGTTTCCGGGCAGCACCTGAGGGCCCGAGGGCCGGCCCCAGAAGGAATCCTGTATCTCTGCGGTCTTTGTGCGGGGACGGGGCCCATCCAGGCGAAGGTCCCAGGCCGTGCGGTTGAGTCCGGCGTCTCGGGGGATGTCCGTCATCCTGTGGATGACCTGCCGTGCCTCGTCCATTATCTCCAGGGCCACGGTCACATCCTGGGCAGGATCTTCTTTGAGATAATAGGTGATCAGGGCGCCGTAGGGAGGATTTTCCCCGCGGAACACACGATCCCCCACTCCGTAGCGAGTGAATTTAGTCCCGAACCTCAGAGCAGGGCCCATGGTGAAGATATATGCGTCCTGGCCCAGGTGTTCGGGCGCGATCTCCTGCAGGAAGGCAATGCTGTCCAGTATCCAGATGGCCCGTCCGTGGGTTCCCAGGATCAGGTCGTTGTCCCGGGTGTGGACAAGGATATCGTGCACAGCTACGACCGGCAGATTATCCAGGTGGAGTTTCATCCACTCCTCTCCCCGGTTAAACGTGACAAAAACACCCAGCTCGGTCCCGGCATAGAGGATGCGCGGATTCTTGGGATCTTCCCGTACAACCCAGATATGGGCCTGGTCCGGGAGATTCCCTGTGATGTCGGTCCATGTCAAGCCGAAATCCGTGGTCCGGAACACATAGGGACGGTAGTCATCCAGCATGTGGCGGTCGAAGGAGCAGTAGGCCAGGCCGGCTGAGGTCACCGAGGGCTCGATATGCGACACGGGGGAGTTGGGAGGAAGTTCGGGCACGCGCCGTTCGATGCTGTCCCACTCCGCACCCCCGTTCATGGACACGTGCAGCCGGCCGTCATCGGTCCCGGCCCAGAGGACTCCTGGCTGCACCGGTGATTCGGCCAGGCTGATGATCGTGCAGTGGTACTCGGCCGTCGTGTTCTCGGGCCAGGGAGGTCCTCCGGCCACGCCCTGTTTTTCCGGGTCGTTGGTCGTGAGGTCGGGGCTTATGATCTCCCAGGTCGAGCCGAAGTCCTCGGACAGGAAGACCACGTTGCCGCCCACATATACGGTATCGCCGTCATGAGGCGACAGGACGATGGGAGTGTTCCAGTTGAAGCGGAAGGGCAGATCCTCCACCGGGCCGCCGTCATTCCTCCGGGACTGGGGGCTGACATCCTGCTGCTGGCGCGTGGTCATGTCGGTGCGGGAGATCCCTCCGCCCTGAGACTCGCTGATGAACAGCTCTGGATTGTCGGGATGCACGACGATGTGGAAGCCGTCCCCGAAGCTGATCATACGCCAGTCGTCGTTCATGATTCCGGACGGCTCGCGGCTGCGGCCTGGGCCATACCAGGTACCGTTGTCCTGCATGCCCCCGCCCACATAGTAGAAGGGCTGACGCATGTCAGCATAGATCTGATAGAACTGCCCAATGGCAAAGGTGTTGACATAGTCCCAGGACTCCCCACGGTCATAGGACACACAGACGCCTCCGTCCTGACCCTGCCACATCCGGTTCGAATTCTGGGGATCGATCCAGAGGGAGTGGTAATCCACGTGTGTCGAGGGTGAGATCTGCTTGAACCTCTCCCCGCCGTCAATGGAGAGCTGCAGGCGGGACGAGACCGCATAGACCCTGTTCTCATCGGTGGGGTCCACGCGCAGGTCGGTGTAGTAGAAACCGCGGGAGATGATCTCCACGTCGGTGGACATGCGTCGGAAGCTCTCTCCGCCGTTGTCCGAGCGGTAGAGCGTGCCTTCCTTGGACTCGGTCATGGCATAGACCACATCGGGCCGGCTCGCCGCGATCTTGACCGCGATGCGGCCGACGAGTTTAGGCAGTCCGTCTGTGAGCTTGGTCCAGTTGTCACCGCCGTCCACGGAACGGTAGAGCCCGCCCAGGGCATCGCCGCTGACGAAGGTCCATGGTTTGCGTTCGAAGCGCCAGAGGGCGGCATAGACGATGTTGGGATTATGAGGATTGATGTCCATGTCGGCCACGCCGTGCTGGTCGTCCGTGTAGAGCACCTTTTCCCAGGAAGTTCCGCCGTCCCTTGACCGGAATACTCCCCGCTCGCGGTTGGGTCCGTAGGCGCGCCCCAGGGCACCCACATACACGGTCCGGGGATTCTTAGGATCGATCACGATCCGGGAGATCCGCTCGGTTGCTTCCAGGCCTAGATGCACCCAGGTAGTGCCCCCATCCGTGGACTTGTACACGCCGTTGCCGAAGGAGATGCTGTTGCGCACATTGGATTCACCGGTGCCAACGTAGATGACATCCGGATTCCCCGGTTCGAGGGCGAGGTCGCCGATGGATGCGACCGGCTGGTCGTCGAAGATCGGGGCCCAGGTGGTGCCCCCATTCTCTGTCTTCCAGACTCCTCCCGAGGCGCTGCCCACATAGAGGAGGTTTGGTCGGCCCGGGACGCCCTCCACATCGGTTACGCGGCCCATCATGTTGGCAGGGCCGATGTTCCGCCATTTCAGGCGCTGGAAGATCTCGGGTGTGATAGCTATGGTCTCCTCTTCCTGCTGTGCTGCTGCGCCCGCACCGGTCGCGAGTGATGCAGACGGGATCAATGCAAGTGAAAAGAGAAAACTGAGCGCGCCGCTCAGGGTCAAAACCCCGCGTATCGTCATTTGAGCCTCCGCTCTCGTAAGGTAGTTCCTGCGCTATGTTTGCCCGGGCCCGTTTTTCAGCGTGCCTTGAAGGACACGACCCAGGCGGTAAAGTATAGGGATGATATAATAGTCTCGAGAAAACTTCAATATCTACACAACGGGAAGGTAGGCCCTTACGGGCTCCCCTCAGGAACAGCGAATATAGTCGGGAGTCTACGATGTCGCTATGACCTGCTCTCCCCTTCGAGAACCTTTAGAAATGTATCGGATTCAAAGAAAGAAAAGGGGACAGGTCCAATTTCTGGCCATACGGAAAACATAAAATGGGGACAGGTCCAATAAAATTAAATTGGACCTGTCCCCTTTTTTTCTTTCACCTTTCCCCTTAGCTTCCAGGGTTGCAATACATACGACAAGGACATACACTAGATTTCTGATTTTTTGGACTCGAAAAGGACCAAGACATGTACACACGCATCAATGATGAGATCATAGAAACCCTCAAGACGATCGTGGCAGAAAGAGGGGGGGTGGTGACCGATCCGGATGCCATGCAGCCCTACAGCCACGATGAGTTTTCCCTGCCGGAGATCGCACACATGCCCGAGGTTGTGGTCAAGCCGAAAACGGCAGAACAGGTGGCAGGGATCATGCGGCTGGCCACTGAGAAACGGATCCCGGTCACGCCGCGTGGGGGCGCCACCGGGCTGACCGGCGGCTGTGTCCCCTCCTTCGGGGGGATCTCGCTGTCGCTGGAGCGCATGGACCGTATCCTGGAGATCGACACGGCCAACCAGATGGCGGTGGTGGAGGCGGGCGTCACGCTCGCAGAATTCATTGCTGCGGTCGAGGAGGCGGGTCTTTTCTTCCCGCCCCACCCCGGGGACGAAGGCGCCGTGATCGGGGGGCTCATAGCCAACAATGCCGGGGGCGCACGCGCCGTCAAATACGGCGTCATCCGCAACTATGTCCGGGGACTCGAGGTCGTGCTCCCCACTGGCGAGATCATCCAGCCCGGAGGCAAGCTCATGAAGAGCAGCACGGGCTACAACCTGGTCAACCTCCTCATCGGAGCGGAGGGCACGCTGGGAGTGGTCACCCGGGCCGTGATCCAGCTCATGCCCAAGCCGGCCGTGACGCGCTCCCTGATCATCCCCTTCGATGACCTCCAGGCGGCCATCGACACGGTGCCCGACATCATGCAGGCCAAGATCCAGCCCCTGGCCGTTGAATTCCTGCCTCGCGAGGTCGTGACCGTCACGGAAAAGATGCTCAACAAGAGCTGGCCCAGCACGCTGGGGACGACATACCTTCTCATCATCCTTGACGCTCCCAGCGAGACCGAGATGGACAAGCTGTCCGAAGCCGTGGCCCAAGTGTGCCTGGACCACGAGGCCCTGGACGTGTTCGTGGCGGACAGCCCACAGAAGCAGCGGCAGGTCCTCGAGATCCGCAGCAAGATCTACGAGGCAATCAAAGACCGCAACATCGAGACGCTCGACATCGTGGTGCCCCGGGCCGAGATCGCACGGCATGTGGCCCGGATCCAGGAGGTGCAGGACGAGTACGGGCTGTGGATGCCTACCTACGGCCATGCAGCCGATGGCAACGTCCATACCCACATCATGTCTGCGCGCCTGGAAGCGGGAGAGATCATCCCCCTGGCTGACGAAGAATGGCAACCCCTGCTCGAAAAGGTGCGGGCCGACCTGTACCGGGACTGCCAGGAGCGGGGCGGCATGATCTCCGGAGAGCACGGAATCGGGCTCGTCAAAAAGGCATACCTGGACTACGTGCTGGACGCGGAGGAGATCGCGCTCATGAAGCGCATCAAAGGGGCCTTTGATCCCCACAACATCATGAATCCCAATAAGATATTTATTTCTTGATCATGACCGCGGGGATGTCGGCGTTGCGTACCATGGCGTTGAAGTCGGGGATGTCTCGCTTGAGCAGCAGGCTCAGCTGACCGATCTGCGTGTCGGCCTGGCTCGAGAGCTCCCGGAAGACCTGATAGGACTGCCTGGTGGGCCGTGCATCCGCCATGCCGACCACGGAAGCCAAGGCCGCGATCTTGTTGTCCAGCATGATGGGGTAGTTGAGGGGATCCTGTCCGCTCTTGGACTTGGACTGGATCAGCACATCCTCGATGTCCTGGAGTTTCTGGATGATCCGTTTGCTCTCCTCCTCGATCTTCTCCATCTTGTCCTGGCCCTTGACCTTGGCCATCAGCTCCCCTATCTGTTTCTTCAGGCTGCGGATCTGGATGATGGAACTGTTGACCTCGGTCAGCTTGTCGCGGATCTGGATCAGGAAGTCGAACTGCAGCTGGAAATCCTGCTGTGTGGCGCGTACGCGGGGATCCTTCTTCCACTGCCAGGATGCGATCTTGGTCTTGTTCCCGACTGTCAGGCGCACCTGATAGGTGCCGGGCATCGCAGTCGGGCCGCCCATGCCGCCCATCCAGAGGATCGCGCCGGGAACCCGTTCCGCTCCCGGGTAGCGCATGTTCAGGACAAAGCGGTTCATGCCCGCCTCTACAGGGAGCCTGCGCGCGCCACCGCCTCCGCCGAAGAACATGGCCATCATGGACATGGGCTGCGCCTCCGGGCCGCCGCTGGTGAACTTCTGGATCAGCCTGCCCTGGGCGTCTTCGAACTCCAGGGTTACCGTCTCCTTGGGTTTTTCCTTCAAATAATAGTAGATGACAGTTCCGGCCGGGGGATTTTCCCCCACATTCGAGGAGGGGAATCCGAATCCGGCCATGCGATAGGACGCTCGGGGCTGGAACAGGTGCACATCGGAGGCGGCCACTCCCCTGTCCAGCTGCTGTAGGGGGGTCAGGTCGTCCAGGATCCAGAACGAGCGGCCGTGGGTGGCCACGACGAGGTCGTCGTCCTTGACCACCATGTCGTGGATCGGGACCACGGGCAGGTTGAGCTGCAGCGACTGCCAGTGGGCGCCGTCATCAAAGGACACAAAAACACCGGTCTCGGTGCCAGCGTAGAGCAAGCCCTTGCGCTCGGGATCTTCGCGCACCACGCGGACAAAGGTGTTGTCCGGGATTCCGTTCGTGATCTTGGTCCAGGAGGCTCCGTAGTCGTCGGTCTTGTAGATGTAGGGCTTGAGGTCGTCGGATTTGTACCGGGTCATGGCGATAAAAGCCCGGCCCGGCTGGAAAGTGGAGACATCGATCATGGAGATCAGGCCCCACTTGGGCATGGCTTTGGGCGTGATGTTCTGCCACGACTGGCCGGCATCGCGCGAGATGTGGACCAGCCCGTCGTCGCTCCCCACCCAGAGGGTGTCGGGATCGTAGACGGATTCGGCCAGCGAGAAGATCGTGCAGTAGTATTCCACGCTGGTGTCGTCGAAGGTGATGGGGCCGCCCGACTTGCCCTGCTTGCTCTTGTCATTGGTCGTGAGGTCTGGACTGATCACAGTCCAGCTCTGGCCCTCGTTCGTGGACTTGAACACCACCTGGGCGGTGATGTAGAGCACGTTGGGATCGAAGCGCGAGACCACGATGGGGAACGTCCACTGGAAGCGGTACTTGAGGTCCTTGGCGCCCCATCCCATGGGATTCTCGGGCCAGGCCGAGATGTTGCGGGCCTGCCCGGTGCGGGAATCCCAGCGTGTGATGTGTCCGCCGTAGGACCCGGCATAGACGATGTTGGGATTGTCGGTGCGGGGCGCGATGTAGCCGCTCTCCCCCCCGCCCACGGCATGCCAGTCGGGCAGGTCGATTCCCCTCCCGGTGGTGCGGCTCGCGATCCTCACCGTGGAATTGTCCTGCTGTGCACCGTAAACCCAATATGGGAACTGATTGTCGGCGATGACATGGTAGAACTGGGCCGTGGGCTGCGTGTCCTGCGGGGTCCAGGTCACGCCGCCGTTGTAGCTCACATTGGCGCCGCCGTCATTGGAATTGATCATGCGCTGGGGATCGCCCGGATCGATCCAGAGGTCGTGGTTGTCACCGTGTGGCACTCGGATGGAGGTGTAAGTGCGTCCCCCGTCCACCGAGCGGTAGAAACCGGTGTTGAGAACGTAGACGCCCTCGGGATTCTTGGGATCGGCGTAGATGCGGCTGTAGTACCAGGCGCGCTGCCTGAGGCTGCGGTCCTGATTCATCTTGCGCCAGGTGGCGCCGCCGTCGTCGGAGCGGAACACGCCTCCGGTCCGGGACTCCACGATGGCCCACACGCGGTCGGCCTGCGCCGGAGAGGCGGCCACGCCGATCTTCCCGATCAAGTCCTTGGGGAGGCCGGGATTGCGTGTGATCTCGGTCCAGGAGTCGCCGCCGTCGGTGCTCTTGAAGAGGCCCGAGTCCTGGCCACCCGAGTTCAGGCCGTAGGGCGTTCGCCAGGCTTCCCAGATGGCAGCGTAGAGGACGCGGGGATTGTGGGGATCCATGACGAGGTCGATGGCCCCGGCCTTGTCGCTGCGGAAGAGGACCTTCTCCCAGGTGGCGCCTCCGTCCTTGGATCGAAATACACCGCGTTCGTCGCTGATCCCGAACACATGACCCAGGGCCGCCACATAGACGAGATCGGGATCACGGGGGTGGATGCGGATACGGGAGATCTGACGGGTATCGGTCAGACCGATGTGGGTCCAGGTCTTGCCCGCGTCCACGGATTTGTAGACGCCGTCCCCGTGCGAGACATTGCCGCGGATGGGGGCCTCGCCCATGCCGACATACACGACGTTGGGATCCCACTCCGAAACGGCCACGGCCCCCACGGAACCGGTCTTGAAGAAGCCGTCCGAGACGTTGCTCCAGTTCATGCCGCCGTCCGTGGATTTCCAGACGCCGCCGCCCGTGCCCCCGAAATAGTAGGTGTAGGGCTGGGCCGGGATGCCGGCTACAGCCGTGGCGCGCCCACCCCGAAAGGGGCCGATGCCGCGCCAGCGCAGGCCCTTGTAGAGAGCCTCGTCGTACTGGGGGGCCGATGCCTTGGACTTGGCCTTGGCCTGCTGGGCCGCAAGATCCGCACTGGGCGCCAGCAGAGTGAAAATCAGTACCAGTCCGAGAGTCAGAGAAAGCTTACGCATATTCCGTTCCCCTTTCTATAGATATCATCGAAACAGCTACGATTGTATCCCTCCCCCCCACCCCTGTCAACATTTTGGGATCGGACCATGAAATCCTACTGATTCCATTATAGTTACATGCTTAGGAGGCCCATTTTTAAGGCTTAGAGGATCATTTTTGGGGGTAAAATGCCGTTTTAAGAACTGTGAATCCCAATCAGGGATATGGATCAAGATCTTATCTGAATGAGGCCAGGCTGATCAGGATCACCTGTCCTTGCGAAACGCCCACAGGATCAGAGGAGGTGTGACAATGGTCGTGAGGAGCGACATGCCCAGGACCAAGGAGTAGAGTTCCTGTGTGATGGTCTGCAAGCTGATCCCCACCAGTCCCACGATGATGCCGACCTCTCCCCTGGGCACCATGCAAATGCCGGTCTGGAGGCGCACGATCCAGTCCTCCTTCCAGGTCGCCAGCGCTGCCCCCAACATCTTGCTCACGACGGCCACCACGGTGATCAAGAGTGTGAGGAGCAGGATCCGCGGATTCAGGAAAACCTTGGGATCGAGGTGGGCCCCCATCATCACGAAGAAGAACGGGAGCAGGAATTCGCTCACATACTTGACCTTGCGCTCCAGGTCATACACGCCTGCCAGTTCGTCGATGATGATACCTGCCATGAAAGCCCCGATGATCGCGGCAAGGCCGATCAGATCCGCCAGCTCTGCCAGGCCCAGGCATAGAATCACGGAGAGCACGAATGGCCCCTCTGGAATGTTGATGCGCTCCACCCACTTACGGGTCCGCTTGGCTAGCTTGGGGCCCCACACGGTCAGGAAGCCCACAAAGACCAGAGACTCCAGCACCAGGATCACAAACTCCACGGTATCGAACTGCCCTCGCGCCAGCCCCCGAACCAGCGCCAGTACGATCAAGGCCAGGATATCGTCGAGTACAGCCGCCCCCAGCACAATGTATGCCACCCTGTGCTTGATCAAGCCCAGGTCGGAAAGTACTTTGACCGATATGCCGACCGAAGTGGCCAGTATGGCCGTCCCCACGAAGAGGCTCTCCACTACTTCGAAGCCGAGGAAGAGCATCAATCCAAAGCCAAGGATAAGAGGGAATAGAGCCCCCAGGACACCCACGAGAACGGCCGTCCGCCCCACGGCAAAGAGGTCCTTCACACGGATCTCTAGCCCAACATAGAACATGAGGAAGATGACGCCGATCTCGGCAAACGTCATGAGCACTTCGTTGTGGGTGTCGACGATCCCCAGCACGTAGGTCCCCAGGATCATCCCAGCCAGGATCTCGCCCACGATGGGGGGCATGCGCAGCCGGACCGCGATCTCCCCCATCAGCTTGGCTGATGCAAAGATGATAAAGAAATAAAAGAGCAGATTCCCGGCTTCCAACGACTTCTCCTTACCGTCTCACGAGATGATTGGTTCGTCCTGGTATATAATTCATACGTCGGGCGATGTCAAACCTGTGGCCTGGCCTAAGCCACCGCTCTCAGTCCAGGCCCGTTGCAGTACGATCTGCAGGGGCAGGAACAGCATCACTTGGGGCTGCCCTCGATACTCCTCCAGGAGCCCAGATACGACCAACCTCCTCCCCGCCAGCGTGTCGAGCCGAGGGAACAGAGTCAGATCCTTCTGATCGATCAGGGCCGAAAATTTGCCATCTCGATCGAGGAGATACAGAAACTTGCCTCGCTTCTCCCACCCTGTGCAGCGGAATTCCACGCGCACGAGCTCTCCGATATGCTCCCTAGCATCACCTGTGGTTATCAAGGGCCATGGTTCTGGACACCACATCCCCCTGCCCTCCGCTCGAGCACTCCGCTCGGCTGCCTGGAACCGTCGGCGATAGTCCTCCCGGTAAGGGAATCTCAGATAGGCCGAGGCATAGCCCTGCCTGATCATGACTTCGTTGAACAGGCCGTCCTTCCAGGACACAAACGCAAGCAGGCGGTCGTATTTGTCCCTCCGCTCCCAATCATAGGTGAGGCTTACTTTCTCGCGAAACAGTTGGGTGAATGCGAACCGTTTGCTCAAAAGGGCCAGAAACCGGACCCCCTCGCGCGTGTCGTCCAGCTCAAGTGCATCCACTCCGATCAAGCGTACGATCTCAGACCGCCCGCCAACCAGGCTCACTCGTATAGTATCCCCGTCATACACGGCCGTCACGGTTCCTTCTGACCTCTCCTGCTGTTGTGCCACGCACGCAAACAATGACAGGAAGAAATAAGCCACACAGACTGATATCAGTGAACGTATCGATCTCATTATTATATGCAGTTTCCCCATCCCCTTCCGTGGGCAGCTCGAGACTACCTGAGCAGA
>RCNG010000199.1_pt1 | contig 25105 bp, 15 predicted proteins | sample 2041371 | NCBI WGS metagenome assembly RCNG01 (sample SAMN09708227, study PRJNA481090) | Marine sediment metagenome, whole genome shotgun sequencing project. | biome: marine sediment; feature: ocean; material: sediment; isolation source: Sewage treatment plant 1 marine sediment (STP1) ... | reverse complement strand
GGATAGATGCGGTTCGAGCCGGGCTTTCGGGTGAGCTCGAGAACGTATTGCCCATCCGTTTCTTCCTTGATCTTCACGGAGAAGTGGTCCACGTATCTGCCGGTTGACAGATCGTCGTTCGAGAGGTCCGAACCGGCGAAACTCTCCTTGCGGGCATGGGAGGCGATCCGGCGAACGCGGTCGAAGCCGGGCAGGTAGAGATACATCTTGTCATCGGCCAGACTCAGGAAGCCCAGATCCCGGATCTCGGCAGGCTCGACGAATTTCGTCAGGGACCAGTCGTCCTTGTCCCTGAAGTAACGCGTCCAGAGCTTCAGGCTGCGTTCTTTCGTCTTTCCGCTCTTGTCCACCAGGGTCATTTCGGCCGTGCTCGTGCCGTCGGTCGGGGCCGACAGGACGGCATCCACCTTGTCGAGAACCTCTTCTCCGGTGAGGGCGTTCGCCTGCCCTGTGGCCAGGAAGACGGCCAAAATGATGATGGGATAGATTGCATGTTTCTTCCGCTTCATATCTCCCTCCCAGCTACATGTTCTTTAACCCTTTGACCTTTCGCCTTTGACCTTTCATCTCCCCTGATGCCAAGGGATTCCCGCCTGCGCGGGAATGACAGCGTATTGTTTTGACCTTCTTTTTCATTTCCCTGACCCCTGACCCTTGATCCCTGATCCCTGTTCTTTGTCCACTTGAAACACGGTCACCAGCGCAGGCAGGAAGGTGATAAGGGAAATGGTCACCAGGAAGATGGCCGTCGAATTCACGATACCGAAGTTCCGCAGCACGGAGGAATTCGAAAACAGAAGCACGAGGAAGCCGCAACAGGTGGTCGCATTGGCCGTCACGATCGCCTTTCCCACGTGTCCCATGCTCCGCCGTATCGCTTCCTCCCCACGGATTCCCCTGAGCTGCAGGTCATGATTGTGGTGCATGAAGTGGATCGAGCCGTCCACGCCCAGGCCGACGATCAGGGCGCCGAAGAGTACGGTGCCGAAATCAAGGGGAATTTGTGACCATCCCATGATGCCCAGAATGTACCCCAGCGGCACCAGGACGCTCAGCAGGGAGATGATCCCCCGTCGGAAGGACCGTTGGGTCAGGGAGACCAGCACCAGGACCACGAGGGAGGCCAGTCCCAGGCTCTGGATCTGGCTGAGGTACAGGAGATCATCGAAACGGCGGACCAGGTCCGGGAAACCGGTCGGCTCGACCCGGATGGGAGCCGTGGAGATCGCGGCGGATCCGATCTCCGGGACCGATGCGATCTGGGAAGTGAAAAAGACAGGCTCTTCCGCCCAGAGGGTCCACAATACCCCGTCCGCCCGTTTTCGGAAATCCTTGTGATCCTCGAGTTCTTCAGAGAGGAGAGGCACCAGGGATCCCCTCAGGGAGGAGGCTCGCTCGATCCGCAGGGCGGACCGGGCGCGCTTCAGCACTCCCCCGGCCGTTGCGGAGGCATCCTCCGCGTTCATGACACCGCTCTCCCCAATGATCTCCGCCAGCCGATCGTGAACCTCGAGCGTCTTCTCCTTCGTCCAATTCTCCCGGATGACAGCCATCAGTCGAGTGATGAGATCCGGCGGCAGGATCTCCAAGGCCTCTTCGTCCAGATACTTCCGGCTCGCCTCCCAAACGGGCCCCAGGTCGAGGCCTTGATCGATTTTCGGGAATCCTTTTTCCAGACCTTCGAGGAAGAGATTCGAATCGTACTTCCGCGGTTTGTCGTAGCTCTCCGCCAACCAGGCGAGCTGGAGTGCCGCTTCGGAGCGTTGAAGTGTGCGGAGTGCCCTCAGTCCGTCAGGAGACAACCGGGCCGGATCGATGCGGACCACTTGATCCGAGATCTTTCCCTCGAGGTATCCCCCTACCGATTTTGAAATGTAACGCATGGCGTGGGTCTGGGGCTCTCGGATCATGGCGGTGACCAGGCTCTGTTGACGATCCGGTGCGACGAAGGTCCTGAGCAGTTCTTCCCCCTCCAACAGCAGCCACAGGTTCGCGATCCCCTCCCTGGTTTCCGGGACGGCAAAGATGCCATTCATCAGCCAGTTCTCTTCTGCGATCAACCCGTTGATCGATGTAAAGGCATCGGTCAACTCGTAAGAGCGCAAATAGTTCTCGACGTAGTTCTCCATCTGCATCAGGGCCGGATCTTCCATGTCACCCTGGAAATAGATCGACATCGGGTAGAAGCCGCTGAAATGGTCCCGGAGAATGTCCCCGCCCACACGGGGTGGGGAGTCCTCGGGCATGAATTCGACGAAATCCGCGTTCGTGGTGATCCGGAACAGCCCCGATCCGATGACAATCATCCCGATCAGAGTGGTCGCAAGGGTCAGCCTGGCATGGCGGTGGACCCAGACGCCCACCTTGGCCAGCCATCGATTGATCGCGTCTTCCTGTCTTTCCTCTCTTCCCACGACGGGGTGTGCCTTGGCCTTGAACAGATAGAGGCAGATCGGGAGCAACACGACCGAAAGCAGGCAGGCGGATCCGAGGCCGAAGGCCAGCTCGATGCCAAAGAACCGCAACAGGTCGATCCTCGTCAGGCCGAAGGTCAGAAGACCCGCGATCGTCGTCACAGCGCTCATGATCACCGGAAGGGTGATCTCGGCAGTAGAGACCTGGATGTCTCCCCGCCGCAAGTAATGGTTGTAGATGTGGACCGAATAGTCGGCGCCCATGGCGATCAGGAGCACCACGACCGCCGTCGTGAGCATGTTCGAGTAGATCCCGAACAGCGCCTGGAGCCCGAAGGTCCAGACAACGCACAGGAAGACCAAAATCAACGGTAGGACCACCCCCAAAACCCTGCGAAAGCTGAAGGCGAGGATCACGCCCATGACGACCAGGATGAAGGGGACGAGAAGGGTCAGGTCCTTCTTCATGTAATGATCCGCGTACAGGAGGAGAGCCGGATCGCCTCCGAAGTAGTAGGGATGGCCGTCGGCCACCTCGTCGATCGTCTCGAGGACCTTCTTTGCCGTGACGATTTCTTCCGAGCTGCCGTCGATGTTGGCGATCAACACGGTGTAGGCCGCATCCGAGGAGATGAGCGAGTTTACGTACATCTCTTTCGAGAGCACATACTGCTTCAGGGCATCCAATTCCTCTCTGGATCCAGGGATCTCCGGGATCAAATCGCCCACCTCGACCCCAAAATCGGTTTTCCGGATGTCAACGATATTCGTGAGGCTGGACACATTAAAGAGTTCATCGATGCCTTCCAGGGCATCGGTCATGCGTTGGACCAGGGCGAGGGAATCGGGTTGAAAAACCCCCTTCTCCGAGAAATCCAGGACCGTGAACAGGACGGCCGTGGACGAAAACTGCTTGTCCACGAGGCGATAGAGTTCGGAGACCTTGTCGTTCGCGGGCAGCCAGTTGTCGTAGTCGTTGTTTACGACCAGGTATTTCGTCGCGTTCGCGAGGGCAGCGGTGATCAGGACGATGAGGGCCAACCAGACCCATCGATATCGGATGATATGCCGGCTGAAGGACTTCATCGCTGTGTCAACGTTCATGGCGCACCGTTGCCTTCTTCACCTTGCCCCGCCTCTTCGAAACGTCCGTCTTCTGTGCAGAGCCCTGAGAGTAGAGGGACTCCAGCCCGCTCACGACGGTCTCGAACACCTTTTGCATGTCAACCCCTCGTGGATCCAGGTACCACTGTATGAACACGCCGTCGAACAGGCCGGCCACCGCGGCTGCAAGGTGTTCCGTGGCCGGCACGCCCGAATCGGCGAGGTGGTGGATGATCATCTCACGGTATTCCCTGTACATTTCCTTTGCGCGGTCCCGGATGGTGTTGATGAGTTCTGCATCGAAGAGCATCCCGAAGAAGACGGTCCCCAGCTCCGGGTACTGTTCCATGAGGCGGACGTAGTCCTCGATGAGGAGTCGCATTTTCTTCGTCAGGGGAATGTTGTCCGGGTAGCTGTGGCGGTAACTGGTTTCGAGGTCGCGCATGATGCCGTCCAGCACCTCGAGGAGCAAATGCTCCTTCGTGCCGAAGTGCCAGAGGATGCTGCTCTTGGCGGTGCCGGTCTCCTCGGCGATCTGATCGAGAGTTACGCCCCGGAAGCCGGGTTGGGCGAAGAGCTTCCGGGTGACCTCCAGAATGTGGTTCCGGGTCCGCTCCCCCCGTTTCGTGCGGGCAACCTTCGGTCGTGCCACAAGGCCCTCCCGGAGAAATGTACGAAAGGGATCACTGGAATAAACTGACCGGTCAGTACAATCCTAGCGGGCAGGCGCCTCCCGTGTCAAGAGGCATTTGTGTGGGGTCTCAAGTCGTCAGTTCGCGGCGCGCTGATCCCTGACCCCTGATCCCTGCTGTTATCCACGTGGAAGAGGGTGACCAGAGCAGGCATGAAGGTCAGCAGGGAGAGGGTCACCAGGGAAATGGCCAGGGCGTTCACGATCGCGAAGTTCCTCAGCATGGCCGTATTCGAGAACATGAGCACGAGGAACCCGCAGCATGTGGTGGCATTGGCCGTTACGATGGCCTTGCCCACGTGCCCCATGCTCCTCCGGAGTGCTTCCTCGCCGCGGATGCCCCTGAGCTCGAGGTCATGGTAGTGGTGCAGGAAGTGGATGGAGCCGTCCACGCCGAGCCCGATGATCAGGGCGCCGAAAAGAGCGGTTCCGAAATCGAGCGGGATTCTTGTCCAGCCCATCAGTCCCATGATGAACACCATGGGCACGAGCACACTGGCCAGGGAGATGAGCCCCCTTCGGAAGGAGCGCTGGGTCAGAGAAACCAGGGCCAGGACGATCAGGGATGCCAGGATCATGCTCTGGAACTGGCTCAAGTAGATCAGATCGTCGAAGCGTCGAATCAGGTCTGCCATACCGGTCTGGTCGACCCGGACCGGTTTCGTGACCATTGCAGACCGGTCGATCTCGGGAAAGGACTCGATTCGGGAGCTGAAGAAGACAGGACGTTTCGTCCAGAGCCTCCACAAGACTCCGTCGGCCCGCTTCCGGAAATCCTTGTGTTCCGCCAGATCGGGAGAAACCAGAGGCGCCATCGATGCCCGCAGGGAAGAGGCGCGTTGGAGGCGAAGGGCGGAAGCCGCCCGTTTCAGCACCCCGGTGGCCGTGGAAGCGGCATCCTCGGCGTCCATGACCTTGCTTCCTGCGATGACCCGAGCGAGTTGATCACCGAGTTCGGGCGTGCTCAGTCTTTGTCCGTTTTCTTTCAGGATGGCCATGAGTCGGTCGATGAGCTCCGGCGGTAGGATCTCCAAGGTTTCCTCTTCGAGGTAGGTCCGGCTCACCTCCCACACGGGCTCGAGGGCGAGGCTTCGGTCGACCTCAGGGAATCGCTTCTCGAGGCCTTTGAGGAAGAGATCCGCATCGTACAATCTCGGTTTGTCGTAACATTGGGCCAGCCAGGCGAGCTGACGCGCAGCCTCACTCATTTGCGCCCTTCGCAGTGCGCGCAGGCCTTCCGGAGACAACCGGGCCGGATCGATTTCCACAATCTGATCCGAGACGTGGCTGTCGAGGAAATCCCAGACAGCCCGCGAGTGGCTCCTCATCACGTCCGACTCGCTCCTCTTGACCAGGGCGGTGACCAGGCTTTGACGCCGGTCCGCGTCCACAAAGGTTCTGAGCAGTTCTTCTCCCTCGAGCAGGAGCCAGAGGTTGGCGATCCCCTCCCTCGTCTCCGGGACGGCAAAGACACCGTTCATCAGCCAGTTCTCTTCGGCGATCAGCCCGTTGATGGACGTGAACGCGGAAATCAGATCGTAAGATCGCAGGTAGTTCTCGAGGTAGTCCTGCATCTGCATCAGGGCCGGGTCTTCCATGTCCCCCCGGAAGTAGAGGCTGATCGGGTAGGCGCCGCTGAAGTGGTCCCGAAGCGTATTGAGCCCGAGGCGAGGCGGCGAATCCTCGGGCATGAGCTCTGCAAAATCCACGTTCGTGGTGATACGAAAGATGCCGAATCCCATGACGATCAGTCCGATCAAGGTGACGGCTATCGTTGTCTTGGCGTGGCCATGTACCCAAACACCCATCCGGATCAGTGTTCTGGAGAGGATGTGCTCTTGTCCGTCTTCCCCGCTATCGACCAGGTCCGGCTTGGCCCGGAACAGGTGGATGCAGATCGGGAGCAACAGGACCGAGAGCAGGCACGCTGCGGCAAGCCCGAGGGCAAGGACGAGGCCGAAGAACCGCAGCAGGTCGATCCGGGTCACGCCAAAGGTCAGAAGCCCGGCGATGGTGGTTACCGCGCTCATGACGACGGGCATCGTGATCTGGGCGGTGGAGACCTGGATATCTCCGCGGCGCATGTAGTGGTTGTAGATGTGGACCGAATAGTCGGCCCCCATGGCAATCAGGAGCACAATGACTGCCGGTGTGAATACGGTGGCCGGGATTCCGAACCGGACCTGGAGCCCGAAGGTCCACAGGATGCCAAGAACGACCAGGGCCAGGGGGAGAACCACACCCCAGAATCGTCGAAAGCTCACGGCGAGAATGACGATCATCACGACGAGCATGACCGGGGTCAGAGTGGCAAGATCCTGGTTCATGTATTTGTCGGCATACAGGTGGAGCGCTGCCTCTCCGCCGAAATAGTAGGGATGGTCCCCGGCCACCTTCTCGACGGTCCCGATCACCTTGGCTGCAGCGAGCACCTCATCGGCGTTGCCCTCTATGTTCGTGACGATGACCGTGTACGCTGTATCCTCCGAGACCAGGGAATTGACGTACATTTCTTTGGAGAGCACATACGCCTTCAGTGCGTCCAGGTCCTCTGTGGATTCAGGGATCTCCGGAATCAGGTCTCCCACCTCGACCCCGAATTCCGTCTTCCGGATGTCGATAATGTTCGTGAGACTGGATACGTTGAACAACTCGTCGATAGCTTCGAGCTCATCGGTCAATCGCTGGACGAGGCGGAGAGATGCGGGGTCGAAAACCCCTCGCTCGGTACAATCGAGGACCACGAAGACGAGGGCGTTGGACGAAAACTGCTCGTCCACCAGGCGATAGAGCTCGGACACCCGGTCATTCTCGGGCAGCCAGTTGTCAAAGTCGTTGTCTACGACCAGGTCCTTCGCGGCGTATACGAGCGCCGCGGTTATCAGAAGGATGAGGACCAACAACACCCATCGATATCGGATGATCCCCCGGCTGAAGGATTGCATCATCGAGTCAACGTTCATGGGGCACCCTTCTCCGAAACCGTATCGAGTTACGATCGAAGACCTGCGGTCGCTGAAAGTCGGCAGTCTACCTCACCTTACTCTTTTCCGTCCAGCGCCCGGGAAAACAGTGCCTGGGAAAAGATTTGACCGGCCGGGACCTCTTCCTCTATCCTCTGCGTTTCAAGACAACGCACGAGGAAGCAGAACTATGGAGCTTAGAAGAAGCCTGCACTTCCTGCAGGTCGAGAAGAAGGGGATCGTGGACTCCTCGAGCCTCGTGGTGATCCGCGACTCAGAAGGGCTGATCTGCCTGGAGGTTGGAGGGGGCGGTGAGGAGAACATCCGGCAGACCCTCACCCTTTTCGAGCAAGAGGGGTTGAACGTCGAGGATGTTCATACGGCGATCATTTCCCACACCCACGCGGACCACATGGGAGCAATCGCCTATTTCCGCGAGCGCGTTCCCGGATTGACCGTCATAGACCACGAGGTCGACGCTCCTTACATGCGGGACAACCGTCTGCTGAACCGGGCCTTCGATACGGACCTGGTGGCTGAGCACTTCCCCGGAAAGCAGCTCGACATCCTGGACTTCTACGCGGCCTTCTGCCCGATCTCCGAGACCTCGCCGGACAGGAACGTTCTGGAGGGGGATGTCCTGGCCTGCGGTTCGTATGCCTTCGAGGTGATCCTCACGCCCGGGCACCACCCGGGACACATCTCTCTGTACGAGCGGAACGAGAAGATCCTGTTCGTGGGGGACATGGTGGGGATGGAAGTGCCTTTCTACGCGCCAAGCTCGGGAGGGGCGGAGGGCTACCTGGCGAGCATGGAGAAGTACCTGGCCCTCGACATCGACCTGATCATTCCCTCCCACGGAGAGCTTGTCGAAAACGCCCGGGAGGTGATCCAGGCTGCCGCCGGGAAGGTGAAGCGTCGCGAGGAACGACTCCTGACCGGGCTCGACAGCCACCCGAAAACCTTCAACGAGATGCTTCCGGACCTGTTTCGGAACCCTGCCCAGCACATGTTCCCGGGTGCGGCCGTCCTGGCAAGTCACCTGGAGAAGCTGAAGAAGGAAGGGGCTCTCACGGAAGAGGACGGCAGGTACCTGCTTGCCGGAGCGTAGAAAGAAAAGATTGACCCCTCGCTTTGCCCTAACCTATACTCCCGTTGGCCTTTATGCGTGTTCTGTTCCCGTGACGCACTTTGGAGGAAAGCGATGACTCGTCCTCGCGGTAAGCCTTTCCGTGTCAGCCGACTGGCTGTGTTGCTGTTGTTCGTGGGTCTCCTGAACATGGCGACGCACACGATCGTCTCGGGAAAAGAAGGGGAGGCTGAAAAGGTATTGTCCCTGACGACCGGCGAGGTACAGAGGCTGCGCCAGCAGGCGGAAGAAGCCAAGGGCCTGGAAGAGGAGACCAAGGCAAAGACCCTGGAGACCTATGACAAGGCCCTGGCACAACTCGAGGCCGCGGAAGATTGGTCGAACAAGGCAACCGCCTTCGACAGGGTCCGTGAGGAGGCGCCGGAGGCGACCCAAGCCCTCGAAGCGGAACTGAAAGAGGACCTGACGGAGTCGAAGCCGGAACTGCCGGAAGATGTGCCGTTGGATCAGTTGGAACAGGCGCTCATGGAGGTGAAGCTCGACCAGGAGACGGCCAACGAACAGTTGCTCAAGCTGGAAGCGGAGGTCACGAGGAGACGGGAGCGGCGGAGGAAGGTGCCGGAGCTGTTGGCGGCCGCCAGACATCGCCTCCAGGAGGCGAGGGAACAGGGGCCCAAGCAAGAGGCCGGGGTTCCTGAGCTTTTTGAGGCCCAGAGGATCTTCCTGGAGGCGACGATTATCGCTTCCGAGGCTGAGATAGCGGCCCTGAGGCGCGAGGTCCCCAGTTACGAGGCCCGGACAAAGCTGCTCACCCTCAGGCTCGACGAGGCCCTGCGCTTTCAGATGGCCAAGGAAAAGGAAGCCGAGTTCTGGGCGCAGAAGGTCAGGGAAGGCCGGCGGGAGGAGGCGGAACGGGCCGCCCGGGAGGCAAGGGAGGCCCTCCTCGAAGTGACGGACGCCAGCCCGGAGGTCCGGCTGTTTGCCGAGGAGCTGGCATCGGAGACCGCGGAACTGGCGGAGCTGCGAACAGGTCCGGGGGGGCTTCTTCGCAAGATAGAGGAAATCTCGACTCGGATCGGGGAAACGAGCGAGCTTCTGAAGAAGGTCCGGGCCGATTTCGCAAGCATCGAGAAGAGGGTCGAGGCGGGGCGCCTGAGCGCACCGATCGGGGCCATGCTCCACCAGCGCCGGAGAGACCTGCCGGATGTGGGGGACCGGAAAGGCGACATCCGGGCCAGACGTGCGGAGATCGAGAAGGCACAGCTCAAGATCATCGAGGTTCGGGAGGAGAGGCTGGCGGTCTCGGATGTGCAAGGGGTCGTGTTGCAGAAGATGACTGGGGTTGACCCTTCCCTGCCCGAGTACAAGCGAAGGCGCATGGAACGACTTCTGCAGGAACTGCTCTGGAAGAAGCGCAGTTCCCTTCAGTCCCTTGTGAACGACTACACGACCTACTTCGAGAAGTTGATGGAGCTCGACACCAAGGAGCGCGAGCTCGTCGACGCAGTGCAGGCCTTTTCGGATTTCATCGATGCGAGGATCCTGTGGGTCCGAGGCGTTGAACCCTTCAAGCCGGAGACCTTATCCCAGCTTTGGGCATCCGTGAAATGGATGTTCGACCCGGACAACTGGAAAACGGCGAGCCGGACACTCTGGGACGACGTGTCGGGCAACCCCGGTCTCTACATCCTCCTTGGCCTTCTCCTTGTCGGTACGCTTGCCGGCCGCCGGAAAATAACCGTTCGGCTTCGGGCGGTCCACGAAGAGGCGGGGAAGCCCTGGTGCACCGATTTTGGCCTTACCTTCGAGGCCCTGCTGTTGACCCTGCTGGTCGCTGCCCTCTTGCCGGTCTTCATCGGGATGCTCGGCTGGCGCGTGCGCTCTCTGGGCGGGGTTACGGACTTCGTGCACGCCATCGGTTCTGCCCTGGAGTTCACCGTAATTATGTATCTGACGCTGGAGATCCCCCGCCAGGTGTTCAAGCCGGATGGGTTGGGCAGGGTCCATTTCAAATGGCCCGGGGATCTGCTCGACGACATGTACAGGATTCTGGGCAGGGCCTATATCTTCGTCCTGCCGGCCGTCTTCGTGATTGTTGCAGCCGAGGGTCAGGCGGATGAGGTCCTGAAGGCATCCCTCGGGAGGGCCGCATTCATTCTGCTCATGCTGGCTCTCAGCATCCTGTTGTTCCGCATGTTGCGATCGCGGTTCAGTATGAAGGGACCGGAGCTGTCCGAAGGGGGCGGGCGTCCGGCCGGGGCCCGACGGTTCTGGTACGCGGCCATCGTGGCCGTGCCGTTGGCGATCGGGGTTGTTGAGTTTCTGGGCTACCAATACGCAGCCCTTCAACTCGGCCTGAGGCTCCATGCTACAACGTGTCTTGTCATTGCCGTGTTAATCCTGCAGGGGATGATCCTGCGCTGGCTCCTGCTTGCCCGTCGAAGGCTGGCGATCGAGGAGAACAGGAAGCGCCGGGAGGCCTTTGCAAAGAAGGTGTCGGGCGAGGAAGGGGCCGAGGTACAAGAGCCTGAGGAGGACATCGATCTGGCAAAGGTTCAGGTGCAGACGAATCGTCTGCTCCGAGGATTCATCTTCTTCGCGTTGGCGATCGGCATCTGGTGGATCTGGGCCGAAGTGATCACAGCCTTCGAGATCTTGAGAGAAGTGGAGCTGTGGCACACCACCCAGCAGGTGTCCCAGACGGTCACGGATGCTGAAGGCGTGACGAGGGTGCAGACCGTGGAGCAATTCAGGGCGGTCACCCTGGTGGATTTGGTGCTGGCTCTCGTCATCCTGCTGATGACCTTCATGGCGACCAGGAACCTCCCGGGGATACTCCAGGTAGTGCTCTTGCAGAGGTTCGGTCTGGGGACCGGCGAGCGCGCTGCAATCAGCACGATCGTGCAGTACACGATTTTCGTGATCGGCGGTTCGTCTATCTTCAAGATTCTCGGGGTTGGCTGGGGGAACATCCAGTGGCTCGTGGCCGCCCTGGGCGTGGGCATCGGATTTGGCCTCCAGGAGATCGTGGCAAACTTCATCTCCGGATTGATCATCCTTTTCGAGCGGCCGATACGGGTGGGGGATGCGGTGACCGTGGGCGATGTCAGCGGAATCGTGTCCAAGATCCGCATTCGTGCCACATCGATCACGGCTTGGGACAGGAAGGAGTTGATCGTTCCAAACAAGGAGTTCGTCACGGGCAGGCTGGTAAACTGGACCTTCTCGGATTCGATCCTCCGCGCGGAGATCCCTGTCGGGATTGCCTACGGATCGGACACGGAGAAGGCGAAGAAACGGTTGCTCGAGGTGGCGAGGGATAACAAGAATGTCCTCCGTGACCCGCCCCCGAGCGCGTTGTTCATGGGATTCGGCACGGACTCGCTTAACTTCGAGCTCAGAGCGTTCACGAAGTTTGAAACGTTGCTGTCCGTTCGGGACGAGCTCAACATGGCCATAGACAAGGCGTTCCGGGAGGATGGAATCGAGATCGCCTTCCCGCAGCGGGACATCCACATCCGGTCCGTGAAAGACACGTTTCCGATCGCCACCAAAGAACCGGACGAAGAGCCTGTGTGAGGACGCTGACGAAGACTCGGGGAAGAGACCACAATTCCGAATATTGCGAGCGGAGCGAAGCAATCCCCCCGCCCGGCGGGCTCAGGTAGCCAACGGATTCCCGCCTGCGAGGGTCTCGATAAATGGTGAGACTCCACCTTTGCGTCATTCCTGCGTAGGCAGGAATCCATTGGCTTCAGTTGCTGAGGGATCCCTGCTTTCGCAGGGATGACGGCGAAGAGGCGCTTTTCGACACCCTCATGCGCGGGAATGACGGACTTGTCACCTGCACTCACAGGATCTTCGGGAACACGTGTTCCTCTAGATAGCCGACGCACCGTTTCATCTGCTCGAGACACGGATCCCGCATGGAGCTCGCGTGCTCGTCGTCGCGGAGCTTTCCCGCCCGGTCGCCCTGTGCCGTGAGTGGGGCCCTCATCTCCTCGGGCAATTCGTTCGGAAGCTCCACACGATTCATGGTGGCCCAGGCGAGTGTCCAGGCGCGAGCCACGTTCGCCGGGTTGTATCCCCCCCCTCCAAGGGCCACCCAGGCCGGGGCCTCTTCGGTCAGGTACGCAATGGCCTTGATGAAGCCGTGGGTCGTGAGTTCGAGGGATGCCAGAGGATCGTCCAGGAACGAGTCGACGCCAAGCTGGGAGACCACCACGTCCGGCCGGAAAGCCTCCACAAGGTGCGGCACCACGGACTCGAACCCCTTCCAGAAGACGTGATCATCCGTGCCCGGAAGCATGGGCACGTTCACGGAGTAGCCCGTGCCATCCCCTTTCCCGGTTTCTGCGAGGCCGCCGGTGCCGGGGAATAGGGTGCGGCCGTCCTGGTGGAACGAGACGGTCAGGACCCTCGGGTCCTCATAGAATGCCCATTGGACCCCGTCGCCGTGATGGGCGTCGATGTCGAGATACATGACCCGCTTGCCCTGGTTCGCGAAGTGCAGGATCGCCAGGACCGGGTCGTTCACGTAGCAGAAGCCGGAGGCCCGGCTCGCGCCCGCGTGATGGAGCCCTCCGGCGATGTTGAACGCGATGCGCGCCTTCCCCTCGGCGACCCGCTGCGCCCCCTGCAGGGAGGCGCCTGTGGAAAGAAGGGACCATTCCCACATGCCCGGAAAAACGGGGTTGTCCCCCGGGCCGATGCCGTGGGTGAAGTCCCATTGAGTCTCGCCGCGACTGGCCCGCTTGAGCGTCTCTACGTAATCGCCCGTGTGAAACTCCAGGATCTGGGATTCCGTCGCCGGGCTCGACTCGATCAGGTCGGCGTCCGGCAATTCGAAACTCCCATATGCCCTGCAGAGGTCATAGGTGAGTCGAAGCCGTTCGATCCTCATCGGGTGGTTCGATCCGTAATCGTAGGCGAAGTAGTCGTCCGTATAGAGGAAAGCGGTACTCACAGAGCCTCCTTTGCGTCACCCATCAGGCGGTATCTTCTCTCCCCGTTGGTGAGAAGAACGCGCAGGTTCCTCACGAGAGACCGTCTTCGTGGGCCAGGGCCTTCCGGAGTCTTTCCGTGTGATCCCGAATCTGTTGTTGCATGTCTTCGAAGGCCTGTTCCAGGGCTTCGGAGTCTGCCTCGAAGACCTTATAGAATTCGCGCTCCAGCAACCCGCTCTCGAGGTCAAGAGCCATATCCAGGGCGTGAAGAAAGGGCAGTTTTGCCGTCTGTGCCTCCTCGAGTCGCTCATTCGCATAGTCGAGGAAGGTTTGGATTCCCTCCACCCGGAAGTGGTCCTCGCCCAGGCGGACAGATCCCTGCTCCACCTTTCCGTACAGATCGCGGATCCACTTGGCGTGGCCCTTTTCTTCCTCGGCCATACGAGACCACATATCTCGATGGGCCGGGAACCTTTCTGCAAACAGCCCGTAGACCCCGAAGAGCGTCTCCTCGATCTGAACCAACCCTTCGATCGCCAACATTCCGTCCTTCTTCCGGCTCATGCCTATTCTCCCTCCAGACGATTTGATGCACCCTCTGCAGCAGCCCGGTATTACTAAAGATAAGGTAAAAGCTGTGCCGGTGTCGAGGGCTGCACTTCCCCCCTTCTTGGATGTGCTGCGCCGGCTTCTCGTTTCCGGCTTCGGCCGACGAACCCCTGTCTTACGGTCCACAACCGGGGTCAGGTCTCAGAATTCAACCTTTTGGGTCACTACCGGCTTTCACAACCAGGGCAACCGGGAGGGCAACCGGGGTCAAGTCTCAGAATTCAACCTTTTGTTGAGTTCCTGCTGCACGGTCCAGACCTGTTCCTTGAGCTTCAGATCGTGTCGTATTGTTTGCTCGGCCTTTTCAACAACCGTACGGACGGCCTGGCCACTTGCACCACCGAAGTAGCGGCCGAGATCTCTGTAGCTATAACGGGTTCTTGAGCTACATAGGTACAGAGCTATCCACCGGGGTTTGTTCCCATGTCGTCCCTTGCGCAGCACCTGTTCGTGGTCTGTCTCAAGCACCGTGCAAACGGCCGAAACAACATCGTCGGGATGAAAGAGACGGTGCAAGCGGTCTGCATCTGGGATGTCCTTGGAGTCGGAGTTGCTCCGGAGGCAATCCTTCATGCGGGCGATGAAGGCAGGTTTGCCGAGCAGGCTTGAGATTTCAGCAACGTCCAGGGGGGAGGGGGCCTCTTGCTCGAGGCCTTCCCAAAGAAAGCGGCGATACGCTTCCTGTGCGGTCTCGAGGCAATTACCATGTTCGAAGAGAATGTCTTCCCAGGCAAGCCAACTGGGTGCCAGTTTTGTTCCGAAATACAGAGCACAGCTACTCCATCGATATGATGCCGCATCATCGATCAACTTAGCCCTAACGGGATTCAGATGCACATACCGGGTCAGTTCCCAATAGTGATAATCCGTTTGAACCAGGACACTCTTGAATCGGCCCTGGAACAGCGGTCCACACCTCTGGTGTTTCCGATTGAATACAGTTGCATAGGTTGAGTTCAGATAATGCATCTCTTCCGACAAGTCTGATCGAGGAACCCTCAGGAATACGTGGTAGTGGTTGTCCATGAGGGCCCATGCGTAGACACGCCATCCCCTTCTTGTTGCCACGCGGTCCAGCAACTGTGTCCATCTCTGGCGATCGAGATCGTCTCGGACGATTCTCCGACGCTCCAACCCCCTAGCGGTGACGTGATAGATGCCGTCAGGGACGTTTAATCTCAATGCTCGTGACATGGCGAGAAGAATCAGTGGCAACAAGCATGCCAGGCGAACGGACACACCCCTATCCTGGAAGCGTTGTGTTAGGCGCAGACACGAAAAGGTTGAATTCTGAGACCCGACCCCATGGACGACCACAAGGGAAAAGGGGTCGACCTGGAGGAGTTCAACAAGATCCTGAGGATGTATTACGAGATGAGAAAGTGTGATCCGGACACGGGCCTTCCGAAAACGGATGAGCTCGAAAGGCTGGGCTTGCACGATGTGGCCCGGAAGCTGAGGGCACTGGAGGGCGCAGAGGCCGGAGAAGCCGAAGTCCACGGGGAGGGGGCCCCTGCCGGATGAGGGACGCACAAGAAAGGACGAGTCATGGCCGTATTCAAAGACGAAGAGCAAATGAGTGCCATCGTGAAGGAGCTCTGGGAAAACGTTCTGGAAGATGAGGATGCTGCAGAGCAAGTCAGGAAAGCGGGCCTATCCGTACTCACGGCCTTCCGTGACCCGGAAGTATACCTGTGGGTGGGGGCCGGGAAGGTCGTTACAGGAGATGAAGCGAAGGCCGATGCGCTCATCCGCCTCGAGATGACAGCGGATACGGCCCACGACATATACCTGAAGAATTTGAATCTGGCGACCGCCCTCGGGACCGGGAAGGTGAAGGCAAAGGGCCCTGCCATGAAGCTGGTTCAGATGGCATCCCTGCTCAAAAGGGTCTATGAGGAATATCCGAAACTGTGTCAGAAGTATGAACTTCCAGTGACCTGATTGGAACTTGTTTGACGGACCTTGTCTCTTTCTTCGAAGGTCCCTTCCTGAGAACCGTATGCTCGCCTGTGTTTACGATGCAGAGGAAGCTCCTTTATGGGTGTTGCCCGGACTGTGCCGTAGCCAGCCCTGCTTTTGTCTGAGACCCTGTGATCTGGTACGATCGGAACCGTTGGTGCGTCCAACTGCAGGGGAGAGACGAGATGGGGGAAACCTCCGAGCAGATCGATCGAAACACAGTCCTTTCCGAGCGTACTGAGCGGGCCGGCGCTGTTGCGCAAGCAGGGGGGCTCGAGCAGGCCCTCGGGTCAGGGGCTTTGCCGCGATTCCAGAACATCACCCTCTCCGAGGCGGTCGTGCTGGGTCTCTTGCGGCAGGGGGTTCGCCGGTTTCTCTGCGTGCTCGGGCACGGATCAACCGACGTGGGCGAGGTGCTTCGCGTCTACGAGGGGAAGGGTCTCCTGAAGACCTACTGCGTGAGACACGAAACAGCGGCCTCCCACGCAGCGGCGGCCCTCCGGTGGGTGACCGGGGAGAAGGCCGCGGTGGTAACCTCCATCGGTCCCGGGGCCCTGCAGGCCCTGGCCGGCTCGATCGTGCCGGCGAGCGACGGCCTGGGCGTCTGGTACATTCTGGGGGACGAGACGACCGAGGACGAGGGGCCGAACATGCAGCAGATCCCCAAGCACGAGCAGAACCTCTTCCTGCGGCTCTTTACCACCATGGGGAATGCCTATTCCCTGCACACGCCCCAGGCGGTAGGGACCGCTCTTCGAAGGGGACTGGTGACGGTCGATCACCCCCATCGTGGCGGGCCCTTCTATCTTCTCCTGCCCATGAATACGCAGCCGACCCTGCTCGATGACTTCAATCTCGATGAGCTTCCTTGCGGGGAGCCGCCATCCCTGGGGGAGGCTGCGGACGATGCCGCCTACGAACGTGCTGCCGAGGCCCTGTTGAAGGCGAAGCGAGTGGTCGTCCGGGCGGGAGGCGGAGCACGGAACTGCGGGTCCGAGCTTCGGGATTTCCTCGAGCTGGTGGACGGCGTGGCCGTGCTCAGCCCATTGGTGACAGGCGTGATCGAGTCCGACCACCCGAGGAACATGCTGGTAGGCGGGAGCAAGGGGTCTATCTGCGGCAACTACGCCATGGAGGAGGCGGACCTGCTCGTGGCCATCGGGTCCCGTTTCGCGTGTCAGTCCGATTGCTCCAGGACCGGATACCCAAACGTGAAGGCCGTGATCAACATCAACACAGATGTCAACGATGTCGCACACTACGGCAAGACCGTGGCGCTGTTGGGCGACGGTGCGCCTACGCTGCGGAGGCTCATCTCCATACTCGAGGGACGCGGCGCGTCCGGGTCCGGCGGCCCCTCGTCCGAATGGTTCAACGACTGCTCGGCGAAACGAAGGGAGTGGGAGGCTTTCAAGGCGGAGAGATACGAGAACCCCTGCCTGTACAGCGAAGTTTGGGGAGGGGAGGTCCTTACGCAACCGGCCGCGATCAAGACCGCCACCGATTGGGCACGGGCGAACAACACCGTTTCCTTCTTCGACGCCGGGGACGTCCAGGCGAACGGATTCCAGGTCGTGGAGGACGATCGGCTCGGTAGGACATTCACGGAAACGGGAGCGAGCTACATGGGCTTTGCGGTCTCGGCCCTGCTCGCCACGGCCCTCGCTTCCGAGCCCTTCTACGGCTTGGCCCTGACCGGGGACGGTTCATTCATGATGAACCCGCAGATCCTGATCGACGGCGCCTTCCACGGAGCCACGGGGTGCATCCTTCTGCTGGACAACCGGCGTATGGGCGCCATCTCGGCCCTGCAAGAAGCCCAATACGGAGAGGCGTACGCGACCTCTGACAAGGTGGAGGTGGATTACGTTCGTCTGGCCGGCGCGGTCCAGGGAGTCCATGCCCAGGAAGGGGGGCGGAGCCTGGGAAGCCTGCGGGCAGCCCTCGACCGGGCGAGATCCCACGACGGTCTTAGCCTCATTCACGTTCCGGTTTACTACGGCCCGGATCCGTTGGGAGGTCTTGGCGCCTTTGGGCGCTGGAACGTTGGCGGCTGGTGCCGGGATACACAGGCCCTTCGGCATAAGATCGGGCTATAGCGCTGCGCCTGTAGGGGTCAGGTCTCAAATTTCAACCTTGCGGCGAGGATCGTAGCGAAAGCTCGTCAGCAAGGTTGAAATTTGAGACCTGACCCCACACACACGGGCACGGGCACGAGAAGGAGGAGGAGAGGAGCATATGCAGGTTCCGAACGAGATGTTCATTGACGGAGAGTGGGTGCCCGCTTCGGACGGGGCGCGTAGGGAGATCATCAACCCTGCCACCGAAGAGCCGGTGGACACGGTGCCCGTGGCAACGGCTTCCGATCTGGACAAGGCCCTCGAGGCAGCCGACCGCGGCTGGCGGGAGTGGCGTGAGGTGGACGCGTGGACCCGCAGTGCTTCGCTGCGCCGCATAGCCGACTGGATACGTGAGCGCGCAGAAGCGATTGCAGCCGTGATGACCGAAGAGCAGGGCAAGCCGATTACCGAAGCCAAGGGAGAAATCCTCGCCGCCGCCGACGTGTACGACTGGTTCGCCGACGAGGCGCGCCGGATCTACGGGCGAGTCATCGACGGCCACTCCCGGGCCCACCGGCTTCTCGTCATGCGCCAGCCCATCGGCCCGGTGGCCGCTTTCAGCCCATGGAACTTCCCGATGCTGCTGTCGAGCCGGAAGGTCGCACCCGCCCTTGCCGCCGGCTGTTCCATCATCGTGAAGCCGGCTATCGAAGCACCCCGTACCAGCCTGTGCCTGGCGCAGGCGTGCCGGGATGCGGGCATCCCCGCCGGGGTGGTGAATGTCGTTACGGGCGACTCTTCCCGGATCAGCCGTCACCTGATCCTTTCCCCGATCATTCGCAAGGTGAGCCTGACCGGTTCGGTGGAGGTGGGTCGGCAGATCCTGAAACTGTGTGCAGAACAGATCAAGGCCGTGTCCATGGAGTTGGGGGGTCACTCTCCGGTGCTCGTCTTCGAGGACGCGGATATCGAAGGCGCGGCCGAGGTCTGTGCGCGGGGAAAGTTCCGCAACAACGGCCAGGTCTGCATCGCTGCGAGCCGATTCTACGTGCAGGAGTCGGTGTTGGAGAGGTTCGTGGAACGGTTCAAGGCGATCACCGAATCCTTGCGTGTGGGAAACGGAAAGGACCCGGACACCGATATCGGTCCTCTGGCGAACCAGCGGCGGCTCCAGGCCACAGAGGGGCTGATTCAGGATGCGGTGGGAAAAGGGGCGGTCGTGGCCTGTGGCGGACATCGACCCGAAGGCCTTGATCGCGGATTCTTCTTCAAGCCCACGGTCCTGGTCGATGTGGACGACGGGATGGACATCATGCACGAAGAGCCTTTTTGCCCCGTGGCGCCCATCACGACCTTCTCCGGTCTTGAGGACGGCCTGGTCAAGGCGAACGCAACCGAGTTCGGTCTGGCAGGGTATGTGTTCACCCAAAACACGCGGACCGCCTTTCTCGCGTCCGAAGGACTGGAAACCGGAATGGTCGGGGTGAACAACCTGGTGATCGCCACCGCGGAAATCCCATTCGGCGGCATCAAGAAGTCCGGGTTCGGACGCGAAGGCGGGGCCGAGGGCATCGAGGCCTACACCGTGACCAAGTACGTCAACATCCTCTTGTGACATGGGAGACGACACGGCACGCATCGAACCGCATTGCCCAGGACCTGCGAGAAAGAGAGAGAACGGTGAATAAAGAACGAACCGGGCCGCTCCGAGTGCTCGTGTTTCCTGCCTGCAGTGAACCGGGCCTGGAGATCGTCCGGGCGCTGATCGACCAGCCTGGGTTGGAGATCGTGGGGGGCAGCAGTCTCCCGCCCTCCCAGGACCCTTCCTCTCTGATCCTCAGGCATCATGTAACGATTCCCTGGCTGGGAGCCGGGGAGTTCCATGATGCCTTGATGAAGGTTCTGCGCGACTACCGTATCCAGGTCGTCTTTCCCGCCACGGACGGTCTCATCACTGCGCTCTCGCGGACAGACATGGGAGACGTGGTTCTCGTGGCTCCACGCCCGGACATCACGGAAATCTGTCTGTCGAAGTTGAAGACCTATGAGCGATTGCAGGGCGTGGTCCCGGCTCCCTGCGTGTACGAAGACGACGGTGAGGTGGAGTTTCCCGCCTATGCGAAGCCCTTGGAGGAAGCCGGAATGCGGGGCCACATGCAGGTGAACGACCCGGAAGACCTGAGGATCGCTCGAAAGAGAGATCTGCTCGTTACAGAGTTCCTTCCGGGCGAGGAATACGAGGTGAACTGCTTGAGTGACCTTCAAGGGAGCCTGCTGTATGCGAACATCCGGCGGTTGGGCCGTAGGGTGGGTGGCCATGTCCTTGATTCGCAGACCCTTGAAGATGCGTACATGAAGACGAACGTCGAGGCGATCGCAGCCAAACTCCGCATCGAGGGGCCCTGGTTCGCACAATTCAAGTGCAACCGGCAGGACCGTCCTGTGCTGATCGAAGTGAACGCGAGGATCGGAGGGGGATCCGGTTTGAATCGTTTCGGCGGGGTGAACCTTCCGCTGCTGGCGGTCAAGCTGTTCACGGGGCAGCCGATCCCGAAGCGGATCGCGAGCAGGCAGGTCGCTGTAACGCGGTCCCTGCAATTCTACGTAAACACGGAACCCATCGACCGGGTCGTCTGGGAGTGGCGTTCCCTCATCCGGGCCGACGGAAAGGTCAATCCGCGAGCGATGGCCTGCCTCTTCGACCTCAAGAATCGAGGCATCCGCCAGTACCTGCTCCATCCCGCCGGGGTGAACGTGCGGCACCTTCTGAAGGAAGCGGAGATCCCGTGCTTCTTCGAGGAAATCCTTCCTTATGAAGAAGAAGGGCGGGGTGCCTGCGTGGCGGCCTTACGTCGTCTGTGCGTGGAGCCGTCCGGGCGGGACGTGTTCGTGACCGACGGGAACGACCCGTCTCCTCAGGAGATCCGGGAGCACCTTCCGGGCGTTCTCGTCGCCACCCCGGATACACTGGAGATACTCGGCTGGGAACGTTTGGCGTAGCCCGGCGACAGGGAACCGTGCCCGTGCCCGGTTTCTTGGCTATCAGCTATTAGCCATTAGCTTTTAGCCCACCCCCCTCCGCCCCTGTTTTGCTGTGCCATCTCAGGGGAGGAGTGGTTGGGAGCTAACAGCTAACAGCCAGGATCAAGTACCACCTCCCGGCGCATCTTCGATGACTCGTGAATGGCCAGGGTTAACTTCAAGATCTCCCTTCCTTCACGGCCTGAAAGCAGAGGTTTGGCCTCTCCCTTGATTGCGCTCACGAAATTTCGCGTGGCCCCTTTGAATCCCGCCGCCCAGTCGGAATCGACGTCCGAATAGTGTTTCCAGCCTTTTGCTGTGAAAGTACTTACGGCCGGGCCCGGGACAAGATCCCCCGTGCACCGGTGGATGATGATGATCCCATCGGTCCCGGTGACCTCCAGCCATTCATCGTTCGAATAGTACTTGGACGGCATGGTCAAGTTCTGGCAGTGGCAATACTCGCACATCCCGTATTTCTTTCCTTCTTTGTATTTCCACATGATGACGGACGGACAGTCCAGGATCCCGTCCGCAGAATCGATCCAGCTCACCACGCGTTCCACCTCCCCGAGCAGAAACCAGGCGGTCGCCCAAAGGTGATGACCGTGATCAAAAGTCTGGAGCGTCCTGCCTTCGGCCGCCTCGTGCAGTCGCCATTCCCACGAAGAGTCGGGAACCTCCCAGCCGCCGCTGCCTGCACTCACGAACTTGATTCGCAGGTTCGTGGGGGTACCGATTTCTCCGTTCTCGATCATCCGCTTCGCCAACAGGATGGGGGGATAGAACATGTAATTGTCCGTGACCTTGAAAACGATGCCGGCCTCTTCCGCCGCGGCCAGCATCCGATCCGCGCTGGCCAGATCGTTGGTCATCGGCTTCTGAAGGGCGATGTGCTTTCCGGCCTTCGCTGCATCGACCATGATCGATTCGTGCACAGCGTGAGGGACGAGGATTTCGACTGCTTCGACCTCGGGGTCTGCCAACAGGTCGAGGTGGTTTGTGTAGGCCCGGTCTGCCTGCCACTGGCCTTTCCGGCGCTCTGCGGAAGATGGGTCCGTGTCGCACACGGCATAGATTCTGGCTGCGGGGTTCTCTTCGTAGCCGAGGGCATGAAGGTCAGCGATCCGACCGCAGCCGATGATCCCCACGTTTATCTTATCCATGGTAAGGGTCCTCCGAAGGCAACATAAGTGAGGAACAGGCCCCCTTGGAACCCCTAGTTCGCTGGGGGACGGGTGGGGCCTGTTCCCTGATCCCCGATCCCTTGCGGCGTAAGCCGAATGAATATAGGAGAAACGGCGATTCCGGGTCAAGGGAAGGGACGAGGGGGCGGCCTTCTGCCCGGAACTTCCAATCCGGGGAGGATTACGGTATAAAGAACGGCATCACACCCATCGATTCTGCCCCGGCGAGGCTTCTTCGAGGACTTGGTAGTGCATCCGAGCGACCTCCCGAACAAAACCCGTTTCCAGGAATGAGGCCCCTGATGACTCCATCCGCTCCGAGGTTCGGTGATCTCTTCTACAAAGGGCCTGACGTGGAGATTCTGCGCGCGCCGGAGATCGACAGCCGATATGAGTCGAGCGTCAAGGGGATCCACATCATCGGCGATCTCGCCGGGATTCCCCTTCTCAAGAATGCGGTGAACATGGGCCAGGATTTTGTCGAAAAGATCGGGCCGGCTCTCAGAGACAGCGATCTGGAAGACGGAGAGTTTCACATGCTGATCGTGGGGGGGGGAGGCGCAGGGCTCGCGGCGGCCCTGGCGGCCCACGAGATGGGCCTGCGCATCCTGCTCGTCGAGCAGAAGCACCCGGGGAACACGATCAACAGCTTCTTCAAGGGCAAGGAGATCTTCGCCGAACCGGAGGCGTTGCCGAACCGCTCCCGCCTCTGGGTGGAGCATTCCTACAAGGAGGAACTGCTGGAGAGGTGGAATGCGACGATCGAGGAAGAGAACCTGAATGTGGTGGAGTGTGAGAAGGTCACGAACATTCGGCGCGATGGGGCCTCTTTCGTCGTGGAGACGACGCAAAGGGGGTACCGGGCGCGCAGGGTGGCCCTGGCCATCGGGCGTTCCGGAAATCCCCGGATGCTCGGGGTCCCGGGAGAGGAACTGACAAAGGTTCATCACGTGCTCGTGGACCCGGATGCACACACCATGGAGAAGATCGCCGTTGTGGGCGGCGGCGACGCTTCCCTGGAGGCCGCGCTGGCCCTGGCACCGCACAACGAGGTCACCCTGATCGTGCGGGGCCGCACCGTCAGCCGGGCCCAGAAGGCAAACATCGAACGGCTCAACCACATGGTGGAATCCGGAAAGGTCAACGTGCTCACAGAGGCCAAACCCCTCGAAGTGCGCGAGCATTCACTCGACGTGGAGGTCAAGGGCGAGCCCTACACCGTTGCCAACGACCGCCTGTTCGTGATGATTGGTTCGGACCCGCCGGAGGAGTTCCTGAAGGGCCTGAAGATACGAACGGTGGGTGACTGGAACCTCAAGAGGGTCCTGTCACTCATCGGCCTGGCCGCCCTGGTCTTCTTGCTCTACGGATGGAAGAAACAGGGCTTCTGGCCCTTTGTGCCGGGCGGGCCCCTCTACGCCTGGACCTCGTGGCAACCCTCCATGTGGTTCGGTCTCCTCTATGCGACCGTGATCACCGGCTTCGGCGTCAAGGCGATCATCCGGTACCGAAAGGACCCGTATCAGGTCAAGCGTTACATCAGCCTGATCCTCAGTCAGATTCTCCTGTTCTGGTTCATCCCGGAGATCATCTTTCAGATGCTCTGGCCCGTCGAGGACGGGTGGCGCGCTTACGGCCTGTTCTTCCCGGCGCCCCTGTACGTCTGGAACTTCTGGGCCCCCCAGGGTGCGCACGTCTTCTGGTTTGCCTGGTCGATCGTGATCTCCGTGGCCGGTGTGCCCCTGATGGCCAAGCTCACGGGAAAGAAGTACTGCGCCTTTGTCTGCTCCTGCGGCGGCCTGGCCGAGACCCTCGGGGACGGCTTCCGCACCCTCTCGCCAAGAGGACGCAGGATGCGGGCCTGGGAGAACCTGCTCACGTACACGATCACCGTTCTCGTAGCCATGGTTATCGCCTTCGGCCTGGCGAACAAGGACTCCGGCTGGTGGAAAATCCAGGGCCTCTTGGTTGATTTCTCGTTGGCCGGCGTGGTCGGCCTGGCCGCTTACCCCTTCTGGGGAAACCGGATCTGGTGCCGCTTCCTCTGTCCCCTGGCGAAGCTGCTCTACATCTTCGCAAAGGACAACTCCAAGGTGAAGATCGCATCCGGCCAGCACTGCATCCGCTGTACCCTTTGCACGAAGTACTGTCAGATGGGGATCCCGGTCATGGAGTTCGCGAAGAACGCAGAGGAGTTCTCGAACAGGAATTCCTCCTGCATCCAGTGTGGCATCTGCGTAACGGTCTGCCCGGTTCGCAACCTCCAGCATGGCGACTGGTCGGAGGAGCGCTGGAAAGAAGAGATCGAACAGGGACCGCCTGTCCATGTGGTATGATTTGTGACCGCAATGATTTCATCTAGGAGTTGTCGCAGATGCTCGTAACGCTTCTCGTCCTTTATGGGCTGGCCTCTTTCCTCCTGTTGCTCTACGGCATCAACGCCTACGTGATGATCTACTACGGGCTTTCCTCCCGCAGAGAGAACCTGTGGGTGGACCGCGACCAGGGGAAGGAAGAAATCGAGTGGCCCACGGTCACCGTGCAACTCCCGATCTACAACGAGCGAAACGTTGCGGAACGTGTGATCCGTGCGGCCGCATCGATGGACTACCCTCGAGACAGGCTCGAGATTCAAGTCCTGGATGATTCTGTGGACGAAACGAAACAGATCATCGACCGCCTGGTAGAGAATCTCGCCCGGGAAGGCCTGGATATCAAGGCTGTCCGTCGCGAGGATCGCGACGGATACAAGGCGGGCGCCCTGGCGCACGGCACCGCTCAGGCCCGGGGCGAGTTTCTGGCCGTCTTCGATGCCGATTTCGTGCCGGGCCCTGATTTCCTCCGGCGGACCCTCCCCCCCTTCCTTGCCGATTCGAAAATCGCCTTTGTCCAGACCCGGTGGGAACACCTCAACCGGGGCGAAAACATACTGACCATCTGTCTCTCCCTAGGGATCGACGGACACTTTCTCGTGGAGCAGCCGGCCCGGGCGAAGAGCGGGCTGTTCATGAACTTCAACGGTACTGCCGGCGTCTGGCGTCGACAGGCGATCGACGAC
>RCNG010000448.1_pt1 | contig 25106 bp, 23 predicted proteins | sample 2041371 | NCBI WGS metagenome assembly RCNG01 (sample SAMN09708227, study PRJNA481090) | Marine sediment metagenome, whole genome shotgun sequencing project. | biome: marine sediment; feature: ocean; material: sediment; isolation source: Sewage treatment plant 1 marine sediment (STP1) ... | reverse complement strand
ACACCTCGGCCATCCTGTTCCTGACCGCCGAAGGTGAGGTCTACCTCAACGACACATTGATCGACCTGGACACCCTGGCCCGGCGGCTGAAAAAAATGCATACCGATACCGGCGAGGATCGTATGGTTCTGCGGGCGGATGAAGATGCGGCTCACGGCGACGTCGTGGAATTGATCGATACCATCAAACAGAGCGGGTTCACCCGCGTCAGCCTGTCGGCACGGGTGCCGGCGGCGCGTTGACCGCCAAGGAGAGGCAATATTGAAGCTCATCAGTGACAGACCGGGAACCACGGAATTCTCCGGCCATCAGCTTGGCCGCCGATTGGCTCCCTTATTGGCACTGGTGCTTCTGGCGGCCCTGGGGACCGGCGGTTGCACCAGCGAAGATCCGAACGTGGTCGGGACCGCCCTGGTGGTCGACCAGGTGGACACGGTTCTGGTGGCCCTGGGCGTCGAGGAGCTTTCCCGGTACTCGGGCCTGATCGTACAGAACCCGGATGTTCTGGTTCACGAGCAGGAAGTCCTGTACATCGGGGAACAAGGCGGGACCAAGTCGGGCTCTCTCATCGCCAACTACGATTTCAGCAACATTTTCAGTGCAGATTATCCCCCGGAACTTTTTACCGAGGAGAACATCAAGACCGTCAAGTTCAGCCTGACCAGGTTGGAATTTTACTCCTCTTCTGCCATGGGTGATACCGCAGGAGCGGGAATCGGACTTTTTTACGAGTTGCGGAAACTGGCCGAACCTTTCAACCCCGCCGAATTCGTCGCCTACCCGGTGACCAACCCACCTGTCGGAATCGGAAACCCGATCAACCAGGAGGCCGTAGAAGTAGAAGGCCTTATCGACAAGGTGCCCTTTCTGGACATCTGGGATGTCCCCAGTGTGGTCAACTGGATTGCCAACGGGGAAACCGTCGGCCTCATCCTGACCCTGGGGTCGGACTCGTTTCCGGGTCTGGTCGGTTTTGCCTCCAAGGAGCTGACCCACTTCAACGAAGTGGACCTTGAAGCGGTGGGAACCCTGGTGGAGCCGAACTTCGTAATAGAATTCAACGACGAGTCCATTCTGAATTTCCTGTTGGGTCCCACCGCCGACACGTCCGTCTTCGAGATGGTGCCCGACCCGCAGACCGACGTGGACAGCGGCTTCATGCTGCGGACGTGCTTGCGGACCTATCCCGCCCTTCTGTTCGACCTGTCGGAGTTGCCGCCTCACGCCTTCATCAACCGGGCTCTGCTGTCGGTCACCAACGACACCACCGCCAGCTTCGGCAATCTTGAATCGATAACGGTTTTGGAATGGGACGAGGTCCGCTTCAGCGCACCCTACGATACAACGACGGTTAATGTTCTGAACGATCCGAGCCAGAGATACAGCTTCCGGGTCACCGGGCAGACCAACCTGGATCCCAATTTCAATACGACTATCCAGTTCGATGTAACCCAGGCCATCCTGAGAATCATCAACCAGGTCTATGCGCCCCAAACACGAGGATTCCTGCTTTCCGCGGGGGAGGATTTCTTTCCCGAAGGCGGATTTTCCTCCACGGTGAGCCCGGATTTCTATTACACGGATTTCCGGTTCATGGGCACCGCCGCCGTGGACCCCCTTCACCGGCCGCAGCTGAAGATCACTTACAGCGTTGTCAACGATCTCGACGGGGGAGGGGAATGATGCGCTCTTCCCTTCGCCTGATTTTTTGTCTACCGGCTCTTCTTTTGGTCTGGGGCATGGCGAGTTCCGCGGCCGCCCAGTCACCATTTGCCCTGAGCAACATCGGTCAGAGGACCAGCAACGATGACGCCCGCATGACCGGGCGCGGGGGTTGGGGCATGGCGGTCTCGGATTCCCTCAATCCCGGGTTCAAGAACCTGGCCTCCCTGTATTCCCTCAGGCACCTGGCGCTGAAGTTTACCGGTTATGGGGACAGGATGGAATCCAAGGACACCCGAGGGGAGCGGAAGATCTTCCGGGTTTTCGTCCCGGACATCCGGGCGGCCGCCCCGGTGATGAAGGAGCGGCTGATCCTGACTGCGGGATTCCAGGTGAACCGGTCGACCCAGTTCCATACCTACATCGATACGACTTGGGCCGAGGTCTGGGGCGATTCCATCGTCGGGAACAACCAGTTCGTCAGGAACGGCAACCGATTCCGGGTGCCCCTGGGGGGCGCCTTGAAAATCCTGCCGGGAATTGCGGTCGGCGGCGCGCTCAATATTGAGGGCGGGGGGCTCAAGGGAACGGTGAACAACTTCTTCGTCAACCCTTCCGACTCCCAGGGTCCCTTTTATCAGACCAACGTCAAGGAAACCTACGACGAGTTCCACGGCAATTCGAGGACCTGGAGTGTTCTGCTGGATCCAGTCCCCTGGATTCATGCGGGGGCTTCCTGGACCCCGGCCCATAAGGTGGAGGCGAACCGCAAGGTCACGCATTTCGGGGTGAGTCAGCGGACCCTGTCCACCTACACCATGCAGATGCCCGACGAATACATGGCCGGCATCCAGTTGCAGCCCTTCAAGCGGTGGCGTCTTGGCGCCGACGGTCAGTTCATGGAATTCAGCAAGTTCACCGGGCCGGAGGACTGGATGGCCGACATGGAGGACGAGTACACCCTTTCGGTCGGTCTGGAGCGCACCCAGGGGCGCGAACGCCGGGGCGGGATGTCCAACCTGCCGATCAGGGTCGGGGCCAGCTTTAGACGCTGGGCCTACCGTGTGGGCGGGGAAGTGGTCGATGAAAAATGGATCAACCTGGGTACCGGCTTTCCCTTCGGTCAGGACCTGGGGGAGTTGGATGTGGCACTGTCATACGGTATGATTGGGGAACTTGAAAAAAACGGTCTGGAAACCACCCTATGGCGACTGACCATATCGGTGACAGGTCTGGAACGTTGGTGGTAGTAATTTGGATGAGTTTACCCGGGTCCATCGGGTAGTTTACAAACCTTCATTCAGGGGAGAATGACCGATGAATCGTGTCTTGGCTTTTTGCCTCATCTCTGTGGTTCTGGTGGCCGCCCTTTTGGCCGGTTGCAAGGACGGGGTGCCCCAGACCGAGCTGGAGAAGTTCATCACTCGGACTACGGCGCTCGAAGGACAGGCCCTGCAGGATACCCTCAGGCACCTGGCCGGAGGCCCCGCGCCCCACAACGCCTATGCGAATTTTCTTCTGGGCAACGGATTCTACGACTCCGCCTCGGACAGTGCCATGGGCAACAACGGGTGGTCCAATGCAGGAGCCCAGGCCATGCTGGACAGCGCGGCAATCTACTTCAATCTTGCCGTGGCCCAGGACAGTACCTTCATCGAGCCCATGGTCAATCTCGGTTCCATCTGGGATGACCGCGCCGAGACGATGGGCGACCGCGTCCAGTACGACAAGCGGATCGCCGAGGCCGACAAGATGTATAACCTGGCGCTAAGTGTGGATCCCACCGATGAGAAAGCGCGATGCAATCTCGGCTCTTTATATCTGAGGCAGAGAAAGACCTCCGAGGCCCTGGCCGAGTTCAAGAAAACCCTCGAATACAATCCTGAGAGTGCTCTGGCCCACTACAACATGGCCATCATGTTTGCCGAGTCGAAGATCTATCGCGAAGCTCTAGCAGAGTGGGACATGGCTTCCAAGTTGGATCCGGACGGGGACATTGGCGACCGTTCCCGGGACAATATCAAGATCGTCAAGGACCTGATGAACGCGCCCACGCCGCCACTGGGGAAGTGACCTTCCCGCTACCGATTCCGGATTCCCTGCGCCGGGCGTTGCCGCCCGGCACGGGAGTCCTGCTGGGCTTGAGCGGGGGTGTGGACAGCGCTGTGACTTTGGCCCTGTTGCGGGCCCTGGACTGCGAGGTCCAGTGCGTGACCTTCAAGAATTTCTGCTATTCCAACGAAGACAACTTCACTGACAAGTCGTGTTGTTCCCTTGAGGCCATCGAGGATGCCGGCCGTCTGGCCCGCTCCTTTGAGGCGCCTCATTGGGTATCGGATGTGGAAAAACCTTTCCGGCTCAGTGTGATCGATCCTTTCGTGGCTGAATACTCCCGGGCCCGCACTCCCAATCCCTGCCTGGATTGCAACGGGGTGGTGAGGTTTCCGGAACTGGTTCGCCTGGCCGAGCGTCAGGGTTGTGCTTTTGCGGCTACCGGTCACTACGCCCGCATCGACGGAGCCGGCGGCCAAGCCCGCCTGCTGCGGGGGCTGGACCCGGGCAAAGACCAGTCCTATTTCCTGCACCGCATCGACCGCGGTCTTTTCGGCCGCCTGCTTTTTCCACTGGGCTGGTACAAAAAGCCCCAGGTCCGCCAGGCGGCGCGCAGCCTGGGTATCAAGGTGGCGGAAAAAAGGGACAGCCAGGAAATCTGTTTCGTTCCGGATGGGGACCGGAGCTTTCTTTTCCCACAGGCTCCCGACGGTGACGGCAGGGCGCTGGCCGAAGGGGAAATCGTAGACCGCGAGGGGCGGCACCTGGGACGTCATCGGGGATTGATCCACTACACGGTGGGACAGAGAAAGGGTCTGGGAATCGCGGCGCCGGAACCGTTGTACGTCCTCGAACTCGATTTGGCCGGCGGGCGTCTGGTGGTCGGATCGAAACCGGAACTGGAAACCTGGACGGTGTCCGGTAACGATTTCCTGGCAGCTGTTCCGGATTTTCCCAATCTATGGAATGATGCCGATGGCGGACCCCCGGTAACCGGTCTCAAGGACCCCGTCGTCCTGCAGATCCGCCACCGACACTCAGGATCCAGGGTGGCCGGCTGGGTGGTTGCCGGCGACAGCATTCGCGTGAACCTGAGTGAACCCGTGGATGGCGCCGCCCCGGGCCAGGGTTTGGTCCTGTACGCGGGCGACCTGGTGCTGGGTGGTGCCCGGATCACTTCGGGTGACTCATAGAAAGGAACCGCGCGATGGCGAAAAAATTCAGGCGTGGAATCATCGTCACCGGCGGAGTCCTGTTGCTGGTTTTTTTGGCGGTGGTCCTGCTGGTTCCTCGGATGGTGCCGGGTGAACTGATATCCGAGCAGATTTCCCGCGAAGTGGAGCGGGCCACCGGGGCCACCGTTGTCCTGAACGAGGCCCGGCTTCACTGGGCCTGGGGCTGGCGGCTGGCCTTGCAGGAGGGTTCGATACGCGGTACGGGCACCGCTTTGGCGGCGGCCACCGGGTCGCCCAATGACCTGCAGACCTATGACATCGAGTTCGAGGATTTCAGCGTGGTCCCGGCCCTGTTGCCGCTGCTTCGGAAAAAGCTCGTGGTCAAGGAAGTCCGCTGGTCCGGGCCCCGGCTGAGGATTGATTGGGGAAGCGGTGAAGTGGACGCCGGGGGATTTGACCTCCGGATCACGGATTTGAATCTGAGCCTGGACCCCGAAAAGACCGAAGCGCTCGATTCCCGGCTCCAACACAACGCGCCACCCGGTGATCTGATTCCGGCGGATCTGGCTTTTTCCTTCACCGCGGCCGCCGACACGCTGGTTCTGCAAAGGGTGGTTTACACCGAGGTCGACCTGACCGGTAGACTCGATGAAAAAATTCTTTTCGTCGACGACTTGTCGGGTCGCCGTTCCACCGGAACCATCACGGGCAAACTGAATATCGACTTCGTGACCAATCCCTGGGGGCGGCTTGACTTCCAGGCCGAAGCCCGTCTGGTCCCCGCGGCAGCCCTGCTGAAACCCTGGGCGCAAGAGATCGGCAACCGGTTGGACTGTGATTTGAAAACCGAACTGACCGGCGTGTTCGATATGCGGGATAAGGCCACGGTATTGCGGACCCTGAACGTCACCGGTTGGATGAGTGGCGGTCCCGGTGTGTTGCATGCGGCCGTCTGGCTGCAGGAGGTCACGCCCTACCTGGGGGGCCGACAGGATCTCAAGGATGTCCGCTTCGAAAACCTGGTCCATCATTTCAAGTTCAACCAGGGGCGGTATTTCCTGGACAAACTCACCCTGACCGGTGGCGAAACCGAATGGGGCGGGCAGGGCTGGGTGGATCTGAAAGGCAACCTGGGCATGGGCGTCGACGTAAAACTACCGGCAGGCTTCACGCCGGATCTGGGTAATTTTTCCTTTTTGGCCCAGACCCTGCGGGACTCCGAAGGGCGAATCAACCTGCCTTTGAAGTTGTCGGGACGGTCCGATCAGCCTACCGTGGGGGTGGACCTGGGCCGATTGCGGACCCCTTGAACTGAGGTCCGGGTCTCAGATGCGGCGATCGCCTTGACAAATGGAAATCCAAATAGTACCGTGCCTTTCCGCTGATGGATCGGCGGGTCCGCCTGAAGAAGGCAGGACCCCCGGCGGGCGGGAACTGGCATGATACCAATGGGATCGCTTTAGTCCAGGCTGTATAGTCCAGGCTGGAAGTCCAGGCTGTATAGTCCAGGCAATGTCCAGGTCGGCATAACCGGAGGGCTAGTCCTAATTGGTAAGGCAGCGGTCTTGAAAACCGCCGGGTGAAAGCCCATGGGGGTTCGAGTCCCCCGCCCTCCGCCAGGGGAGAGGTGGCCGAGTGGCTGAAGGCGCACGCCTGCTAAGCGTGTGTGGGGAAACTCACCGAGGGTTCGAATCCCTCCCTCTCCGCCAGAATTTATTATATTGAGTCAGCGGAAGCTGACGACATGGTGCGCCCATAGCTCAACTGGATAGAGCGTCTGGCTACGGACCAGGAGGCTGGGGGTTCGAATCCTCCTGGGCGTACCACTTTTTGGCCCCGCGGTTTTCCGCGGGGCCTTTTTTGGAGGCGGGTATGAAACTGCTGACGCGAGCACTGATGGTGTCGGCGGCCTTCCTGTTGGTTGCCGGGCAGGTGCAGGCTGAAGGTTTTTTCCTCCAGGTCCACGGCGGTTATGCCTTCTTCCTGCTCGATGACGTGAACGACGCCATCGACGGGGTCAATGATGGTGCCGGCCATAAGGTTTTGAGCCACATCAATTCCGGTCTTGATGCCGGCTTGCACGCGGGTTTTGCCCTGACGGCGGAACTTGACCTGGGTTTTGGTTTCGCCCGTCAATGGGCCAGCAGCGGATATTCCGGTAACGGTAATCTTGTCGAATACGACCTGCCCGCCAACCTATTCGAGGTCTCCCTGGACTTCCTGCCGGCCACTGAAAAAAGCGTCCGATTCGGCGCGGGGACCACGCTGGGTATGATCAGCAGCGCGGGCTCGCTGCAGGTGATCGAGCCTAATGCTCCGGACCGGAATCAATCCTTCGACGGGCTCGGCTTCCACTTTGCGGCCTACGCGATCGTGGATGCTCCGGTGTCGCCGCTATGGTCCGTGTTCGGGAAGATGGGATTCCGCCACGCGCTGCTGAACCACCTCAAGGTGGAGGGGGAAACCGTGTACAACCCGGACAGTGTCGACGACAAGTTGCGGTTCAACTACACTGGGCTGTTCCTGAGGGTGGGCGTCAAGTTTCAGCCCTGAACCAGGGTTGATCGGGCCTGAAAGGTCTTCAACGGCCTGTTTATTGCGATGGTGACCGGGTCAGACCGCCCTGCTGGGTAGGTGCCCGGCATATTTAGTGATTAGACCCGGTTTGGCAGATATGGGGCGGTAACTTGCTGCGGCGCCCACGTCCAATAGCGGACGCGGTGGGTGCGGAAGGATCACTTGTGACCAGTTTTTCGTCATTTTCCCGCCGGGGTGCCGTCGGATATCTTTTGTTCGTTTGCCTGGCTGCGGGAGTTTTTCCGGTCCCGGGACTTTCCGCCGAAGACAAAGGGGACTTCATTCCCCTGGCCGAAATCAAACCCGGCATGACGGGTTACGGTCTGACCGTTTTCGAGGGTACCCGGATCGATACCTTCGGCGTGCGGGTAGTCGGCGTGCAGGACAACATCCGCGCCGACGGGAGCCTGCTTCTGGTGGAAGTCAGCGGGCATGGGTTGGAACTGTCCAGCATTGCCCAAGGCATGAGTGGCAGCCCGGTATTTGTCGAGGGACGGTTCGCCGGGGCTCTAGCCTTTGGCTGGGGCGGGGCCCTCAAACCCCTGGCCGGGGTGACACCGGCGGCGGAAATCCTTGCTTTGCCCACGGACGTTCCGATCACGCCGCCAGCGGGGGCACAAAGCCTGTCTCCGGATTTGTTTGATCTGCTGGCTCCCGGCTCTTCGGTCAGCCAACTGGCGCAGGAACTTTTTGCGGAAAACATATCGGTTTCTGAAGTGTCCGTGGGCAAGGGGGTCGAACGACACGCCCCTGATCCTGGCAAAATTTGGCCGGAGCCACGGGAATTGATCATGACCCTGCTCGGGGATCTGGCGGGCGAGGGCCCGGGTTCCCTGCCGGGGCCCGATAGCTGGATCGTCCAACCGGTCGGCAGCGAAAGCCAGGCCTCTGGGAACTTCGCTCATGTTGGCCAATCGGGTCAGGTTTTCCGGCCCGGCAGCGCCTGCGCCGTTCCCCTGATCACCGGGGACGCCAAGCTGGGAGTCATCGGCACCGTGACCTGGGTGGACGGTGACCAGGTTTTCATGATGGGCCATCCGTTCATGCAGCGCGGCCAAGTGGACTGGCCGTTGGCCACGGCACAAGTTCTGACCGTATTTCCCAGTCGGCAGATGTCATTCAAGGTCGCCTCCGTCGGCCGGATTGTCGGGACCGTCCACCACGATCAGCGCGCGGGTCTGTCCGGCCGCACGGGGCCGGCCCCGGATATGGTGCCGGTGAAAATCGATCTGAATCTGGCCACCGGAAAAGGAACGGCCAAAAGGTCCTACGAATTCGCGGTTGTCAGCGACCAGAGATTGACCCCGACCCTGGTCTACTGGACCCTCTATAATTCCCTGCTGGTCGAAAGTGATGATGCCAGTCAGCAGAATCTCCGCTACCGGATCGAGACCGTGTGGGAGGGTCCAGCGGCGCTGGCCGATCAGCCCCTGGTCCTGTCGGGGGTGGTTACCGGGTCCGGCGGCGCCATGGCTTTGGCCGCCGAATGGATGGCCCCCTTGAACATCCTGTTGAACAACCCCTATGACGAGGTGAGGCTGAAAGAGGTCCGGGCCCGTCTGGAACAAACCAAACCCATGTCCGCAGCGACCATCGTCGGTTTGACCGGACCCCGCGTGTTGCGGGCACCGGGTGAAGAAGTGGTATTCCGGGTCGAGATCCAGCCACGTTTCGGCAGCAGGGAGTTCATCGAGATTCCGTTCACCGTTCCGGCGCACCTGGCCCCGGGGCCGTTGCGGGTTCTGGCCGCCAGCGCCGCCGAACTTTTTGCTTTCGAGGCCCAGCGAGCGCCGGGACGTTTCCAGGTGGTCCAGCTGGGCAACATCCTGGAAATTCTGCGCACCGGCCGCTCCGGCGACACCCTGGCCTTGGCGATCATGGCGCCGGGTTCCAGCAAAATTCTGCAGGGCCAGGAAATGCACAACTTGCCCGGCAGCGTTTCCAAACTGATAGAGACCGGGAACATGCAGGCCACCCGAACCTTGGCCGACTATGTGCTGCGCCGTGAGGTGCCGACACAGTGGGTACTCAGCGGGCACGCCGTGCGGTCCCTGAAGTTGAATTCCGGTCTCGAACCCATCACTGAAGAAAGGCGACCATGAGCAGGATCAGGATCTATCACAGGATATGGCGGGAGCCAAAAGTCTGGCTATCGGTCGCACTGCTGGGCATCTGCTTCGTCCCCGGGCTCGGGTTGGGGGCGGGGCCCATTTTTTGGGATTGGCCCGCCGACCGGTCCTTCGACGAAATGCTTTTGGAAGGCGCGGCTCTCGACCGGGAAGGCAATCTGGTGGCGGGGTTGGCCGGAGTGCCCGCCGGACCGGTGGGTCCGGAAGTATTCTGGCGGATCATTCCCGATGGTCGGGGCGGATATTACACCGGCACCGGTCACGGGGGCGAAATCCACCATACCAATGCCAGGGACAAGAGCCGTCTGGTGGCCCAGCTGGCCGGCACCGAGGTGTTCAGTCTACTGAAAATTCCGGGCGCCGAGCTGTTAGCCGGCTGTGGTCCCGATGGCCAGTTGTTCGGCATGGATGACCAGGGGACGGCCACTCTGCTGGGCAGTGTTCCCGGGGGATATGTGTGGGCCATGGCGGCCGATCCCAAAGGTGACACGGTGTGGCTGGCTGTCGGCAGTCCGGCCGCCGTTTTCCGGTACGACCCGGGTTCCGGCAGCTTGACCGAAGCTGTGGCGCTGCCGGCCCAAAATGCCCTGGACCTGATGTTTGACGACCAGGGCCGGCTGCTGGTGTCCACTCAAGGGCCAGGCTTGATCTACAGGATCGATACCGACAGGCCCGACCGACCCGGTCTGCTGTTTGAAACCCCGCAGGACGAGGTTCGAAAATTGATTTTGGGCCCCGAGGGATATCTTTTTGCTCTGGCTCTCAATACCGAAAGCGGCGATATGCAGGGGGCGGGACTTCAGTCCGGCGCCGAAAAAAACACGGCTCCGCCCGCCCTATTGTCCCTGATGATGGAGCCCGAGGGGCCGCAAATTTCCCGGGCGGCCCTTTACCGCCTGGAGGGCGATGGGTTGGTCACTCCCTGGTGGTCCGGTGACGTGGATCTGATGATCGCCGCCTGGAGCCCTCGGTACGGGTGGTTGGGAGGCGGTCCCATGATGGATGATTCGGGCCGCACCAAACTTTACGGCTTGACCCCGCCGACCGGAAGTCATGCGGTGGCCGGATGGTCCGGGGGGGACATCCTGGATATCCTGGTGACAACCAAGAGCGGCGAGGATGATTCGATCATCGTCTGCCAGGCCCATCCCGGCAGCGTGACGGCCTTGGGTGGCCGCCTCGACGCTCCCAAGTATGCCTTGAGTCCTTCCCTGGACGGCGGCCTGCCCGTGAAGTGGGGCCGTCTGAACTGGACCGCGGACGGGCAGGGTGGCAAATTGAAATGGTCGGTCCGAACAGGAAACCGATCCGAACCCGACGACAGCTGGTCCGACTGGTCCGACAGCTGGGCGGATGAAGATCACGCCCTGGAAGTGCCGGCGAGCCGATTCCTGCAGTGGCGGGTCGAGTTTCCCTCCACCGGCTCGGAAAATCCCCTCCGGCTGACTTCGGTTGCGGTCAGCGCCTGGCAAAAAAACCTACCTCCGATGATCGCCTCATTCACCCAGGAATATCTCAACCTGATCCACGTGGGCGGCATGAACAACCACCAGGACAACATCACCCAGACTTTCCGCAGCGGCCTGAAGGCTGAGTTCAGCAGAAACAGCACCGCCGACCACCTGGCAGGCCCCGAAAGGGCTGCCGTGGGTCGTCCGGTGCGGGTGTTCACCTGGGAAGGCACTGATCCCAACGGGGACCGGCTGCTGTATGACCTGGATTACCGACTCCGCGGGGAAGATGCCTGGCGCCAGATCCTGGCCGACCGGACCGAACCGCTGGGTAGTTGGGATACCTCCGAAGTGCCCGATGGAATATACGAGGTGAGGTTGACCGTCAGCGACGGCCCCGACAACCCCGGCGGTCAGGCGGCGATCTCCAGCCAGGGTCTCGGACCCATTGTCGTGGACAATACCGAGCCGGTGATTTCGGGCTTCAAACTCGAATTGCAGGATGACGGTTTCAGGGTGAAGCTGACCGCCAGGGACGCCGGCAGCATTCTGGCGGCCGCTCATCTGCGACTCCCCGATGGAACCACCGAAAGGCTGGATCCGGTGGACGGCATCTGTGACAGCCCGACCGAAAAATTCTCCACCCCGATCCAGTGGCCGCGGACCGACCGCCCGGCCGGACAGAAGCCCTGGCGGGTGCGGGTCGAGGTACGGGACCTGGGAGGCAATGCCGCGGTCATCGAAGGTGATGTCCGGTGAGCGAAAATGACATGTTCGCAGCCTTCCGGACCCACGAACGCTGGATCGCCGAAGCGATGACCGAAGCCCGCATTGCCGGCGACAAGGGGGAGGTCCCGGTGGGGGCCGTGGTGGTGAACGGGGGGCAGATCATCGGACGGGGCCACAACCAGGTTGAATCCCTCCAGGATCCCACCGCCCACGCCGAAATTCTGGCCATCGGCGCCGCCAGTGGCCACGGCGAAAGCTGGCGGCTGGACGAGGCCATCCTCTATGTGACCCTGGAGCCGTGCACCATGTGTTGCGGCGCGATCCTCTTGTCCCGCGTGGGCACGGTGGTCTTTGGCGCGGCCGACCCCCGGGCCGGTGCCGTGGTTTCGACCAGCCGGCTGCTGGACGGCAATCCCTACCGCCAGCGCGTCGAGGTCGTGGGCGGCATTTCGGCGGCCGATTGCGGATCCCTCCTGACGGAATTTTTCCGCTCCCGGCGGGATTGACACCGGGCCCCAAACCGGGTCCCGTGGTGTTGATTTTCAAGGGGGCCGGTGCTATATTCCCCGCCTTGTTCTCGCGGAGAGGTGCGAGAGTGGCTTAATCGGCACGACTGGAAATCGTGTGTGCCGCAAGGTACCCAGGGTTCGAATCCCTGCCTCTCCGCCATTTTTTTGACACGGCCGGTCTGGAAAACAGGTTGCGGAGAGGTGCCGGAGTGGTCGAACGGGGCGGTCTCGAAAACCGTTGAGCCCTTAGGGGTTCCCAGGGTTCGAATCCCTGCCTCTCCGCCAGTTTTTTCCCCGCGGACCGGTGGCGGGATGCCGGTTAAAAAATTCCCCGGGCGATGCGCCCGGATGGTTGATATCATGATGTTTGGTCTGGGGATGTAGCTCAGCTGGGAGAGCGCCTCGTTCGCAACGAGGAGGTCGGCGGTTCGAGCCCGCTCATCTCCACCAGAAATTTGGGGTTCCCTCCAGGGGATCCCCCCGATACGATGGGTCAGGCCCGGTGTGACGCCGGAGCACTAATTCCGTCAGGACTGGAAAGTAGCAGCGGTACGTTCCCTTCGACGTGTGCGCCGCCAGCCTGGCCCACCTTTATTTCCCGGCCCGGAGACTGGCCCGGACCGCCGGTCTTTTTGCCGCGAGAACATCATGAGTTCATCCTGAGCGGAGCAGCATGTCCTACCAAGCCCTCGCCCGCAAATACCGCCCCGAAACATTCGCCCAGGTCGTGGGCCAGACCCATGTGACCGGCACCCTCAGGGCCGCCCTGCGCAAGGAAAAACTCAGTCACGCCTACCTGTTTTCCGGTCCTCGGGGCTGCGGCAAGACCACCGTGGCCCGTCTGCTGGCCAAGGGTATCAATTGCCTGGAAAACCGTCAGGGCGATCCCTGCGGCGCCTGCGAGACCTGCCTGGCCATCGCTCGGGGCAATTACCTGGACGTGCTTGAAATCGACGCCGCCAGCAACACCGGTGTCGACAACATCCGGGAACTGCGGGACATGGCGCAGTACTCCCCGAGTGAAGGCAGCAGTCGGGTCTTCATCATCGACGAAGTGCACATGCTGTCCAAGGGGGCCTTCAACGCCCTGCTGAAAATTCTCGAGGAACCGCCCCCCCGAGTGTTTTTCTTCTTCGCAACCACCGAACCCAACAAGATTCCCCGGACCATCCTGAGCCGATGCCAGCGTTTCGATTTCCGGTTGCTCAACCGGGACGAACTGGCCGGCCGGTTGAACGAGATCGCCGCGGCCGAAGGAGTGACCCTGGCTGACACCGGCCTGCGGCTGCTGGTGTCCCTGGCCGAAGGCAGCATGCGCGACGGCCTGAGCCTTCTTGACCAGGTGGTCGCCGGGGCGGACGGAGTCATTGACGAGACCGCCGTGGTGGAAGCTTTCGGTCTGGTGCGTTCGGAACTGTTCATCGAGTTGAACGAAGCCATTGCCGCCCGGGATTCCGCCCGGGCCCTGCGGCTGGTCGACGACCTGGCCGGCAGCGGCCATAGCTTGGACGCCTTCGCGCGCGGCGTGGTGGCCAATTTTCGCAACCTGATGATCCTGAAGATCGATCCGGACCTGGCGCCCATGGTGGATCTGCCGCCCGACCAGGTGGAAACGCTGGTCAAGCAGGCCGAGCACTTCCAGGAACAGGACCTGCTGGCCTTGATCGACCGGGCGAGCCGTCATTTCGAAACAATTCACCGCAGCACGCAGCCGCGAATCCTGCTGGAAGCTTCGCTCGTGGAATACTGCCGATTCGAATCCAGGGTGCTGCTGGCCGATCTGGCCCGGCGTCTGGAATCACTCTCAGTACCGGCCGGTGGTCAGGCCGGTGGCCGGCTGGCCGGTGGCGGCGTGGCCAGGGACGCCAAGGCTCCGGTGAACCGCAACAAGGCTCCGGTGAACCGCAATCAGGCTCCGGGTAAGCCCGCGAAAGGCGCGTCGGCTCGTCCGGCGCGGCAGACAGTGACCCCGGATATGACCGCCGCCGATGCGGCCGTGCCCGGGTGGACCGGACTGATCGAACAGTTGATGAAGCAAAACCCTCGCCTGGGTTCCTGCCTGATGAACGGCTTGCCCTGTCTGACCCCGGATGGAAACCGGCTGACCGTTTCCTTCGCCGAGGACAAAAAATTCCAGGTCACCAGCATCGCGGGCGAGTGCGCGACCATTGAAGCCCAGATCACCCAGCTGTGGGGACGCAAGATCAAGGTTGACCTTGTATTGGGCCAAAGGGGCCAGACGGACGCGGTCAAGGAGGAGATCCGCCAGGAAGTGGCGCCTACCTGCCGCGAGGAACTGGATCAGGCCTGCAAGCAGGACCAATCGTTGGGAGACCTGGTGGACATGATGGGCGGCAAGCCTCTGCCCGAAAGTGAACGTGAACGTTGGGACAAACCCGGCAAGTAGATTCCTTGGAGGAAAAATGGACCTCAATAAATTGATGAAACAGGCCCAGCAAATGCAGGCCAAGATGGCCAAGGCCCAGGAAGAGCTGGAAAGCAAGGAAGTCACCGCCGAGGTCGGCGGCGGGCAGATCAAGATCGTGATGAACGGCAAGCACCGCCTCAAGAGCATCACGATTGCTCCGGAGTCCCTCGACCCGGACGACATCGATTTCCTGCAGGATCTGATAGTCGCCGCGGTCAATGAGGGGGCCAAGAACGTCGATGCCCTGGTGGAACAGGAAATGGGCTCGGTCACCGGCGGCATGAATATTCCCGGCCTGGGCTGACCATGGCCCGGGATTACGGCAACGAAAAGGGCGATGGCGGGGAATTCCAGTCGCCGGCCCTGGAACGTCTGGTCAAGAGCCTGAGCCGCCTGCCGGGTCTGGGGCGCAAGTCGGCCACCCGCTTGGCCCTGCATCTGGTCGGGCCGGCCGAGGCGGCCGCCGCGGCCGAGGAACTGGTCACCGCGGTCACCGAGGCCCGGGACCAGGTGACCAACTGTTCGTCCTGTGGGGCCATCACCGAGGCCGATCCGTGCCGGATTTGCTGTTCCGAGCGCCGGGACCCCAGTCAGATATGCATCGTGGCCTCTCCGATCGATATTCTCCCTTTCGAGAAGGCCGGGTTCTTCCGGGGACGGTATTTTGTCCTGGGAGGCCTTCTTTCGCCCCTGGACGGGGTTCGGGCTGAAGATCTGCCCTTTGACCGTCTGACCTGTCGGCTGGACGCCGACGGGGTGACCGAGGTGATCATGGCCCTGGACGCCAGTGTGGAGGGGGAGACCACCGCCCTGTATCTGCAGCGCCTGTTTTCCGACCGGGAGCTTCGTTTGACACGGCTGGCCACGGGAATTCCCGTCGGCGGCGCCCTGGCCTACATCGACGAAGTGACCCTCCAGCGGGCCTTCCAGTTTCGCCGTTCCTTCTGAATAAAGCCCCTCCATTTGCCGGGTGGGCCGCCTTTCCGTCCCTTCTGGTGGCCGAATCTTCCCAAAATGATGAAATTCACGGTTAAGTGGGGTCCCCCCGTGACGATACCTTGGGGGAGACAGTATTGATTCGCTGAACGTTCAAAGCCGGCTTGGCTGGCAGGAGATCGTTTCATGGTCAGAGCCGAATGGGCCATCTTCGAAGAAGACTACTGGGCCATCAACAATGTCCTGGAGGATCTGCTCAAGAGCAGTCGTTCAGGATTTGTAATGCTGATCGACCGGACAGGACAGTTGATCAGCCAGCGCGGGCCTGACGTCGATTTCGACCTGACAAGTTTCGCCTCGCTCTGCGCGGCCGATTTCGAGGCCAATTACCAGCTCGCGAAATTGATCGGAGAAAAGGACTTCAGCACCCTGTTCCATCAGGGGGCCCAGGACAGCATGTACCTCGGCAAGATAGCCAAGGGCGTGGTCCTGGTGGTCCTGTTCAACAAGAGCACGACGCTGGGGTTGGTCCGGTTGCGGGTAAAAAGAGCGATGGAGGAGCTCGACAATATCCTCGAGAAGCTCTACGAGAAACTGGAGTACCGCAACGAGGAATACGATGCCATCGATGAATCGTTCACCGTCGAAGTGGAAGCAGAGATAGACAGTCTGTTCGCCGATTGAAGCTGGGGACCATTCCCCGCAACGGTAGGTCAAAAGGGGTAGCACCGTGTCGCTGATCAATTACTCTTCCCGGGAGATCAATTGCAAGGTCGTTTACTACGGCCCTGGTCTCGGAGGGAAAACGACCAACATCCAGTACGTCTACGAGAAGCTGGCTCCCGAGACCAAAGGGAAACTCGTGACGCTGGCCACGGAGATGGACCGGACCCTGTTTTTCGATTTCCTTCCCCTGGAACTGGGTGAAGTGAAGGGTTTCAAGACCCGCTTCCACCTGTACACGGTTCCCGGCCAGGTTTATTACAACGCCAGCCGCAAGCTGATCCTGCGCGGCGTAGACGGCATCGTCTTCGTGGCCGACAGCAGCGAGGCCCGCTTCGATGCCAACATCGAGGCCTTGTACAACCTGCATGACAACCTGAAGGAATACGATCTCAGCCTGGAAGAGATTCCCTTCGTGATGCAGTGGAACAAACGGGACATGCCGGACGCCCTGACCGTGGACGAGCTCAACGCGGAGTTCAATCCCGAGGGCTATGAAAATTTCGAAGCCGTGGCCATCAACGGCGTGGGCGTTTTCGATACTCTCAAATGCGTGGCCAAACAGGTGCTGCGCCAGCTGCAAACCGCCTGACCCCGGCGGCCGGCAGCCGACTTGCCAACAACAGACACAGGGCGCGACTGAAAAGTCGCGCCCTTTCTGTTGCCCCGGAGCGGGCAAAAAGTTAGGTTCTTTTCCGCAGGTTCACTTTTCCGCAGGTTCAATTGGCCGCCGCGACCACGATCCTCCGAAAGGACACCCATGCCCCGTCCGCTTCTGTACACCATCGGAACGTTTTTCGGATCCGGTTTCGCACCCTTCGCCCCGGCCACGGTGGCGAGTTTCCTGTTCCTGGTCCTGTGGTGGCTGGCCTGGACTTTCCTCGGGCCCATCCCTCTGTGGCTGACGGTCGGGCTCCTGGTCGCCGTCACGGCGGTCGGCATCCCGGTGGCCGGACGGCTGGAAAAAATCCACGGGGAAGATCCTTCCCTGGTGGTGATCGACGAGGTGGCCGGTATGCTGGTCACCTACCTGGGACTCAACGCCGGCTTGCTGGGCTGGGTGGGGGGATTTTTCTGGTTCCGTTTTTTCGATATTTTAAAACCCTTCGGGGTGCGCAAGCTGGAAAAGCTCGGCGGCGGCGGTGGGTTGGGCATCATGGCCGATGATATCGGTGCGGGCGTTCTGGCCTGCCTGGCCACACACGGTTCGCTGTTGCTTTTGGCCAAACTGGGGTGGTGACCATGCCGGAAACCAAGGTCGGACCTTCGGTAAAAATCATCGCCATCGGGGACGAACTTCTGGAAGGGCGGACGGCCGACACCAACAGTCAGCGGATACAGCGGGCGATCGGAGGGCATGGGGTTCAGGTCGCCCTGATCCAGGTGGTGGCCGACAGTCCGGCCGATATCGTTCAGTCCCTCGATCGGACCGGACCGGGGGATCTGGTTTTTGTTTCCGGAGGATTGGGATCCACCCCCGACGACCTGACCCGCGACGTGGTGGCCGATTGGGGCGGTGTCCCTCTGGCCGAAGATCCTGCCGTAAGAACCCAACTCGAACAGCGGTGGGAAAAGCGGGGGCTCAAGACATCGTCCGGAGTCGACCGCCAGTCCCAGGTGCCACAGGGAATGACGCCCGTGACCAATCCCGTGGGTTCGGCGCCCGCGCTGGTGGGCCGCCTGCGGGATCGGATGCTGGTTTTGCTGCCCGGCGTTCCCCAGGAGTTGCAGGGCTTGCTGGAACCGGTGGTCCGGATGCTGGATGACCAGGGTGTGCTGCCGGAGCCAGGTCCGGTCCTGCTGTGGCGGACGGCCCAGGCGGCGGAACTGGCCCTGGTCAAGACCTGCGCGGATATACGCGCCCGATATTCCAGCTTGGACTGGTCCTGGTGGTTGACCGACTGGGGGGTCGACATCCGCCTGGCCTTGCGTTCGTCGGCCGGAGAAGCCAGTGACCTCGCCGCGGTGGAAAAGGAAGTGGACGCCGTGCTGGGCCGGCTGGTCTACAGCCGCCGCATGGAATCCCTACCCGAAGTGGTCCAAAGGCTGATGCTGGAACGCCACCGGACCCTGTCGGTGGCCGAGAGCTGCACGGCCGGGTTGATTGGCGGGCGCCTGACCGACGCGCCCGGGTCTTCGGGTTTTTTCCGGGGCGGCATCCTGGCCTATGCTGACGAGGTCAAGATGGAGCAGCTCGGTATTCCGAGTTCGGTTCTGCGTGAGAAGGGGGCCGTCAGCCGAGAAACGGTGGAGGCGATGGCCACCGGATGCCGCGGCCGGATCGGCACGGACTACGCCCTGGCCGTCAGCGGCATCTCCGGGCCAGGTGGCGGGACCCCGGACAAGCCCGTGGGAACGACCTGGGTGGCGGTCGCCACACCGGTGGCCGTCTTCAGCCGGAAATATCGGTTTCCCGCCGACCGCCAGCGCAACCGTTTGCTGACCGTTGCCGCGGCGGTCGATTCGCTGCGGCGGGTTCTCGAAAGCGGCGATGACCGGTCGCCCTGGCGGGTGGACGAATCCTGGTGCCGGCCCTCATGAGAGTGTTTCTGGCCGTACCCTGTGGGGAACAGTTGGCCGCCGCGGTGACCACCGCACTGGACGGCTGGCGCGCCGGCCCGGTGGGCGATCTGCCCGTGCGCTGGACCCTTCCGGAGACCTGGCACCTGACCCTGCAGTTCCTGGGAGATTGGCCCGCAGATCGTTTGGAGACCCTCCAAATCGCACTTTCCCAGATCCGGGACCAAGCGCCCTTTTCCCTGAATCCGGTCGGGCTGGGCGGCTTTCCCAACCTGAATTCGCCCCGGGTCCTGTTCCTGCATATGGTCGATGACGGTCAGACAGCCCTCCTGGCAGGTCGGGTCCGGGCCGTCGTCAACCAAACATGGCCTGAGGGGCCCCAGGACAACCGGCCCTTCCGCGGCCATTTGACCCTGGCCAGGATCAAGGCGAAATTGTCGCGGTCTGAAATCAACTTGTTGCAGAGTTGGGAGTTAGGGGGATTGCCGGCGGGTCCGGTCGCAGGTTTCAGCCTCATGGCCAGCGAACTTGAGCCCACCGGTCCCCGGTACACGGAACTGGCTTTTTATGCCCTGCGAAAATAAGGCGAAAAAAACCAGTTGCACCCGGGTCCGGCGCCGTGTTATCTTGACCGCAAAATTGCTGCAGAATTCAATCACATGTCCGGACGGAACCGGGTAATCGGGTTTCGGGCGGGCCATCCGGGAGATGACAGGAATGGCTCAAAACAAGACAAGCAACCAGGCAGGCAAAAGCCAGGGCAGGACCAGTTTCGGCAGCGACAGCGACCGGGAAAAAGCCCTCGAGTTGACCCGCGCCCAGATTGAAAAGCAGTTCGGCAAGGGTTCGATCATGCTGCTGGGCGACACCAAGATCTACGACAACTTCGACGCCATTTCCACCGGGAGTCTGGCGCTGGACATCGCCCTGGGTATCGGCGGGTTGCCCAAGGGACGCGTGGTCGAGATCTATGGGCCCGAAGGAAGCGGCAAGACCACCGTGGCCCTGTCCGTCATCGCCAACTGCCAGAAGGAGGGCGGGACGGCGGCCTTCATCGACGCCGAACACGCCATGGATCCGGTCTACGCCCGCAAGCTGGGGGTGGACATCGACAACCTTCTGGTCAGCCAGCCGGACACAGGGGAGCAGGCCCTGGAGATCACCGAAATGCTGGTGCGTTCCGGTGCGGTGGACATCCTGGTGGTCGACTCGGTGGCCGCCCTGGTGCCGCGGGCAGAGATCGAGGGTGAGATGGGCGATCATCACGTGGGACTTCAGGCCCGGCTCATGTCCCAGGCCCTGCGCAAGCTGACCGGCACCATCGCCAAGACCAACACCCTGGTCATGTTCACCAATCAGATCCGTATGAAGATCGGTGTGATGTTCGGCAACCCCGAAACCACCACCGGCGGCAACGCCCTGAAGTTCTACAGCTCGGTTCGGCTGGACATCCGGCGGATTGGCGCCATCACCCAGGGTGAAGACGTGGTCGGCAACCAGGTCCGGGTCAAGGTGGTCAAGAACAAGGTGGCGCCGCCCTTCAAAAAGGCTGAATTCGACATTTTGTACGGCGAGGGCATCAGCAAGGAAGGCGATCTGATAGACCTCGGGGTGGCCGCCGACGTCATTCAGAAATCCGGCGCCTGGTACAGCTTCGGCGAAGAGCGTCTGGGGCAGGGGCGGGAAAATGTCCGGATCTTCCTCAAGGAAAACAAGGATCTGTATGAGACCATCAAGGATCTGGTCTTCACGCACTACGGAATCGGTGAAAATGGCGCCGAATCGGTTCCCGAAACAGGCGAGCAGCCGGCCGGCGAAAAACCGGCGGCCGCCACCGTGAGCGGGAAAAAGGCTTCCGCGGCCGCGGCCGGAGCGAATCCCGGATCCACGCCGGGTAAGGCCTGAGGTTTCGACCATGGGTAGCCGGTTCGGGCGGCCGGGCCGACGGCAAGGCCGTTCTGACGAGCAAAAACAACAGCCGGGTTTCCCCGAGGGGGAGGCCCGGCTGATTGACGTTCGGGAAACCGAAGGTTCGGTTGTCCTGGCCTTCGAAGGTGGCGCCACTCTCGAATTGGCGCCTGGTTCTGTCCCCCAAGGACTGCCGGGTGAGGGCCAAATGGTGTCCGAGGAGATGATGGCTGAATTGAAGTTGGCTGCCGAACGCAAACAGGTCGCCCGGCTGATCTTCGCCATGCTCGACCGGCGCCTGCAACCATTGGCCAGGATCCGGGACAAAGTCGCCGAAAAGGGTTACAGTAAGGCCGCGACCGAAGAGGTCCTGGACCAGATGGCCGCCAAGGGATTTTATTCGGACCGGAAATACGCCGAGGCATATTGCCGGGACTACCTGGCCACCCGACTGGTGGGCCGACGCTACCTGGTGTCCAAGCTGCGAAACCAGCGCGTGCCCGCGGGCCTGGCCAACGAGGTTGCGGCCGAGCTCCTCGATCGAGAAACCGAAGGGGAACTTGCCGACCGCGCCGCCGCGGCCAGGTGGGAACGCCTTCGCGGTCCGGTCGACATTAAGACACTGGCCAAGGTTGTGCGGCATCTGCAGAGCCGGGGCTTCGATGCCGGTACCGCCAACCGAGCCGCCAGAAAAATGCAACCGGACCGCCGGGACGACTGACGACCCTCAACCGAACGGGCCAACTTCAGCCATGAAAATTCTCGTCACAGGTTGTCAGGGAATGCTGGGACGCGCGGTGATGGCCAGGCTGGCCGGCGATCATCTCTTGACCGGGGTCGACCTGAAAGATGGCGATCTGACCGATCCCCGGGTGGTGAAAGATATCGTCACCGCCTGCGCCTGCGAATGGGTGATACATTGCGCGGCCTGGACCGATGTCGACGGGGCGGAGTCCGCCCGGGACCAGGCCATGGCGGTCAACGCGGGGGCCACTGAAAATCTGGCTCGCGAGTGTGGGCGGAGCGGGGCGGGCCTTTGCCTCATCAGCACGGACTATGTATTCGATGGAGTGGCCCGTGCCAAAGCAGAGGGATTCACTGAGGAGGACCAACCGAATCCCGTGAATCACTACGGCTTGACCAAAGCTCGGGGCGAAGAGATTGTCGCCGCGGGTCCGGCTCCCTGGCAGATCGTGCGTACAAGTTGGCTTTTCGGGGACGGCCCGGTGAATTTCGTCAAGACCATCCGGCATCTTCTGGAAACGAGGGACCGACTGCGGGTGGTCGACGACCAGCTCGGTTGTCCGACATACGCCGAGGATCTGGCCGATGTTATCGGATTCCTTGTATCCGGGCGCCACCGTGGTATCTTCCACGGAACAAACACCGGGGCCACCACCTGGTACGGCCTGGCCCGCCAGGTCGCCCTCGAATGCGAGGCGGATCCAGACAGGATCGATCCGTGTCCGAGCAGTGAGTTCCCGACCGCCGCGATGCGGCCTGCGTGTTCCATCCTGCACAGCAACCGCCTGGAAGAGGTGGGTTGCCCGGACCGGCCCGGCTGGCGCGATGCCGTGGGCCGTTATCTACGTTTTCTGGAATCCGGTCAGGCGGTTCATCCCTGACCCAGCCTGTGACCCGGCCCGGCCGAAAGGACGCCACCGCACATGCCATCCTCCCGGAACCACGACCGACATGCCGCCGCTGTCCCGCTGTTTCGACAGGCCGTGGACGATCTGGTGGCCACCCTCGGTCGACTGGATGACACCCATCTTGAAGCCGTGACGGCCCTGGCGGATGATGTTCACGCCGCCTGGCAAAACGGGGGCAAGCTGCTGGTGTGCGGCAACGGCGGCAGCGCCGCGGACAGCCAGCATATCGTCGCCGAACTGGTGGGCCGTTTCCTGGCCGAACGGCCCGGTTACCCGGCGTTGGCCCTGACCACCAACACCTCGACCTTGACCGCCGTGGGCAATGACTACGGATTTGATCATATTTTTTCCCGGCAGGTCCAGGCTTTGGGCGGACCGGCGGATGTCCTGCTGGTCATTTCCACTTCCGGCAATTCCGCCAACTGCGTGCTGGCGGTCACCGAGGCTCGGCGGCACCGGATGAAGGTCCACGGTTTTCTCGGCGGCGACGGGGGGCGGCTGTTGCCGCTTCTGGATGGGGCCCTGGTCGCACCCAGCGGGCACACGCCCAAGATCCAGGAAATTCATATCACCATGGGACATTTGCTGTGCATGATCCTGGAGCACTGGCATCAAGATGTCACCGAGTGAGCGGCGCGCGATGATCATCTTCAAGGCTTTCTTGGAAAACCTCAGACCACGCCAGTGGACCAAAAACCTCTTGCTCTTTGCGGGGGTCATCTTTGCCCAGAAGCTGGGGGAGAGCGCCTGCCTGACCCGGGCTTTCCTGGGGGTGGGGGTGTTCTGTCTGGCCTCGGGCGCGGTCTATGTCTACAACGATCTGGTCGACCGGGATCTGGATCGGCTTCATCCCTATAAAAAATTGCGACCCATCGCTTCGGGTAGGCTGCCGCTGGATTGGGCGGTGCGGGGATGTCTGGTTCTGATGACGGTTTGCCTGATCTGCGGGTGGCTGCTGGGTCCGGCCTTCCTGGGATCGGTCGCCGTGTTTTTCCTCTGGAACTGGTTGTATTCCCGGTGGCTCAAACAGGTGCCGGTCCTGGACGTGATGGGCATCGGCATGAGTTTTGTGATCCGGGCCACCGCCGGGGTGATGGTCATGTTGCCGGCGTGTCCGAACGTGGGCATTTCCTCCTGGTTGCTGTTGTGCACCTTTTTCCTGTCCTTGTTTCTGGGTTTCTGCAAGCGGCGTGATGAACTTCTCAGGCAGGACACCAGCAAGGGCACGACCCGACCCGTACTTCGCGCCTACACCGAACCCATGCTCAACGCCCTGATAGGCGGCAGTTTTGCCCTGACAACCATGATGTACGCCCTGTATTCGATCTGGCCGTCCACGGTGGAACATTTCGGCACGGCCAACCTAATTTATACCCTGCCCTTCGTTCTTTTCGGCATGGGGCGATATCTGTATCTGGTATTCCTCGAGGACAAGGGGGGCAAACCCCACGAGATCCTGCTCAACGATGCCTTTATCCAGATCATCGTTGTGAGCTGGGTTGGGGTGGCCATCAAGATCATCGGTATCTGATTTGCGGACCGGTTTCTGGAACCGGCCTCGCGGAGGAAGCAATGCGAGCGGTTGTTGCGCTGGTGGAAGCCCGGCCTGAAACCATCATCGAGGATTACGACCGGGTTATCCGGTTGGCGGAGCTTGACCGGGTAGTGGCGGACGGTTCGGTGGCCCTGGCTGCCCAAGCGGTGACCGGTGGGTGGTTCCCCGGATCCGGCAGTCCGCCCTGGCAACTGGACGGCGTCTTGACTTGGCTGGGAAATCGTCCTTCTTCGACCCAGCATTCGGCCGGGGGCGGTGCACCCATCGTTGTGCCGACCTCGCCGGTGGACGGCCGCGTTCAAGCTTCGGGCTGGGCCTGGCAGGATGTCATGGCTCGTCACGGCGCCGAATTCGCCTCGGAGCATTTTCGGCATCCGCGTTCTTTTCGGGCGGAACCCGAGCTGCCCGCCCTGGCCGATGCGCTGCCGGGGACTTTGACCCTGCCGGCGGGCCTTCGTGACCGGCCCACCCTGCTGATGCCGGTGCCCGCGGTGGATCCGGTTCGTCCCATCATCGGGGCGGTGGCCCTTCTGCGGGCTCTTCTGGCCCCGGAACTGGGCAACGTCTCAGACGAGGCAGCGGGGGAAATTTTGGCCGATGTTATCCGGTTCGCCCGGCAGGCGGTTCCCGGTTTGGCTGTGGTGATGGACGGGGTCTGGTGGCAGGTAGGCCGTCGTCCCGGAACCACTCGGCCTGTGGCGCGCAATATCCTGCTGGCCGGCCGCGATCCGGTGGCCGTGGATGTGGTGGCCGCCCGTCTTGCCGGCCGGGACCCCGGCCGGGATCCCTGGTTCCGGCTGTGGCGGGATCTGGGTCTGGGGGCCGTGCGTCAGGAGGACATCCGTCTTGTCGGCCGAACGGACCTGCTGGAACTTGATTTTGGCGTACCGGAACGCGCCGTCGCCGGATCACCGTTGAGCTGGCAGAAGGTTCCATATTCGGACCGGGTTGAACGGAAATTCAAGCGGTCATCACTGATCAAGCAACTTGCGCCAACCCCTTGGGGCGAGTTGTTCGAAGCCTACAGGACCGGAAGGTCCGTCTGGGAGCGTGGATGATGGAAGCCGGTTACACCCATGGCCGCAAGGAAGTCGGCCGGA
>RCNG010000198.1_pt1 | contig 25155 bp, 17 predicted proteins | sample 2041371 | NCBI WGS metagenome assembly RCNG01 (sample SAMN09708227, study PRJNA481090) | Marine sediment metagenome, whole genome shotgun sequencing project. | biome: marine sediment; feature: ocean; material: sediment; isolation source: Sewage treatment plant 1 marine sediment (STP1) ... | reverse complement strand
GCTCGGTTTGCGAGCGCCACGAACCGGACGCCGCGTGAAGCCGAAGACGGTAGGAAGGGCCAACAGAGGGAACTCGAGCTCGAGCTTAAGCTCCTCGCCGATGTCGGTCTCGTTGGTCTGCCCAACGCCGGAAAGTCGACCCTGCTGTCGCGGTTGTCGGCGGCTCGGCCCAAGGTCGCGGATTACCCTTTCACAACCCTCGAGCCCCATCTCGGAGTGGTCCGATCGCCATTTGACGAGTTTCAAACGTTGGTCATGGCCGACATCCCGGGCCTCATCGAGGGCGCTCATCAAGGCGCCGGTCTCGGGGTCCAGTTCCTCCGCCATGTGGAGCGATGCCGGGTGTTCGCTCATCTTGTAGACTTGTCCTCGGAAGAGTCCATCGGCGATCGTGTTGATACCATCAGAGGAGAGCTCACGGCCTATGAGACTCCGCTGGACAACCGGCTCTGGGTGCTTGTCGGGACCAAGATCGATTCGGTCTTCGATCGCGCGGCAGCCGAAGCCGAACTCCATGCGGTCGCGGCTGACCACGGAGCACGGACATGCGTGATTTCGGCGGTGACCGGTGATGGTGTCCGTGAACTGCTCGGGACGCTCTTCGGACTTATTTCCGAGGATCAGGAGTTGACATGACCCAGCGCATCGCGGTGTACGGAGGCAGTTTCGACCCCTTCCACACCGGTCATCTGGTCCCGACGGTACGGGCCCAGGAGACCTTCAAGTTCGACGCCGTCCACTTTGTGCCGGCCGGCAATCCGCCGCACAAACAGGACGAGCCGCTGACCCCCATCACTCATCGGCTGTCCATGGTGGCCCTGGCCACTCTGCCGTATGAGCGTTTCTTCGCTTCCGACGACGAGGTCTTTGTCGACGGGCCGACCTACACTGTCGAGACCGTCAAGCGCTATCGCGAACGGTTCCCCGGGGCGATGCTCTACTTTCTCCTCGGCTCGGATTCGTTCTCGCAGATCTCATCCTGGAAGCGCTGGATCGAATTGGCGGACCTCGCTCACCTCGTGGTTCTCCACCGCGCCCACATCTGGGGTTCGGAACTCAGGGAGAGGGTCCCGGAGGAACTGAGATCGCGATTGGTCGAGATCGAGCCCTTTGCCAATGTGCCCGATCCCACCGAGCAGACCGTCTACCTGCTCAACCACGATCCTTTTCCGGTTTCGGCAACCGATGTGAGACAGCGCCAAAGGCAGGGCTTTCCCATCCGGGAACTGGTCCCGCACGAGGTCAACACCTATATCGAAAAGTACCGCCTCTACCGGACCGATGACGAAGAGAATTCCTGAAGGAGCATCATGCTGGACGCTGACATCCTGTCAAAGATAGGGATTGCCGCTCGGGCGGCGATGGACAAGAAGGCCTTCGATCTTGTCGGCCTCGAGGTGGGCGAGCTCACGTCCTACGCCGACGGGCTCCTACTGTGCTCGGCGGCGAGCGATCGTCAGGTGGGAGCCATTGCCGATGCGGTGCTGCGGCAGCTCAAGGACGCCGGATGCAAACCGCTCCACAAGGAGGGCGCGTCTCGGAGTGATTGGGTGCTGCTCGATTTTGGTGATTTCGTCGTCCATGTCTTCACCGAAGATCGCCGCGCCTACTTTGGGCTCGACAGCCTGTGGGGAGATGCGCCGCGCCTCGATGAGGCCATCCTCGGGCTCAACGAACCGGCGGCGCCTGTCGATCGGTGAAGACGCGGGTTCTCTGGTTTGGTCGTCGCGGCGCATCGGCGCTCGACGAACAGGTCGAAACCTACCGCCGACGAACCGAGCGTCGATGGCCGGCCGAGGATCGGATGTTGAAACCGGTATCGGGAGGCCGCAGCAACGATCCACGCCGGGTCCTCCGCGAGGAGGCACGAGTGCTCGATCGGACCCTCGAATCCGGTTGGACGATGGTGGCCCTCGATGAACGGGGTCGTCGCCTGACCAGCGAGGCCTTCGCTCGGTTCATGCGTGAGAATGAGGAACGATCCACACCGGGCCTCGACTTTGTCATCGGCAGCGATCTCGGGCTCGACGGAGACTTTGCCGCCCGAGCTGCGGTGAGAGTGTCGCTGAGCCCCATGACCCTGCCGCATCAGTTGGCGCGACTGGTCCTTTGGGAGCAGCTTTTTCGGGCCACGCACATCCTCGGTGGTGGCAAATACCACCGCAGCGACCTAAGCTGAGGGGGAGAGATGGTGCGGGCTCGCGGAATGAGATCGCCGGCGAGGGCTGTTCATCTTTGAGTACAATGGAAGCTGGATCCCGAAACGAGATCCATGGAGGCAGACCGAATGAACCGGAAACAGGTCGAAAAATACAAGAAGCTGCTGGAGGCAAAACGAGCCGAACTGCTCACCCGTGTCCATGCGGCTCGGGAGAGCGTCAAGGAAGGAAGCAACGTGGATGCTCCGGATCTCGGCGACCGCGCCCTGACCACCCAGACCCGCGACCTGAGTTTCAGTCTATCGACCGGTGAGCGAGATGTTCTCAGACGCATCGACGACGCCCTCGATCGGATCGAGTCTCAAGGCTATGGCGAGTGCCTGAACTGCGGCAAGAACGTCCAGCAGGGGCGCCTCGACGCGGTTCCCTGGGCCCGACACTGCATCGACTGCCAGGAGCTCCAGGATCTCGGACAACTCTAGCCCGTCGCGGGTTCGCCTGATCGCAGCCAGCGACGACTTTCTTCTGGAAGAAGAACTGCGGCTGGCGGTGACGCGTGTGTGTCAGGAGCTGGGCGGCGTGGAGCCGGAGTTCCAGACCGATGAGTCGACCCCGGAATCGGTGGCCATGGAGTTGGTCTCGCCATCGCTGTTTGCGTCAGAGCGGGTGCTGGTGGTTCCCGATGCGCGTGAGTGGTTGGGCGCCACCGCTCCACCGGGGTTCAAAGCGGCCAAGACCTCGCCGCCCGATGTTCAACCGCTAGTCCATGTACTCGGCGAGGGCCTCCCCGAGGGGATGGGCCTCGTCATGGGCGCGTGGTGCGGCCGGAAACCGGGCGGAGAACTGGTCGAGGCCATGGGGAACGCCGGATCGTGTGATTGGATCCCGGTCCCCCCTCCGCCGAAGCCCTGGGAAGACGCAGTTCTGTCGAGCGAGCAACGGGAGATTCTGGAAGCCGTTCTTCTCAGGGCCGCGGACGGTGTGGCCTTCGGCCCTCGAGCAACCCGGCTTTTGCTGGAACGACTCGGCTTCGCGCCCCGACTCCTGGTTCAGGAAGTGCGCAAACTCACCGGCGCCGCCGGCGGTGGTGAGGTGGATGAGGCGCTGGTCCGACGGTTGACCTTCCCCCGTGAGCGGTCTCTCGAGGTGGTGCGCGATGCGGTGCTCGGCCGCAAGCTCGAACCGTTGCTCGATCTGGTGGCCGCGGCCGGTGCGGGGGCTCCGATCAACGACTGGCAGGGCCAACGGGTGGAACCTGCGAGGCTCGGTCCGACGCTCTTCGGCCAGGTGACAAACCTCCAACTCCAACTGCTCTACCTCCGTCGGGCGGCCGATGCCGCCGGCCTCGGGTCCGAGATGGCGCCGTCTCAGACATCGGGGCGCGGCTGGTACAACCAGAGATTCAAGAACGGTCTCGCGCCGGATCTGCTCGCGCGTCTCAAGCAGGATGCGCCGTCCCCGCTGGTTCGGCCGGGAGCCAAGCCGCCAACACCGTACTCTCTGGGCGCGCTCTTTACCGGCGCCGGGCGGTACTCGGACGATGAGTTGACGGCCGCCGTGGCGGGCGCTTCAAAGGTCGAGGCCGGAATCCGGCAGGAGCCCTATCTTCTGGAGACGCTGACCGTTTGGTTGGCGGGATTTGTTGGGAAACCTCACTAGTTCCCGGATGGAAACGCGATAGACTGGACAGATCATGGGAAACGCGATCAGGGTGTGGGTGGTTGACGACGAGCCGGCGATTCGGGAGTTGCTCAACGTCATCGTTTCTTCGGCCGGGTACGAGGTGGAGGTTTTTGCCGGGGGCGCCGAGGTCCTCGCCTGCGCCGATCCCCCTCCGGGCGCCGTGCTCCTCGATCTCATGATGCCCGAGGTCGACGGAGTGGATGTTCTCAGGGAGCTCAAGCGCCGCCATCCGAACCTGCCGATCCTCATTCTCACGGCTGTGAACGAGGTCAGCCGTGCCGTCGAGGTGACCAAACTCGGCGCCGACGACTATCTGGTCAAGCCCATTGACCAGAAGCTCCTCAAGACCACCCTCGAGCGCGTCCTCTCTCGCGATGTTCTTGCCGACGAAGCCGCGCGGCCCGTCTCGGGCCCCGGCGATCGCTACCAGGTCAAGAACATCATCGGTTCATCGGCCGGAATGCGGCTGGTCTACAACCAGATTGAAAAGGTCACGAACTCGGATATCACCGTCTTTGTCTCGGGCGAGAGTGGAACGGGTAAGGAACTCGTGGCGAGGGCCATTCACGCGGGCTCACTGCGCTCCGACGAGCCCTTTATCGATGTCAACTGTGCGGCCATTCCCGAGGGACTTCAGGAGTCCGAACTCTTCGGTCACGAGAAGGGCGCCTTCACCGGGGCGTTGGCGACTCATCCCGGAAAGTTCGAACAGGCCGCCGGCGGCACGATCTTCCTTGACGAAATCGGCGAGATGTCGCCGTCGGCCCAGGCGAGGCTCTTGCGGGTCCTCCAGGAACGATGTCTCCAACGCGTCGGCGGCACCAAGACCATCGAGCTCGATGTCCGGGTCATCTCGGCCTCCAACCGTGATCTCGAGTCCATGGTCGCGGATGGTGGTTTCCGCCAGGATCTCTTTTACCGCCTGGTGGTCTTTCCCATCGAGCTGCCGCCCCTGCGGATGCGATCAGAAGATGTTCCGTTGCTCGCCGAACACTTCATCGAGAAATATGCACGCGATGCCGGCCGTAGGGTGGGCGGGGTTTCTCCTGCCGCCATGGAGGCGCTCAAGGCGCACGGCTGGCCGGGTAACGTCCGCGAGCTGGAGAACATCATCCACCGTTCACTCCTGATCACCGACGGGCCTGTCATCGGCGTGGGTGATCTCCCCCCGGGGCTCGGGACGGGGCCGCTGGCGCCCAACCTCGAGGAACCGGCGCCGATCTCCGTCGCCATGAGTCTGGACGAGCTCGAGAAAACCGCCATTGAGAAGTCCCTCAAGCGACACGGCGGCAACCTCTCGGATGTGGCGCGCCAGCTCGGGATCGGTCGATCGACCCTCTATCGTAAGCTCGAGCAGTACGGACTCAGAGAGAAGAAGGGCGAGTGACCTGAGCTCCGGAAACGCGATGGGAGGGGTGCCAGGCACCTTTTCGCGACGAAAAGAGAGCCAGGCACCCGGCGCGCTTCTCTTGGAGAGGGTAAGATCCCACCATGCTGCATGCCGTCATCATGGCCGGGGGATCCGGCACTCGTTTCTGGCCTGCCTCCCGGGGGGATCGTCCCAAACAACTGCTCTCGTTGGCCTCTGACGAGCCGCTGCTCAGGGTCACGGTCGATCGGATCCTGCCGTTGGTCCCGGCCGAGCGGGTCTGGGTGGTGACAACCGCCGCGACCGCCGATGCGACGCGATCCCTCCTCGACGATCTTCCGGCCGATCATGTTCTCTCGGAGCCCACCGGGCGCGACACCGCAGCCTGCGTCGCCTACGCAGCGAGAGTTCTGCTCCACCGCGATCCGGACGCCCACTGCCTGGTCTTCCCCGCCGACCACGTCATCCCCGACGAGGACCGCTTCAGATCGGCCATGGCCGCCGGGGCTCGGATGGTTGCCGAGCGGGGTGGTCTACTCACCTTCGGCGTCACCCCAACCCGTCCCGAGACCGGCTACGGCTATCTCGAACTCGGTGGGGAGGTCCACACCGACGGCGAGTGGCGGGTGCACACTCTCGATCGATTCGTCGAGAAACCCGACCGCGAGACCGCCGAGGGTTATCTCTCCGACGGCGGTTTTCTTTGGAACTCGGGGATGTTCGCCTGGCGTGCGGTGGATCTCCTGGCCGAGGTCCGCCGTCAGCTGCCGCTCCTTTTCGATGGGGTGGGCGCCATCGGTGACGCCCTCGGCACGGCCGATGAAGTCGCCGCCCTGAACGAGATCTACCCCCATCTTCCGCGAACATCGGTGGATTTCGGGATCATGGAGTCGGCCCTCCAATGCTGGTGTGTTCCGGTGGATTTCGAGTGGTCCGATGTGGGCTCATGGCCGGCCCTGACAGAGGTGCTGGCCGAAGATGAGAGCGGCAACGTCGCCCGCGGCCGAACCGTGGATCTCGGCGCCGAGGGCAATATCCTCGTGGGTGAGGGTGTTCTCATCGCCGCCGTTGGCGTCAGCGACCTCGTGGTTGTCGCCACTCCCGATGCGGTTCTCGTTGTTCCCAAGAACGACGCCCAGAGGGTCAAAGAGGTTGTGACTACCCTGCAGGACAGAGGGTGGAACGACGTGCTCTGACGAGCCTGCAACGGCCGCCATGCGATGGATACTGTCAACTGTGAACTGTCGACTGTCGACTTCTCAGTCGATCAACCCGAGAACCTCGTCGAGGCTGCCGATCCTCCGATACCCGTTGCCGGCAAAGCTTCCGGGCCGGTCCACGAGCACCGGACGCATCCCCACCGCCTTTGATCCTTCATAGTCCTCGAGGGGTGAGTCGCCGACGTGAAGGGTCTCCTCGGGTCGGACCTCGAGCCGGTCGAGGGTGCGAAGAAAGATCCCGGCGGCGGGTTTTTCGATTCCCTCGATGGCTGAGACAGTGATCGTCCGGAACCACTGGGTGAGCTCGAGACCATCAAGGATCTCCGGCAGCCGTCGGTCCCAGTTGGAGATCACCGCCATTCTGAGTCCTCGGCCGTCGAGGGCCTCGAGGGTTGTGCGGGTCTCCGGATAGACCTTCCACACCTCAGGGTTCGAGAAGGCCGCGTAGAGGTCTTCGAGGAGAGTTCGCCAATCTGCGCCGTGTTCGAGCCTTGTCAGGACCTCGCGGAGGAAGGCGCCCCACCACTGTTTCTCGCCGCCGGGCTGGGAGCTGTAGCGATCGATGCCCGGAGGCGTTCGCTCCTGAAGATCGGACCATGCCCCGGCAAAGACCGGTTCGACCTCGTCGGCCGAGACCGTTCGGCCGTGCCGGCTGAGGGCCTCGGCGTAGATTTCTGCCGGGGTCGGATCGCAATAGAGCAGGGTATTGCCGGCGTCGAAGCAAATGGTGGTGATGGGGGTCGACGGCATTCGGGGATGGTAGCGCAGCCCCTCGATACTCGATACTCGATGCCGAGCTGAAGCTCGGCGGTCCCAGGGTCACCTCCGCTCTCTGATCGAGAATCGAGTATCCAGCATCGAGCATCGCCCGGTTCTGCGATACTGTCGCGGTGCGTGAAACAAAACCCTCCTGTTGTATCCACCACCGCCGTTGCGGCATAGTTCGAACCATGACTCGATCGCTGATGGTCGTGCTGACCATGACTCTCGTTGCGGGTGTCGCCGGCGCCGCGAGCGAAATCGAGGAGCGGATCCTCGACCACGTCAACCGGGCAGCCGCGGGCGGTGTCCGACCCGATGACTTCCACCACCTCGTCTTCGCCTTTTTCTGGCGCGACACCGTTCCGGATCCGACGGTGGTTGAACGGGGACTCGACCGTCTGGCCGCTTCTCCACGGGTAGATCCGTTGATGGCGGACGAACTCCGAGTGATGCGGGCGCGTTTGGCGGCGGAATCCGGGAGACCGGCGGCGGCTCGGGAGCTTTTCCGCGCCATGGGCGGCCTCTCTCAGTGGTGGGTCCAGGGACCGATCGGTTTTGGCGAGCTGGCGGATTTCGACGACCTCGCGAGGATTCCGGCGGGTGATGTTTGGCGCTCGGCTCCGGGCGCCGACCCGATGGGATGGGTCCGCGTCTCCGGTCTCGCGTGGCCGGCGCAACGGCAGCTCGTGTATCTGGCCACCACCGTGACCGCGGAGCGAGAGCAGCCGGTGGCCGTCCGGATCGGCGCCGCTCAGGCCGCTCGGGTGTGGCTCAACGGACGAGAGGTTCTGACGACTCCCCGTCCCCTCGATCGGGCGGAGGACCAGGCCTCGGCGGGCAGCTGGTTACGCCGTGGGGCCAACACGATCATCGTGGCGGTGGCGAGCGAGAGTGACGACTGGTGGCTCAGGGTCCGATTGACCGCTCCCGACGGCGAGGCGCTCGAAGGTGTCCGCGAGTCCGCCTCGAGGCCCTCGTCCGGCACCGTCGAAGACCGTGACCCGCCCGAGATCAGGGATCTGGAGAGTGAGATCCGACAGGCGGTCCGGTCGGGCCGCGATGAGGCTGTGGTGGCGTTGGCCGCATATCTTGTGCTGCGCCGCCCCCAGGCCGTGGGCGCCGGTGAAGCGCGCTCGGCGTGCCGATCCGCGCGCACCGAGGCGCCGGCGGAAGCGCGCCTGCTCGAGTGGCTCCTGACCAGTGACCAGACTCTGGTCTACGAGTTGCTCCGGGACGCCATCGAGGCCGACCCGGATCTCACCTGGGCTCGGATCGAGCTCGCCTCGTGGTACGCCGAGCGTGGGCTCTTCGATGAGGCTGCGGCGGTGCTCGAGCCGGTGATCGCCGAACCGGTGGCCAAGGCCGTCGGCCTCGACATCGATTCGGAGATGTGGGGGATCGTGTTGCTGCCGGAAATGGTGGAACTCGCCCGTCGTTACCCCGCCTGTGAGGCGGTGGGTCTGGCGGCGGCCCATCGAGCTCTCGATGCCCGCCGGACGGATCTTGCCGGTGAGGTGCTCTCTCCCCTCGAACGGTCGGTCCCGACCGCGTCCTCGGTTGTCGAGCTCAGAGAACGGCTCGCCGAATCCTGCAACGAAGGTGACACTCTGCTCGAACTCTTCACCGAGGGCCTCGAGGCGGACCCGAATGACGCTCGTCTGCGGTTGCGGCTGGTTCGTCTCCTGAGCGGGGTCGGTGATGTTGAGGGGGCGCGGACACGGCTCGAGGTGGGGCTGCTGCGATCCCCGTCGGATGTCGATCTCATGATGGAACTCGCCCGCGTCGAGCATACGGCGGGCGCGGATGAGCGTGCTCTGCAGCTGAGTCGAGAGGTTCTGAGTCTTCGACCCCAGGACCAACGCGCCCGCCGTCTCGTCGAGCTGCTGGGCGGAGAGACCGAGGATCTCAGCTGGCTTCGCCCGGTGGACGAGCTGTGGCGGATGACCGAGACCGCGCCCGATGGTGATCCGGCGGTCGCCGTCCTCGACCACGTCGAGGTTCACTTCCTGCCGTCTCAGCTCACCGAGGAGAGAGTCCAGCAGGTCACCCTCATCACCTCGGCCGAGCGAGCCGATGGCCTTCGTCGCCACACGCTGCCCTACGTGTCGGAGAGCCAACGGCTGCGGGTGCTCAGGGCGCGGATTCTCCGACGCGACGGATCCGAGCTGAGCGCCCGGCAGGGGGACACTCCCCGGCTTGCCGAGCCCGAGTTCAACCTCTACTACGACACCCGTTTGCGGGTGCTCGATTTCCCCGAGTTCGAAGACGGCGATCTGATTGAGGTTTCCTATCTTCGAACCGAGACCATCGAAAGCAACGAGACCGGGCCCTACGACGGTGGTCTCATCGGTCTGGGTCGGACGGTTCCGACGGTTCTTGTCGAGGTCGAGATGGTGGGCCCGAAGGACTCTCTGCCGGCGTGGGAGCTCATCAACCTCGATGGCGATCCCGTCCGTGAGATCGATTCCGACGGGATGGTGCGGCTCGCCTGGACGTGGCGTGACCTCGAGCCGGTGCCGCTCGATGTGCCACCGGCCCCGCCCTTTGCCCAGGGGCGGTACCTGAGCTACTCGACCCACCCGGACTGGGGCGAGCTCGGCAGCTGGTATGCGCGGCACGTGGCGCCGCGGGTGCGTTCGTCCCGGCAGATCGAAGAGCTGGCCCATCGCCTCACCGATGGCGTCGACGACCGGATCGAGAGGATTTCGCAGATCTACAGATATGTGACCAATGAGATCCGCTATGTCGGACTCGAGTTCGGCGAGCATCGGTTCCGGCCGTTTTCGGCGGACTGGGTCCTCAATCAGGGCATCGGCGATTGCAAGGACACCGCTGCGCTCCTGGTGGCGCTTTTCGAGACCATCGACATCCCGGCGCGGATGGTCATGGTGCGAACCGCCGATCTCGGCCCCGTGATCGGTGAGATGGCGCTGCTCGAGGTTTTCAACCACGCCATCGCCTATCTCCCCGAAGACGACCTCTGGCTCGATGGAACCGCGGCGGGTCATGCCATTCTGCCGCCGCCCGGGATGGATCAGGGCGCCACGGTTCTGGTGGTGGACGGGTCCGACAGCCGGCTTCGAACCACTCCCGTCGCCGGTGGCGGACTGTTGCAGACCACCGTCGCCCTTGGGAAGAACCAGGATGGCCTCGTGTCTCTCGAACTTCGCGTCGAGACCAGCGGCGAGGCGTCCGATCGGCTCCGTAACCGCTTCGCCGGCAGTCAGGATCCGCGTCTTTTCGCGACCTGGCTTCAGAGCTCGTTTCCAGGTGCTGAATTGGTTGCTGACCCCATGTATCGGCTGATTCCGTCTCGCGATCCGGCGTTGGTCGAACTCGAGGCGGTGGTGCCGAGGACGGCTCTGGAGAGCCGGGGAGGGATCGCCACCTACCCGGGCACCATTGACCTCGCCGCAAGAGTGGTTCCCGCCAGCGACCGTTCGGGGCCGCTCCTGGTGGCTGTCCGCCCGGATCTCGAGTGGACCCTTGAAGTGACGCTGGGGCGGGCGCCGCTCATTGAAGCCGACGATCATTCCCTGTCGGGCGACTTCGGTTTTCTGAAGGTGAAGACCGAGCTCGAGGAAAAGGGCTATCGCGTCAGCGGCTACTTCCATCTCGAGCCGGGGTTGGTCGAGGCAGATCGGGCGCCCGAGCTTCGCGAGTTCCTCCTCGAGGTCGAGCGCATCCTGAGCCGGCCCCTGGAGACGCCATGAAAACGCGCCTCACCTCATCGATCGTGGCGAGCGTCGTCTGGGTCGCGTCCGCCTGCTTCGCGAACCCGGCGGCTGCGGCCGACTGGTGGATGGTGCGCCAGGCCGATGCCGCCTTTGATCTGCCCACCGCCCGCCGGGCCGCACTGGAGACGGTGGCGGCCGATCCGGCCGGTGCCGATGCGGTGGCGGCGGCCGGGTGGTGGTTGCATCATGTCAGAAATCTCCCCGACCCGGAGGAGATCCTGACCATCGCCGGGGAGGTGCGTGATCCCGAACTCGGATTCCTACTCGCGCGGATCGAGGCCAAGCTCAACGGTCGAGCACCCTCCGGGGTCTTGACTTCGGCCGAGCTCATCGGTCCCTTCGGGGTCTTCGACACCCTCGATTTAGAGCGTGGGATCGCCCCGCCCGATGCCGATCTGCCACCGCCTGATACGGTCTTCACCAAACCCTGGGAACCAGTCCGTCTCGCCATCACCACCCTTGACGGAATCATCGCCCCGCCCGACGTGATGCCGGCGCGCGGTGTCTTTACGGCGTTGTGGACGATCCGACCGGGCCGGCTCCTCGACGGTTGGATGGCGGTGGAGGCGGCCGGAAGCTACGATCTTACGGTCGATGGTCGGCCCGTTGATCGTCGCCGATTCTGCGGCCGGCGTGATGCCGAGATCATCTGGTATCGAGTCCGACTCGATCCCGGTCTCCATCGACTCCGGGCCGATCTGGCATCCAACGGCCGACCCGAGCTGAGGGTCAGCTTCTTTGGATTGAACGGGCAGGCGGTGACGGTGCCCGTGGCGGATCCGGTCACCGACGGGTCCTGGGCGCCGTCAGAGATCGGTGTGCAGGAGCCCCCGGCCATGAGCGGTCTCAGAGCACGACTCGATCGAGGCGGCAGTGTCCCGGAACTGCTCCTGGCCGCTTCCATCAGTGAATACCGCCGCGATCCCGTGCGCTGGCGGCTCTTTGTCGAGCGAGCCGCCGAGGTTGATTCCGACAGTCCTTGGACGCGGCTCGCCTATGCCTGGTATTGGATGATGGCGCCGACGGACGACGATGGCGAGGCCGTTCGACGTCGGGCGCGCGAACAACTCCGTGGCGCTGCAGAGATTCCACAGGCCCTTCTCCTGGAGCGTGGTCTCGCGCTGAGAGAGAGGCGAGAGGAGGACCACGAGCGCATCCTCGAGACCCTGGTGGATCACCACTTCGACGATGTTCGTGTGCTCCGGCTGTGGATTCAGGAGGCCCTGGGGCGTGGTTGGGTTCGAGAGGCGGAGGACGGACTGCAGAAACTCCACGCCGCCCTGCCGGGATCACGTGGGGCGGCAGAGGTGGAGCTCGAGGTGCTGGAAGCCCTCGAGCGTTGGCAGGAACGTCAGCGGCTGCTTCGGGCGTTGGCCGTGACGGAGCCCCTGGATATCGGCTTTGTCGATGAGCTGGCCGCCGGGTGTCTGGTTGCGGATGCGGTGGAGTTGATCCGTCGCCTCCGTCTGCGGGCGGTGGATCCCGACCTCGATGTCGAGCTGGTGCGGTTGCTCTACACGGCGGGAGAGCTGGAGGCGGCGGCGAGCGAGCTCGAGTCTCTGCGTCTCCGCTGGGGCCCGCTGCGGGTGGCGGACGAGATGAATCTGGCCGTCACCGCCGGCAATCGAGAGGCCAACACGCGGGTTCTCGAGGAGGCGCTTGAACGAACGCCGTCATCCCTCGAACTCCTGAGCCTGGCCTGGCGGCGGGGGGAGGTACCCTTCTTCGAGCCGTACCGGCTGTCGCTGAACGATGTCAAAGCCCGAGTCGATGACACCTCCGAGGGGGTCGATGCGATCCTCCTCCTCGACCAGGCGGTGGAAAGGGTCTTTGGCGATGGTTCCAGCCTCTACTACTACCATGGTGTGACCCGGGCCTTGACGCCGGTGGGCGCCCGGCAGGCGTCGCGGCTTCAACAGCTGCCAAACTCCCACCGACTCAAGATCAGGATCCACAAACCCGATGGATCCGTGGTGGTCCCCGCCGCGATTGGAAACGGCGGCGGCCCCGTCGAGCTCGAGGATGTCGAACCGGGTGATTTCGTGGAGGAGGAGTACGTGGCGCGAGTGGCGGCGACCGGAGCATCGCGGCGCGGTCATATGCCACCCTACATCTACCGATTTGCCGACCCGGAACGGGCCTTCGGGCTGTCGGAGTACCTCCTGCTCGCCCCGCCGGAACTCGATCTCCTCGTGGAGGGAAATTTTGAAGGTCTGGAGCGCACCGAGTGGGATGTTGACGGACTGCGGGCTGTGAGGTGGCGCGCCGAGAGTGTTCCGCCGATTCCGGAGGAGCGCTTCGCACCCCCGACGAGCGAGCTTCTGCCCTGGGTGAGCTATGCCTTCAACGTGACCTGGGGCGATGTCGGCGATGCTGTTCGTGATCGGCTCATGCCCATACTGGTGGTGACACCCGAACTCAGGGATTGGAGCGAAGATCTTCTCGCCTCGGACTCACCCGAGATCGCTCTGAAGACGTTGGTCAACGCCGTCGTCGACGAGATCGAGCCGGGTCGAGCGGTGCTGGAATATTCAGACAGCGCCGGAAGCAGCTTCTCGCGACGGCGGGGGAATCGCCTCGGGATCACCGCTGCGGTCTTGCTCGAAGCCGGGTGGGAGGTCGATCTGGTGATGACCCGGACGAGGCCGTTTGCCGGAACTCACCTCTTGGTGCCGACCTTCGACTCCTTCTACCTGCCCCTGTTGCGGGTCGAGCTGAACGGTCAGGAACTGTGGCTCGACCTCGAGGAGGAGCGGCGGGGGGTCGGTCGGATCGAACCGATCCTCCAGGGGAGCGACGGCCTCCTGGTGCCGCTGAGCCGTCCCGGCGAACCGGTGAGGATCATCGATGAGCTTCCCACCTATGCCAACCCCGATCTCGAGGAGGAGATGAAGGCGGTGGCGGTGGTGGAGGAGACGGGAGATGCACAACTCAACATCACACTGCACATTCGTGGTCCCCAGGCGGAACGGGTGGTGGAGCAGATTCGCAGCGTCCCCACCGAGCGTGTGTTCATGGTCTATCAGCAGATGGCGGCGAATTTCTTCCCATCCGCCACCAATGTGACTGGTAGGGTCGATCGGGTGGATGACGGCATCGAGCTCGAACTCGACATGCGGGCACCCGGTGCGTGCCGCAAAGAGGGCGATTCCATGGTCTGCCGGTCTCTGGTCTTCACCAAGCCGCTTCTTCCGGTCCTGGCTGCCCTGCCGACTCGCCGATATCCGCTGATCATGCCGGTGCCGGTCCTCCAGAGCAATGAACTCGTCATCGAGATACCGAATGGCTGGACCATCGACCATCGCCCGCGGAGACTCGAAACCAAGTGGGGGTCGGTGATCGAAACCATCGACCGCGAGGGGCGGCGTCATCGGTCGATTCTTGAGCTCGAGCTCCCGGCCCAGACGGTGGCGCCCGGTGACTATCCCGAATTCGCTCGCTTCTGTCACGCGGTGGACGAGTTGAACTCGCGTCCCCCGGTTCTCTTGCCCGAGAGCGGAAAGACGTATACTCCTGGCTCGTGAGATTGGTTGAAGGGACCGTCATCGCCGTGCATGGCCCGCTGGTGCGGGTGCAGATCGGTGATCGTACGTTGGTCATGGCGTCGCGCCGTCGTCTCGATTGGATCGGCGGCCCGCCACGATCGGCACGCCTCGTGGTTGGCGATCGCGTCAGCGCCGAGATGAGAGCCCATGACGGGGTCATCGTGGCCGTGGAGGCGCGCTCGAACTCCCTCTGTCGGGCCGCTCCGCACAGTGGTCGCCCGCAACTCATCGCGGCGAATGTGGATCAGGCTCTGCTGGTCTTTGCCTCGAGCCGGCCAGAGCCCAAACGTGGTCTGCTCGACCGTTTTCTCGCCGCATGCCACTCCGCGGAGATCGAGGCGGTCATCGTCGTCAACAAGATCGATCTCGGTGCGGATGAGATCGAGGAATGGTTGCCGATCTACGAGAATCTCGGCTATGAGGTGCTTCGGGTGTCGGCGAGAACGGGTTGGGGCCTGGGTCGAGTCAAGCGAGTGCTGGTGGAGAAGACCTCCCTGTTCTGTGGACCCTCGGGCGCCGGAAAATCGTCGCTTCTCAATGCGGTCTACCCGGGTTTTCGACTCAAGGTGGGTTCCATTTCCCAGGCCACCGGGAAGGGGAAGCACACCACAACCCGGGCCGACCTCATGCCGCTTCCCTATGGCGGATTCGTGGTGGACACACCCGGACTCAAAGAGTTCGGTGTGCTCGATGTGTCCGAAGCGGATCTCGCCGCGGCTTTCCCTGAGATCGCCGCTGAGGTCACCGGCTGCCGGTTCTCCGACTGCAGCCACCGCCACGAACCCGACTGCGCGGTCCGCGCGGCGGTCGAGAGCGGTGAGATCGACGTGGGACGCTTCGAAAGCTACCTCAAGATCCGCGACGAGGAGTAGCGCGAATTATGAATTCTCAATTATGAATTTTGAATGACCATCGCAAAGAGCGTCAGTGCGATGGTTGCGATGAAATTCATAATTCATAATTCATAATTCAAAATTGGATTATGGCGCTTTATGCGGTGCCGCGAGGAAGCATCCCACATAACCTTCATGTTTCCTCAGGGGTGAGACCGGCATAGTTGTGCCGCCATCGGTTCGCTGGACCCCCAGATACAATCGTTCGAGCTCGAACCGGTTGCGAAACAGCCAGGTTTCAACCGGCTCGTCGTCGGTCAAGGTCGGAATCTGCATGGGCATCTGAATGGCCTGAAGGAGGACATCGTCGCTGGCGCGGTGGCGACCGAAGACCCAGCATCGAGTGCCGTCTGGTTCGAGATAAGTGAGAACGACCAGGTCTTCGTCGATGGTCGATGGGACGGCGCCGTCGATGTTCGGGGATTCGGCCGGGCCCTGCCCGAGTCGACGGAGAAGGGCGACGAGGGAGGATCCTTCCGAGATGACCTGTGCTTCGGCCGGGATCTCGGTCCACACCGCAGCCTCGACGAGTTCGATGGGAGCGAGTCCCTTGAGCCTGGCCACACCGAGGTAGCGAAGGCCGACCTGAAATGGGCCCGGCCGATCCGGGTCGAGGGGGAAGAGAAGCCAACGAACACCGTGCTCGGTGACCTCGGTGAACGACTGGACCTCGAGTTCCTTCTCGAGGTGTTCGAGGAAATCCATGGTGAGCACCATTCCCTCGTTCACGAGTTCGCCGTGGCTGTCGAGTGCGGCGGTGTAGTGGCGGTCATTGGATGACCGGTCAGCTCTTCTGGCGGTGGAAATAGGTGCGAGGAAGCTCTCGACCTCCGACGGGTTGTAGCCGGCGTGGATCAGAAACTCCGCGATCTCGGCGACCTCGCGGGAGCTCTTTCCGGTGGTGAGCCTGCTCAGTTCGACGATGCCGTGACCGAAGAACTCGAATCGGCGGATCTCGCGATCGGTGTCGAGCATGGGGAGCAAGCGATAGGCGCCATGGTTCAGGGCCATGCGGATTCCCTGATCAAAGGGAAAGCCGCTCCGGCGCAAGCGGTCGTATGCCTGTTGGATTTCGCACGCGGCAGCGAGCACTCTGAGGGCCCGTCGTGACGAGTAGAAGGCGCCGTCACCGAGAAACTTCTCGAAGATCAGCCGATGGTCATGCCGGATCTCCTCAAGCCGATTCTGGAAGACATACATGAACTGGAGGGCCTTCTCTTCGGAGAGCCGCCCCTTCTTCCTCACCTCTTCCAAGATGGCGGTGAAGCTGGTGAGGTCATAGACAAGTCCGAATCGCCGCACCGAGGTGTCCACCACCCCGGGGGAGGTGAAATCGAATGGGCGGGTGGTCGGCGCCACCGGACCGCGCGCCGATCGTTCGGCGAGCACGAGGTGGTTGCCGCGGCGGACCATGATGACGATTCGGCGACGCAGGGCGGACAGGAGCTCGAAGCGCTTGAGATTGAGCCCGAGATCGCGGCACAATGATGCCTGGGTCTTTGACATCCCGATGGAGTCCAGAAGATCAGCCGACACGAGAGCCTTGAGGAGTCGGGGCTCGAGGAGCATCCAGGGCCTGGTGAGATCGATGTTGATACCCGCCGCAGAGGCCAGGAGCTCACCGAGGGCCGACTGCCGCGCCATGAGTTGACTGAGGCGACCGATGGCATGCTCCAGGGTCGCGTTGAGAGTCGCGAGATCGTACCGGAAACGTGTCTTGAGGTAGTTGTCCAGGGACGCCATCTGCATCGTCGGTCGTGGTTCGATGAGGAGCAACTGGTCGGAACAGATCATCCCGAGCAGTGGCGAGATCTTGGGCGCCAGGCGGATCTGGGCAAGCTTGCGCAGAGAGTCCGAGGCGCCATGAGCCGCCCGCTGGATGAGTCCGCCGAGAACACCGGCGATGGCCTGCTGGTGTCGGGTCCCGGCCTCCTCGCTGGACAGCCGATCGGTCATTCGCACCAATTTGGGAATCCTGGACACCGCCCGGACGACCTCCGACGAAAGAAAGAGCAGAAAGACCTCCGCCATGCCTCGCCCGTAGTCGTTCATGAAGACGTTCTCGAGAATCAGCGACAACGAACGATGGAGGCGGTCCCGCTCGACCATGACGCCGCGCTTGTTCGCCTTCTGGTCGAACTCGAAGGCGTGGCGGTACTCCACCTCGGTATTGACGAGGTTGTCGAGGTTGCGCTGGAGCTGACGAACCCCGTCCGAGCGCAGCACAGGGTAGCCGTAGGTGACCACCTTTTCCTCGTCGGAGCCGAAGATCGGGTACGGGGTCGGCAGGCACGTGGCGAGATTGGGGAAGAGGGTCCTCCAGCCGCCGGTGATCTCATCGGAGGTGAGGACCACTGGACGACGAAGCTCATCGGTGAGGACGAGTTGAAAGATCTTGGCATCCGGAGTCGGTTCCACCCATCAATTCTAGCGAAGACCGTCCGGGTAAACCGAAGAATTGTGCAAACTTTGATTGTATTGTCGGGCGGCAGTGGGATAATAATCGATATGCGTCAGCGAGATCTCGTTCGGGCAATTGCAGACAGCCCATTTTTCAAGGCCATGGTTCCAGATGTCCGCGAAACCTTAGCGGGCCACGGCCGAGTTGTGATTCACGGCAGTGGCGAGCTGATCTTTCAGCCGAAGCAGCGGGCAACTGCGCTCTATCTGGTCCTCGAAGGAGTGGTGGAGATCTGTCGAGAGATCGAGGAAGGCGACGGCCTGAAGCCGGTCGCTTATGTTGGCCCGGGAACGGTGCTCGGCGAGAGCAAGGTGATCACAGGAACCCCGCTCAAGAGCGAGGCGCGTTTCCCGGAGGGCGGGACCACCGTCCAGTGGCCGCGACCCCTGGTGCTGCGAATGGTGTACGAGTCGCGGGACTTCAGCCTCCACTACCTGCAGAACATCGCACGGCGTCTCGAAGGGACGTTTGCAAGCCTCGACTCGCGCGGTAGCGGCAATCTCGGCGGGATGATCGACCACTTTGATCTGCCCACCATCCTGCAGACCGTTGTCGAATCAGGGTCGAACGGGGTCATCGAGATTCGCGACAAGGAAGGCGACACCTTCGGCGCCATTTACACCAGAAACCGCCAGGTTGGACCCATCCTCTGCGGGACCCTGTTCGGTGAGGAGGCCTTCATCGAGATCATGGTCTCGCCTCCTCAGGGAGGGACTTTCCGGTTCTCGACGACCGGAACGCGCCGGGAAACCGAGGAGTCCTACCACCTGCAGACGCTGCTCTTCGAAGCTGTCCGGATCCAGGACGAGTTCAAGAGATTTTCCGGCGAGGTTCCGCGAGGGGCGATATTGCACCACACGGGACAATCGCCCGAAGAGGACAACAAGCTTGCCGAGATGGTCCTCGAACAGGTCAATACCCGACCTTCTGGTTGGGGGGCCATCGCCGAGCAACTTGGCTACAGCAGGGGACGTGTGGCGCTCATGGTTCGGGAGTTGCTCCTCGCCGAGATCCTCGAAACCGATGAGAACTACAAGATCAGCGGCGCTGACGAGAGCGGTTTTTAGAGACCGGTCCCCACCACTCGGCGACGAAATCCGGTGAGAAGGTTGGGTTAGAAGTCCGGACTCTCTGCCTATACTGATGGAGTCGTGTTTGGTCGTCGTCTTGTCCTCACCCTCGTAGCACTGACCACCGTGGTGGTGGCCGGCTGGTCCTTGATCAGAACTGTCCACAGTTTCTATCAACTGGATTTTCCGGTTCGCTGGCTCGAGCAGGGAATCGTTGTCGATGAAGTGCCGCCGGGATCGTCGGCCGCAGCGGCCGGACTCCGGTCCGGGGACGCCATCGAAGCAGTGGACGGCATCGAGGTCAGTCGACTCGAAGACCCCGCCTTCCTCCTCGCCGGGGGCGAACAACACCTGTTGGCGGTCAAGGACGCCGATGGCGAGATTCGCGAGGTCACCTTCCACCCACCGCCGCCCGTCATCCAACCGGTCTACCTCACGCGCACTTCCATCGGCCTGCTCGGTTTGATCTGTGCCCTGGTGGTGGTCTGGAAGACGTCGCGGCGAGAGGCAGCGGTGCTGCTGCTCGTTGCCGCGGCCTCGTTGGTGCTCGGGGCGGTCCCCAACCGGATTGCCAAGTCCTACGAGGAACTCCAGATTCTGCACCGGATGGCAGGGGCGGTACTGCCTTTCCTCATCGCCCGATTCTTCTTTATCTTTCCCGAGCGTCGAGCCTCCGTTTGGATACTGGACCTGATCACCGTGGTCGCCGCGGCCGGGGCCGCGGCCACCGCCGTCGCCCCCAATGCCGAAGGGTGGTGGTCGGTCGTGACCACCGTGCTTCGGGCTGCGTTCTCCATCGCGCTCGCGGGCGGCATCGTCCTCCACATCGTGCGCTGGTGGCAGGCGTCACGGGATGCCAGAATTCGGCGCCAGATCGAATGGGCGGCCCTCGGTCTTCTCGTCGGTCTTGTGCCGTGGGCGACCCTGGTTTGGCTTCCCCGGCGGCTCGGGATCGAGGTCGATCCATTCTCCTGGATGATGGTGCTGCCCATGGCGGCTCTTCCCCTCGCCCTGGTGGCGGCGCTGACGGAATACCGGTTGTGGGACCTGGAGCCCATAGCACGCGATGCGCTCTCCGCCACCCTGGTTCTGGTGATCGGTGGCTTCGCTTTTGCCATGACCAACCATCTCCTGGTCAACTATGGGGGCGGCTTCGGTTCCTTGAGGAATCTCTTCGCCTTCGCCACGGGAATCCTCCTCGTGGTGCTGCTCCAGCCGATTCGGACCCGGGTCGGTGACTTTCTCGAACACTGGCTCTACCACGGTCGCCGGCCGCCGCAGTGGTTGCTGACCCACGCGGCTCGGGAGCTTGCCGAGGTCACCGATCCGAGGGAACTCCTCAGCCGGCTGGCCGACACCCTTCAGGATGGTCTCGATTTCGATGTCGTGGCGACCTACCTCAGGGTCGGCGGTGGGGTTTTCAGTAAAGTCAGCTCGTCGGGAGGCTATCTTCCGGAGCACCTCCCGGAATCCGTTCTCGAGCACCACTATCCCTGCTTCGAGGAGGAGCGGCTGGCGACGGCCGGCTACACCCTGCGGTTGCCCCTGGACCGCGTGGACACGGTGCACGGTTTGCTCTATCTCGGCCTGCGCCGCGGGCTCTTCCCCCTCGGGAGCGAGGCTCAGGAAGTGGTTGGAGCCTTCACCACCCAGGCGGCGGTCGTTCTCGAGAGTGCACGCTACCTCGATGATCTTCGCCAACAGGCGGAGGAATACCGGATCCTGCATGCGAACACACAGCGCATCATCGAGTCGTCGGCCGCGGCGATTTTGGTCTGCGATGCCGCCGGCCGCATCCTCTCGGCCAACAGCGAGGCGGCCGGGATCTTCGAGGTCAACGCTGCGGATCTGGTTTCGGTTCCCCTGGAAACCCTCGTCGAGCTCCCCGACGAGTGGCGGGACACGCTTCCGCTGCAGGCGGCCAACGCCGAGGGACGGACCAAGAGCCGGCCTCATCGGCGAGTCATCATGGCGGTCTCGGTGCTCGAGCTCGACAGCGGGAGTTTCAATGGTCGGGTGGTGGTCCTCCAGGATGTCACCGAGCTGCGTGAGCTTCAGGATCGGATCCGGGATCAGGAAAGATTGGCCGCCCTCGGCCGCCTGGCTTCGGGCCTCGCCCATGAGATCAATACACCGCTGACCGGGATTTCGTCGTTTGCCCAGATGCTCGGCGAGATGACTCCCGAGGAAGACCCGAGGTCGTCCCTGGTCTCCAAACTCGTGGATCAGAGTTTCCGGGTGTCCCGCATCGTTGCGAATCTCAGAGAGGCCATCCGCGGCGGAAGGGAAGAATTGACGGTCGTCGATCTGGCCATGGTGGCTCGCAACGCCGCCCTGGAAGCGGCCCGGTCTCTCGGTGCGGTGGATCAACTCGAGATCGAGGACAACGGCCCGGTGATGGCCCTGGGAGCCCCGGGGGCCATCGAGATGGCGGTGAGCAATATGGTTCGAAACGCCCTCGAGGCCTCCGACCCCGACAGCCCCGTTCGGCTCACCGTTCGAAGAGGCGACGACTGGGCGGAGATCGCCATCGAAGACCGAGGTCCGGGCGTTGCCGAGGAGGATCTGGGTCGGGTGTTCGAACCCTTCTTCTCGACCAAGACCGATCGTGGCGGGACCGGCATGGGACTCGCGATCACGCGGGATATGATCGTCAACCTCGGAGGTGAAGTCGGTCTCGAAAACCTTGCACGTGGGGGTGCGCGTGCTACCGTGAGGCTGAAACGATGGAAGGAGTCGGAAGCGTCCTCGTGATCGATGACGAGCCCGTCCTACAGGACGTGCTCGGGACCCTTTTGTCTGGCGCCGGTTTCGAAGTCCACAGCGCCATGTCGGCAGAGGAAGGGTTGCAGCAGATCCGCGACGAGGAGATCGACGTCGTTCTGCTCGATCTCATGCTTCCCGACCGCTCGGGCCTCGAGATCCTACCCGAGATCAAGACCCACGACCCACATCTTCCGGTGGTGGTCATCACCGCCTACTCGTCGGTGGAGTCGGCCATCGAGGCCATGCGACTCGGTGCCTTCCACTATGTGCCCAAGCCTTTCAAGAACGAAGAAGTGCTTCATCTTGTGCGGCGGGCTTCGGAGAGGCGCCGATTGCTGGTGGAGAACCTTCAGCTGCGCAGCCGGCTCGAGGGTATGGGCGAGATCGTCGGCACCAGCCGCAGGATGCAGGAGGTCTTCGAACTCGTCCGGCGGGCCGCGCCGGCGCGGGCGAATATTCTGATCACCGGTGAGAGCGGCACCGGCAAGGAGCTGGTGGCGCGGGCAATCCATCGTCTGAGCCCGCGAAGCAGCGAGCCCTTCATACCGGTTCACACCACCGCGATTCCCTCTGAACTCCTCGAATCGTCCCTCTTCGGTCATGTCAAGGGCGCCTTTACGGGTGCGGTCTCGAGCCGAAAAGGGCTCTTCGAGGCCGCCCATCAGGGCACCCTCTTCCTCGATGAGGTCGGCACCATCAACCCGGAAACACAAACCAAGCTCCTGCGGGTGATCCAGGAACGGGAGATTCGCAGGGTCGGTGGGGTCGAGGCGCGATCCGTCGATGTCCGCCTGGTGGCGGCGACCAACGTCGATCTTTGGGGAGAAGTGCAGGCCGGTCGATTCCGAGAAGACCTCTACTACCGTCTCAACGTCATCACCATCGATCTTCCACCCCTGCGTCATCGACGCGAGGACATCCCGTTGCTGGTCTCCCACTTTCTCGGCACCTACACCGAAGAGAACAACCGTGAAGTTGTTGGCTTCTCGCCCGAGGCCATTGATGTGCTGACCGACTACTCGTGGCCCGGCAACGTGCGCGAACTCGAGAACGCGGTCGAACGGGCGGTGGTCTTGAGCCGTGGCGAAACCATCGAGCTCGACGAGCTGCCCCTCGCCCTTCGCGCCGAGTCCAAGGACGACCTGACCATTAGCGAGATCCCACCCGAGGGTTTGGACTTCCGCTACGCCGTCGCCGCCTTCCAGGCGCAGTTGATTCGCCAGGCTCTCAAACAAACCGGTGGTGTCCAACGGAAAGCGGCGCGGATGCTCCAGCTCAGCCCGACGACCCTCAACGAGATGGTCCATCGGTTCGGCCTCAAGGACGAGTGATTCAGCGGATTCGACCGGAGATGTAACCTTTTCGACAGTTGCGACGTATTCTCTATTGCATCGCAACCTCCTCTTGTTGGCGGCTCCGCAACCCCCGCGGAGCCGTCAGCGTGTCTGGGCTACCCGATCACCCCGCCCCCGAGGCACTCGTCGCCGTCGTAGAGCACGGCGTATTGGCCGGGGGCGATCCCCGCCTCGGCCTCGTCCATCAGAATCTCGAGGACATCCCCATCGATGGCCCGCAACCGGCAACCGACGAGTTGCGGGGCGTGGCGTACCCGTAGCTCGAGAGTGTCCTTCCTCGGTGGGTTCGCGATCCAGTGAGGGTCGGCGATCGTGAAGTGGTTCCGTTGAAAGGCATCGAGCGTCTCGGCGTGGGCGACCATGAGCTCGTTGTTCTCGTGGTCCTTCTCGACCACGTACCACGGCCCGTCACCGAGTCCGAGACCCTTGCGCTGACCGATGGTGTGAAACCAGAAACCGCGGTGATTGCCCAGTTCACGGCGACTGACGATGTCGCGGATGACCCCCGGTTTCTCACCAAGATGGTGTTCGACAAAGGCGTCGTAAGGCACCCTGCCGAGGAAACAGATTCCCTGGGAGTCGGGTCGGTCGCTGTTTGTGAAATTGAGTCGGCGGGCCTCGGCCCGCACCGATGCCTTGGTCATGCCCCCAATGGGGAAAAGACAGCGGGCGATCTGCTCTTGGGTCATCTGCGAGAGAAAATAGGTCTGGTCCTTGATTGGATCGATCCCCTTGAGGAGACGCGAGGGCACTCCCGTATGATCGACTCGAGCGTGGTGTCCGCTGGCGACATAGTCGAAGTCATCGCCAACCCGGTCGACAAAGGCGCCGAACTTGATCAGCCTATTGCACAGCACATCCGGGCTCGGAGTTCGGCCCTGTTCGAGTTCGAGGACCGCGGCGTCGACAACCCGATCGAAGTATTCGCGCTGGAGGGGAACGACCTCCAACGGCACATTGAAGGAATCACAGATTGCGCGCGCAAACCCGAGGTCCTCCTCCCACGGACAGCTGCCGAGGAAAGCAAGCTCGTCCTCGAGCCAGATTTTGAGGTAGTACGCGCGGAGCTCGTGGCCACCCTCCTCTACGAGTCGTGCCAGTGCGACCGAGGAGTCCACTCCTCCGGAGACGAGAACCGCGATCCTGCTCATGGGGTAAGCATAGGCGATCGGAAGTGCGAAGGGAGAACCGGACCGGGTGTGGCGACAATCATCGGAAACGGAAACGGAAACGGAAACGGGCACGGGCACGGGCACGGGCACGGGCGAGGAATTACTTCATGTACTTCAGATGCACCAGATGCTCGAGGTACTGATCAGTGTGGACCCCGTGGTCGGTCAGCATACCTTCGGCGCTGACCACGAAGGTGGCCTCTTCTCCTGCAACCCGGGAGAAATAGACCCGGTGGCGTTCGTCCTTCGAGCACATATCGATGGCACAGAGATCGTCCGAGAGTTCCGAGACCAGAGAGTGGTCGCAGACCGGGCAACTGAAGTCCCACCTGGTCCCAGCCGGCATCTCCTCACCGGGAGGGAGTTCGACTTCGTAGTTGCCGGGCTGAGGGTGCAGGCCGACGAGCATCTTCCGCCCTTCGCGCTCGGCGCGAAGAACGATGGATTCCTCGGGGTTCAACGCAGCGTCGCAGTGAGGACACGAATAGGTCCAGCGCATGTATTCCTCCCCGCCCTAGCAACAACTCATCGGTGAGAGGGGCAGCCTTGTGCAGCATATCGCAAGCTCGACCTCGTTGCGGCGAAAAGGTCTCGTTCTCAGCGCAGATCAACGCCCAGGTCTTCGAGTTGCTTGGTGGCGGCCTCGGCCCAGCCCCGGTTGGCGGCGGGAGAGGCCGGACTCGGGTGGAGGATTCGACCGATTCGGGGGCCGCCCTTGCCCAAAACCCTCCGGGCTCGATTCTCGGCGAAGGCGCCGACACCCACGACCAACCGAGGCCGTAGCGCTGTGACGGTGTCGCGGAGGGCTTCGTCGCAGACCTCGAGCAACGGGCGACGATCAGCAATGGCCAACTTCTCCGGTGTCAGATTGCGACCGCTGGATTCGAGAAACTGGAGAGGGCAGTAGTTCCCCACGAAGAAGGTCTCGAAAAAGGTGTCCGGGGTCGAAAAAACCGCCTCGGC
>RCNG010000197.1_pt1 | contig 25156 bp, 23 predicted proteins | sample 2041371 | NCBI WGS metagenome assembly RCNG01 (sample SAMN09708227, study PRJNA481090) | Marine sediment metagenome, whole genome shotgun sequencing project. | biome: marine sediment; feature: ocean; material: sediment; isolation source: Sewage treatment plant 1 marine sediment (STP1) ... | reverse complement strand
CCCTTTTTGCCCTGATCGACGGGCTGGTCCACTTCGAAGATTTCCGGGGGTCCAAGAAGCGGGTCAACATCCAGCCCTTCTAACGGATGGGTGACCGGTGAGATCAAGCCCGCCCCCCTCGGGGGCGGGCTTTTCTTGTAGTAGGGGAGTAACCGCTTTGAAAAACGAACCTGGCGCTGGGTCGGACAAGGTCCTGGTGGTCATTCCGGCCCGCTACGGGTCCACGCGTTTTCCCGGCAAGGCTCTGGCTGATCTTGCCGGCGCCCCGCTGGTCGTGCGGGTGGCCGAAGCCGCGGGCGCGGTGGGGTCGGCCGACCAAATCGTCGTGGCCACCGATGACGAACGGATCCTGGCGGCGGTCCGGGACGCGGGACACCGCTGCGAAATGACCGGCGACCACGCCACGGGGACCGATAGGATCGGCGAGGTGGCTTCCCGGCACTCCGCAGGGATCATCGTGAACCTGCAGGGAGACGAGCCCCTGCTCGAAGCGGAGGATGTGGAACGGCTGATCGCCGCCCTGCAGAATGACCCGAGCCTGGACATCGTGACCTGCGGTCACCGCTTCGAAGCGGCGGAAAGCTGGCGGGACCCCAACCAGGTGAAGGTGGTCCGGGACACCGACGGTCTGGCTTTGTACTTTTCTCGCGCCCCGATTCCCGGTACTTTCCCGGGGGCGGATGTGTCGGCCTGGGCCCAGGCCCTGAGGCACGTTGGCATATATGCTTTCCGGCGCGAATCACTGCAGCGGTTCCTGGCCCTGGGGCGGACGCCGCTGGAAATGACCGAGGGCCTGGAACAATTGCGTGCGCTGGAGAACGGAATGCGCATCATGGTGCTGGAAATTGCCGCGGCGCCCGTGGGGGTCGACACCCCCGCCGACCTGGACCAGGTCAGGGAGCTGTGGCGAAAACGTTCGTGAACCCGGGAGATTTTGGAATGGCCAAGTTCGTATTCGTCACCGGCGGGGTGGTTTCGGCCCTGGGCAAGGGGATCGCCAGCGCCTCGATGGGCAACCTGTTGAAGGCCCGGGGTCTCAATGTCATCCTGCAGAAATTCGATCCCTACCTGAACGTGGATCCCGGCACGATGAGCCCCTTCCAGCACGGTGAAGTTTTTGTCCTGGAGGACGGGGCAGAGTGCGACCTCGATCTCGGCCACTACGAGCGTTTCACGGACAACAATCTGTCGCAGATCAACAACCTGACCAGCGGCCGGGTCTACGAGACCATTTTGTCCAAGGAACGCAAGGGCGAGTACCTGGGCCGAACGGTGCAGGTCATTCCCCATGTGACGGACGAGATCAAGCGCCGCATCATGCTGCCGGCCAAGGAGAATCCCGAGGCCGACGTGATCATCACGGAGATCGGCGGGACCGTGGGCGACATCGAAAGCCTGCCCTTCCTGGAGGCCATTCGTCAGTTCCGTCTGGAGCAGCCCCGCGAGGACACCGCTTCGGTGCACCTGACCTTAGTGCCCTATATTGCGGCGGCAGGCGAAATCAAGACCAAGCCGACCCAGCACTCAGTCAGGGAACTGAGGAGCATCGGCATCCAGCCGGATTTCCTGGTTTGCCGTGCCGACAATCCCATCGGCGATGAGGCCCGGCGCAAGATCGGGCTGTTCTGCAACCTGGAAGTGAGCCACGTCTTCGACGCCAGCGACGTCAAGAGCGTCTACCAGATACCGCTGAATTTTCGCGCCCAGAATCTGGACGGACTGCTTTGCGACCTGTTGGGTTTGGTCACCAAAGCTCCCGACCTGACGGAATGGGAGCGCATGGTCCAGGCGGTGCTCAACCCCGGCGACACCGTGCGCATCGCGATCGTCGGCAAATACACCGAATTGAAGGATGCCTACAAGAGCATCATCGAATCGTTCATCCATGCGGGCATTCCCCATCATGTCGGTGTGGAGCAGGTCTGGATCGATTCGGAAACCCTGGAAGCCGACGACGTGGGGGACCACCAGCTGGCCGAGATCCTGGGCGACTGCCACGGCATTCTCGTGCCCGGCGGTTTCGGCGATCGCGGCATCCCCGGCAAGGTGAACGCCATCCGCTACGCGCGGGAGAACAACGTGCCTTTCTTCGGCATCTGCCTGGGCTTGCAGTGCGCCATGATCGAGATCGGCCGCGACCTGGTCGGACTAGAGAAGGCGGGTTCCGCTGAGTTCACACCCGAGACGCCCCACCCTGTCATCCACCTGATGGAGGAGCAGCGCGGCATCTCCAACCTGGGCGGCACCATGCGGCTGGGTGCCTATCCCTGCCGCCTGGTAGCCGGCAGCCGGGTGGCGGAATTCTACGGGGATTCCGAAGTCAGCGAAAGGCACCGGCATCGCTACGAGGTGAACAACAGCTACCGCGAGGATTTCGAAAAGGCGGGCGTCGTCTTCTCGGGCCTTTCGCCGGACAACAAGCTGGTCGAGATCATGGAACTGCCGGAGCATCCGTTTTTCATCGCAGTGCAGTTCCACCCCGAATTGAAGTCCCGGCCCAGGCGGCCTCATCCGCTGTTCCGGGAATTCGTGGCCGCCGCGGTCAAATATCAGAACGAGGGATCGAAGAAATCGGTGGACCAGGCCGCCAGCTGAGCGGCCGTCGACTGCCGGGAAGGATGGACCGATGGCCGTCGCGACACCCGTCACCGTGGGCCGGCACCTCGTTGGGAGCCGCCAACCCCTGTATGTCATCGCCGGACCTTGCGTCCTGGAGGATCCCGACGAGATGCTGGCCACAGCGGACGCCCTGGCCGGGGTCTGCGAGCGCCTCGGTGTGGGATACTGTTTCAAGGCCAGCTACCGCAAGGACAACCGGACCAGCGCCGAGTCCTACCGCGGGCCGGGCCTCGAGGACGGACTGCGGCTGCTGGAGAGGATCGGAGAGGCGGTGGGGGCACCTGTCCTGACCGATATCCATCATCCGGACGAGGCGGACGCGGTGGCTGAAGTGGCAGAAGTTCTGCAGATTCCCGCTTTTTTATGCCGGCAGACTTCCTTGCTGGAGGCCGCCGGGAGGACCGGCAAAGTGGTCAACGTGAAAAAGGGACAGTTTCTGGCGGCGGCCGACATGGCCCACGCCGCGGGCAAGCTGCGACACGCGGGGTGTGAGCGAATTCTGTTCACCGAACGAGGGTCCTTCTTCGGGTACCGTGATCTGACTGTCGACTTCCGCTCCATCCAGGTGATGCGCGGCTTGGGGCATCCCGTCGTTTTCGACGCCACGCATTCCGTCCAGTCGCCGGGCAGCACCGGCGTGACCACCGGCGGCAAGCCCGAACTCATTCCGCTGCTGGCCCGATGCGGCATGGCCGCCGGCTGCGATCTGGTGTTTCTGGAAGTGCACCCTGAACCGGCCCGGGCCAAGAGTGACGCCGGCAGCCAACTGCCCCTGGAGGCGTTCGAACCCCTGGTGGCCGAACTGATCCGATTCCGGAACCTGTACCTGGAGGCCAACGATTGACTGCATCCATGGGGAATAAGAAAGCGTGGCCGCCGCGTAGCGACGACGACTATCGTCAGGAGGCAGTCGTCCTGCTGGGCGAGGAACTGGCCGACCTGTTCGCCCGGATCCGGCTGGTGGTGCTGGATGCCGACGGGGTCCTGACTCCCGGGAACCTCATCTACGGCTCCGAGGGAGAGGCCCTCAAGGAGTTTCACAGCCACGATGGTCTGGGGCTGGTGATGGGCAGGGTCGTGGGTGTCAAACGTGCCGTTCTGACGGGCCGCAACAGCAGTATCGTCGGCCGCCGTTGCCGGGAACTGCGCTTCGATGCGATCAAGCTCGGACGTTTCGACAAGGTGGCGGCTCTGCGGGAGATTTTGGGTGAGACCGGCTGCCGGCCCGAGGACTCCCTTTACATGGGGGACGACCTGATCGATCTGCCAGCCATGTACGAGGTGGGTTGTGCGGTCGCCGTCCCGGACGCTCCGGCGGAACTGCGCCAATACGCGGACTACGTCACCCGGTCTGAAGGAGGACGGGGTGCGGTGCGGGAAGTGATGGATCTCATCCTGAAAAGCGCGGGCCTCTACGGCCAGGCCCTGACGGGGCTGGGCCGAAAGGAAAGCCAACCGACCCGTGCGGAATTGTCCTCCGACGTCGACGAGGAGACCTGGCAATGATGGAAGCTGACCGCCGGAATCCCGAGCCCGCCGAATTGAAGGACGAGGCCCTGATCGCCCTGGGGCGGGAGGCCATCGAGCAGGAAGCGGCCGCCCTGGGATCCATCGCCCTGGGCCTGGACAGCCAGTTTGCCGAAGCTGTGCGCATGCTGTTCAACTGCACGGGCCGGGTTCTGGTGACGGGTCTGGGCAAGTCGGGAATCGTGGCCCGCAAGATGGCCGCCAGCCTGACCAGCACCGGTACGCCCAGCCATTTCATCCACCCGGTGGAGGCCACCCACGGCGACCTGGGTATCGTGCGGGGTTCAGACATCCTCATCGCCATTTCCCGCAGCGGCAGCAACGCCGAGGTGGTGGCCCTCATGGCCCGTTGCCGCCAGTTCGGCATGACGGCCATCGCCATCAGCGGCTCCCGTGAATCCGAGGTGGCCGCCTCCAGCGACATTCTCCTGCACACCCCCATCGAGCGGGAGGCCTGCCCGCTGAATCTTACGCCTACCACCAGTGCCGTGGCGGCCATGGCCATGGGGGACGCCTTGGTGGTGGCCCTGATCCGGTTGCGGGGTTTTCGCGCCGAGGACTTCGCCATGTTCCACCCCAGCGGTGTCCTGGGCCGCAGCCTGCTGATGAAGGTTTCCGAACTGATGCACACCGGGGACGAACTGCCCGTCGTTTCCCATCGCCTGACCCTGAGGGAGTCCCTGCCCGAAATCGTGGAAAAGCGCCTGGGCGGAACCTGCGTGGTGGACGACGACGGCAAGCTGGTGGGCCTGTGCGTGGACGGCGACGTCAAACGGGTGCTGCTGGAAAGCGAGGACGCCCTGGATCTGCCCATCACCCATTCGATGAACGACCGGCCCACCACCATCAGCCCGGACATGCTGGCGCTGAGCGCCCTGCGCATGATGGAGCAACGAAAGCGGGGACCGGTGACCCTGCTGCTGGCCACCGATGACAGTGGCCGGCCAGTGGGCCTGCTGCACATCCATGACGTTCTGAGGGCGGGACTGCTGTAGTCATTTTCCGTTGATTCAATCTGCTCATTCATCAATTGCCGCCGGGCCTTGTCCTATTCAACTCCTTGCCATAAAATTCATTGCATTGGTGGCATAACTCGTGCTTGACGAGAGGCTCGCCGGAAGGCCAAAGTGGAGTGTGCCACGGGGCCCGGCGGTGGGTCGCTGCCCCGCCGAACCCCTGTCCAGAAGGTAGGGAAGGATTGACCGAGCCCGACATCCCGCTGTGGCGGAGACTGCGGCGGCGGTTGTATTGGCTGCTGGTGGTGCTTCTGTTGCGGGTGGCCGACCTGGTGCCCGTGCCGGTGGGCCGTTGGTCCTGCCGGGGTTTGGCTCGACTGGCAGTCCGTCTTCGACCCCACGACCGCCGGGTGGCCGAGGCCAATCTTGGCCGCGCCTTTCCCGGGCTTGACGGTTCCGCCCGGCGGCGTCTCCTGGAGGAGTCGGCCGTGGCCATGGGGGAAAACCTGTTCGACACCCTGGCGGTGGGGCGTCTTCTGGACCACGGTGGTTTTGTGGCCGAGCCCGTGCCCGGGGAAGTCCCAAACATCCTGGAACGTCTGGCGGAGCCGGGCCGGGGCGTCCTGATCCTGACGGGCCATCTGGGGTGTTGGGAACTTTTAGGCGGTTGGCTGGCCCGCGAACTGGAAATGCGGGGCCTTCCTGGCCTGGGCGTCGTCACCGGAACGGTTCACAATCCGCCCGTGGACCGCCTCCTGCAGGATCGACGTCGCCGATTGGGCATGACCGTCCTGCCGCGCGAGGCGGGGGCGGCCCCCTTGTTGCGCTTCCTGAAAAGCGGGGGGATCGTGGCCGTGCTTCAGGACCAGTACACTCGGGTCCAGAACCTGGAGGTCCCCTTTTTCGGGGATCCGGCACCCACCCCGGTGGGGTTGGCGCGACTGGTTCTGAAGTACGACATACCGGTGCTGCCGGTGGCAATAGCCCGCACCGGCACAGGTGGCCGCCACGAGGTGCTTCACCGCCCGCCCTTGACGTTCAAGAAAGGGGGAGATGGTGACGAAGATATGGAGAGCTTCCTGACTCTCTGCAATCTGGAACTGGAACGGTTCATCAGGGGGAACCCGGCCGAATGGGTGTGGTTTCACCGACGATGGTCCTCTTGAACCTGAGACCCGTTTCCCCGGGATCCGGGGTGAACAAGGAAACGATGCGAAAATCGGACAAGACATTCGGCTGGGCGCTGCTGACAATCTGCCTGATCCTGCCGGTGGCCCTGGCCGCGTGCGGGGACGCTCAGGAACCCCAGGATACCTCCGAGACAGGTGCCACCGGGCAGCGCGTCCCGGAACAGCAGTTCTTCGATTACCGTCTGATCGAATCGAACGCCGGCGTCAAACAGTGGGTGCTGCAGAGTGAAAAGATGTTGAAGTTCGCCGGGGAGAAGGATGTTCAGCTGATCACCCTGCTCATGGATTTTTTCAAGGACGGCAAGCATTTCTCGGTCCTGACTGCGGACAGCGGCCGGGCCAATCTCAACACGAAGGACATCCACACCTGGGGCCAGGTCATCGTCATCACCGACGACGGGCGAAAACTCGAAACCGAGGACCTGTATTTCAACAACGAGACCCAGCTGATCCACAACGATGTCTTCAACCGGTTCACCCGTGATGGCGACGTTCTGACCGGAATCGGACTGGAGGCGACGCCCGATCTGGAGTACATTGAGATCAAGCAAAACGTGGAGGCGGAAGTTGAAGACAACCCCGACGGGGAAAGTGAGGTCAGGTGACCTCTGGCATGAGTCCTAACGATTCAGGCGTCAGACTCCAGGCCCGGGGGCTGCGCAAAGTCTATCGCGGCCGGGCCGTTGTCGACAGCGTCGATCTCGAGCTGGTCCAGGGTGAAATCGTGGGCCTGCTGGGCCCCAACGGGGCGGGCAAGACCACGTCCTTCTACATGATCGTGGGCTTCATCACCCCGGACAGCGGCAAGGTATTCTTCGACGACCGAGACATCTCCCGTATGCCCATGTACAAGAGAGCCCGGCTGGGCATCGGCTACCTGCCGCAGGAGTCGTCGATCTTTCGGCAATTGACGGTCGAGGACAACGTCATGGCCATCCTGCAGAGCCTGAAGATGCCTCGGTCGGACCGGAAGCGGCGCCGGGACGAACTGCTGGATATGATGGGGGTCACCCACATCCGGAAGAACCGGGGCTACGAACTTTCGGGAGGGGAGCGGCGCCGGGTCGAGATCGCCCGGGCCCTGGTGACCGAGCCCAAGTTCATGCTCCTGGATGAGCCGTTCGCCGGTATAGATCCCATCGCGGTGGCGGATCTGCAGGCGGTGGTTTCCCAGCTGCGAGACCAGGGGCTGGGGGTGCTCATCACCGATCACAATGTTCGCGAGACCCTGAACATCACGGACCGGGCGTATATTCTTTTTGAAGGAAAGATCGAATTGGCCGGCACCAGCGAGGAGATCGTATCCTCGGACAAGGCGCGGGAAATCTACCTGGGTGAAAAATTCCGGTTGTAGCCGGTTTCAAAGTGCCGGGGAAGGAACCCCGGCACGGAATAGGTCAAAGGAAGGCATAGCATCATGGGTCCCAACATAGGATTACGTCAGAGCATGCAGCTGCGGCAGCAGCTGGTCATGACCCAGCGGCTCCAGCAGGCACTCAAACTTCTCCAGGTTCCCACCCTTGAGCTCGAACAGATCCTGCGGCACGAGCTGCAGGGCAACCCCCTCCTGGAAGAGATCGAGCCGGAAGAGGAACTGGAGGAGGAAATCCTCCGCGAGAACCAGATCACGGCCGATGATGAAAAGGTCCGCGAAAAGGAACAGGATCCCCAGGACGAGGACCGGGACTGGGGCGACAGCTGGGACGACGGTTTCCGCAGCCTGGCCAACGAGCGCAACTACGACGAGGAGGACGAGCTCGAACGTCCCCAAAAATACATTCCCTCGGGACAGGAGGACCTGTCCGAGCAGCTGCAGCTGGCGGTTCCCGAAGGCATCCAGCGGATGATCGGCGAATACATCATCGGCTGCCTCAATGAAGACGGCATTCTGGACTGCCCCCTGTCCGAGATCGCCACCTATTACGAAGTTCCCGAAGAGGAAGTCGAAGAGATCCTGAAGGTCGTCCAGGGATTTGATCCGCCGGGTGTCGCGGCCCGCAGCCTCCAGGAATGCCTCCTGCTGCAGTTGGCCGCTCGCGGGTTCGCGGATTCCGACGAGACCCACATCATCAACCATCATTTCGACGCCTTGAAGAACCGCAAGTTCAGCGATATCGCCCGGGAGATGAAGATCACCCCCAAGGAGGTGCAGACCATCGCCCAAAGGATCGGTGAACTGGATCCGCGCCCCGGCCTTTCGGCGAACACCGAAGGTGCCCGTGCCGTCGTCCCGGATCTGGAAGTGGTGAAGGTGGACGAGGACGGGGACGAATACGCGGTCTATCTCAACGATGCGAACCTGCCCCGGCTGCGGGTCAGCAAGGCCTACGAGGGGACGTCCCAGGGCAACGAGGATGCGGTCAAGTTCATCGACGAGAGGAAGCGGCACGCCGAGTGGGTCATCAAGACCATCGAGCAGCGCCGGCGGACCATGATCAAGGTCATGGAGGCCATCGTTTCCGAGCAGAGGGACTTCTTCGAGAAGGGCGCCATCGCCCTACGGCCCCTGACTCTTCAGCAGGTGGCCTCGACCATCGGCATGCACGAGTCCACTGTCTCGAGGGTCACGCGCCAGAAATACGTCCAGACACCCCGCGGGGTCTTCTCCCTGAAATACTTCTTCTCCGCCGGTCTCGATTCCGACGACGGCACCGAGGTGGCCGCCAAGGCGGTCAAGATCATGATCCGGGATATCATCGACAAGGAAAACACGGCCAAGCCCTTATCGGACAAGAAAATCGTTGATTTGCTTCAGAAAAAGGGTCTCAAGATAGCCCGTCGCACCGTGGCCAAGTACCGGGAGCAGATGGGGATCCTGAGCGCCAGGATGCGCAAGCAGTTCTAGTTAGTTTCGGCACAAATTCGCCCCGGCCGCCGGGCCGGGACCGCAACCGATCGAAGGAGGACGTCATGCAGTTGGAGATCAATGCCAGGCATTGGACCATGGGTGATGATCAGCGTGAATTGTTCGAGGCAGCCGCGGAAAAGCTGATCCGTTTCAGCCCCCGCCCGGTGAATTCCCTCAAGATGACCATCAACCACGAAGCCGGGCGATTTTTCGCCGATTCCGTTCTGCACCTGAAGAGCACCGATTTTCGGGCCAAGGCCGAAGGGATGGAACCCGAGCCCGCCGTGAACGAGATGCTGGAGAACCTGAGGGTCCAGCTGGCCAAGTACAAGGGCAAGATCAGCGGCAAGCAGAAGGGCGAAGGCGGGGGGCTGGGCCAGGCCATGCTCGACGATCCGGTTCTGCCCGATCTTGACCAGGGCGTCCCCGAGGGTTTTGTCCTGGTGGACCTGGACCTGGACGGTGCCAAGCAGAAATTCGCCGCCGGCGACCTGCCCTTTCTCATCTTCCGCAACGTCGACAACGATCGTTTGAGCGTCATTTATCGGCAGAGCGACGGCGAATTCGGGCATATGGAAGCGGCAGGCGACTGAACGATTGCGGGCGCGAACCCGGGAGTGCTTGATGAACAGGGTCACGATACAGGATCTCTACGAACAGCTGAAGGAACCGCTTCTGCTCGACGTTATGACCGACATGCCTGACGAGCCGATCCTGGTGCACGCGCCGGATGTCCATCGTCCGGGCATGGCCCTGATGGGCTTCGCCGAGAACTTCCTGCCCAGCCGGATCCAGGTCTTCGGCGAGTCGGAAACGGCCTACCTGTCGACGCTCGACGCGGCCGAACAGCGGGCCGCCGTGGAGCGAGTCCTGAACCTCGATCCTCCGGTGATCTTCGTGGCGATGGACCAGGCGGTTCCGCGGCCCATCATGGACCTGATCCGGGAGCGCAAATTTCCCCTCATCCGGTCCGCCCTTACCGCGGTGGAATTCATCGCGGAGATTTCCCACCACCTGGAAAAGGTGTTCTCCCCGCGGACGGAAGTTCACGGCACCCTGGTCGACGTCTACGGCGTCGGGCTGCTGTTCACCGGCCGCAGCGGCATCGGCAAGAGCGAGTGCGCCCTGGACCTCATCGAACGGGGGCACCGGCTGGTGGCCGACGACATCGTCGAGATCACCCACACCACCGAGGACGTCCTGATCGGCCGGTACAGGGAAGTGCTGCGGCATCACCTGGAGATCCGCGGCGTCGGGGTCATCGATGTGCAGGCCATCTTCGGCATCCGCGCCATCCGCATGCAGAAGCGAGTGGAGGTCGAGGTGCAGCTTCAGGAGTGGGACGACTCGGAAGACTACGAGCGGGTGGGCATGGAAAACCGGTTCACGGAGATCCTTGGCGTGAACATCCCGCAGGTGGTCGTGCCCCTCTACCCGGGCAAGAACATCACGGTGATCAGCGAGGTCATTGCCCTGAATTTCATGTTGAAGATCTACGGCTACGACGCCGCCCAGATCCTCAACGACCGTATCCTGGAGACGATGCGTTCGAGCAAGCGGTTGCGGGACTACCTCGATCAGGATCGTGAGTAGCAACGGAAGGGACATCGCCCGATGATCAGGGCCCTGGTGATCACCCATGGTGACATCGGGCGGGAACTCGTTCGGGTCACCGAGATGATTCTCGGACCCGTGGCGGGTTTGACCGCCATGTCGAACAGCGGCAAGGCCGCCCCCGACATCACCGCCGAGATCGAAGCCTGGCTGGCGGACGTTCCGGTCGCCGACCCGGATACGGACCGCAAGCTGATCCTGCTGGACGACTACGGCGGAAGTTGCGCCACCAGCGCCCAGCTGGCCTGCGGGCCGGCTGCCGGCTGCGCGATCGTCAGCGGGGTGAACCTGGCCATGCTGCTGGGCTTCGCCACCTGGCGGGAGGCCGGCGATTTCGAGGACCTGGTGGCCCGGGTCGTCCAGAAGGGCCGTGAGGCGATCATCAGGGTGGGGGCACGCTGATGCCCGTGGTCCTGGCCCGCATCGACGACCGCCTCATTCATGGCCAGGTGACCGTAGGGTGGAGCGAAAAAATCCGACCGGACCGCATCCTGCTGGCCAACAACGTCATCGCCGCCGACCCCTGGCAATCCCGCATCTACGCCAGTACCGTTCCTCCCGATATCCAGGTTTCCATCCTGCCGGTGGCTCAGGCCGCCGCCAGCCTGGCCGACGAGGGCCATCTCGACGAAAGGGTTCTGTTGTTGACAGGATCGGTCGCGGAGATGTCCGAGCTGGTGCGGATCGGCGTCCCCGTCAACCAGATCAACGTGGGCGGTCTGCACTTCAGTGCCGGCAAGAAAGAGATGCTGCCTTTCGTCTACGTGGACGGCCAGGATCTGAAGGCCTTCGCCCGATTGCTGGAGATGGGCACGACCCTTTCCGCACAGCAGGTTCCCGGCGGCCGGGAATTCCTGCTGGAGCAGGAAGACATCAACGAAATGGGGGCGAAATTCTGATGAGCCCCTGGGTTTTCCCGGCCCTGATGTCCGGTCCCGACTATTTCGTCCTTCCGCTGCTCGGCCTGCTGGCCGGTCTGCTCGCCCTCGACGACACCGCCTTCGCTCAGACCTGGTTCGGCCAACCCCTTCCCGCTGCCGTTCTCGCCGGTTATCTGTGTGGCGATCCTCTAACCGGGTTGGCCGTTGGTCTTCCCCTGCAATTGGTACTGGCGGGGAACCTCCCGGTGGGCCAGACCTTTACCGGCGATCCCACCAGCGCGGCGATTGCCGCGGTGGCGGGGATCCTGTTGAGGGGCGAAACCCTGACCCCGGTCCTGTCCCGCGGGCAGGCAGGCAGTTGGCCTCTGCTCGGCTGGGTCATCCTGGGGGCGGGCCTTCTCAGCCTGTCGGGCCATCTGTTGATCCAGGCCGAACGCCGTTGGAATGGGTTGGTGATGCTGCAGGGCCACCGCACCCTGCGGGACGGCCGATTGGGCAGGATCGAAATCATCCATCTGCGCTGCCTGGGGACAACGTTCCTACGCGGGGCCGGTTCCGGCATCCTGTTCGTGATTTTTATGCGGGAAGTCTGGGTGCCGATTTTTCCGGTCTTGCCTGATTTTTTCCAGGCAGCCCTGGGCACCCTGCCCCTGCTCCTGCCAGGTCTCGGGCTGGGGACCCTGATCGACCGCTACGGCCTGAAATCCAGCTGGAGGTGGGTTGGCCTGGGGTTTGCCTTCACCTTCCTGGCAGTACGTTTTGTTGCCTGAGGTCATGACATGAAAGCTGGTGCAGGATTGATATCTTCCGGAGCAATGGCATGGGCCTGAGGAGAACTTCGGAATCCGGTGGTCAGCTTTCGCTGCCGTTGCAGTGGTCCTTGTTCGTGCGCTCCCTGACTCTCCAGGCCTCCTGGAATCAGCAGCGCATGCAGAATCTGGGGCTGCTGTACAGCGTCCTGGCCTGGTTGCTCACCCGGCCGCGCGAGGTGAATCGGGATCGTATTTTCTGCCGCCGGTATTTCGGGTTCTTCAACACCAATCCCTACCTGGCCAACTTTCTGATCGGGGGATTGGTGCGGCTCCAGGACGAGCAGGCCGCGGGCCGTGAAATGCCCCCGCACATGGCCGGCACCTTTCGTGACTCCGTTGGTCGGGCCCTGGCTTCATTGGGCGATCAGCTTTTCTGGCTCGGCCTGCGGCCAACCATCGTGCTGGTGATCTGTCTGGCGGGACTTTTGGGGCAGATTAGTTCCATTCTAGCGGTGGTTGGCATTTTTGCCCTGGGACAGTTGCTGGTGCGCTGGATTTCGCTTAGGGTCGGCTATGATCTGGGGCTGGACATCGCCGATTTGTTGCTCGACAGGCGCTGGCACATCTGGATCAACCGGACCAAACGGATTGGAATGATTTTAACTGGGGTTGTGGCTGGACTTTACCTCTCTCAGGTAGCCGCTTCAGGGGCGGGTTCGGAGAAGAGCCTGTTGTGGATCGGAACCGCTTTGGGAATGGGGCTCCCCGTGGTGCTGCGCAAACGTTTGCCCGGCGAAATCCTGGTCCTGGCGGCCCTGGCCCTTGCCCTGCTGCTGACTTTTGCCATTTCAGCGCTTGGGAGTTAAATTGTTCTGCTGAAAATCTTTTTCGATAATTCCAAGGGATTCCACCATTGAAGACTGTGACCGCGACCGTATCCGATCCGGTAGGTTTCCATCTGCGTGCCGCCGGCAGGATCGTGAAACTCACCAAAACCTTCGCCTGTGATGTCACCATCCGGTACAACGGGCGAGCTGCCAATGCCAAGAGCATCATGGGCTTGGCGAGTCTGGCCGCCGAATTCGGCACCGATGTGGTCATCGAGGTCGAAGGAATGGACGAGACCGAGGCCCTCCAGCAGCTGGTCCAGTTGATCGAAGTTGATCTGGCCATAGCCGAGGATCAGCAGTAGGCCATGGATTCCTTTCCCGGCATCGCCGCTTCGCCCGGATACGCTGCTGGACCGGTGTACGCCGTCCGGCAACGGCCCATCGTGCCTGTGCGCCGATCCGTGACCCTGGACATGGTCCCCGAGGAGATCGAGCGTTTCAGCCAGGCGGTGGCGGCGGCCAAGGCCGGGCTGCAGGAACTGATCGAAAATCTGGCTCGCGAACTTGGCCCCGGCGGGGCCGACATCCTGTCGAGTCAGCTGTTGATCCTGGAGGACGAGATGGTCTGGGACGCCACCCTGGGCGTCATCCGCCTCGAGCGCATCAACGCCGAAGCCGCCTTTGCCCGTACCGTGGGCGACGTGGCGGCCCGTTTCCTGGAAATCGAGGACGAAACCTTCCGCGAGCGCGTCAACGACCTGCGGGATGTGGAACAGCGTGTCCTGCGGGGCTTCGCCGGCTCGGTGGCTCCGCACCTGGCTTTGCCGGAGGAACCGTCCATCATCACCGCGAGAAATCTCACTCCCAGCGACACCGCCGCCCTCGGGCGCAACAATGTGCTCGGTTTCGCGATGGACCAAGGGGGCAACACCAGCCACGTGGCCATCCTGGCCCGTTCCATCGGGGTGCCGGCCGTGGTCGGACTGGGGGGCAAAGCCGTGGCCCTGTCACCCGGGCGGCAGGTGGCGGTTGACGGCACCGACGGTTTTCTCGTCACCGACCCGGACGAGGAAACCCTGGACAAGTTCCGCCTGCTGACCCGTCACCAGGTCAAGGTGAACCAGAAACTGGAGCACTTGCGGGACCTGGAGGCGGTCACCCCCGACGGGCGCCGGGTCCACATGCTGGCCAATATCGAACTGCCGGTGGAGGTCGAGGAGGCTCTGGCCCGCGGGGCCGAGGGCATCGGTCTGTTGCGCACCGAATACCTTTTTTTCCAGCACCACACCATACCCACCGAGGACGACCAGGTGCGTGTCTACTCGGAGATCGTCCGGCGCATGGACGGTCGGCCGGTGACCTTCCGCACCCTGGACGTCGGCGGCGACAAGGTCTCCGACTACCTGGGAGCCAAGCGGGAGTACAACCCGTTTCTGGGTTGGCGCGGCATCCGGTTTTCCCTGGCCAACCGCATCCTGTTCAAGACCCAGATCAAGGCCATCCTGCGTGCGGCCAGCATCGGCCAGGTCAAACTGATGTTCCCCATGATCACCGGCGTGGCGGAGCTGCGGGAGGCCAAGGAGGTGGTGGCCGAGGCGATCGCCGAGCTGACGGCCGCCGGCGTGGAACACGATTCGGAGCTGCCGATCGGCATCATGATCGAGACCCCGTCGGCCGTCCTGGTGGCGGACCTGCTGGCGGCCGAGTGTGATTTTTTCAGCATCGGCACCAACGACCTGATCCAGTACACCCTGGCCATGGACCGGGGCAACAGCCGGGTCAGCTATCTGTACCGGCCTCTTCATCCGGCGGTCCTGCGCAGCATCCGTCAAACCGTGGACGCCGCTCACGCCGCGGGAATCCACGTGGGCCTGTGCGGGGAAATGGGTTCCGAAACGCGCCTGGCGGAAGTGCTGCTGGGCCTGGGCCTGGATGAAATCAGTCTGCATGGCGCTGCCCTGCCCAAGATCAAGCAGGTGATCCGCTGGACCGACTATACCGAAGGTCGCCGGATCGTCGACCACCTGATGTCGCTGGCGACCCCCGACGAGGCGGACCGCTGGCTGGCCGACTATATCGCCCAACGGAAACGATCCAGAGAACAGGGAGACCTCGAACAATGACCGAACTAATCGGTGACGGTACCCACCGCATGTTCGAACTCGTCAACGCCCTGCCGGATCAGCTTCTGGCCAGCGCCGGTTTGGACGGGTTGGGCTCGATCCAGCCTCCGGCCGGTGGATGTGGCCGGATCATCCTGTGCGGGATGGGCGGGTCGGCCATTGCCGGGGACCTGGTCCAGCCACTGCTGCGGGACGGGACGGTGGACCTTCGTGTGTGGCGCGACTACGGCCTGCCCCACTGGGCGGGTCCGGACGATCTCGTGCTTTGCAGCAGCTACTCCGGGGACACCGAAGAGACTTTGAGCGGAGCCGAAGAGGCCGCCAGGCGAGGTTGTGCCCGTCTGGCGATCACTTCGGGCGGGACCCTGGCGCGCCTGGCGGCAGCTGAGGATTTCCCGGCGGTCCTGGTGCCCCCAGGACTTCCTCCCCGGGCGTCCCTGGGTTTCGGTCTCGGCGCCCTTGTCCGTGTCCTGGGCCGGTTGGGTGTGGTGCTTGGCTCCGACGAGGCCATTGCCGGCGCTGCGGCTGTCCTGGACGCCTTGCGCTCTGCCCGCCTGGCACCGATGAACCTTTCCGGCGGAGTGGACGAAACGGCTCCGGCGGACCCGGAAGGCAACCCGGCCGTCGGTGATCTGGCCCGGCTCCTGGTGGGCAAGGTGCCGGTCATCTATACCGCGGGGCACGAAGCCCACGCCGCGGGTATTCGCCTCAAGGCCCAGTTGAACGAGAACAGCAAGGTGCCGGCCCTGTTGGCGCCGTTTCCCGAGCTGAACCACAACGACCTGGTGGGCTGGGATCTCGATCCCGCCGACGGGGGACGTTTCGTCCTTCTCATACTGAGGGGGATGAGTGACAATGAACGGATCGACCGCCGGGTGGAACTGACCGCCGGGCTGCTGGCCGACGAATTTCCCGAGATCCACGAAATCAGGTCCACGGCAGACGGCGCGCTTGCTCGCGTCATGTCCCTGGTCCAATACGGTGATTTCCTTTCGTGCCACCTGGCCCGGCTTCGCGGGGTCGATCCCGTACCGGTCGAGCGCATCGGCCGACTGAAGGAAGCCCTGGGGAAACCCGAATGAGCAGGTTGGGTCCACGATCATCGGACCAGAACCTTCGACAGGAGATGCCATGAAGGCCGTCATACCCGCGGCAGGGATCGGTACCAGGCTGCGGCCCCACACCCTGAACAAACCCAAGGCGCTGCTGCAGGTGGCGGGCAAACCCATCTTGGCCCACATTATGGACGATTTGACCGCCGCCGGAATCGACGGCTTCGTGCTGATCGTCGGTTATCATGGCGACGAGGTCCGCCGCTGGTTCAGCAGGGAGCGGCCCGACCTGGACATCACGTTCGTGGAGCAGAAGGAAAGGTTGGGACTGGGCCACGCCATCTGGACGGCGCGCGAAGCCCTCGGCGACGAGGCGTTTTTCTGTATCCTGGGCGATACGATTCTCAAGGCGGACTACACGTCGCTGCTGGCCTCCAAGCACAGCATGATCGCCGTGCGCGAGGTCGAGGACCCCCGCCGATTCGGTGTGGTGGAGATGGACGGGGAAAACGTTCGGCGTTTTGTGGAAAAACCCGAGGTGCCGCCCAGCAACCTGGCCATCGTCGGGGCCTACCTGTTCCGGGACGGGGCTGCGCTGTGGAAGGCTCTGGACCGCATCGTCGGCGAGGACATCCGGACCCGGGGCGAGTACCAGCTGACCGACGCCCTGCAGATGATGGTCGAAGAGGGCATCCCCTTCAATACCGTGCCGGTCACCGACTGGTACGACTGTGGCAAGAAGGAAACCTGGCTGCAGACCAACCGCATCCTGCTGGAACGGACAGGCGGCGGGGAAGGGTCCGAAGGCATCATTGCCCCGTGCAGCGTGGATCCCGATGCGGTCATCAGGAATTCTACCGTCGGTCCCAACGTCTCGGTGGGGCCGGGAACGATCATCGAGGACTGCTTGCTCAGCGACTGCGTGATCGGTGCGGGCAGCCGCCTGGTGCGGTGCAGACTTGAGCAAAGTCTCGTCGGCGACGAGTGTATTCTGACCGGAATTTCCGGTGAGATAAACGTGGGGGATTTCAGCGAAACAAACGCCGAAATCGGCTCCAAGGGATAGTAACGTCAACATCGGCTGGCCCGGCTCGCCGGGCCTCGCATAGAGGGAAGGTAACGCAATGAGCAAGAGGTACCTGTTCACCAGCGAATCAGTGACTGAAGGGCACCCGGACAAGGTTGCCGACCAGATATCAGATGCCGTGGTGGACGCCATCATGACGGAAGATCCTGAAGGTCGGGTCGCCTGCGAAACCATGGTGACCACGGGGATGGCCTGTCTGGGCGGCGAGATCACCACGAGGACCTACGTGGACATCCCTTCGCTGGTTCGCAATACCATCCGCAACATCGGCTACACCTCGGCCGAATACGGATTCGACGCCGACACGTGCGCCGTATTGACTTCTCTGGACGAGCAATCGCCGGACATCGCCATGGGCGTCAATCCCGGCGGCGCGGGTGACCAGGGCCTGATGTTCGGTTACGCCTGCCGCGAGACCGACGTCCTGATGCCCTTGCCCCTGACCATGGCCCACCGCATGGCCCAGCAGCTGGCGCTGGTCCGCAAAGACGGCACCCTGCCCTGGGTCAGGCCCGACGGCAAGACACAGGTGACCTGCCTCTACGAGGACGACAAACCCGTGTCGATCGACACCGTTGTAATTTCGACCCAGCACGATGAGGATATTTCCCTCGAGGATCTGCGGGCCGCCATCGATCAGCATGTCATCAAGCCGGTGCTGGCTCGCTTCGATGTGGACCACGCCGGGTACAAGACCCACATCAACCCAACGGGCCGCTTCGTGGTGGGTGGGCCCCTGGGTGATTGCGGCCTGACCGGCCGGAAGATCATCGTGGATACCTACGGCGGCAGCGCCTGCCACGGCGGGGGAGCGTTCAGCGGCAAGGATTCCACCAAGGTGGACCGTTCCGGCGCCTACGCTACCCGGCACTTGGCCAAGAACATCGTGGCCGCCGGTCTGGCCGATCGCTGCCAGGTCCAGGTTGCTTACGCCATCGGTGTTGCCGAACCCGTGTCGATCAACGTCGACACTTACGGAACTGGTCAGGTTGCCGACGAGAAAATCACCGCCGCGGTGCGCGAAGTGGCCGATATGACTCCCAAGGGAATCATCGCCCGCCTCGACCTGCGGAAGCCGGTTTTCCTGAAGACCGCCGCCTACGGCCACTTCGGCCGGGACGACGTCCAGTTCACCTGGGAGAAGGAAGACCTGGTGGATAAGCTGAAGTCGGCCATCGGCTGATCGATGCAGCCAAACTGGTTGGCCAGGCGGCTGCGACGGCGAAAAAAAAGGCGGGACCACGATGGTCCCGCCTTTTTGATATCGTCGGCTGAATCAACCCCTCGGGGATCAACCTAATCGACCTACGGCATGGTACCTTCACCCGTCAGCGGAATATCGAAGACAGGAAGCAAAGGATCATTGCTCTGGACCGTCAGCACACCTGTCTGGGCGACCTCTGCCGAAGGATTGAAACCCACGATGAAGGAGAATTCCTCATTGGCTCCCAGGGTCATCGGCACCAGGTCAGTATTGAAGTCGGCATTATCGATGCTGACCGCAGAGATAATGAGGTCTTCGCAGCTGCCGTTGGTGACCACAAAGGTCTCTTCCGTCAGTTCGCCAACTTCGTTCTGACCGAAGTCAAAGGACTCGGGCGACATCAAAATTGCCGGGGGAGCGGAGGTCACGGTGAACGTCAGGGTCTGTCGCCGCACGACTGCCCAGGCGGGATAGAATACCGCAACTTCAACATCGTACACACCGGGTGTGAAGAACCGGAATTCCGGGGCTACGACATTGTAGGTGGTGTTGTCCACTCCGCCCATGTCACCCATGTCCCAGGTGAACTGCAGCTTGACCGAATCGCCCAGGACCTCGGGAAAATCGATGTCGCAGGATTCGGCGAGCATATTGAAGCGAACCGTGTCCACGCAGGTGCAGGCGCCATCAGGGAAGTTCGATCCGGCTTCCATGATGAGGCTGTCGGGGAACACCGTCACTGGAGTGGTGGCGGTGGTGGAATTGCCGTCGGGGTCCGTGCCGGTGACGACAACATTGTATTCGCCGGGCACCTGGAACGTGTGGTAGGCGATCGTGGTGGCCCCGCTGCCTCCATCCCCGAAATTCCACTGGATGTCGAGGTTGTTGTTCCCGCCCAAGGGATCCCCTGATTCATTGCCACCGGAGAGGACGGCGTAGCCCTCGACGGCCAACGGCGCGACGCCGCAGGACGGCACTACGAAGAGCCGGGTGAAGGTGGGCTTGGATTCTTCATTACAACCGGCAACGATGGCCACCAGCACCAGGGCCGGCACCAGCAGCAGTAAGGCGCGTTTCATGTGTGACAATTCTCCCCATGGGGTGTCTCTGAATCCTGATCACAGCGGGGCGCCGGAACCCCGTTCCGGACCCTACCTGCCTGGTCGCATCAATTTATGAAGCTAGGACAGCCCGGGCAAGGAGTCCAGGAAAAACAGTTGGCGCCCGCAGGCGCCCCGGGTGGGGTCAGCGGCGGGCGCGGGCGAATAAAAACATGAAAAGGAAGGCGAATACGACGTTTCCCGCCCAGGCGGCCGGAATCGGGGGCAGGGTGCCGTTGTGGCCCAGGGCACGGCCGAAATTCATGAAGAGGTAGTAGACGAAACTCACCAGCAGAGTGAGTCCGAATCCCGAGGCGACGGTGGTCTTGCGGGGGCCCGAGGCCAGAATGATCCCCATCAGCACCACGATCAGGTTGACCATCGGAAAGGCGAAGTTGAACTGGATGTCCACCAGCCCGGAGGTGGGGTCCCCGCCGCTGTACTTCACCAGGTCGACGTGGTCCCGCAATTGGCGGATATTCATGTCCTCCTGCCGGATGCGGTCCCGGTAGAAACTCTTGGGATCCACCTGGAGGTCCCGGGCGGTGAGGCGGTCGAAGGTCACCGTGGTTTCCTCCTCGCCGTCGAAGACCCGCCGGGTGCCTTCGATCAGGGTCCAGTGGGATCCGTCCCATTCCGCCCTGGCCGCGTCCACCCTTTCGGTGATGATCGCCCCTTCGTGGTTGATGATCTTCAACCCGGTGAGGATACCGGTGTTGGGGTTGAACTTGCGGGCGTAGTACAGGCGACCGTCCCGGCCCGTCAGGGCGATCTGCTGGGTGGGCCGGATGGTGTTCGGGTTGCCGTGGATCTCCACTTCCCAGACCTGGTTGCGCCGCATGTTGGCCTCCGGCAGGACATATTCCCGCCAAGCCAGGGAAAACAGCGTCACCAGCAGGGAGAACACGATCAGCGGCCGGGTGACCTTCATCAGCGACCAGCCCGAGGCGAACAGGGCGGTCAGCTCGAGGTACCTGGCCATGGTCCCGACCGTGAACAGGGTGGCCATCAGCATGGCGATGGGCAGCACCGTGTCGACGATCCAGACGGCCTTGAAGGTGTAGTAGCGGACCATCTGCCAGACCGTGGCGTCATTGTCGACGAAGCTGCCCAGGTGGTCCAGCAGATCGATGAGGGTGAAAAGCACCAGGGCGCCGACAATGGTGAAACCCAGGTTGCGGAAAAAGGTGGACAGCAGGTGTCGGTGGACGATGGTCATCGGGCCGGGTCCCCTTCGGCGTGGGCGGTTTCAGCGGTGGCCCGAGGTTTGAGGGTGATACTGAGCAGGGTCGATTCCCGGACGGCCTTGAGAAACAGGGGGATACCCACCGCCAAGAGGAAGAAATTGGCGCTCCACATGGCCAGGAAGGGGTTCAACAGGCCCCGGTCCGCAAACTTTTCTCCACCCACCAGGAACAGATAGTAGATGAGGTAGACCGCGATGGCCAGGCTGACGCTGATGCCCTTCCCGCTGCGCGAGGAAGTCACGGCCATGGGGACGCCGATCAAGGCGAATACGATGCAGGCGAAGGGGATCGCGAATTTCTTGTGGAATTCCACCAGGTAGCGGTTCTCCTTGACCCCGTAGCTGTCCCTGATCTTTTCCTGATAGCGGGACTGTTCGATGACCCGGTCGACCTTGAGGGTGGTCGCGCGAAACTTACCCTCCAGGAATTTTTCCCGCTCGCGGTCTTCGGTGGGGGTGGGTCGGTTGCCGAGGATCTCGTCCCTACGATCCGGATCCAGCAGTTTCCACTGCCATTTGAGCATGCCTTCGGCCAGGCCCGCCACGTTGACCATGACCTTGTCCTGGTGCTCCCTCTCCCGGCCGGCGGCGGCCATCAGGTCCTTCAGGTTCATTTCGCGGTCGCCCCGGGTTTGCCGGCCCGACTCGTGAAAATCCCGTTCGACGTTCTCGAGGTAGAGGTTGTGCTGCCCGAACCGGATGACCTGATACTTGTCCGGAGCCTCCTTGTCGGGGCGCTCGTGGATTTCCCCGTCGTGCAGTTCGATGAGCATGGAATCCGTCTCGTGGTCCGGCACAATGCGTCCCCACACCGCGGTGGTCACCCGGGGGGAGAGGTCGCCCGGCTTTTCCTTCTCGAAGATGATGACGTCCTCGATCCGGCCGGTCAGGTCGTCCTTCTCACTCACGAAGATGGACATTCGGTCGCTCATATCGGTGAACTGCTGTTCCCGAATTTCCAGCATGGGCTTCTTGCGGTTGATGTCGTAGAGCAGGTTGGCCAGGGTGTGATTGGACTCGGGAAAGACATAGTGGTTGTAGGCCGTTAATCCGAGGGCGATCGCTCCGGCTCCGAACAGCAGAGGGCGCAGCACCGACCACAGACTGATGCCGCTGGCCTTCATGGCCGTAATTTCATGATCGGCAGCCAGTTGTCCCACACTCATCAGGACGGCGATCAGAACCGCCATTGGTACGGATAATGCAAATGTGTGCCCGAGGCTGAGGGCCAGGACCTTGGTGGCCATGAGGAATGGAACGCCTTTGCTGACAAACAAATCGACGTATCTGAACAGCACGTCGATCATCAGCAGGAAGGTGATGACGAACCAGCCGAAGAAGAAGGGACCGGCCGCGGTATTCAGCAAGTGTCTGTATATCAGATACATAGAGCTTCAAAATCCCCTGCCGTGGCGTCTTTGTTTTCCGGCTGGCCCCCTGACCAAAGGCGGTCATGGGGGCATTCCGGTTGGCTTGATTCCTGGAGATCAGTTCTGAACTTCGTCCAGTTGCGTGATCTTCTGAGCTGATTCCTGCCGGTTTCACCGGTTGGGGTCTGGCCAGTCCCGGGGTCAGCCTGACCATTTTCGAGGACGATCGCGTTCGGGGCCAGCATTTTATCGGGCCTGCAACCGTTGGAGACAGGGATTGTCGCGTAAGAGTCTGGGGAACACCGGAAGGCCGGTCCGGCACCCTGCCAGGGGCCAGACCTCTTCTTGTTTGCCGGATGGTTCCCGGCAGCGGTTGCTACCCTCGCGGACATTCCTGCTCCTTGTCCTGTTGGCGGCCCTGGTGGCCCAGATACCCGGTGCCGTCCGGGCCGATCCCGATTACGAAGGTCCGCTCCTGTATGGCCTGGACCCCGTGGTCCGGGCGACCAAGGACTCCCGGTTCCTGGGGGTCGACCGTCTGGTCCTGAACCGGCGCCTGGAAGGACTGGGTGTCGACCCGCTGCTCCATCCTGACCGCAAGCCCGGCCTCGAGTCATCCTTCCGGCACTATTTCAACACCCGGTCCGGCGTCGATCTCGTGCGCCGGGAACATCTGGTGGAGTACAACGGCCGTCTGGGATTGATGGTCGAGATCAAGTACCCCTCGTACTTTTTTCTGTTCCCGTCGCCAGAAACATTGCCGGGTGGCTTCCTGTACTACCCGCCCCGGCCCCTGGACGATCCTTCGGTTTGGATCTTCGTGGATGAACTCGAAACCGGCTCCCGCCGCCGGCACGAAGTGGGCCAGGTGTTCGTGCGAACCGATGCCCTGGATATCTCCGGGCTCGGCCGCCGGGGCGACCAGGACGCCAGCCTGATCAACCTGACCATTCCCATCAAGCTGCCCCGCACCCTGGAGAAGATCATCGGGCGGGGGGAGAAAACAAGGATCAAGATCACCGGGCGCGAGCGCATCGCCATCTCCGGCGAGAGTTCGGTGGTCAACCCGTTCACGGCCACCGAGCGGGTCAGCAGCCAATCGCTGTTCCCGACCCTGGACATGGAACAGGAACTGCAAGTCAGCCTTTCGGGAAACATCGGCGAAAAGATCATCATCGAGGTCGACCACAACAGCGCCCAGATCGGGCCCGATGCCACCCGCATCAGCCTGATGTACCAGGGGCTCGAGGACGAGATCATCAAGACCATCGAGACCGGCGACGTGGGCCTGACCCTGCCGGGAAGCCAGTTGCTGGGGTACAGTTCCAACAAATCGGGCCTGTTCGGGCTCAAGGTCACCGGACAGGCCGGCCGCCTGGATTTCACCGTGGTGGCTTCCAAGCAGAAGGCCGAGTCGTCGTCCAAGACCTTCAACGCCGCCGGGGGCCAGGTGTCCGACAACGTCATCAGCTCCGCCGCTTACCTGAACCACCGCTTCTTCCAGCTGGATCTGCCCAATGTGGAGTTCCCCGGCGGCCGCTTCCAGGGCGACATAATCCTGCCGGAAAGCATCAAGATCTTCCAGCTCATGCCCGGGGGCGAGCCCACCGGCTCGGACATCACCAACGTGGCCGCCTACGTCGATTCCCTGGGGTACCTCAACTGGGACAGTATCGATTTCGCTAATCCCCATCTGTTCGGGCGTCGTTGGCGGGAAATCACGGCCTGGGATCCCATGCGGGATGCGGACGGCGGCCTGATTGCGGTGGACATGCGGACCCGGATGTCCGACCAGGACGCCCTGGCGGTGATCTATGAGATCGAGCAGGCCGATGGCACCATCGTCAATGTGGGAGACTTTCCGGGCATCGACCCCAAGGAGCAAGCAGTGAATGGCGGGGAGGGTCTCTACTACCGGATGAAGCTTTTGAAGGCCCCGGTATCCGACCAGGAAAAGCACACCTTCCAGTATGTGCTGAGGAACATCTATTCCCTGGGCGGGTCCAACATCGACATCAACAGCTTCGACCTGCGCATCGAGCGCAACGAGCCCGGCCAAAACCAGCCCCAGCAGGACGAGTCGGGCCTGGACTACATTCGCATCTTCGGCCTCGATCGGGACAACCCCCAGCGCAGTGGATCCTCCGACGGCATCGTCGACGTTTGGGATCCCTTTCTGTTCGACCTGCAGAAGGGGTTGTTGAAATTTCCCCTGGACTTCCCCATGCCGTTTGCGCCGGGCGGGGCGCCGATCATCGACGGCAACGAGGCCGATATCCAGGCCGAGGCCACCTACACCGCATACGCCGACACGTCCGTCTTCGTCTGGAACCCGTCATTTTTGCGCACCAACCAGGCGTGGCAACTCTACAATCCTTCCTTCTACCCCTCCCAGTATTCGGAGTTCGGCAAGTTCCGGATCGTGGCCACCCATGCGTCGGCTTCCAGCAGTTTCAACCTGGGGGTGTCGAACATCGAGGAAGGGTCGGAAACCGTGAACCTGGACGGACGGACCCTGACCCGGGGCGTCGACTACGAAATCGACTACACCTTCGGCGAGGTCAAGCTGATCGGATCCGCGGCCGACCTGACGCCCGACAGCAAGATCGCGGTCACCTACTCCTTCGCCCCGTTCCTGGGCGGGGGCAACACCAGCCTGACCGGCTTCAATCTGGGCTACGACCTGGGTCGGGAAAGCAAGCTGGGCACCACCTGGCTATACCAGACCGAAAACATCGTCGGGGAAAAAGCCAAGCT
>RCNG010000196.1_pt1 | contig 25192 bp, 21 predicted proteins | sample 2041371 | NCBI WGS metagenome assembly RCNG01 (sample SAMN09708227, study PRJNA481090) | Marine sediment metagenome, whole genome shotgun sequencing project. | biome: marine sediment; feature: ocean; material: sediment; isolation source: Sewage treatment plant 1 marine sediment (STP1) ... | reverse complement strand
TGTCGTAGTAACCACCAACGTGCGGTTCGATCGCTTTGTAGACGGCGCGTGAAGCGGCAATGTATTCATCATCCTGCGCAGCGTCCGCCCACCCGGACACGACAACAAGCATGATTTCCGCATTACGGTGCGGAAACGCCGTGTCGAGTTCGCCAGTGCGCTTTACAGCGCCACCGGCGACGTGATTGGCGACAAAGATCCGAGGATCATCGGCGTCGATTATCGAGTCGACCAAACCTTGCGACCACTCCTTTACCATACCGTTCTTCGCATAGGATCGGACGCCGTGATGGAACGCTGCATCGAGGCTGGTCTGCATAACGGTGTAGTCTTGAACCATAACGCCATCAACCATCGGGGTGCCGATCTTGCGCAATGGAGCGAGTTCTTTCTCGCCGGCAGCCGGGTCGCCGTTGTAAACCACATCCATCATAATCACGCGAACACCGTCGGGTGTAGTGGCAATGGTTGGGCCGACGTATATTTCATCGGACAGTCCTGCCGACCACTCAGCATAGAACTCCAGAACGTCTCGTGCCTGATCAAACGGCCAAACGATGCTGCCGGACAAAACGTTGCGGTCAAACGGGTGCATCTGAAATTCAAACTTGGTCACAACGCCGAAATTGCCACCACCGCCGCGAATTGCCCAAAACAACTCCGGATCCTGATCTTTGTCGACAGTGCGGATTTTGCCGTCTGCTGTGATTATTTCGGCCGAACAAAGGTTGTCGACTGCGAGGCCGTATTTGCGATTCAGGCGGCCAAAACCGCCGCCCAATGTGAAGCCGCCGACACCCGTGTGCGAGACAACACCCGCGGTCGTGACCAGGCCCAGCGGCAACGAGGCCTGGTCGAGGTGCGCGAGGAGCGCGCCGCCACCGGCGAATGCACGCTGCGTTTCGGCGTTAACGCTGACGTCGGCGAGTTGTGAGAGATCGATCATCAGCCCGTCGTTACAAATTGATTTGCCCGGCCAGCTATGGCCGCCGCCCCGAACGGCAACCAACAACTCCCGTTCGCGCGCGAAGGCCACCGCATGAGACACATCCTGGCTGTTCAAACAGCGGGCGATCAGTGCGGGCCGCTTGTCGTGCATGCCGTTCCAGATTGACCTGGCGCCGTCGTAGTCTGGATGCCCCGATAGCATCACCGGGCCGGTCATGGCGTCGCCCAACTCCTTGATAGCCACTTTTTCGAGTTCGATTTCGGCGCCGTCGAGGGATATACCGCGAATGCTGGTGTTGGCGTGAGTTGCGACGGCACCTTTTTTCTCGCATGCGGCGAGAAGTGGGTATGCAGCGGCCATGCCGGCGGCAAGCGTTGTCTTGCAGAATCTGCGTCGGTCCATGAGTGTTCCCCTAATTTTTTTTATTGTAGTGCTGTCGCTAAGCGCCGTAGCTAAAGCGCGGATTGCCAACCTCAAGAACCGGGAACCTAGTGAATAAGGTCGGTCTTCGGGTGAAATGTGAACCAGGCGAACCAGTATACGCGGACTGGCTCATATTTTTCCCCAGACATATCCATCGTCACCGAGCCATCTTTTTGCAGTGTCACCGCGACCTGTTGACCGGCCAGCTCATGCCGATAGGTGCCGTGCTCTGCCAACAGTTCATGTGCGTAAGCGACGGAATGCGCGTCAAAATCGAAACCGTAAACAACCGTCTTGGCATGCACACGATCGTCGCTTCGCGCGACCGGGAACCATAAGTCTGTTGTGTCGCGATATTTCGCGAAATGGTCGGACGAGTAGTCTTTTTCGAAACCGGTTTCCGTAGACAAGACCAATGTCTCGGGATGAGCGGCACGCCACTTTGACCATTTGGTCATTGTTATCGGGACCAGCCGCAGCGCCTCGCCGGTCAGCGGCCCGACGATGCCTTTTGCCTCGATCTGGTCCCAAAGGGTTTCGGTGGTCCGGTCATACAGGACGAGGTCGCTGTTATAAAGGACACCGGAAACGCCAAATTCGGTGACTTCTCCGGCAATCTCACGATGGACGCCGACGGCCGAGCCGCAAAGCGGGCACCACGTGACGGCGATCGGCGTACCGGCAATCGTGTCGTTGACGATTTCGTGATGGTCGAGGATGCGTGCCGGATAGGCCCGATACTCTCCGTTGTAGGCGATTGCGAGAACAACCGAATCAGCCGTTACGTGAGTCGCGTCATCTGCGCTGACGAACTTCGGGTTATCAATAGACGGGATACAGTCGCGGGCCGGACAGCCTTGCTTGAAATCGCCAAGCGCGACTGACTTTTTCGTAGCTTCATCGAAGCCGAAAGTTTCGGCTAATATGTTTACGTCGTACGATCGTTGCGCATTGGCGTTGCAGCAAATAGCAACCAAAAGCAGCCCGGTCAGCCCTCTATGAAGCTTCGTAAGCCGCAATCTATTCCTGCTCTTTTTCGGACTTTAGTTTGCGACGCATCAGGGTCTCCACCGCCTCGCGCGGCGCCGTGCCTTCGTACAGGATGCCGTAGACCTGCTGACAAATAGGCATGTCGATATCGTATTTGTCGGCAACCTCCTTGACGGCGCGAGCCGCAAGAACACCCTCCACGACCTGCTGGATTTCTTTTTGTGCCTCATCGATCGTCATGCCGCTCGCAAGCGCGAGCCCCATGCGGCGATTACGGGACAGGTTGTCGGTACAGGTCAGCACCAGGTCGCCCATGCCCGCCAGACCCATGAAGGTCTCCTTGTTCGCACCCAATGCGACGCCGAGTCGCATGAGCTCGACCAGCCCCCGGTTGATCAGGGCGATGCGCGTGTTGGCCCCGAAGCCCAGGCCGTCCGACATGCCGGCCGCGATCGCGAGTACGTTCTTGACGGCTCCACCGACCTCGACGCCAATGATGTCGTCGGTGGTGTAAGCGCGGAAATTGTCGCTGGACAACTCAGTGGCGAGCGCCTCGGCAAAGTCATTGTCTTTCGAGGCTATCGTCATCGCGGTGGGCAGGCCGTCGCCAACCTCCTTGGCAAACGTTGGCCCTGAAAGCACCGCCGTCGGGCGGTCCGCACCAAGCACTTCGGCAGCGACCTGGTGCGGGAGCTTTCCCGTACTCAACTCGAAACCCTTGGTCGCCCAGCACACACGCGAGTCCGGTTGCAGCAGTGGCTTGATGGTCGCCAGGGTGTCGCGCAGCCCGTGGCTGGGAACCGCAACCAGGATGTCGCGCGCGCCATTGAGGCAGTCCTCCAGTGCCGGGCAGGCGACGAGGCTGGGCGGAAAACGGGCGCCCGGAAGATAGCGAGTGTTCTCGCGGCGGGCCACCATGGCTTCGAGTTCGTCGAGCTCGAACAGGCCCCCCAGCCTTACCTCGCAGCCGCCGCGGGCAAGCTGCAGCGCCAGCGCCGTTCCCCAGGAACCTGCGCCGATGACCGCGACCGTTCTTGGTGCGTCGCTCTTGATCAGTGTGTCTCGCCGTCGCCGGCAGTCGCTGCCATCTGCTGCTGTTTCGACTGCATGTAAAGCGCATCAAAATTGATGGGCTGTAAAACGAATTCCGGGAAGCCCCCTTTCTGCACCAGCGCTGCAATCGACTCGCGGGCATAAGGGAACAGGATGTTCGGGCAGAAGCTGCCGACAATCGCCTCCAGCTCTGCGCCTTCGTAACCTGAGATTTCGAACAGGCCAGCCTGCTGCAGCTCGATGAGGAAACAGGTCTTGTCGTCTTCCTTGGCCTCGATCGTAATCGTAAGCACGATTTCGTGATGGTCTCCGTCAGCCGGGTGATGCGCGCTGCGAAGGTTCAGGTTCGTCTGTGGTTTCCACTCGCCCTGACGAAAAATGCCCGGGGACTGGGGAGACTCGAACGACGTGTCCTTCAGATAGATTTTCGTGATCGATAAGCGCTTCTCAGCGGCGTTTTCGTTGTCTGCCATTTTGCTTCCTGTTGTCTGATCTGAAACCGCCGGTTCAGGCGGCGAGAATCTTGTCCAGCTCTCCGCTCTTGTCGAGAGCGTAGAGTTCATCAAAACCACCTATTGGTGTGTCCGCAACAAATATCTGCGGCACCGTCGAGTTGCCGCTTCGTTCTTCCATTTCGGAGCGCAAGGCCGGGTCGCTGCCAACGTCGACATTCGCAAACGGAACCCCCTTCTTTGTCAGCAGCATCCGTGCAGCGCCACAGTAGGGACACATCGTATTACCGTAAAGGGTCACAGCTTTCATGCAACGAGCCTCAGGCGTGTTTTTTTTTCTTCGCCGATTTGCTGCGCGTCTTCTTGCCCGTCACTACCGGCAGCCCGGCCTGACCCCAGCCGGACATGCCGCCTTTCAGACCGAACACGCTCTCGAAGCCTTTGGCTCGCAGCTTGTTAACGACGCTCGTTGTTGTAACGCCGGCATCACAGACGGCGATGATCGACGTTGCCTTGTACTCTTGCAGCTGGTCGAGCTTCGCGTCCAGTTCGTCTTGCGGGATGTTTCGCGCGTTGACGATGTGCCCCCGGGAGAAAGCGTCTGCGCTGCGGATGTCGATGACCACGGCGTCGTTATTAATCAACTTGACAGCGTCGCCTGCCTCCACGTTTACGAGTCCGCTGGCCTTGCGGCGCAACTCGGAAAATACGAGCACGAAAAAGCTGATCAGCAGCGCGGACGTAAGCAACACGTGGCTGCTTGCGAATTCGAGAAATTTGTCCATGAATCAATAATTTTGGCGCTGACTGTCGCGCCATGACGAGACCAAAAAACGGATTATACGCGTATTCGCGGGCGGGAATAGCCTTGAGCCACTACACTCGCGACCATGAACTGGCGAATTACCCTCATTATCTCAGCCCTGCTGTCCGCCGCCGCTGCGACGGGGCAGGCTCAGGACCCGAACAGTGAGCTGGGCAAGACCAAAGAGCAGGAGCTCGAGGGCGTTCGCGAGCGAATCAGTGCGCTCAAGCAAAGCATGGATGAGGCGGCCGAGGAGCGGGACCGGCTGGTCGGCGAGCTGCAGGAGCTCGAGGTCGCCATCGCCGAGCAGCGGATGCGAATAGCGGACATCGAAAAAGAGCAGCGCCGTACCACCAACAGGAAGAATCAGCTGGACGCCACGCTGGCAGAGCGGGAGGCGCACCTTGACGACGAGTCTGCGGCACTGTCGGCACAGGTGCGCTCGGCGTACCTGAGCGGCAGCCACGAGAAGATAAGGCTGCTTCTCAACCAGCGAGACCCGGCGACGCTGGGTCGGCTGATGGCCTATTACAATTACCTGAACGATTACCGTGCGGAAAACATAGAAGCGGTTATCGCGGAGATCCGCGAGCTTGACGCGCTGCGTGGCCAGATAGCAGCAGAGGAGGCGCGACTGGCCGAACTTTCGCGGTCGCGCTACGCGGTACTGACGCGCCTGAACCAATCCCAGGAAGAGCGCTCCGCGCTGCTCGTGTCGCTGCGCGACAGGATCAAGCGTGAAGGCGTTGAGGTCGAGCGACTCGCTGCACAGGAGAAAGACCTGACGCGCCTGATCGCCGAGCTCACCAGCATCCTGTCGGACTATCCGATCAGATCGGAAGAGCCCTTCAGCGAACACAAGGGCAAGCTGACCTGGCCGGTTGCCGGTGCGCTGCTGCACGACTTCGGTCAGCCGCGTGGCGGCAGCACGATGAAATGGAACGGTGTCGTTTTGGAGACGCCGCAGGGAACGGAGGTCAGGGCGGTCTACCATGGTCGAGTCGCCTTTGCGGACTGGCTGGCTGGCATGGGTCTGCTGGTGATCGTCGATCACGGCGAGGGTTACATGACGCTATACGGCTACAACGAAACCATCCTGAAGAAGGCCGGTGACTGGGTTGCGCCGGGCGACGTCATAGCAACCGTGGGCGATAGTGGAGGACAATCCGAGGCTGGGCTCTACTTTGAGCTCCGCAGTGGCACGCGACCCGTCAATCCGCGCACGTGGATTACACGCCGGCCCGGAGGCTGATGCCCCGGGCGCGCTGGAGGACAGCTGCCCCGCCTATTTCGCTGTGCTAAGGTCGAGCGCTCTGCCGAACGAGAGTCGTGTCGGCGCACGGAAGAACGTATGTCGTTGAAAGTTCGCGCACTGCTGGTTGTGGTTATAGGCCTGGTGCTGGGCATCGGCCTGTCCGTGGGCGGTGGCCTGATGGACTGGCGCAAGGCGCCGGACAGGGAGGCGCTCGCCTGGGAGCAGGCACGCCTGTTTGCCGAAGTGCTGGAGCGCGTAAAGCAGGATTATGTTGAGCCCGTCGACGACGCGGTCTTACTTGAGAGCGCGATCCGCGGCATGGTCAGCGACCTCGACGCTCACTCGCAGTACCTGGACGCCAGCGAGTATCGCGACATTCGCGTCAGCACCTCGGGCAGCTACACCGGCATCGGCGTCGAGGTTGACGAGGTTGATGGTGTGCTGCACGTCATCACGCCGATAGCCGGCTCGCCGGCAGCGCGCTCCGGGATAAAGGCCGGCGACCAGATAATCGCCGTCGACGGCGTCGAGATTGACACGAAAGATCTGCAACAGACCGTCGGACGGCTGCGCGGCCACTCTGGTACCAAGGTTACAGTGACGGTGCTGCACGAGGATGTTGCGATCGATCATGAAATGCGCCGGCAGACAATTCGTGTGGCGAGCATACATAAAGAGCTTCTTGGGCCTTCCTTTGCGTACGTCCGGGTCAGCCAGTTCAGCGACAATACCGCCCAGGAGCTGGGCCGGGCCGTGGATGATCTTCAGGAAACGGCTGCCGGCATGCTGGACGGCCTGGTGCTCGACCTGCGCAACAATCCCGGCGGCGTGCTCGATGCGGCGGTCGATGTGTCCGACCTGTTTCTTGACGATGGCCTGATTGTTACTGCCGAAGGCAGGACGGATGAGTCGCGCTTTTCGCGCGCGGCGCATCACGGCGACATCCTCGATGGCGCGAACATGGTCGTGCTGGTCAACGGTGGCTCGGCCTCCGCGTCTGAGATTGTGGCGGGTGCGCTGCAGGATCATGAGCGTGCATTAGTTATTGGCACGCCGACTTTCGGTAAAGGGCTGGTACAAACGGTCATGCCGCTATCGAAGGGCCGCGCGATCAAGTTAACGACGTCGCGGTATTACACGCCGTCCGGTGATTCGATCCACGATGTCGGTATAGAGCCGGACCTGTTTGTCGAGGACACGCCGGGCTTTCCGGACCTCACGCTGGCCGGCGTTCTCGATCGGGAGGCCGACGCTCAGCTGGCCGAGGCCATCGAATATCTGAACCCTCGTTCGGTGATGCACAGCAACGCCCAATGAGCTCGATGAGAGCCTGCCTGTCGGCGATAGTTCTGCTCGCCGCTTCGTTCAACGTCCACGCAGGGCCAGCGCGGGTTGCCATCATTATCGACGATCTCGGTTACCGGCTCGACGCCGGCCGGCGCGCGATTGCGCTGCCCGGCCACGTCGCTTTCGCGGTATTGCCGGGTACGCCGCGTGCGGCAACGCTGGCCAGGTGGGCACATGACAACGGCAAGGAGGTTTTGCTCCACCTGCCGCTGCAGGCAAATGCCGACGACAAGTACAAAGAGCCCATCGGGATCGACCTGGATATGAGTCGCGAACTGCTGGCAAAAACGTTTGCAGCGGCGCTCCGTTCCGTGCCCCATGTCGTTGGGGTCAACGGCCACCGAGGCAGCCTGCTGACACGCCACCCGGGCCACATGCAATGGTTGATGGAAGAGATCCGGGCGCGAAACGATCTGTTCTTTATCGATAGCTACACCACGGCGCACAGTGTCGCGCTGCAGATGGCGACAGAGGCGGGCGTCAGCGCATTGCGGCGCGATGTTTTTCTCGATCCGGATCCGTCGCCGGAAACCGTGCAACTGCAATTCGAGCGCATGAAGGTGCTGGCAAGAAAGCGCGGCTTTGTCGTAGCGATCGGGCACCCTTACGAAACCACGCTGACCTTCCTGGAAGAAGAGCTGCCAAAGCTGAGCGAGCAAGGCATTGAGCTTGTGAGAATCAGTGAGCTTGTCAATTGACCTGGTACGAAGATCGCCTCCTGCCCCATCTCGTCAACCTGGCCTGTAGCAGCAAGCCAACGCGCAAGCAACGTGAGAAAATCGTACCGCTTGCAGCCGGCGATGTACTGGAAGTCGGCTTTGGGAGCGGCCTTAATCTTCCGCACTACGATCGAGACAAGGTCCGGCGTATCTGGGGCCTCGAGCCGTCGGAGGGTATGCAGCGCCTTGCGCGAGACGCTGTCAGTGAGGCCGGCCTCGATGTTGAATTTATCGGCCTTCCCTGCGAGGAAGTACCTTTGGACGATGACAGCGTCGATACGGTTCTTATTACTTATACGCTATGCACTATTCCCGAACCGGAGAAAGCGCTCGCAGGGCTGCGCCGCGTATTGAGGCCGCAGGGGCGGCTCCTGTTTTGTGAGCATGGCAAGGCGCCGGACGAAAATGTACACAGGTGGCAGGAGCGATTAAATCCAATCTGGAAGAGGTTTTCCGGTGGCTGCAACATGCACCGCGATATACCGGGACTCTTGTACGCAGCAGGCTTTGTGATTGAGGATGACAATCGCATGTACATACCCGGCGCGAGAGCGTTGAGCTACAACTATTGGGGCAGTGCGCGAATTGGTTGAACCGTGAGCGCATTCGGCACTCTAACCAGGGCCTGTCAACACTATTTGAGCATGCCCTGTAGTGCCTGAAAAAGCGCCAATCGAGGCGCGAGGAGAGACTTTTGGTTATTCCAAAAGAGCGACGAGCAACACTGAGTGGCGCTTTTTCAGGCACTACCCAAAGGGCCGGGTCTGTTTTGCGCCCAGCTGCGTTGTCGGTCGCTTATGTAACGGTGCTACACGGCGCGCCCTCTGCCTTGCTGGACCAAAAAACAGGCTCCGGCAGGGCTTGCTCAAATAGTGTTAACCGGCCCTGGATAAATCTGACGTGAGCCCATAACTATGATCCGAACCGACGCTCGACCCGTCTTGCTGACGCTCCTTGGTCTGCTGCTCATTGCGCCGACCGTCGAGGCTGGTGTCGATCTGGATACGCTGTTTCCGGTAGCAAGCGCGACGGTACGCGTGGCACAAAACGACGGTGTCGCTTGCACGATGCAGTACGACCCGGTCTGCGGTGATGACGGCCAGACGTATAGCAACGAGTGTGTTGCCGGCGCTGCGGGCGCGGAGGTCGCGACTGCCGGCATATGTCCGGAGCAGGCCAGCGGCTGCCCGGAAACATTCGACCCCGTCTGCGGCGTCGACGGTAACACCTACATTAATGAGTGTTTCGCGATGAAGTCCGGGGCGGAGGTTGCAGGGCTGGGTGCGTGCACCCCCAACGGCTGCCCATCCATCAATGACCCCGTCTGTGGCATGAATGGCCGTAGCTTCATAAACCGCTGCGAAGCGGATGCCGAGCGCATCCCCGTTCAGCACAAGGGCACCTGCGATCCGAATAATTGCCCCAAGGTTTTTGCGCCGGTCTGTGGTGACGACGATGTGACCTATGACAATGCCTGTTTTGCGGAGAAGGCCGGCCTGACGGTGTTCAAGCCCGGCATTTGCAGGGTGCGCCCATGCCCCAACCTGTTCGTGCCGGTCTGTGGTTTCGACGAGATGACCTATGGCAACGCCTGCCATGCGGAGCGCCGCGGCGTGCGTGTCGAATACGCGGGTGTTTGTGAGGCGCTCGGACGCAACTGTCCGCGAGAATACTCGCCGGTTTGTGGCATGGATGATGTGACTTACGACAACGACTGCCAGATCGACAACGCCGGCGTAGTCAAAGCTTACGCGGGAGCCTGCCTGGGCGACTGACAGGCCGAAAGGTCAATCGCCCGCATGAACTGAGCGGCTACCGCTACCAGGCCGGCCTCAGGCGGCCCTTTTCGTCAGCCGTATACGGCAACCACACCAGGCCGGTCAGCGCGACATGAATGTCGGTGCTCTTCGCCCTTACCACTACCTCGTCCAGCTCCTCGGACTGTGCGTCGAACGACGTGTCGAGATCAGCAACCTCTTTTTCGAGCGCAGCACTGAGCGCCGTCATTTCCTGTTTGACTTTTTCCGCCGTCTGCATTGCACGGCCGACGTCAGCGGCCTCCTTGCTCGCACCACCGGCGGTCTTTATCGCCGAGCCGATCTTGGTGGCGGTCGCGCTGGACAGTTTCTTGCGACCAAGCACGGCGCCCAGGATGGCCGTGCCGAAGGAAATCGCCGTATCGAGCTTCTTCTTCGTCGACTGCTGTTTCTCACGTTCGATGGACTGCTGTGCACGCAGCAGACGGTTTTCGAGCGTGTTGACCTTGCTGGCGTAACGTTTGCGAATCTTCGCGATTGCCTGGTCACGTTTCTCGCTGGCGGCGTCCTGAAGCCGGGCGCGAAAATCGCCTTCGGTTTCACCGGCCGTCGAGGTGAGACGAAAACGTTTGCTCTTGTACAACGTGATGCTCTCGTTCTGCCGTAGCCAGCGCTTGTAGTCTTTCGCCCAGCGCGCATAGGACTTCGGCTCGTTCGCCGCAGCTGGACAGTCGGCGAAACCTGCGCCCTCTTCGCCCTTGTCGCGCAGGTCCTCGATCGAAAGTGCGAGTGGCTCGCTGTCATCCCAGTCTATTTCGACCGGACCGCTCTCGAACTCGACGGCGTGCAGGACCTGGCGTTCGTCTTCGATGTTATAGCGCGCGCTGGTGAAGACGACATCGCCGGCACCGATCAGGCGCGGGTGATAGACGAGCTCTTCGCCTTGTCCCTTGACGAAAAACTGCTCGACGGACGGCGGCAGTGTTGGTGCACTGTCGAGAGCCTTGCGCTTCGGTTTCGATAGCGCCTTCGCGGCTGTCGCCAGTTTACTTTTCACGCCCGACATCAAGGTGCGAATGTGGTCACGGGTAAGTGGGCCTGCGAGGTAGGACATGACCCAACGCGTGTTGAAGACAACGGCCTCGTCTTCGTGCACGTTATGCAGCAGGAAGCGGCGCTTGCCGAGCCCGGCAATCGTGCGTTCCATCGCCTGCTTGTTGAAGCTTCCACCGCTGGCGCCTTCAAGACCCTCCATGACGCGCGCTTTATCGCGCTCTGTCTGCAGGCGGCCGATGAACCAGGTACCGGTGTTGGACAGGCCCTTGTAGTCAAGATCGACCGGGTTCTGCGTGGCCAGCACAAGCCCAAGGCCGTAGGCACGCGCTTGCTTCAACAGCGTCAGGAACAGTCTCTTCGATGGTGGATTCGCAACCGGCGGCATGTAGCCGAAGATTTCGTCCATGTAGAGAATCGCGCGCAAGCTGGACGTACCCTGCTGCGCACGCATCCAGCCGATCAGCTCGTTCAGAAGCATCGAGACAAAGAACATTCGCTGTGCATCATCGAGATGGGCTATCGACATGATCGATATGCGTGGCTTGCCTTCTTCCGTGTACAGCAGGTTCTTCGCGTTCAGCGGTGTGCCCTGCATCCAGGCTTCGAATCCTGGCGCCGCCAGAAGATTGTTCAGGCGCATCGCCAGTGCGAAGCGATCTTTTGCCGGGAAGAACGAGTCCAGGTTCATGACGCCAACCTTGGTGATCGGCGGGTCCTGAATCTCCGTAATCAGGCTTGGCACGTCCAGGTCGCGCCCCTCGCGCCAGGCCTTGTCCAGCAGGCGTGAGATAAGGATGTGCTCGCGACTGGCGACGGGATCGGCATCGATGCCGAGCAGCGTGAGAATGCCGGTCGCGGTTGACTGTACGCGCTCGCGATACAGGTCGAGGTCATCAATGAGCGCCTGTTCCGGCGCGTTGAAGGATTGCAGTACCGAAACGGGCACGCCGGAGTTACTGCCTGGTGTGTAGATGTTGAGGTCGACATTCTTCCGCAGCTGGGCGATACGCTTGCCGGTCTGGCCCCATTCGCCAAGGCCCTTCTTCCATAGCGCGGCCTGCCCGGCCGCAAACTGATCGACCGTCTGCCCCTTGTCCAGGGCGGATCGCGGATTCACCCAGGGGAGAAAGTCGTCCGCCGCGAGCTTTGGAAATGTCAGCAACAGGTTGCCCATGTCGCCCTTGGGGTCAATCGCAATGACCGGGATATGGTCCAGCGCTGCCTCCTCGAGGATGCCGATACCGAGCCCCGTCTTGCCCGAGCCCGTCATGCCGATGATCACGGCATGCGTGGTCAGGTCCTTGGAGTCGTAAAGTACGAGCTCCTCCGTAAGTTCGTCAGCATCGCCATCAAAGCGCTTGCCTAGATAAAAAGCGCCGAGTTTTTCGAAGTCATGCACCGCGATTTCTCCTGGAATTTTCAGTCAGTACTCGCCGACATCGGCGTCCGATATTGGTAAACGATCACAGCGCCGAGACCCAGCAGCGCGAGAATCGGCGCGAAGCTAAATCCCGTCATTAACGGCAGCGCGATTCCCGCGCCGGCGAGTAGCGCAACCAGCACGCCCATCAACGCCTCACCCGTGATCAGGCCCGATGCAACCAGTAACCCGAGACCTTCGCGCCGCGTCCAATGTGCTTCGTCGAGACCGGCAGAGCGTCGCTTGACCAACCAGCCGAGTATGCCGCCAATAAAGATAGGTACGGACAAGCCAAGTGGCAGGTAGATTCCGACCGCCACGGCGAGCACCGGGAAGCGGAACGAAGAGCCGCGCTTTTCCTGAATTTTGTCCAGCACGATAAGCGCGATCGCCAGCGCAAAGCCCATCATGATGTAATTCCATTGGATGCCCGCACCGAAGATGCCGCCAGCCAGCGCCTGCATGAGACCGGCCTGAGGCGCCGCGAGTACGCTGTTGGGGATCGCATTGGGATTGGGGCTGGGCCGACCGATACCGTATTGATTGTCGAGTAGTTGCAGGATCAGGGGAATGACGACCGCGGCCGCGAGCACCCCGACGACCTGGAATAGCTGCTGGCGCCAGGGCGTCGCACCAACGACGTGGCCGCACTTGAGATCCTGCATGTTGTCACCGGCGATCGCCGCCGCCGAACAAATCAGGCCAGCAAGATACATGACGGCAATTGGTCCGAGCGTGGCTGCCATACCCTCGTTACCCATCAATTGCAGCAAGATCAAAGCTGACACGATGACCGTCGCGATGGTGACGCCGGAGATCGGATTGTTCGAGCTGCCGACGAGACCGGCCATGTAGCCGGCAACTGATGAAAAGATAAAGCCGAAGACCAGCATAAGCACTGTCATGACGGCCGAGATCATGAGTCGCTGCGGATACTCGGCGAGGGCGAAATTGAAAATAAGGAAGAGCGGCACGATGGAAGCAAGCACCACGATAAGAACGTAGTTCATCGGTGTATCGAACTCAGTACGCAGTGCGGCCGGGCCACCAGCGCGTGAGTCGCGATAGGCCTGCATACTCGAGCGTACGCCATCGACAAGCGGTCCTGCCAGGCTGATAAGCGACCATAGGCCACCGACCATCATCGCGCCCACGCCGACTCTGCGGCAGTCCTGCCAGGACTGCCCGGCCAGTGCACCCCACTGGTTCGCATCCAGTTGCGACCATGCTGTCGCCGGATCAATACCTGTCGCAACCATGATCGCGTCGGCGTTGAAAGCCCAGTTCAATGGAACGCCGATCAGTGTGCCAATGGCGCCACCTATGAATACCAGCATTGCAATGTTCAGGCCGACGATATAGCCGACACCGATCAGGGCCGGGCTAATGTTGATGTTGCCGAGGAACAGGTATTTGCCAGCCAGCCACGCTTGCGACGTAGCGACATTGCCGGCCAGGACGCCAACGCCCGACTCGGCGAATTTGAAAACCGCACCGATGCTGGCGGCTTGAAGCAAGCGTCGGAAGCCAGTATCAGCGTGAGCGTTTGATTCTGTATTTTCGTCGCGTTCGATACCGCCGGTTTTTAACACCTCAGCGGTCGCCACGCCCTCGGGGAACGCGAGCTGTGCTTCGACGATCAAGGCGCGCCGCAGCGGTACCGTGAATGCGACGCCGAGGATACCGCCGAGGATCGCTATCGCGACCATCGGCCCATATTCATAGCCACTCCAGGCTTTCATCATGACCAGGGCCGGAATTGTGAAAATTATGCCGGCAACCAGCGACTCGCCGGCCGAAGCGGCCGTCTGCACCATGTTGTTTTCGAGAATCGTCGAGCGGCGAAACAGTCGCAAAACTCCCATCGACGCTGCGGCGGCGGGAATCGAAGCGGATACGGTCAAGCCGACGAGCAGGCCGATATAGGCGTTTGCCGCCGCGAGTATCATCGACAGTAATGCGCCGAGGATGAGTGCCTTGACGGTAAGTTCGGCGATGTTGCGGTCCGCAGCAACCACGGGCGGTAGTATGTGTACTTTCGTGCTGGCCATTCGGCTCCCCTTTATTCTTATTTACCAGCCGCAGGAGCGGTTCGTGTTTTGCTCTTTCAGGTATCCCATGAGCGGTGCGAAATAGTCGATGATTGCTGTTGCATCCATCTCGCGCGTGCCGGTGAGCTTCTCGAGCGCATCCTGCCAGGGCTCGCTGCTGCCCGACGCCATCATCGCGTAGAAACGTTCGCCAGCCTCCTTGCTGCCATACACAGAACAGGAGGCGAGGTCCCCTTGGTGACCTGCTATTTCGCACAGCGATCGCTGAAACTGGAACTGCAGAATATGCGCAAGGAAGTAACGCGTGTAGGACACGTTGGCCGAGACGTGGTACTTCGCACCGGGATCAAAATCCGCCTCGCTGCGCTCAACCGGCGGCGAAACGCCCTGGTAGCGCGCACGCAATTCCCACCAGGTCTTGTTGTAATCAGCCGGCACAACCTGTCCGGAGAATACGCCCCAGCGCCATTCATCGATCAGTTTGCTGAACGGCAGGAACGCAATCTTGTCCAGCGCCATCTGCATCTGCCGATTAACAACGGTCTGCTCACTTTCTTCTGCGGAGCTGATCAGGCCGACGTCAGCGAGGTACTGAGGTGTCATTGACAGCGTCACGGTGTCACCGATCGCCTCGTGGAAGCCGGAGTGCGCGCTGTCCTGGAAAAGCGCCGGCTGGTCGCTGTAGGCGTCCTGATAATAGTTATGGCCAAGCTCGTGGTAGATGGTGCGCAGTTCATCGTAGGTCTGCTTGATGCACATCTTGATGCGCAGGTCGCTGCCGCCGTCGAGACCCCAGGCGCTGGCGTGACAGACGACGTCACGATCCCTGGGCTTGGTGAACTGCGAGCGCTCCCAGAACGTGTCCGGCAGGCGCCGCATGCCAAGAGAAACGTAGAAGTTTTCGGCGGAGCGAACCATCTCCTGCGGCGAGTAATTTTTCTTCTGTAGCGCACTGTCGACGTCGAGATCTGCAACGCCGGGGTATGGCTCGACGAGGTCGTAAATGAAGCCCCAGCTTTGCGACCACATATTGCCGAGCAGGTGCGCGGGAATCGGTCCATCCTGCGGCACTTTGTCCTCGCCGTAAACGGCGCCGAGCCTGGCGCGAACATGGCAATGCAGCTCATCGTAAAGTGGCTTGACCTGCTCCCACAGGCGGGCGGTTTCCTGTTCGAATTCAGCCGGGCTCATGTCGAAGCCGGCACGCCACATTTCGCCGAGATCGTTGTAACCCAGTTCGCTGGCGCCCTCGTTAACAAGCTCAACATAGCGCTGGTATTTCTCGCGCATGGGCGGAGCGACCGTCCGCCAGCCTTGCCAGGCGTCGGTCAGTTCGTCGAAGTCTCGGCTGCCCGCAAGAATATCCTCGAGTTCCGGCAGGCTCTTGCAGTCGCCGTCATTGCGGCAGTACTCCCCCGCTCCGTACATGCCTTCAAGCTCGGTCGCGATCAGTGTGAGCTCTTTACGTTTTGCGGGATCGGATGGCGTTGGCAGCGATGTCCCCAGCTTCAGGAGGTCGATCGCGCGACGCGTTTCGGCGCCAAGCTCGGCGTTTTCGTACGGTAGTGCCTGCTGCACCATGTCGCCATGCCACTTCGCAAACTTCTGGCTGGCAGCAGAAGCGACGACCGCTGTGTCCGCGGTTATATAGGTCGCTCGCACCCACTCGGCGGCCCCGGTTTCCTTGAGGAGCTCGGCGAGCTCTTCGTTGGCTCGGGCAACAAATTGCTCGGCCGTTTCGGTCGGTGGGGAGACAGCGTCGGTAGTGGTTTGGTCGGCTTCCTTCTCGGCACAGGCGCCAAGCATCAGCAGCGCGAGGCCCGCCGCGATTTTCACAAGAGATTTCATTGCGTACTTCCGAAATTCAAAAGAGAGATTAATGTATGCCGTGCATCCAGCGACGCAGCACCGGCGAGATAATAATCATGAATACGCCGACACCGAGTCCGGTCCACATCAGGAACTCATAGAGTTCGGTATAGGTTGCGAGCGCGGTAGCCACGTCAGCCACCTCGCCTGGCGACGTGTCAATTGCCGCCATACGGCCGAGGCGTGTAGCCACCGTCTCCGACAGCGCGGTTGCGAGAAACCAGGTGCCCATGCTGACGCCGACGACATTGCCGATCGACAGCTTCGTCACTGCGGACAAGCCAACCGGCGACAGGCACAGCTCTCCGGTCGTGTGCAGCAGGTACGCGAGGATGAGCCAGATCATGGCGACCTGTCCCGCCTGGTCGGGGAACTGTGCGCCGAATACGAGTGCGCCAAAACCCAGTCCGGCCTGCATGATACCGAGGCCGAACTTCACGGGTGTCGAAGGCTCGAGATTCTTTTTCGCAAGCCAGGTCCAGAGAATTGCGAACGGCAGCGCAAGCAACATGATGAAGCCGGCATTCAGTGAGCCGAACTGCGCGGCGGTAAACGTGATGCCGCCAGCGGTGCGATCCACGACACGATCGGCATAAAACGTCATTGATCCGGCCGCTTGTTCGAATAGTGCCCAGAAAACGACCGTCGAGAGAATCAGAATCATGAGGACGACGGTGCGCCCGAACTCGGCGGAATTGTGCGTGCGGAAACCGTAAATGACGAAACCGATAATCAGGATGATGGCGCCGTACAGGACGTTCTCGGCGAGCTCGACGCTGCCGGGAATGAAGTGCAGGTTCACCAGCACGGCGTAACAGCCGGACGCAATCGCGACACCGGCAACGATATACGCCGTCGTGTTGTTCGATTTCGACTTGTCATAGAGCATCGAATACAGGATCAGGCCGACGACGGACACGATCAGGAGAACGTTCTGCGAGGCAAGAACGATATGTTCGTGCTGCACCAGCCACCAGACGACCGAAAGTGCCGGAAGCGTCAGAAGGTAGATCGACCATTCGACATTGATCGGGCCGAACACTTTCTTCGTGAGCCTCTCGGGCTCGGCGGGTTCAGCATGTCCTTTCAGGTACTTCTGGCCCTTGAGGAAGGTGAACAGGCCGATGATCATGCCGATACCGGCGGCGCCAAAACCGTACTTCCAGCCGAAGGTTTCACCCAGCCAGCCGCAGAGCAGGGTCGCTGCAAATGAGCCGATGTTGATGCCCATGTAGAAGATCGTGAACCCCGAGTCACGGCGGGGGTCGTCTATGGCGTAAAGCTTGCCGACGATTGTGGAGATATTCGGTTTCAGGTAGCCGACACCCATGACGATCAGTGCGAGCGCCAGGTAGAAGACTTTGAGGGCGGCCGTATCGCGGATCATGATGTCCTGGGCCAGCACGGTGCCTGCGGTCAGAACTTCGCCCGACGCCAGCGTCAGGTTTTCTGCAAGCGTCGATCCCGCCGCGTAAAATACGGCCTGGTAGCCTTCGACCGCCATCAAAAGGTGGCCGAAACAAAGCAGTATGCCGCCGAAGACCACCGATTTGCGCATGCCGAGGTAACGGTCGGCGAGCATTCCGCCGATGAGTGGTAGCGCGTAAACGAGGCCGGCGTAAGAGCCGAGGACGTCCAGCCCCATCTGGTCGGAAAACAAGTGGTACTTGGTGAGGTAGAGAACGAGCAGGAACTTCATTCCGTAGAATGAAAAGCGCTCCCAGAGCTCAGTGCCAAAACACACGTACAGGCCCTTGGGATGACCCCACAGTTGGTCATCGTGCGAGTAGTCTTCCGCGGTCGCGGCAACGGAATCAGTCATGTTCTCCCCCGGGATGCTGTTAGCCGCCTTGCTCTGATTTTTTTTTGGCGGACCAAGCTGTCCATTAAACACTATTTTCAGTGCTTTTTGCCACCAGGCGACCAATCCGGCGGCGATGTGCCGGCCACCGGAATTATGTTGGATTACAGCGGATTAGCCTTCCGCGGCTACCGATTCGTCCGGTTTCGGTCGGACCAGGCGCGACATGATGATGCCGAGCTCGTAGAGCAGGTAGACCGGGACGGCGAGTATCGTCTGGCTGATCACGTCTGGTGGCGTTAGCAGCATGCCGACGACGAACGCGCCGAGGAATACGTAGGGACGGGCCTTGCCGAGTTTGTCGGGTGTCGTAAGTCCTGTCAGGACCAGCAGCAAGGTCGCGATCGGTGTTTCGAATGCGATACCGAATACCAGCGACACGAGCATGACGAAGCCTACGTACTCGGCCATATCGGGCTTCCACTCGACAACGTCTGGAGTAAAGGCCGCGACAAAACCAAATATTAGCGGGAACACTACGTAGTAGGCAAAGGCGAGCCCGCCGAGGAAAAGGATGATGCTGGTGGCGAGTAGCGGGCCCGCGAAGCCCTTTTCCTTGTTGTACAGTCCGGGGGCGACGAACGCCCAAACCTGGTAAAGGATGATGGGCATCGCGATAAACAGCGACAAGTAGAAAGTCAGCGAAATGGTTGCTGTCAGCGAGGTAACCGCACCGATGGCGATCATTTCTCCGCTCGGCACAAAGCGCGTCAGGGGGGCTGCCACGAAATTGAAGATCTGGCGGGAAAACGGCACAAGCAGCAAGAACACAACAAAAATGCTGCCGACAATTTTGAAGAGGCGATTCCGCAGCTCGGTCAGGTGCGACATCAGCGTGCCTTCTCCAAGTCCCCCTTCCTTGTCGGGTGTCGCGTCGCTCATCAGGCGGTCTTTTCTTGCTGCGCATCGTCGGCATCGGCCAACGGGGTGTCTACGGCGGCTGGGCTGCCAGCGGCCTCGGAGCTCTCAACGGCGACCGGCTCGGGCGCACCGTGGTCATCGACGGCATCGTCGTCTTCGTCATGTAATGGCGAATAGGTGTCGTCGTCGCGCGGTGCCAGCAGCGCGTCAGGGTGAAAATCTTTGGGATTGATGCCGAGGTTTTTCTCGACATCGAGTTCGTCTTCAAGCTGCCGCTGCAAGGCGCGCGTCATTTGCCGAGCCTTGCCGATCCAGCCGCCCAGCTGACGCGCAACACGCGGCAGGCGTTCGGGACCCAGTATCAGGAGCCCGATAACGCACAGGAGCAGAAATTCTGAACCGCCTATTCCGGACATGGCAGGGCGGGGATCAGGCGTCTTTTTCTTTGCGGGGCTCTTCAGCCGGCGTATTGTCGAAATCGGCGTCCTTGGACACGTCGCCGATTTGATCGGTTGTTTGTTCCGCCTCGCTCATCGCGGAGCGGAACCCCTTGACGGCGCTGCCAAGATCCGAGCCCAGCGAACGCAGCCGCTTTGTGCCGAAGATGGCCAAAACGATGACGAGAATGATCAGTAACTGCCACGGGCCTATATTGGCAAACATCCTGTTACTCCTGGCGGCGTGCCGCCTTTAATTCATAAGGTCTGCGCCGGATTCTGACCGGGCGCGAATTATGTTCATGATACCCCCGGCCGCGCAACAAAACCGTACCCGTGTCACACGCACGGTGCCCATCAGGATTCGAGCCAGAATGTCACGGGGCCGTCATTCACCAGGCTAACCTCCATATTGGCGCCAAATCGGCCCGTTTCAACGGTGTCGAGCCGCTGCCGGCAAATCTCCACCAGCGCGTCGAAATACTCGGCACCCCTCTCAGGCGATGCGGCCTTGGTGAAGCTGGCGCGCGTACCCTTCTTCGTGTCTGCCGCCAGCGTGAACTGCGGGACCAATAATAGCCCGCCGGCTTCATCCTGGACGCTGCGGTTCATGCGGCCTTCCGGGTCCGGAAACACCCGATAACCAAGCAGCCGCTCGGCGAGCCGGGCTATATCCCTCTCGGAATCGTCACGGTGCACGGCAACCAGCACCAGCAACCCACGACCGATTTCTCCGATGACGTCGCCGTCGATGCTGACGTCCGCCCGTGTCACGCGCTGTAATAGCCCGATCATGTTGGGTCGAACTCCTTGATTTCCTGAGACTTGCAGAGTTTATCCACAGATCGCCCAGAATGCGAAGCCGCGTAACCCGGCCATGGGTGGGAGACTCCAAAGCACCGACGAGTGGGAGAACGGATCCGATCCGGCCGAGAGTGGCGCGCCAGGGATGGCAGGTTTATGCTCAATACCACCGTCGGGCCAGGGACGGACGGGCCCCGATCCCCGGATCGGGGCCAATTTGGCCTTCGGTGGGTTATCCACAGACCCTTTATCGAACCGATATGGAATGAAGTGGGAATTATGTCGGACAAATAAATCCCACCGTCAGGCTGTTGCATTGCTTCTGGCGATCAATAGACTTGCGGCAGTGTAAAGACGATGGGACCTGCCATGAAAAGACGACAATTCGTCGGTGGCCTCGCGGCAGCCGCGACGCTCTCGGCCTGTGCGAAACAAGAGGCGAACTGCGACGGCAATACCCGCCAGGAGACCTTCGAGTGGTCCTGCGTGACCTCCTGGCCGCCAAAATTCCCGGGCCTTGGCATGGCGCCGGAAAACGTGGCCGCCCGGGTTGAGGCGGCGTCGGCCGGCCGGCTGAAGATCAAGGTGTATGGTGCGGGCGAGCTGGTGCCGGCCTTTGAGGTATTTGATGCGGTCAGTCGCGGCACGGTCGAGATGGGCCACGATGCCTCCTACTACCACAAGGGCAAGGTGGACGCCGCGCAGTTCTTCACCGCGATCCCCTTCGGTCTCACCAACCTGGAGCTGAACGCCTGGCTCTACTACGGTGGCGGCCTGGAGCTATGGCATGAACTCTATGCGCCCTTCAATCTTGTGCCGTTTCCCACGGGTAACACGGGCGTGCAGATGGGCGGCTGGTTCAACAAGGAAATCAACAGCGTCAATGATCTGAAGGGGCTGAAGATGCGTATTCCCGGCCTGGGTGGTGAGGTGCTGCGAAGAGCCGGCGGCACACCGGTAACGCTGCCCGGCTCCGAGATCTTCACCGCGCTACAAACCGGCGCGATCGATGCCACTGAGTGGGTGGGGCCTTATAACGACTCGTCTTTCGGCCTGCACAAGGCGGCACGGTATTACTACTACCCGGGGTGGCAGGAGCCCGGCCCGGGGCTGGAGACGATTATCAACAAGACGGCCTGGGATTCGCTGCCGGCAGACCTGCAGTCGATTGTCGCGACCAGTTGCCAGGCCATTACGACCGACATGGCAGCGGAATACACGCACGGCAACGCCGTGTCATTGCGACAGCTCAAGGAAGACCCGAACATCGAGATAAGGCCGTTTCCCGCCGAAGTAATCTCGCTGTTGCGTTCGATGACGAAGGAAGTTGTTGACGAACTGATGGCCAACGATCCAGCCGCCAGGAAGATTGGCAAGGCGTACTTCGACTATCTCGCGATAATGACCGAGAACTCCAGAATATCCGAGCAGGCCTATCTCGACACGCGCGATGGCTAGCTAGTGTCCCGCTTGCTTGGTTCGCTTCCTTTCAGAAAGCCTGCAAAGCGCTACTGCGGCGTTGCAGCCCTGGGCAAGGGCTAGCCATTACCCAGGGCTGCGCCTTGCACTAACGCTTTGCAGGCTTTCCCTCCGGGCGCTCCCGGCAGCCCGTCCTGCCGCGTCGCAGTCGTTTGAAGCAGGCCGCTAATCCTGCACCTCGCAGGATTGACTGCCAATAGCGCTGAGAGTTAGCGAACTCAGCAAGCAGGACACTAGTCACCGTAAATTCTGCCCGGCAACCAGGTGACCAGTTCCGGGAAAGCGGCGAGCAGCAGCAGCGCGAGCAACTGTATGCCGACAAACGGCACGGCGCCCCGATAGATCTGTGCTGTCGATACGGACGCCGGCGCCACGCCACGCAGGTAGAAGAGCGCGAAGCCGAAAGGCGGCGTCAGGAACGACGTCTGCAGGTTGATCGCGATCATGATGCCCAGCCAGACGGGGTCGAGGCCCATCGCCAACAGCACCGGCCCGACGATAGGCACAACAACAAACGTAATCTCTATGAAGTCGAGCACGAAGCCGAGCAGGAACATCACGAGCATCACAACAAGCACCGCGCCGAAAACGCCGCCCGGCAGCGCTCCGAGGATGGCGCGCACACCATCGTCGCCGCCGTAGCCTCTGAACACCAACGAGAACAACGAGGCGCCGATCAGAATCAGGAACACCATGCTGCTGATACGCAACGTGCTCTGCATAATCTCCTCGAGCCGCGCGCGCGACAGCTCGCGTCGTGACAGCGCGAGCAGCAATGCGCCCATACCACCAACGCCGGCCGCCTCGGTAGGCGTTGCGAGACCCTTGAGGATCGAGCCAAGCACTGCAAATATCAGTAGCAACGGCGGCAACAGTGCGGACATGACGCGACCGAACGTCACGGTCTCTCCTTCTGCACGATGATGCGCCGGCATCGTCGCTGGCCGAAAGAAGGCAACGCCCAGGATGTACAGCACATACAGGCCGACCAGCATCAGACCCGGTATCAGCGCGCCGGCGAACAGGTCGCCAACCGAGACGGTCTTCGGCGAATAAACGCCCATTTCCAGCTGCGCCTGCTGATAGGCCGTCGTCATCACATCGCCGAGCATGACGAGGATGATCGATGGTGGAATGATCTGACCCAGCGTACCGGACGCGCAAATGGTTCCCGCCGCAATTTCGGGCGAGTAGCCACGCTTGATCATCGTCGGCAGAGACAGCAAACCCATCGTAACGACGGTGGCGCCAACGATGCCGGTGCTTGCCGCCAGCAGCATGCCAACCAGCGTAACCGAAATACCGAGACCACCACGCAGCGTGCCAAACAGGGAGCTGAGGGTTTCCAGGAGTTCCTCTGCAATGCGCGCTCGCTCGAGCGTGACACCCATGAAAACAAACAACGGCACAGCGACCAGTGTCTCATTGGTCATGATGCCAAATACGCGGTTGGGCAAGCCTGACAGCAGCGCCTCGTTAAAGCCGCCGCCCAACACGCCGAACCCGGCAAACAACAACGCGGTACCGCCGAGCGTGAAGGCCACCGGAAAGCCGGCCAGCAGCAACACAATGACCGTCAGGAACAGCAGCGCGGCAACCCACTCCATACTCAGCGCTGCCTCAGCGTGTGAAACGAACGCAGCAGCAGCGATAAGCCTTGCAGGGCGACCGCCACCGGCATGAGAACGAGCACCGACTTCAACAGCGGGATCAGCGGGTAGGGAAGACCGCCAGATTCCCTGGAGGCTTCGCGAAAACTCCACGACACCGCTACGAAGTCAAAAGACTTCCAGCCCAGGAAAGCACACAGCGGGAAAAGAAAAACGATGACACCGAGCAGATCGATGAGCGCCCGACCCCTGGGGCTCATGTCGCGGTAGAACACATCGACACGCACGTGATCTTCCTGTTGCAATGTGTACGCGGCGCCGAGCATGAATACGACGGCGTGCATCCAGATGACCGACTCCTGCAACCAGATGAGTCCCGCGTCGAAGACGTACCGCATTACAACAACAATAAAGGTGACTATGACCATGAATAGCGTCAGCCAGGCTGCGGCCTTACCCGTCATGGTGCTTATTCGATCGATGAGGCCTGCGGGTGTTTCGCTATCCAAACCGGCGTGCTCTCAACTCAGGTTCGCCAGAAGGTCGGGGTGATAAGCACCAGCAAGGTGAAGATCTCCAGGCGCCCCAGGAGCATACCGGCAACGGATATCCACTTGGCCGTATCGGTCAGCGACATGAATCCGGAGGAAACGTCGCCGAGACCCGGGCCCAGGTTGTTGAGCGTCGCGGCAACCGCGGAAAACGCAGTCACCTGGTCGAGGCCCGTCGACATGATCGCCAACATCATGACCCCGAAGACGATGATATAGACAGAAAAGAACCCCCAGACAGCATCGACGACGCGGTAGGGAACCGCTTTGTTGCCGAGCTTCACCGGGATTTCCGCACTGGGATGAACCAGGCGGCCGATTTCCCGGACACCCTGTTTGTAGACCAGCAGCCAGCGAATCACCTTGATGCCACCAGCGGTCGATCCGGCGGAGCCACCGACAAAGCTTGCGAATATCAGCATCACGGGCAAAGCACCTGGCCAGATCGAGAAATTCTCTGTCGTAAAGCCGGTGGTAGTCGCTATCGACACCGCCTGGAATAGTCCGTTGATCAGCGTCTGTCCTGTGTCCAACGATCCCCGATACCAATACAGTGACACAACGACGACGGTCGACAGCGCTATCAGCATGCCGCTATAGGCCCGGAACTCGGGATCCTGAAGATAGTGTTTTACCGACACATATCGCCAGGCGAAGAAATGCAGCGAGAAGTTGATGCCTGCTACGAACATGAAAACGACGGCCACCAGGTCGACGGCAGCGCTATCGAAATAGCCGATGCTCAGGTCATGCGTAGAAAAGCCGCCGATAGCGACCGTCGAAAACGCGTGACAGAGCGCATCGAACCACCCCATTCCGGCAAGCCGATAGCCCAGCATGCAGGTAATCGTGAATGCGAGATAGACGTACCAAAGTGCCTTTGCCGTCTCGGTAATGCGCGGCGTGAGCTTGGAGTCCTTGACCGGCCCAGGCGTTTCGGCGCGGTATAGCTGCATACCGCCGACGCCCAGCATCGGCAGCACGGCGACGGCGAGAACGATAATGCCCATGCCACCGAGCCACTGCAGCTGCTGTCGGTAATAGAGAATCGAGACCGGCAGGTCGTCGAGACCCGTAAGCACCGTAGCTCCGGTGGTCGTGAGACCCGACATTGATTCGAAGACGGCGTCAGTAAAGGTCAGCGACAGGCCGTCTGCGAAATACAGCGGCGCGGCGCCGAACATACCAAGAACCGTCCAGAATGCTGCGACGACCAGGAAGCCATCGCGCAACCTGAGGTCCTTGCGCGAGCGATGTACCGGCAGCCAGCAAATAAAGCCGGACGCAAGTGTAATGGCGAAGCCCTCAACGAACGGCAGCCAGGAATGATCGTTGTAGTAAAGGCTGAACAGGATGGGCGGCAGCATGGTCACGCTGAATATCATCAGCAGCAGACCAAGGATGCGTTGTACTACCGTCCAGTTCATTAGCTGTTCTGGACCC
>RCNG010000194.1_pt1 | contig 25327 bp, 20 predicted proteins | sample 2041371 | NCBI WGS metagenome assembly RCNG01 (sample SAMN09708227, study PRJNA481090) | Marine sediment metagenome, whole genome shotgun sequencing project. | biome: marine sediment; feature: ocean; material: sediment; isolation source: Sewage treatment plant 1 marine sediment (STP1) ... | reverse complement strand
GGTCGGGGGAAAGGACGACTACAGCTCTTCCACCTCGGTGAGTTCCACCTCGCAACGCACCCCGGAATCGGGTGCCCACCTGGCCAGGATTTCCGGCACCAGCTCGGCGAACTCCTTCTCGAAGGCCACGGCGCGGTCTTCGTCGTCGAAAACCTCCCAGCACAGCTCGCCGATCCCCTCGGTGCCGCAATAGGCATGCAGCTCCAGGTACAACGACGACCCCATGACCGGGTCGGTGAAGCTGTCGACCAGGATTTCGATGGCCAGACCGTCGACCGGCACCGAGCCGGCGCCCTTGTCGCGGACGGCGTTTTCCCAGTAGTCGGTCACCGCCTGGTTGAGAGCCAGACGGAATTCCCCGTCGCCGGTCATCGGCCAGACGGCATCCAGTTTCTCCTGGTCGTCATGGATCAGGTCGATGGCGACCTCGGCTTTGATTTCCGCGGGGCAATTGTCCCGGAGATCCTCGAAATCCTCGTACATTGTGCCTTCCCTGCTGCCATGGTGGAAGTGGTGTTCCGGAATCTTATGCTCCCCGTGCCCCGGGAGCAAGGTTCGTCCTGAAGGTGGAATCGGCGCAATGTGTTCTGGCGCAAACCCGGAATTGGTTCTAGAATATTAAGATTGAATTTCAAAACCCATCCCGATCCCCTTCTGGAGGACCTGATGAAGACCATCAAGGAACTGCTGGATGACCGAGGCCAGCGACCCATTCATTCCGTGGGCCCGGACGACACCGTCTTTGTCGCCGTGACCAAAATGGTGGAAAAGAACATCGGTGCGATCCTGGTCATGGAGGGCGACGGCATCAAGGGCATCATGTCCGAGCGTGATTACCTGCGCTTCATCACCTCCCAGGGCAAAACGGCCCGCGATACGCCCGTGCGGGACCTGATGACCTGCAAGGTCATTTACGTGACCCCCGATACCCGGCTGAACGAGGTCATGGCGATCATGACCAAGTCGCGCATCCGGCACGTGCCGGTTCTCCACGAAAAGACGCTCATGGGCATCGTTTCTATCGGCGACGTGGTCAAGCAGATCAGCCAGGACCAGGAGATCCACATCAGGACCCTCGAGGAATACATCAACGATCCCTATCCCGGTCCGGGGAATAGCTGATAGCCGCCCGGGCCAAACCCAAAAATAGTTCGGAAATCAGGGCCCCGGGGATTGTTCCCCGGGGCCCCGTGTCTTAATTTTCCCGGGAGTAGACCCACCACTTCTTCATCGGGGGATTCCGCCATGGCTCAGACCGTCATCGAAAAGATCGTGCAGGCGCATGCCGTCGGCCTCGACGCCGGCCAGGAAGTTCACGCCGGAGACTACGTCACTCTGGTTCCCGACCACGTCATGACCCACGACAACACCAGCGCGGTCATGGGCAAGTTCAAGGGCCTGGGCGTGCCCAAGGTGAAGAACCCCGCGCAGCCCGTGTTCACCCTCGACCACAACATCCAGGATCTGGGCGAGGACAACCAGGCCAAGTACAGGGCCATCGCCGAGTTCGCCGCGGCCAACGGTGTGACCGCCTACCCGGCCGGGCGGGGCATCGGCCACCAGATCATGATCGAAGAGGGTTACGTGAAGCCCGGCGGCTTCTGTGTGGCCAGCGACAGCCACAGCAACACCTACGGCGGGGTGGGTGCGCTGGGCACCCCGGTGGTGCGCACCGACGCGGCCGCCCTGTGGGCCATCGGCACCGTGTGGTGGCAGATTCCCCGCACCATCAAGGTGAACCTGAACGGCAAAATGCAGCCCGGTGTGACGGGCAAGGACGTCATCATCACTCTTTGCGGCCTGTACAACCAGGGCGAGGTGCTCAACGCCGTGATCGAGTTCAGCGGCACCGGCATCGCGGGTCTTTCCATGGAGGAGCGCCTGACGATCGCCAACATGACCACCGAATGGGGCGCGCTGGCCGGCTGGTTCCCCGTGGACGAGGTGACGGTCGAGTTCATGCTCGACCGGCAGATCTGGCTGGCGGAAAGCGGGATCACCGACCGGATCTCGAAAGAAGAAATCCAAGGCTGGAAAAACGACCCGCCCGCCTCCGACCCCGACGCGGTCTACGCCGCGGAGATCAACCTCGAACTGGCCCAGGTCACCCCCCACGTCAGTGGTCCCCACTCACTGCAGGTGATGACCTCGCTGGCGGAGATGGACGCAAAGAAGATGGCCATCCACAAGGCCTACCTGGTGTCCTGCACCAACAGCCGTTTGAGCGACATCGAGCAGGCCGCTGCCGCCGTCAGTGGCGGCAAGGTGGCCGACGGGGTGGAATTCTACATCGCCGCGGCGAGCCAGCCCATCGAAGACCAGGCCACCGCCAGCGGCGCCTGGCAGAAGCTGCTCAATGCCGGCGCCAAGCCGCTGCCTCCCGGCTGCGGCCCCTGCATCGGCCTGGGCGTGGGTCTGCTGGAAGAGGGCGAGGTCGGCATCTCGGCCACCAACCGCAACTTCCGCGGCCGCATGGGCAGCCGCGACGCCGAGGCCTACCTGGCCAGCCCCGCCGTGGTGACCGCCAGCGCGCTGGCCGGCTACATCACCGGCCCCCGGGACCTGGATCTCAAGGCCGGGGTGCCAGAACGGTCCTTCCGGGAATTCGCCCCCGCAGCGGTCGAAGCCGCGCCCGTCAAGATCCTCGATGGGTTCCCCGCCGGCCTCACCGGCCGGGTGATCTTCCTGCCCACAGACAACCTCAACACCGACGGCATCTACAGCAAGGACTGGACCTACCGCGAAGATGTCACCCCCCAGAAGATGGCCGAAGTGGTCATGGAGAACTACGACCCCGCCTTCGCGGGGCTCGTGCAAGAGGGAGACATCCTGGTCGCCGGCTACAACTTCGGCACCGGCAGCAGCCGCGAGCAGGCGGCCACGGCCCTGCAGGCAGCGGGCATCAAGCTGGTCATCGCCGGCAGCTACTCGCAGACCTACCTGCGCAATGCCATCAATAACGGGTTCATCTGCGTGGAGTGCCCCGAACTTTCGGACGCCATGAAGGCCCACTTCTCTGGCCGGGCCGACCAGAAAACCATCGTCGCCGAAGACGAGTTGAAGATGGACTTCGCCCGCTCGGCGATCACCTGGCGGGAAAAAGAGTACCGGTTCACCCCATTGGGTAAACCGGTACAGGAGGTGGTCATCGCAGGCGGCGTCGAGAACCAGGTGCGCGCCAGTCTGGGCGGCTCCTAGCGGGGACCGTCACTGGCCCTGGGCATTCGCCTTGTCCATGAAGGCCAGCTGGATCTTCAGGGCGTGGTTGCCCGGATCGAGTTCCTGCGCCCTTTCCAGCGCGATCCTGGCCTCGGCCATGTCGCCGCCGTCCAGACAGATGAACCCGGCATAGATCCAAAGGACCGCGTGATTCCAGGGGTCTTCCGCCCCGTCGTCCAGGGCCCGCACCAGGGCCAGTGCCAGTTCGTCCTCGCCCTCTTCCCGGTCCGCTTCCAGGACCAGCGCCAGATCGTCCCCGGACAGCTGCAGGATGTTGTCCGGGCCCAGCTCCTGACCCTTCAGGGGGCCCATGGCCAGAGCGCGGCCTTCGACCGGCTCGCCGTTGCGAATGAGGAAGCGGGCCAGGGCGTGGCGGTTCACATCGCTGGGATCGTCCCCATAGGCCTGACGCAATCCCTCGAGCTCGGCATCGAGATTCTTCGGCTTGATCCACCGGCCGCCCGATGATCCCCTCTGGCTGTAGAAATTGGCGACGTCCGTCGGCCCCAGCTCGCTCTCGGACTTGGCCAGGCCCTGGAGAACCGCGGCGAATCCGGCCTCGTCCCCCATCTGTTCCATGATATCCAGGGCGGACTCCACTTCGATCAGGGCCGATCCCAGATCACCCATCAGGTAATAGGTCTGGCCCTTCAGGACCTGGGCCTGGCCGGGATAGGTCCCCGACCGCAACAGGAGATCCAGCCCCTCGAGCGCCCGGCTGGCCAGTTCCTGCCGCTCGAACTCGTCTTCCAGGGCCGCCACCTGCTCCACGACGGAGGCGGCGTAGGCCAACCGGCTGCCGGCCATGTAGAAGAGATCGAAGCCCATGAAAAAGGGAATCGCCCCCGGCCGGCCGGTGAGCATGCCCACATCGGCCGCATAGGGCATGTAGACGAAGTAGACGATGTAGGGGATGTTGATCCGCGCCATGCTCCAGGCCTGCTGGGCCAGGGAACGGCGGCCGCTCATTTCGTAAATGCGCCCGGCGTCGTTCCAGAAATGCTTGGCGTAGGGATACTGGTCGTTGGTGGAGTAGGTCCCGAAAGCCGCCGCGGCCATGTCGGTATTGCCTTCCTCGAGCCAGGTCAGGGCCAGGATCCAGCTGCGAAGATAGTTCGACGTCCGAACGCGCCACGTCGAGACATCGGCCAGTTCGGGAGCGAAACTGGTGCCCCTGAGGTTGGCCGGAAAGGAGCGCACCTCGGCCTGGCGCAGGTGGTCGGCGATCTCGATGGCCGCCTGGATATCGCCGGTCTGGGCGGCGATGAGGCCCTGCAGCAGGCGGGGCGACGTCCCCTTGGCACCGAAACCCACTGCGGCCTGAAGACTGGCCTTGGCTTCTTCGAATTCCCCCTGGTCCCGCAGCAGCCAGGCCCGGTCCAGGGCCACCTCGGCGCGGAGATCGGTCAGCTGGTCTTCGGGAATCAGGTCCAGGTTCGCCTGGGCGCTGCGCAGGGCGGCCGCCGCGCGCGACTGGTCACCGACGATGTTGGTGAAATAGGCCAGCATATGCCAGGCGAAGGGATTGGAGGGGTCGATGCTGACGGCGTTGCGGAGTTTGCCGATGCAATCCCCGACCGTCCGCATGTCGGAAACACCCTGCCCCCAGCCCGAACCCTGACTGGCCCTGGTCCGCTGGACCTGGGTTTCGATCCGCTGGCGGAAGTCCGCTACGAATTTCAACTCGCGAGCTGCGGCGCGCCGGCGGTCGGCCTGGTCCTTTTCACTCAGGGCCAGGAAATTCTCCAGGGTGATGCCGTCCACCTTGCCGGTGAATTCGCGGGTTCTGGCGTACTGCTTGGCCTGGTCGAGGCGGAACTGGGATTGGTCCACGAATGGCGCGTCTTCGTAGATCCGGTAGAAGGCCGTGTCGAGTTCCCGCCACGTGCTGACCATGCCGAGCTGCGGCCACTCCGACGGCTGATCCCAGGCCAGCGCACCACCGGCGACGGTAGCCAATATGGCCCCCAGAAAGATCCTGAACACCAGGCCAGCCACGTCTTTCTTCAATGCCCCTGAACTCATCGTTTCAACCCTTCATTTTATTTCAAGCCAAAGGAAACATTCCGGTGAGGATTGCATTGCTGTATTAGGAGTGTTTAGATGGATACGCTGATCGAGCAGCAGGATACGTGGGATCCTCAACGGTGCCTACCCCCTGATCCGCATCATTACAGTTTCCTGAACATACGGCCAAAGCCCAACGGAGACAATCCCCTTGCCCCAGGCAGCCCCGCACCTGATTTCCGTCGCCCTCTGGACCACCCTCTGGTGTTTTTTCCACAGCTGGTTCGTGAGCCATCGCTGGCGGGGATTCATCCAGCGGATTTTCCCCCGCTACCACGTGTTCCACCGTTTGATATACGTGGTATTCAGCACCCTTTCGCTGGCCGTCCTGATGATCTGGATCCGTTCCCTGCCGACCGTCACCCTATTCGCCTGGACCGGCTGGTGGACCTGGATCAGGTGGCTGGGCCTGGCCGAAGCGGCCTTCCTGTTCTGGATGGGAACACGCAGTTATGACAATCGTTCCTTTCTGGGGTTCACCCAGGCCCTGGATTACCTGCGCGGCTCGCCCACCCGCCGACCCGTCTTCCACACCACCGGGATCCTGGCCGTCATCCGGCACCCCTGGTATACCGGGACCATCATCCTGCTGGTCTTCTGCCTGCCCTACACCGACGTCAACCTGGTGTGGCGCAGCATTTTTCTCATCTATACCCTGGTCGGCACCGAGTTGGAGGAACGCAAACTCGTCAACGACCTGGGGGCCGAATACGAGGCCTACCGCAGCCGGGTGCCCCGGTTTTTCCCCGATCCCCGGACTTTGTGGCGCCCCGTGGACGACCCGGACGGCAAATGACCACTGAAGCCCAATATTGTCCCGGCGCGGCATCTCGGGTATAGTGGCGGCTCCCCCACGCGCAGTCGGCGGCGGCGGCGGCCTGAAACCTGACCATTCGAATGGAAAAAAATATGCTCCAGGAGAACTTCGTCGAGACCATCGCCGGATCCATCAACAAGCATTGGGACGTGCCCTGCTTCAGCGATCTGGATGGCGAAACCATCACCTATGGTGAGGTGGCCCACCGGGTCTTCAGGCTCCACTACATCATCGCCGAAGCCGGCCTGAAGAAAGGCGACAGGATCGGGCTGGCCGGCCGCAACTCCGCCAACTGGTGCGTGACCTATCTGGCCGCCGTGACCTGCGGGGCCGTCATCGTGCCCATCCTTCCGGATTTCACGAGCGGGGAAATCGAGCACATCGTCCGTCATTCCCAGTGCAAGCTGCTGTTCGTGGCCGACACCATCCACGACCGTCTCGACGAGGACAAGATGGACTCCCTGCTGGGGATTTTTCATTTGAGCGACTTCGCCCTGGGCTGGCAACGGGACAAGAAATTCACCCAGATGGTGGCCGAAGCCGAGACCGGCAGCCGCCAGCGGTATGAGGCCATGCTGACCGGCCGCCAGGTCCGGTTCCCCGAGGTTTCCAACGACGATATGGCGGCCATCGTCTACACCTCGGGCACTACCGGGTTTTCCAAGGGGGTGATGCTGACCGGCAACTCGCTGATCGCCAACATCATGTATTTCCTGCAGAGCATCGACTTGAACCCCGGGGACAACGTGGTCTCGTTCCTGCCTTTGGCCCATGCCTTCGGCTGCTCCTTCGATTTTCTGGCTCCCATGGCCGCCGGCTGCCACGTGACCTACGTCGAAAAGATTCCCACGCCCAAGGTTCTGGTGGCGGCATTCGAAAAATACAAACCGGTGTACGTGATGTCGGTGCCGCTGGTCATCGAGAAGATTTTCCGCAACCGGATCAAGCCCGTTCTGGAAACCCCCAAGATAAAGATGCTGCTCAAGGTCCCCGGCCTCAACAAGATGGTGTACAAGAAGATACACGATCAGATCTACGAGGTTTTCGGCGGGCGATTCAAGGAGATGGTCATCGGCGGGGCGGCCATCAACAAGGATATCGAGCAGTTTTTCCGCAAGATCGGGCTGCGCATGACCTGCGGGTACGGGATGACCGAGTGCGGCCCCCTGATGAGCTACACCGTTTTCGACGGCGAACCCCCGGTTGGCAGCGTGGGCAAGATCATCCCCTACCTCGAATGCCGCATCAACGAGGCCAACCCCGAAACGGGCATCGGAGAGGTGCAGGTTCGCGGCGAGAACCTTATGTTGGGCTACTATAATGACGAGGAGGCCACGGCGGAGGCCATCAATCCCGAGGGCTGGCTGATGACCGGCGACCTGGGCCGCCTGGACGAAAACGGATTCCTTTACTTGACGGGCCGCTCGAAGAACATGATCCTGACCGCTTCGGGCCAAAACGTCTATCCCGAGGAGATCGAGTCGCAGCTGAACAATCTCCCCTGTGTGGAAGAGTCCATCATCCTCGAGAACGACGGAAAACTCATGGCCCTGGTCTACCCCGATCTCGAATCGGTGGACCGGGCCTGCCTCAAGGGCAAGCAGGTCGAATCCATGATGGAGGAGAACCGCCAGGCCCTGAACACCCGGCTTCCCGGCTTCAGCCAGATATCCCGGCTCAAGGTCTTTTACGAGGAATTCGAAAAGACACCAACCAAGAAAATCAAACGGCGGCTTTACAACGCTTTTTCCTGAAGACCGGCGTACACACCACTGGAGGAGTGAGAATGAAGATCAAGCAGAACCCCCACGACAACGTCATGGTCCTGGAGCTCTCGGGCAAAATCATGGGCGGCCCGGATTTTGACAAATTCAAGGGAGAAATCACGGATGTTGTCGAGGGGGGTTACAAGAAGGTCATTCTCGATTTGTCCGGCGTGCCCTGGATCAACTCCACCGGCCTGGGCATCCTGATCACCGGGTACCATTCCATCAAGGCCGCCGAGGGTACCATGATGATCTGCAACGTGAAGGAACGTGTGCTGAGCATCTTCTACATTTCCCAGCTGGAGAACATTTTCGACGTCTACGAAACCCGTGACGAGGCGCTGGCGGCCTCGAAAGCCTAGCTGCGGTCCATCTTCTTGACCATCGCGTCGCACACCTTGTAGCCGTACTGTTCGTACAGGCCGTGAGCGTCGCGCGTCCGCAACAGCTGCTGGCTGACGTTCACCACGTCCGGATGTTCGGACAGGCAGTCCATCAGCCACTTGCCCAGCCCCACGCCCCGGTAGTCGGGGTGTACCATCACGTCGCAGACCCAGGCGAAGGTGCACTTGTCGGTGACGGCCCGGGCGAAACCGATCTGCCTTCCCTCGGTGAACAGGCCGAGGGTCAGGCTGTTTTGGATCGACTCCTCGATGATCTCCTGGGGCCGGCCCGCCGCCCAGTAGGACTGCTGCAGTGCCGGCGCGACATAGAACAGGTCCAGCTCGGACTTTTCGTCGCTGATGCGGTAGGTGCCCTTGATCCATTCCATCGATTCTCTCCTGAAGATCCTCCCGCCGGCTTCCGTCCGGCGATGGTCCGTTAGAATTCAGCGAGTTTCGGAGCCCTCGGAAAAGGGATGACGTCCCGGATATTCTTGATCCCCGTGACATAGTTCACGGCCCGGTCGAAACCGAGTCCGAAGCCCGCATGGGGCACCGTGCCGTACTTTCTCAGGTCACGGTACCACCAGTACTCCTCCTTCTCCAGCCCCATTTCCTCGATGCGGGCGTCCAGAACCTCGAGGCGTTCCTCGCGCTGGCTGCCGCCGATGATCTCGCCGATGCCCGGGGCCAGCACGTCCATGGCCGCCACGGTATTGCCGTCGTCGTTCAGGCGCATGTAAAAGGCCTTGATGTCCTTGGGATAGTTCATCACCACGACGGGCCGCTGGCACAGGTCCTCGCACAGGTAGCGCTCGTGCTCCGACTGCAGATCCATGCCCCACTTGACCGGGAATTCGAACTTTTGCGGAGCCTTTTCCAGGGCCTTGACCGCGTCGGTGTAGTCCATCCGCTCGAAGCTGCTGTCGACGAATTTTTCCAGGCGCGTGACGGCGTCCTTCTCGATGTGTTGGGCAAAAAACGCCATGTCGTCGGGATGCTCGTCCAGGGCCGCCTTGAAGATGTAGCGCAGGTACTCTTCGGCCAGGTCCGCGTCATCGTTCAGGTCGGCGAACGCGATTTCGGGTTCGATCATCCAGAACTCCGACAGGTGCCGGCTGGTGTTCGAGTTTTCCGCCCGGAAGGTCGGCCCGAAGGTGTAGACCCGGGTCAGGGCGTTGCTGAAACACTCGACGTTGAGCTGGCCGGAAACCGTCAGGAAAGTTTCCCGCCCGAAGAAGTCCTCGCCGAAATCGATGCCGCCGTCAGCGGTGCGCGGCGGATTGGCCAGATCGAGGGTGGAGATGCGGAAGGCCTCGCCCGCCCCTTCGGCATCGCTGGTGGTGATGATGGGCGTGTGGATCCAGTAGAACGAGTTCTCGTGGAAAAACCGGTGCGTCGCCTGGGCGAGGCAGTTGCGCACCCGCGCCACCGCGCCGAAGGTGTTGGTGCGCGGCCGCAGATGGGCCACCTCGCGCAGGAATTCGAAGCTGTGCCGCTTGGCCTGGACGGGATAGGACTCGGGATCCTCGACCCAGCCGACTACCTCGATGCCGGAGGCCTGGATCTCCACCGACTGGCCCTTGCCCTGGGAGGCGGCCAGTTCGCCGGTGCAGATCACCGCGCAGCCGGCACTCAGTTTCTGGATCTCGTCGACGTAATTGGGCAGGTCACTCTGGGCCACCACCTGGATGGGGTCGAAGCAGGTGCCGTCATGCACCTGGATGAAACTCAGGCCCGCCTTGGAGTCGCGGCGGGTCCGTACCCAGCCCTTGACCGTGACCAGGTCGCCCACCGGAACCCGGCCGGCCAGCAGAGAGGAGATTTTGTGGTCCGACATGCGCGATCCTTTGTGGAGACGGGTGCAGGCATTCATGAGGTTCGAAATGATAGCACCCGGACGGGGGCCGGACAACCGCCGGGGCCTTCGCCGGCTTGAAAATTGGGACAAACTGCCGAAAATGCGCTATCATGAGCCCACTGAACAGATGGGAGTTCCCCTCTTACCCGATCGACCGGTTACCGCCTCCAGGAGATCCGCATGGGCCTGAATCGATCCACCCGCAAAGGGCCGGGGTGGGATATCACTTCCCAAATCTTCGTCTTCGAGGATCCCGCCCGCATCAAGCGGACGCTGAACGCCATTTTCGGGGCTGTCCTGCTCGGCTCGATTTCCATAGCGATACTGGCCTACCTGATACCCTGGGAAACCGCCCTCAAACTTTCGTTGACCTCCGCGGCCTGCTTCACCGGGATCATGTTGATTCACCGACGCGGCCACCCCCGCCAGGCCAGCCTGCTGGCCCTGGCCACGCTCACGGTGGTATCCCTGCTGGGCGTCGTCACCGGCGACGGCATTCACGACGCCGCCATCGTCATGCTGCCGGTGATCATCGCCTTGGGCAGCATCGTCCTGAGCCGTCCCCTGTTCTACGGCCTGACCATCCTGATCCTGGCGTCCATCCTGACCATCGGCACCCTCGAATACCAGGGCGTAATCACCAACAAGTACCACGGCACCTGGATACCGGGCGACATTGTCATTCTGTTTTTGATCACGTTGAGCTGTGCGGTGATCATGCGCCTGCTGACCCTGGGCCTGAACGAGAGCCTGGTCCGCGCCCACACCAGCGAGCAGAACTACCGCGAGATCTTCAACACCTCCACCGACGCCATCTTCATCCACGACGCGGCCACCGGCGAGATCCTGGACGTGAACGACCGGATGCTCGAGATCTTCGGTTTCACCCGCAAGGAACTGGATGCCTCCTCCTTCGAGGTCATCATAACGGGTGATCCGCCTTTTGCCCTCGAAGACGCCCAGCGGCATATGAAAAAGGCGGTGGAAGAGGGGCCCCAAGTATTTGAATGGCTGTCCCGGCGCAAGGGCGGGCATAGATTCTGGTGTGAAGTTGCCCTGCGCCTGACGGAAATCGGCGGTGAGGACCGGATCCTGGCGGTGGTCCGCGACGTCGACGACCGCAAGCGGATGGAGGAGCGGCTGCGCCAGTCGGAAAAACTCCAGGCGGTCGGGACCCTGGCCGGCGGCGTGGCCCACGATTTCAACAATCAGCTGACCGGCATCATCGGCTGGACCGAACTGATTCGCGATCAGGCCGTGGACGACTCGGAGTTGGACACCGCCACCGCCAACATCCTCACCTCGGCCAGGCGGGCCTCGGACCTGACCGCCCAGCTGCTGGCCTTCGCTCGCAAGGGGAAATTCGAATCCAAGCCCGTGGACCTGCACCTGTTGATCCGCGAAGTGGCCCAGCTGCTGACCCACACCATCGACAAGCGGATCTTCATCGAAACGAGACTCGGCGCCGAAGCCCCCTACACCACCGGGGATCCCTCCCAGCTCCAGAACGCCCTGTTGAACCTGGGGGTGAACGCGCGCGACGCCATGCCCGAAGGTGGGGCCCTGGTGTTCGCCACCTGCAATCTGGAAATCTCCGCCGGCCACGAGGCCTGCCAGGCCGGGTACCTCGAACCCGGACCCTACGTCGAAATCTCCGTGAGCGACAACGGCAAGGGTATGGACGAAGAAACCCTGAATTCCATCTTCGAGCCTTTTTTCACCACCAAACAGGCCACCAAGGGAACCGGCCTCGGCCTGTCGGCGGTCTACGGGACCATCAACAGCCACCAGGGCTGCATCCGGGTCACCAGTTCCCCGGGCTCCGGCACCACCTTCCGGATTGGCCTGCCCCAGGGTCCCAAGCCCACCTATGCGGCCGAGGCGGCCGAAACCCAGCCCAATGGCGGGACCGGGCGCATCCTGGTGATCGACGACGAAGAGATCCTCGTCCAGACGGTGTCGGCCATCCTCCACCGGGACGGGTACGAAACCGCCACCTACACCGACAGCAGCGAAGGTCTCGAACGATTCCGCAGGTCACCCGGGGATTTCGACCTGGTCCTGCTGGACATGATCATGCCCGGGATGAACGGGCCTGAGGTCTTCAACGCCCTCAGGGAAATCCGTCCCGCCGTTCCCGTGCTCATCATGTCCGGAGCAACGGCGAACCACGAGGTCCAGAATCTGGCTGACGCCGGGGCCCGCGGTTTCCTGGCCAAGCCCTTCCGGCCGCTGGAACTGTGCCGGGCCGTGGCCCAGGCCTGGCCTGGCCAGGCCGAGCTGTGAGGAGGTCCTGATGGCCCAGCGACCGCGGATGCGCCCCCGATTCCGGCTTCCCGTGTCCGGAGACGGTTCCACCGCCCTGGCCCAACTGCAGAGGCAATTGGAGGCCCCGGGCGCTTCCCTCTCCGGCCAGGTGGTCGGTTCCCACGCCTTTCTTCAACTGGCCCACCAGCGGCGCTCCATGCTGTCACCCTTCCTGAATCTCGAGCTGGTCGACGGTCCGGACGGCACCCTGCTGACAGGGCGCTACAGCCCCGCGCCCAACGTTTGGACGGGATTCATGGCGATCTACATTTTTCTGGGCCTATGCGGCCTTGCCGGTCTGATGTACGGCTGGGCCCAGACCACCGTGGACGAGTTCCCCTGGGGATTTTTCGCCTTTCCCAGTGCCCTGGCTCTGATGGCCTTCGCCTACGGCGCGGCGGTGATCGGCCAGGGCCTGACCGCGGATGAGATGTACGAATTGCGCGCTTTCGTCGACCGGGCCGTGGAAAAAGCGGAATAGAGGTCTTGGGGGGCCTCCTGGCGCCGCCATTGGTTTCCACACCCCCATAAACCCACCTGAAGTATTGAAAATCTGGACTTAAGTCCTTGCCGACTTAGGCGATAACTATTCCGATATCATCCCTGGTTTTTGAACCGGGTGCTTGCCTTTGCGCCCAAGTGTCGGAGACCCCGTTCCATGAATAGAAAATACCAACTCGCCTATTTGGTACTTTTCCTCTGGACCATCGGTCATTTCGGGTCGGCTTTCGCAGACACGGAAATGGCGATCAAGTTCCACCGGCTGATGCTGGCCGACGGGCTTTCCCAGAGTTCGATCATTTCCACTTATCAGGACAGCCGCGGATTCATCTGGATGGGTACCCAGGACGGGCTGAACCGGTACGACGGCCGTCAGATCATTTCCTACAAATCCGACCCCGACGATCCCTTCAGCCTGAGCGACCCGAATATCTGGTCCATCGCCGAAGACACGAACGGGGACCTCTGGATCGGAACCGAAGGCGGGGGGTTCAACCGCTTCAACCGCAATCTCGAAAACTTCACCCCGTACCGCTACGACCCCGCCCAGCCCGGCAGCCTCGAACACTTCAACGTCAAGACCCTCTCCATCGACAGGCACGGTTATGTGTGGCTGGGCACCATCGGCGACGGCTTGCTCCGGTTCCATCCCCCGACCGAATCAATCACTTCCTGGACCCATGATCCGGAGGAGCCGAATTCCCTGCCCGACGACGAGGTCCAGAGCCTGCTGATCGATTCGCGCGGACTGATCTGGATCGGAACACGCAAGGGCCTGACCCGCTATTCCCCGGCCACCGGCCGCATGGAACACTTTCGGAACCGGCCCGAGGACGGCGAATCGTTGGTCCAGGGAATGGTCCAGGCCATCACCGAGGGGCGCGACGGCCGCCTGTGGGTGGGGACCACCGCCGGGCTGTGCCAATTTGATCCCATCACCGAAAAGTCCACCTCCCACGTGGTCGACCCGGGCACCGCTGCGGTGCCGCCGGTGCTGTCGATCCGTACCCTGCTGGAGGACCCCGAGGGGATCCTCTGGATCGGCTCGGAACACAAGGGAGTCTACCGGCTCGACCCTCAGACCGGCCACTGCCGGCGATTGGTCCACAATCCCCAGGATCCGGCCAGCCTGAGTGACAACGAGGTCTACGGCATCACCATGGACCGAACCGGGGTCATCTGGATCGGCACCAGCAACGGAGCCAACCGGCTGGACACGAAGGCCAAGCAGTTTTACCACATTGCCAACCGACCCGGCCATCCCTCCAGCCTGAGCCACGCCTGCGTGTGGTCGGTCTGGGAAACCCGCGGCGGCAAGGTCTGGGCGGTCACCGAGGCCGGCCTGAATATCCTGGATCCGGAAACGGGAACCGTCGAACAGATCTGGGCCGATCCGGACAACCCGCATCAGCCCAGCTACGATTCCTTCATCGAAATATTCGAGGACCGGACCGGGCACATCTGGCTGGGCGCCAGGGACGGCGCGCTGAACCGGTACGACCCCGGGACCGGGATCTTCGACCGTTTTTCTCCCCAGCCCGGTTCACCCGCTGGTCCCGACGACGACCGGGTCTTCAGCATCGCCGAAGACGGCCAGGGCAAGGTCTGGCTCGGGACGATGACCACCCTGGAATGTTTTGATCCCGCCACCGGGACCTTCAGCACCATCCGGAATGACCCGACCGATCCGAGCGGCCTGCCCGAAGGTAGCGTCCGGGACCTTCTCCTGGACGACCGGAACCGCCTCTGGATGAGTGTCTGGGGCAATGGCGCGGCCTACTACGACCCGGCCAATGACGAATTCCGCCACTTCGAAAATCTGCCCAAGGACCGCAACAGCCTGAGCAGCAACGTTGTGTTGAGCATCTTCCAGGACAGCGAGAGCAGGATCTGGCTGGGCACCTCTTCCGGCCTCAATCTCCTGGACCCCGATTCCGGCGACTGCCGCTGGTTCAGCGAACGGGACGGGCTGCCCAACAACACCATCTACCGGATCCAGGAAGACGACCAGGGCGGCCTGTGGGTCAGCACCAACTACGGATTGGCCCGCTTCGATCCCTACACCCAGGAGGTCAACACCTACCTGCGGCGCGACGGTCTGCAGGGCAACGAATTCAACATGGGCGCCTCGCATCTGGGCCGCAGCGGTCGGATGTATTTCGGCGGCATCAACGGGTTCAATGTTTTCTACCCCGACAGCATCCGTCACAACCCCTACATTCCACCGGTGGTCCTGACCGATTTCCGGCTGTTCAACAAACCCGTGCCCCTCGGCGAAGGACCCGATGGCCGCGTGATCCTGGACCGTTCGATCAGTGAAACCGACCACATCGAGCTGAGCCATCGCGACCATGTGGTGTCGTTCGAGTTCAGCGTCCTGCACTTCGCCTCCCCCGAGAAGAACAACTTCGCCTACAAGCTCGAGGGATTCGAGGACGAATGGAACGAGGTCGGCACCCGCAACCACGCGACCTATACGAATCTCCCTCCCGGGGAATACACCTTCCGCGTGCGCGGGTCCAACAACGATGGGGTCTGGAACGAAGAAGGCGTGGCGGTCGTCCTGACCATCAGGCCGCCGTTCTACCGCAAGGCCTGGTTCATCGGGGGCATGGTCATCCTGGTCATCGGGGGGATCTACGGATTCGTCCGTTACCGAATGCGCCTGCTCGACGTGAAGAACAAGGTGTTGGAGCATAGCGTTCTGGAGCGGACCGAGGACCTTACCCAGGCCAACACCCATCTCCAGCAGGAAATCTCGGTGCGCAAGCGCATCGAGGACGAACTGCGCGAAGCCCGGGACAACGCCGAAGCCGCCACCCGGGCCAAAAGCGAATTTCTGGCCAACATGAGCCACGAGATCCGGACGCCCATGAACGGCGTCCTGGGCATGACCTCAATCATGCTGGACACCGACCTGACCCCGGACCAGCGGGACTACAGCGAGATGATCTACTCCAGCGCCACCAACCTGCTGGTGATCATCAACGATATCCTGGATTTCTCGAAAATCGAGGCCGGCAAGCTCAAGCTCGAAAGAATAGAGTTCGACCCCTGCGACGTCCTGGACCGAGTGGCCGACATGCTCGCCCTGAAGGCCGACAAGAAGGGCCTGGTCTTCCGCAGCCGGATCGCCGCCAACGTCCCGCGTTCCCTGCGGGGCGACCCGGGCCGACTGACCCAGATCCTCATCAACCTGGCCAACAACGCCGTCAAGTTCACCGACGAGGGCCAAGTCCAGGTTCAGGTCACCCTGGAGAACCAGCGCAAGTCGTGGGCCACGCTCAAGTTCGAGGTTACCGACACGGGCGTGGGCATTCCGGCTGACCGTCTGGAAAGGATCTTCGGATCCTTCACCCAGGTCGACGCCTCGATCACGCGGCAGTATGGCGGCACCGGGCTGGGGCTGGCCATCGTCAAGCAGCTGCTGGACCTGATGGGCGGCGAAATCGGCGTCGAAAGCATCCAGAGCGAAGGGGCCACCTTCTGGTTCACGGTGGGTTTCCCCTCCGAGAGATCGCGCAGCAACTCCCACCGCTCCGATCGTGTCCTTATCGTACATGACGATGGGGAACTGCGGATCGGCCTGGAAGAGCAGCTGACCTATCTGGGTTACAAGGGCGTCCTCGTCGAACCCGATGGAGCCGCCCCCCGCCTGCAGGCGGCGGCCGAGGATGAAAGCCCCTTCTCCGCCGTTCTGGTGGGCAGCCACAAGGGTCGCAAGGCGGCCCAGGCCATCGTCAACCGGATCCGGAAGGAACTCGGCGGGGACATCCCACAGATCATCCTGCTGTGCGATCTGGGTTGCATGGTCCCCAGCGAGGAACTCGAGGAATTCGGCCTGTATTCCTATCTGACGGTCCCGGTCCACCACGGAAAACTGGAAGCCACCCTGGGGGAAATAACCGGACGCCTTCCGGAAAAGGGATCCCACAGGGATTTCAGGACCCGGGGCCTGGCCACGGTCGAACAGGAAAATGTTGTCGAAAACCGGGGTGACGGGGCCGGCGACCCCAACCCCTTGGTGCTTCTCGCCGAGGACAATCCCATCAACCAGAAGGTCGCCTGTCTGATGCTGGCCAAGGTCGGTTATGAAGTCGACGTGGTGACCAACGGCTACGAGGTGCTCGAGGCGGTGGCCCAAAAGGACTATGCCGCCATTCTCATGGATGTGCAGATGCCGGAAATGGACGGTCTGGAAGCCACCCGCCAGATTAGGTCAGGAAATTCGCCCGCCCGGGACCCGTTGATTCCCATCATCGCGCTGACGGCCCACGCCATGGACGCGGACCGGGAGCGAAGTCTGGCCGCGGGCATGGACGACCATGCCTCCAAACCCATCAACTCTGAGACCATCGCCGCGGTCCTGAACCGCCACATCGGCGAATCGGTCCGGGTCCGTCCGACGACCGAAGAACCGGAGAAGGACCTGGAACCCGTTCATCTGGTGCCGACCGTCCGGGTGTGACCCCGGCTGAACGCCACAAAAAAGCCCCGCCTCTTGGAGAGGCGGGGCTTTTTTCATTTTGTCAGGGGACAAGCTTCAGGGCCACCGGCAGATGATCGCTCATGTTTCGGTCGTACTCGCTCCAGCCCCCGGGGAATCCTTGATAAAGGGGCAGGACCTCCACGGTGGCTGCGGGTTCCGAAAAAGCCGAAAACAGGGGCGCGGTGATCAGGAGATGGTCCAGGTGGCTCGGCCAGCCCGGGAAGGACCAGCCAGTGGACGGTCCCTCGGCGATTTCCATGTCCACGAATTTCCAGGTGGCGGGATCATCCAGGAAGACCTGGAACACGTTGCTGGCCGGACTGTCGGTCAGGCTGTCGTTCAGATCGCCCACCACTATTACTTTCCGGCCCGCGTAGTTGGTGCGGACATACTGGTCGAGCAGCAGGCTCGCATCGCGGCGCCGGACCTCCTCGTCCCAGGGGTCCCCGTCCAGGAAGTTGTCGCCGCAGCATTTGAAATGATTGTTGATGACCACCACCGAAACGCCCTTGAACCGCCCCTCCATCACGTAGGGCGGCCGGGGAAATTCCCTCGAATACCCGGTGAGGATCTCGGCAACCGAATCGACGACCCAGTCGCCGTCGTTCCGATAGAGATAGGCCAGATTGATGTTGTAACTCGAGCTGTTGGCGCGCACACCGGTCCAGCCGGCCAGTTTGTCGTCGAGGTCCTGGAAGTAGTCCGGGTTTTCGATTTCCTGCAGGGCCAGGATATCCACACCGAGAGTCATGATCGCCCGCGCCACGAGGTCGACCGTGACGGCATTGCTTTTGGGAAAATGCTCGATGTTCCAGGTCACCACTTCCAGGGTGGCGTCAGTTCCGAATTCCAGTCCCTGGAAGGGGTTCTCATGGGTGTAGATCCCGTCGAACAGGATTTCCCCGCCCGCGGCCAGTTCACGCCGGCGGGAAAAAGGGGCGGTCCACTCCGGTACGGGCTGCCAGGTGATCACATACTCGCCAAGACCGGCGCCGGCCAGGGTGGTGTCGCCCCGGCCCTCGAGCGTCGTCCCGTCGGGACGGGCCAGGCTCCAGGGAGGGTCCAGGCTGTCCGGTTCGCCGTCGATGACGACCCTGCCGGCCGGGATCGGCGGCGGCGTGGTAGTCGATACGCTCTTCTCACCGCAGCCGGTCATGAAAAACAGGCTCAAGGAGAGTAGGACTATCGCCGCCCCCAGGGACCCGCAAACGTCGAGGAGTCGCCGTGACATCACCTATTCCCCGTACTTCTCGATGATTTCCACGAGGCCGCTCGAGCAGGCCGCACAGAAGGGCTTGACACCTTTGGTGAACATGATGCAGTCGAGCTGGGAACGAAACAGCCCTTCGGCACTGTAGCCCGCCCCTTCGAATGCGCCGACGATGTCTGCGGCGGGATTGGCGGCGAACCAGGCGTCGACTTCCTGCTGGTGGTCCCAGGACAGTTGCTCACCCTCGGCCTTCAGCACCGCGATTTCCTCTTCCGGGGCCCCGCTGCGCATGAGTTCCCCGATCCGCCTGTTGATGTCGCCGCGCCTAGCCTGGTAGGCCAGGTCCATGGCGTCGTAGGTGGCCTTGTTCCATTCGGTCGGCAGATCGCCGCCGGTGGCCAGGTCGGCCCACTTCAGGTTCGCGGGGTCCAGCAGGGCGGTGATGTTGCGGTCGCTCGGCTCCTGTCCCGGCGGGTAGAAATCGGTGTAGGCCACATTCGAGGTGTAGTACTCGTCGGCCAGCCCGGCGAAACTGTGGCCGAATTCGTGAAGGAACACGTACTCGCTCCACTGGTTGTCGCTGGTGAAGGTGCAGAACAGGTTGTAGATACCGCCGCCCCCGTACCGCTCGTGGTTGACCATGATATACAGGACGTCGTAAGGCACGGCCTGGGCGATGTCCCGCATGGCCCGGTTGTCTTCGGTCAGCATGTAGCGCTCCGACCCCAGTGAATCGAAGGTGCAACCCAGGGCGGTGCGCCTGTGGACCCCGCGGCTGGGTTCGTCGCACCCGGATTCCTGCGAGGGCAGCAGCACGCCGCGCACATTGATTCGGTGGCGGTGCGAAAAATAGGGCTCGTGTCCGACCATGAGGTCGGAAAACCTCTGGACGTCCGCCCTGAATTTTTCGACCTCGTCCGCGGTGTACCCCTCGCCCACGATGGCGACGTCCACGCACCCGTGGGGGTCGCCTTCGATGGCCCCCTCGACGGTGATGATGCCGGCAGGCGGCGGATCGCGACGCACCTCCCAGCTGTTCGGATCGATGGCCGTCCGGAAAAATTCATTCAGCTCACCTTTGGCGTCGCGCGACTCCAGGGCGAATTCCACGGGCGCCCTGGGCAGGGGAGCCAGCACCGACTCGTGGTAGGTCCGCATGACACCTTCGCCCGCTGGACCGGTGGTCTGCCACTCTCCGAAATAGGACGAGAACCCCTTGGACCAGATCAGTTCGGCGCTGGCCGTGTCGTAGATCTTGGCGTAGGCGACGCCCAGGTCCAGGTCGTCGATCAGATGCTTCCGGCTGCCGGCCCACGTACCCTGACGCCATAGCTGGTCCAGGGACACGAACTCCTCGGCCGCGTTGCCGGTGTGGTGGTAATCGATGCGCAGGGTCTCGTCATGGAAAAGGTCCTCGAAGGCCGGGCCGGCGGCCGCACCTGTGGGCACCAAAAATACGGCCAGGACAGCAAGAAACAACGGGACGGATTTCATGGCGTCTCCCGGGAGTTTGAGGTTTAATCTGGAAGATAACACCCGGCCCAACAGCCTCCAAGAACGTCCGGCCTGCTGTCGCTGTCACCGAAAACAGGGGAGTCGTCAGAATGTTCCGTCCGCGGTCCCTTTTCATTTTGGAAATTGCCCTCATCATTGCCGTCCTGGCAGGATGCTCCTCCACCACGCCCGGGCCCAGGGTCTCCACCCCCACCGAAGAGCCGATCCTGGTGGACGGCCAATCCCTGCCGCCCCTCACTTTTCCCGGGATATTCATCAACATCGAACCCGGGGCGCGTCTGGGCAGCGCCTTCGAAGGCGCAGGCAAGTCGCGATCCTACGACTACAGCTGGGGCCCGAATTTTTCCGCGGATACCCCGGACATGAATGACGACGTCATCGACATGCTCGGTGAATCCGGCTACCGGACCGTGCCCTGGCAGGACGGGGGCGTGAAAAAATCAACCACAGGGGAACCGGCCCTCGAGTTGCGGGGCACCGTCATGACCCTGGAGATCAATTCCTTTTCCGAAGCGGGCGGCTACCACCAGGCCTACATCGAAGTCACCTGGGAGCTCCACGACCCGGCCACCGGAACCGCTCTTTTCAGAGGCGGCACGGCAGGCTTCAAGAAGCAGAATGAACACAGCGCGGGAATTTTTCGGATGGCGTTCGATTTTGCACTCATGAACCTGCTGGCCGAGGAGAAATTCGTCGCGGCGGTAAAGAACCATTAGACGAAAACCAAACGGGCGGCCCACCCTGGGGACCGCCCGTTGAACCACATGACCGGGGGCGCTGCCTATTGCCGGACCGCTTCCTCCAGGAAGACGCTGTTGGGGATGGTGGTCATCCGTCCCTCTTCCTCCAGCAGGGCATGCACGGGCGTGATGCCCGCCAGCACGCCTTCCCGGCCGTGGATCTCAATCTTTTCCCCGGGCTCGAAAATTTTCCGCGCGTAAAATCCCGCGATGAGGTTGCGGGTGATGTCGCGGGACCCCAGGCCGAAGGTCAGGGCCAGGGCCAGCGATCCGCCCGCCAACAGGATCAGCACCACGGACATGATGATCTCCGTGTCGATCTTCAACTGGGTCACCGCCATCAGTACGGCCAAAAAAACGATCAGGGACGACACGGCCCGGCCTAGGATGGGGGCAAACTCCACGCCCGAATTCCGCGCCGAACTGGTCACCGCCCCGCTGGCGAACTGGGCGATGATCATCCCTATCAACAGGATGAGCGCCGCCGCCAGCAGATTCGGCAGGTAGTTGAAGAAGGCCGTCATGGCGTCGGCCACTGCGGCCAGACCGACCGACTCTGCCGCGCTCTGGATGAACAGGGCCAGGATCAGGTAGTAGACCAGCCGCGACAAGAGATAGCCGGGCGTTTCCTGCAGGCCGAACCTCTCCAGGGTTTCGGTCAGACCGATCCGCTGGAGCAGGTCGTTCAGGCGCAGTTTCTCGAACACGGTCTTGATGGTCTTGGCGGCGATCTTGGCCAGGATGAATCCGACCAGGAATACCGCCAGGGCGGTCAGGGCCTTGGGCAGGAATCCGGCCACCGAAGCGGTCAGCGATTCCAGCACCGAGTTCAAGGCCGACTGAAGGGAAAATTCGTTTTCCATCTCATTCCTCTTTTTGGCGATTTTTGCCGGGCAGCGATTCCAGCAGGGACCGCAGGTACTCCCAGACCGTCCAGACCAGCACGTTGAGCGACAGATCCAGACTGTCGGCGGCCAGGGAACGCCGGTTGATGCTGCGTCGGACCCGACCCCCCAGGTCCGGATGGGGATCCACGGTATGGTCCTTCAACTCATCGATGGGCTTTCCCTGGTCCCTGTCCTGGCCGGGATTAGAGGGCACCGGAATCCCCTTGGCCATAGGCGGCCCGGAAATATTCCCGGGCCCGTTTGATCCTCATCTTGACCGCGGACAAGCCCAGGCCCAGCTGGTCGGAAATTTCCTGGTAGGAAAGGTCGTCCATGTCCCGGAGGATCAACGGCACCCTGAGGGGTTCGGGCATCTCCTGGAGAATCCCCGAGATTTCGGCCTGGGTATCCGCGGCCCGGGTCGCGTCGTCCGCCGAGGCGCGGGAATGCAGGGCCTTGTGGGCTTCCAGACCGGGTTCTTCCAGATCGACGAATGACCGGCCCTTCTGGCGTCGCAAGTGGTTCAGGCAGTGGTTCACCTTGATGCGTCCTACCCAGGTTGCGAAACTGCTGCGGCCTTGAAACCTCTTCAGATTGAAATAGGCCTTGACCATGACTTCCTGGGCCAGATCCAACGAGTCTTCCTCGTTGCCGCTCAGGTAGCGGCAGTTGGTCTGGACCCTCGCCTGATGGCGCCGCATAAGCTCGTCGAAGGCCCGGAGATCTCCCTGCGGTGCCATGCACGCTCTTTTCACCAGGATTTCGTCGGATTCCCTCACGCTTACTTCTTTCAGACAGACCGGGACCGGGAAAGTCACATTCCCTTTCAAAAATATCACGTTCCGGAAGTTTACCGAACATTTTTCGGCCAGGGGGGTGACTTTGGCGCTCCATTGGTGTCTGAAGCGCGATTGGAGGGCTAGGTCCCGTTTCCATGACCGCCCCCGCGGGGGCCAATCGTTTCCCCAGGAGGAATCCGCACCCGGGAAGTGGAAGTGCAAAAGCCGATTGAAAGGTAGACTCCATCCCCCCTACCTATCATCACGAATGACAACAGGCTTTTGCCGCCGCCCCCGGAACTTCCGGGGGCGGCAAATTTATTCCCGCCCTCTCCGGGAAACAATGTGACTCGAGCGGGATTTCCGGGTCTAGAGTTCGGGCCACGGCCCTGTCTGTCAGGATCGGGAAGCCGAGATCCCCCCTCGGTTCCCGGTCCTGGACAGCCCCTTTCCCGGTCAAGCGAACGGCTGTGGCCGGCCGCGGAATCCAAGGTAGGAATGATATGAACTTCAAGATATCGGACATCCAGAGCATCGGTCCGGACCTGGCCTCCCAGCTTGCCACCGCTTCCATCCGCACCACCAGGGACCTGTTGGCCCTGTGCTCCACGCCTACCGGGCGCCGGCAGGTGGCCCGGGTAAGTGGGCTCGGTGATGACCAGCTCCTGAAGTGGACCAATCTGGCCGATCTGATGCGGATCTCGGGAATCGGCCCCCGCTATTCGGTTCTGCTGGAAATGGTCGGAGTCGAATCGGTCGAGGAACTGAGCACCCATGAGGCCTCCCATCTCACCGTCCAGATGGCCGCAGTGAATTTCAACCAGAGGCTGGGCCTCGAACCACCCTCGGAAAAGACGGTCCGGACCTGGATCAACGAGGCCCAAAGCATGACGTTGATGGTCACCTACTAGGAATTTATTCAGGCTTCATCGGCCCGGGTCTTGACAAAACCCGGGCCTGGGTTTATTCTGCCGCAAATCCTTTAACTGGGGCCCGTGAGCTCCGCAAGGAATTCCTAGATATGATTGCGGCGATATTCAGGACGATTTCCCCGGTTTGGGTCGGCCCCGACGTTCCCCAGGACGTTTGGGGAATTTTTTTACCTTCCGGCGGCTCTTTCTGAAGACCTTCAGGATGTCCAGGAAGCCGTTCCCGGCGACCCTGAAACACGCCTTTAATTGACGACCGAGAGCGTCAGAAGGAGAAGCGACATGGCCACCGCTACCAACGCCGGCCGACACCCTGCCCCCCGGTCCGTCCAGAAGTCCGCCATGTTCACCGCTCCGGGCCGACCCCGTCCGCTGGCCCGACGCCTGGCCATCCACAACCGCGTCGTGCGGACGATACGGGACTATTTCCAATTGAAGGAATTCCACGAGATTCCCGTCACCGCGATGGCGGACCACCCGGCCCGGGTCCAGCTGGATGGCATGATCATCAATGGATTTCCCCAGGTTTGGTGCGAAAGCGAGCTGGTTCCCGTGCGCGGCCGGAAGGAACCGCGTCATCTGCGGGGCTTCAAGCTCCTGGAAGCCGCAGGCAGGGACATGTCCCTCGAGGGTCTGGCGGACCTGCAGGAGGAACTGCTCAAGACAACGGCCATGAACCTGGGGGCCGACCTGCTGGGCGGGCGTGACGTCACCCGCCTGGACCGCATGCTCCATGCCCCCCACCCGCGCTTCACCTACCAGGAGGCCCTGGACACCCTGGAGTCCCGCGGCTGGTCGATCCCCTTCGGCGGCGAGTTGCATCTTGACGCTGAGGCCACCTTGACTCGTTTCTGTGGCAATCTGCCCTTCATGGTTACCCATATGCCCATCCATCCGGAATCAGATAATCCCGGGCACGACCCCGAAGCGGTGGCCGAGAACGTGGCCTACTTCCTGCCCTACGCGGGCATCACCATGAGAGGCCGCATTCGTAAGAGAGATCCTTCCCGGGGCGGATTCAGCGTGGGCCTGGGGCACCTGCTCCAGTACCTGATGGGCCTGGATTCGGTTATGGACACCCTGATCGACCCCATGGACCGCATCGCCCGGCTGATGGAGCCTTCCCAGGGCGACAATCAGTCCCAGGGGAAGGGGAGCACCTGATGGATGCCTTCATCGCCCTCGAAAACGGCCGAGTTTTTTCCGGTCTGATGTTCGGCGCACCGTTCGAGGCCGGCGGCGAAGTCGTCTTCCACACCGGGATGACCGGTTACCAGGAAATCCTGACCGACCCCAGCTACGCCGGACAGGCGGTCGTTTTCACCGCCGCCCACATCGGCAACTACGGCATCCATAGGCAGGACCATGAATCGACCACCATCCATCCGGCCGCCGTCCTGGTGCGGGATTTCTGCCGGCGCAATTTTCACCGTCGCAGCGAATTCAGCCTCGACCAGGTTTTGCGGCAAGCCGGGGTGCCGGCTCTCGCCGAAGTGGACACCCGCGCGCTGACCACCGCCCTGCGGGAGCACGGCACCTGCCGGGGCTACATCGGAACAGGTGACCCCGATCGGCTGATCGCCAAGGCCCGCGCCCTCGAACCCATCGGCGCGGTGGACTGGGTGCGGAGGGTGACGACCCGAAACATCACTTCCTTTCCCGGAGATCCCGGCACCGACCGTCCCTTCGAGGTGGCCGTTCTCGACTGCGGCGTCAAAAAAAGCATCCTGGGACGTCTCGTGGCCGAAGGTTGCCGCGTGCGTGTCTTCCCGGCGGCCACCTCCGCCGCTGAACTGCTGGCCGCCCCCACCGAAGGGGTTTTCCTTAGCAACGGGCCGGGGGATCCCGCTTCGCTAC
>RCNG010000696.1_pt1 | contig 25418 bp, 20 predicted proteins | sample 2041371 | NCBI WGS metagenome assembly RCNG01 (sample SAMN09708227, study PRJNA481090) | Marine sediment metagenome, whole genome shotgun sequencing project. | biome: marine sediment; feature: ocean; material: sediment; isolation source: Sewage treatment plant 1 marine sediment (STP1) ... | reverse complement strand
ACCGGGTCGAGGAGATGGATGTGGGTCCCCGCCAAACCGGCCGGGTGCTTACCGGCGAACTCCTCGACCTGGACCCGGGGCGCATCGCCAGGCTCGATCTTCGCACCAGGTGCGCGGCACAGGAAAACGGTGCCTTCGGTCAGATGGCCAAGTGCCCACAGACCCCGCTGAAAGTCATCCATCTGTCCTTCGAGCACTGTCTCGGGATCCGCCGAGAGCGGATCGGTGTCGATTGCCGTCACGAAGATCGAATGGCAGCTCAACGATGGAGAAGGGACCTTCGAGAACGGACGCTGCCGGATTGAAGTCCACAGCCCGGATTCCACCAGGAGGTCGAGAACTGCCTGCGAATCGAGCTCAGACACATCGCGGCCGGTGAAGCTGTCGAACGGCTGAAAATCGGAGTCCTCCGGTTTTCCCAGCCGTTCGCTCGCAGTCAGATCGATGACCACCGACTGCAGTGCTCGCCGTGCCCCGCGGTTGATCGCCGCCACGGTCCCAGCGCCCGGAGAGGTGAACCGTACACCTTCCGTTTTGCGATCCTCGAAAAGCAGCTGGCCGCGTTTGACCCGGTCACCTACCTTAATGTGCATGCGCGGCTTCATGAACGGGTAATCGCGAGCGAGGACCGCAACCTTCCCAACCATCGGCGTATCGCCGAAGCGCTGTTCCGGCGCCCCCTTGATCGGGAGGTCGAGACCTTTTTGAATGACGTGGACTGCCATTGCCGACTCTTTTCCGCTTTTCACGACTGCTTGAAGCAGTCGAGCGCACAGAGGATACCAAGGACGTCAAGCCTTAGGAACACCAATTTCGATTCCAGGGTCACGAGACCGGCTTGATCAAATCCGCGGCGGTGCTAAGCTGATGGAAATAAGCGAGGGGTGACGCCGATGGCGAAGACACCGATCGTCAAGAAGTTCATGAAAAAGGCTGCCAGGATCTTCAACGAAAATGAGGAAATGGCGCCCTGTATGAGCGTCCTCGCGCGTTCGTCCTTTGCCGCCATCCCGATCGTCAACGACGATAATGAGGTCGTCGGGCTGCTGACCGAGAAGGACGTCATGCGGACCGTCATCAACTGGGCCTACGACCAGCGAGCGGGTGGCACCGTTGGAAACTACATGTCATCGCTCGAGGTCATTGTGACACCTGAAATGGACCTTTTGACCGCGGCACGCGCCTTCATGGAGTGCAACTTCTCGTGTCTGCCGGTGATGGACGAAGATGTCCTCGTCGGTCGCATTACGCGGCACGACGTACTGCGCGGACTCGAAAAGTGGGCGACCGAGATCAACAAGGAACGGGCGGGTCGCCTCACAAAGACCCCCGATCACGAGCGCCCCTCGGCGATGCAGGAGATTCAAAGAGTGGCTTCATCCCACACTCGGGAGCAGCTGTCACAGATCTTCCGAAAAAACTGACTTCTGGCGCGGATTCTGCATAGCACCAAGCGTGGAGGTGTTTGATGCGAATCGTACGCGCCCTGCTCGTGCTTGCAATTGCCCTACCCTTCCTCGCGTGTTCATCGTCCAGGATCCAAACCGATTACGACCATGAGACCGACTTTAGTAGTTACTCGACCTTTGCCTGGTATCAGACAGAGGAGTCTGACGAGCCGACTCAGGGGCCAAGCCAGATCGTCGACGGACGAATCCGGCGCGCCATCACTGAGAACGTGCAGGCCAGAGGTCTCACTCAGGTCGAGTCCGGCGAGGCCGATCTGCTGGTCACCTACTACGTCTCTCTCAACTCACAGATGCGGTTCAACACCACCGGTTGGGGCTACGGCTACGGCTGGGGCTGGGGGCCGAGTTGGAGGTTCGGCTACGGATTCTGGCCGGGCTGGACAACCACCACCGTCCACACCTACCACGAGGGAACCATCATCATCGACATCATCGATCGGGAAAAGAACCAGCTCGTGTGGCGGGGTGTGACAACCCGGGTCCTTGGGAAGAAGAGCCACTCGGACGAGAAGATCGACCAGTCGATGTCGCGGGTGTTCGTCGACTTTCCACCCGCCGCCTAGATGTTGACAATGCCGTCTCGACCCATTCTTCCGGCAGACCCTGACAACCCAACAGGCTTTTTGAGCGTCGAAAGCGCGAAGGGAGCTCCTCAATGCATCGACTGACAACAATCGCGCTTTCGGTGGTGGTGTTCCTCCCTGCCCTTGGCTGTTCATTGATGACAGTCCGGGCCGACCATGACTCGCAAAAAGATTTCAGCGGCTATTCCTCATTTTCTATCTTCGAACGCCAGGGCAAAGAGAACCGCCGCCCACAGATGAGTCCGATCGTCGACCGGCGCATCGGAGCCACAATGGCCGCGGAGTTCCAAGCAAAAGGGTTTGACTCCACCTCGCCCCGCGATGCCGATTTCCTGGTCACGTTCTACACCGCGGTTCGTCGCCGGGTCGTGATCAACCACGCCGGATGGTACGGCTGGGGACGCTGGGGCATGCGCGGAGGGGCGACCTGGGCCAACAGCTTCCCCGAGGGAACGCTGGTCATCGACATCATCGACCGTCGAAACCGGGAACTCGTATGGCGTGGTGTCGGCGAGGGCGCCTTCACAAGCACCAATCCATCGGACGAAAAAGTCGCCAAACGGGTCGGAAAAATTCTCCGGACGTTCCCCCCAACCCAGTAGGGACTCCTTGCTTCGGCGAGGAAGGTGGGTCCAACGCATAAGCGCTTCTCGCTTCAGCGAGCAAGGTGCCACCCTTCGCATTGTTCAACTTCGTCGCTCCGCAATTCCGAAACGCGTTCTTGGTGAACATTGCGAAGAGCGGTACCTGTGTCGTCGACTCTGCTCAGCGCTCTTGATTGGCGGGTGGCACCCATGCCGTCCTATTTTGAGAACAGTCATTCCGGAACATCAAACGAGCGTTGCAGGTTGTAATGTCGGGACTCTCAGAGTTGAACACCACTACGCAAGGAGTGAGAACATGACAGCCGAACGTCTCTACAGCACATATGGCATCGACAAGAACGGCATCACAAACGTCCGAAAGATCCACTGGAACCACAACACTCCACTTCTTTACGAAGACGTCATCAAAAACGGTGAGGGCCACGTCACACATCGCGGCCCGATCATCACCCGCACCGGCCTCCACACCGGCCGGGCCGCAAAAGACAAGTTCATTGTCGAGGAGGAGCAGACCAAGAACGACATCTGGTGGGGTGAGGTCAACAAGTCGGTTTCGCCCGAAACTTTCGAAAACATGTTCCGCCGTCTCCAGGCCTATCTGCAGGACCGCGATGTCTGGGTTCAGGACTGTTTCGCCGGCGCTGATCAGCGTTACCGGCTGCCGGTTCGAGTCATCACGGTGCGCGCCTGGCACTCACTCTTCGCTCGCAACATGTTTATTCAGGCGAAGCCCGAAGAGCTGACGGACCACGTCCCCGAGTTCACCATCCTCCATGCCCCGAGCTTCCAGGCCATACCCGAGGTGGACGGGACCAACTCCGAAGCATTCATCCTGCTCAATCTCCGCCGAAAGCTGGTTCTCATTGGGGGCACCTCGTACGCCGGCGAAATCAAAAAGTCCATATTCACCGTGCTCAACTACCTTTTGCCCGAACAGCGGGTGCTGCCCATGCACTGCAGCGCCAACGTTGGCACCGACGACGACGTGGCTATTTTCTTCGGACTCTCTGGAACAGGCAAAACCACCCTTTCGGCCGATCCCAACCGGCGACTGATCGGCGATGATGAGCACGGCTGGTCCGACAACGGGATTTTCAATTTCGAAGGCGGATGCTACGCAAAGGTCATCAAGCTGCGCCGTGAATCAGAGCCGGAGATTTACGCGACCACCGAGATGTTCGGCACCATACTCGAGAACGTGGGCTATGACGTCATCACCCGCCGGCTCGACCTCGACGACGACAGCCTGACCGAAAACACCCGCGCAGCCTATCCGCTCAGCCATATTCCAAACATTGTTCCCAACGGCATGGGAGGCCACCCTCGAAACATCATCATGCTCACCGCCGACGCCTTCGGAGTGCTCCCACCGATCTCCAGGCTCTCGCCCACCCAGGCGATGTACCACTTCATGTCGGGCTATACCGCCAAGGTGGCCGGTACCGAGGCCGGCGTCACCGAGCCATCGGCAACCTTCTCCGCCTGTTTTGGTGCTCCCTTCATGGTCCGGCCGCCTTCTTTCTACGCCGAACTTCTCGCCGAAAAGATCAAGGCCCACAGCTCGGACTGCTGGTTGGTCAACACCGGTTGGACCGAGGGCCCCTACGGCACCGGCCACCGCATGCCGATCGAACACACACGGGCGCTTCTGAACGCTGCTCTCGATGGTTCGTTGGCGTCTGTCGATTTCGAGGAGGATCCCGTGTTCGGCGTTCTGGTGCCGAAATCGTGCCCCGGGGTACCGACAGAAATCCTCCGACCCCGCGACACCTGGAGCGACCCGGCAGCCTATGACGTCAAAGCCCGCGAATTGGCTGGCCTTTTTCACACCAACTTCAAGCAATTCGCCGACGACGCTTCGGACGAAATCAAAAAGGCGGGACCGAACAAATTTTGAACCCGGTATGCTCTTCTCGCTTCGGCGAGCAAGGTACCACCTGTCGCATTGTTCCAAATCGTCGCTCTGCAATTTCGGAAGGCCTTCAATATGAACAATGCGACAGGTGGTACCTTTGTCGTCGACGCTGCCACGCGCTCTTCATCGGCCGGCGGCACCGGTGTCGTCGAAGCATCAACGCGTCTCATTGCGGGTGCTGCCCTGCTAAAGTGCGGCTCGCATGAATCCCTGGTATTTCCCCCTTCTCGCGATAGCTGGTATCGCGGTCGGCTTCCTCAACGTGATGGCCGGCGGTGGTTCGCTGATTTCTCTGCCGATTCTGATCTTTCTCGGGCTCGATCCAGCAATGGCCAACGGCACCAACCGTGTCGCCATCCTGGTTCAGAACATCACCGCGGTTTCGAGCTTTCGAAGCCGAGGGTACTCCGAAATGCGCCACAGCCTCGGGCTCGCCCTGTGCACGGTCCCGGGTGCGGTGGCCGGAGCGTTTGCTGCCGTAGTCGTCGATCCAGTCCTGTTCAAGCGGATCCTCGGCGTCGTGCTGGTGGCGGCAATTTTTCTGATCCTCCGCAAGAGGCCGTCAACAGCGGATTCGGATGGAGGTGTCAGACGCCCGGTCCTCGCCCATTTCGCCATGGTTGGTGTCGGCTTCTGGGGCGGTTTCCTCCAGGCCGGAGTCGGCTTTCTCATCATGCCAATCCTCTATCAACTGCTGCGCCTCGATCTGATTCGGGTCAACATGCACAAGGTCTTCATAGTTGGTATCTACACTGTTCCGGCCCTCCTCGTCTTTGCCCTGGAGGGCAAGGTGTGGTGGCTCGGCGGATTGGCATTGGCGGTAGGGAACGCAGCCGGCGCCTGGCTGGCCACTCGGGTCACGATCACCCACGGTGAGCGGGCCATCCGGGTGGTGTTCATCGCTGCGGTTATCGCTATGGGCGTGAAACTCATCCTCGGCTAGGTTCAGGAGATTCAAGCCGCACGGTTCCATTAATTTCTGTATGATGCCCCCGGCACACATATGGTCCGCTGGAGGTGGAGCCGTGAAACCCACAAAAACAATGGCATCGACACTGCTGACCCTGGCCGCAGTTGCCGCCCTTTCGGCGTGCAGCAGCAAGCCTGTGGTCGGCGTGCTTCTGCCAACGACCGGTGTGGCCAGCACATACGGCGAAAGCATGAAGCGGGGCATCGACCTCGCTCTCGAAATGGATCAGGACTCTCTCCCGGTCGGATTTCAGGTCCTCTGGGGCGACACAAAATCCGATCCGGCGACCGGCGCCGCCGAGATGAAGCGTCTCGCGGGCGAAGGCGCGGTTTTTTTCGTGGCCGGCACCACCAGTGACACCGCGCGGGCCCTGCTTCCGGTGCTCGACGATACCGACTCCATTGCTGTCTCGCCATCAGCCTCGGCTCCGAGCCTGACCAAAGACTCGCGGCGGTTCTTCAGAATCTTCGCATCCGACGAGCTCGAGGGTCGTCGGGCCGGTCGATTCCTATATGACGACCAGGACAAAACCTCGGTGCTCATTTACGCCGCGGACTCCGCACAGGCGCGTGGTATCGAGCCCCCCTTCCGCCTGGTCTTCGAGCAGGCGATGGGAGGCGAGATCGTCGGTCGTGTGGCGCTTGACGCAGATGGATGGGAATCTGAATCTGCCGATCTTCTCGCCGCCCACAGTCCGGCATCGGTGTACATCATCGGTTACGGAGATGAGACCGTCGAGGCGCTCCGACATCTTCGCGGGAAAGGCTTTGAAGGCCCAATCTGCGCTACGTCGGCCTTTTACACGAGCCAGATCGTCGAGGACAACCTGGAGTTGGTCGAGGGCGTGTATTTCCCGCAGCCGGCTTTCGACATCCAGTCGGAAGCACAGCTGACACAGGACTTCGTCAACGCCTACAAACAGAAGTTCCAAGACGACCCGGACATTTACGCAGCTCACGCCTTTGACGCCATGCGAGTGGCGACATTCGTGGCCAGAGAGGCCAAGTCATTCAGCCCAGTCGAAATTCGCAAAGTTCTGGCCTTCGGCCTCAAGGAGTTTCCCGGCGTCACTGGAATCATCCAGTTCAACGATTACGGCGACGTCCACCACAACCCGATCATGTTCATCGTCAAGGATGGTCACGTGATCAACTACGAGCGCTACATCGAAGAGGAAAAAGTGAAGATCCGGGAGAAGATCAAGAACCTCCTCAAGGGTTAGCTTTTTCTGACACCGTGAACGTCTGAAGCGAAGAGGAAACGGTGCAGGTTCGTCTCGAATCCATCGGCTGCCGCCTCAATATCGGCGAGATCGATGCCATGGCCCGCCGCCTGGCGAAGGCCGGACACCGGGTGGTTGGACCGGGTACTCAAGCCGAACTCTGCATTCTCAACACCTGCACTGTAACAGCCATCGCTTCCCGCAAAAGCCGCCAGCTCATCCGCCAGCTCAAGAAGACCAACCCATCAGCGGTAGTCATCGTTACGGGCTGCGACGCTGAACTCGCCCCATCCGAGATGGTCGAAATTGGAGTTGATCTGGTCGTCGGCAACGCCCAAAAGGAACGACTGCTCGAACTTGCCGAGGCCGAAGGTCTGCTCGAAACGGCGTCCACCGACCCCGATGACCAGGATCTCTTCGAACCCGGCGGTTCCAATCGGACACGCGCTTTTCTCAAGGTTCAGGACGGTTGCGACAATCGTTGCACGTTCTGCGTGATCACGATTGCCCGGGGTGCGGGCCGCAGTGTCCCCGCAGACGCCATCATTGAAGAACTCCAGGACCTGCAGCGACTGGGCTACCGGGAAGTGGTACTGAGCGGCGTCCACCTTGGATCCTACGGCCACGACCTCGGAGATCAACGCGGTCTGAAACGTCTGGTCGAGCGCGCATTTACCGAAACCTCGGTCGAAAGGTTACGGCTTTCCTCGCTCGAACCGTGGGACCTCGATGCCGAGTTCTTTGAAGTCTTTAGGAGTCCACGACTGCTTCCGCACCTCCACCTGCCGCTGCAGAGCGGTTGCGACAAAACCCTCAGACGCATGGCCAGGCGCACCAGTCGTGAAGAGTTCTCGAAGTTGGTTCGCGACGCTCGCCGGGCCGTGCCTGATCTCGCCATTTCCTCCGACATCATCGTCGGCTTCCCCGGAGAGACCGACGGAGAGTTCGAGCAGTCCATCGCACTTGTCGAGGAGCTGGCTTTTTCGCGACTGCACATTTTCCGCTACTCGCGGCGCGAAGGGACTCTGGCCGAGAAGATGGCGGACCAGGTCCCGGGGCCTGTCGCACAGGAACGCAGTCGGCGCATGCACGCCCTTGCTGCGGATCTCGAGAACCGCTTCAACTCCAAGCTCGTCGGCCGTACAACCGACGTTTTGTGGGAAACGGCCGAGGACCATGGCGACGCCGTCCGTTGGAGCGGGTTGACGCCAAACTATGTCCGCGTCTCCGCGACGACCACGCCGGATGAGGATCTGATGAACGTTGTGACGCCGACGGAGATCGTCGAGGTTGTGCCGGGAGGAGTGGTGGGGAGAATTCAAAAATTAGGAATTAGGAATTAGGAATTTCGCCCACCCGCCCGATGCTCGATACTGGATGCTCGATGCTCGATCCGCCCACCAACCCATGAGAAACCGCAGATCACGCAGATAGACGCAGATCTCGGGCCCCTACCCACCTCTGTGCTATACGGCGGGGCAGCTTTTCCGTCCACTCGCCCACCCATCAGCTCTGCGCTAGAACGATGGCGGGACTCCTCGACAGGACCGATCTATTTGGGACCTCAATTCTTCTCGCCGTTCGGCCGTATAGCCGCATAGCCGTCGAGCGCCCACCGATTGCCCTTTTTGCGATCCGGCCGGGATGGCGAGCAGAATCGGAAACCGAATACCAGATACACTGGCTTCAGAGAGGTGATCTAGTGGATCGAATCGTGGAATTTCTGTTCGAAGTGGGAATGCTCAAACGGACGCCGAGGTCTGGGTGGCAGTTCCTCGGAACCGGATCGGAATCAGTTGCCGAACACGTCTTTCGAACCGCAATGATCGCCCTCGTGCTCGCTCGGCTTGACGGTACAGTCGATGCCGACAAGATGCTGCGGTTGGCTCTGGTCCATGACCTGCCCGAGGCGCGAACAGGCGATCTCAATTATGTCAATCAGAAGTATGTCACCGCCGACGAATCACGAGCCGCAGATGACATGACCCGTGGTCTGCCGTTTGGCGAAGAGTTGAGGGAACTGATGGCTGAATACCGGGACGAGACCTCGGCCGAGGCCGTCCTCGCTCACGACGCCGACCAACTCGAAATGCTATTCGAGCTCAAGGAGAAGCTGGACTCGGGCTGTCATGCCGCTGAGGATTGGACGCCGTTCGTGCTCCGGCGATTGCGGACCGATGCAGCGAAGGATCTGGCCGAAAAAATCCTCGCGGGTGATTCCGATTCGTGGTGGTTTGACCGAGACTCGGAATGGTGGGTCCGTGGAGGAAAGGATTGAGCTACATATGAGCTTGACTCACGGACCGGAATCGTCGATTCTCGGATTCTCGGTGAATGACTCGAAGATGTGGAGGAGGTCAATGAGGACCAGTATTTCGGTCGCAGTTATCGCATTTCTGGCACTCGCCAGCTGCACATCGACGACCTCCAGGCTCCCGGTCCGAACCGACTACAGCAAGACCACAGCTTTTAGTGATTGGAAGAACTTCCGGTTTGCCTCGGACAGCGAGCGGTCCGACTACCAGAGGTACCCAAGATTCGAGAGAATGGCCCAGCAGGCTTTGGAGCAAGAGCTCACTGAACGCGGCTACACCCGTCTTGAAGAAGGCTCGCCCGACTTCAGGGTCAGTTTCGACCTCATCTTCCGCGGTGGCACGAAGCCTCAGGCCGAGCTTGAGGACAGAGGCGCCGAACCAAAGGCCACCGCCTATGGCGGATCCAGCCAGAGAGGCACCCTGGTCGTCAAAATGCACGACCCCGTAACCGCGGAGATTCTGTGGACCGGCCAGATCGCGGAAATCAAGATGAACGTCATCGAACCGCGAAAGGAACTCGACAAAGCGGTGCGCCGATTGTTGATGGAGTTTCCGCCGTTGACTGGATGAGTCACCGGATGGTTGGAGGAGACGTCAGGTGAAGATGACCCCCATGCTGCGCCAGTACCTCGATCTCAAGGAACAGGCGGGTTCGGCCTTGTTGCTCTACCGCATGGGAGATTTCTACGAGCTCTTTTTCGAGGATGCGCAGCAGGCCGCACCGGTACTCGGCATCACCCTCACCCGCCGCCGGCAGAACGACTCTGTTGATGCGCCAATGTGCGGTGTCCCACACCACGCTTTTGATGGTTATCTCGGGAAGTTACTCGATGCGGGTTTCCGGGTGGCCGTGGCTGAGCAGGTCGAAGACCCGGCCAAGGCCAAGGGCCTTGTCCGGCGCGAAATCATTCGTACCCACACCCCGGGAACCATTTCCGCAACCGAACTCCTCGAGGGTTCCGAACATTGCTATCTGGCTGCCTTCGGGAGTGACGACGAATCCTCGGCCCTGGCGTGGATCGAGATCAGTACCGGCACCTTCGAAGGCCTGCGAAGCAGCGACCCCGAGACCCTCACCGAACACCTCGCGCGGCTCCGCCCACGCGAAGTCCTCGTCGCCGAGGATTGGGACGGGTGGCAGCAGGTTTGGCCCGCCGAGATCCCACGGCCGACAGTTACACCCGTCCCTCCCGAGACATTTTCGCCGTCCGCCGGAGAACAACGGCTGCGGCGTGTGCTTGGGGTCGGCTCCCTTCGCGGTTTCGGCCTCGACTCCGGCGAGCCGCTGGTGGGGATGGCCGGAGCTCTGCTCGGGTATGTCGAAAGCACCCAGAAGGGCGCCCTCAACCACCTCCGCGAGTTCATCTGCCGTGACAGTGGTGAGGCACTGGTCATTGATCGGGCCAGTCTTCGCAATCTTGAAGTAGTACGTGGCGCAGACGGGTCACGAAAAGGCTCGTTGATCGAAATTCTCGACCACACGCGGACCCGGATGGGTTCGCGAATGTTGCACGACTGGCTGGTCAGACCGAGTATCTACCTCGAGGAAATCGGTGATCGTCATCGTGCGGTGGCGGAGCTGACTGACAGCGCGAAACTCCTGCAGGACCTGCGGGACGCCCTCGAAAACCTGCCTGACCTCGAACGCCTGGCGGCTCGGGTTGGTCTGGCCCTTGCCACCCCACGAGAGCTTCACGGACTGCGCGCCGGACTCGACCGCCTCCCTGGAATAGCCGAGGCGGTGCGCCACGCAACGTCATCGCGGCTCAGCGAGCTCAACGAGGTCTTCGACCCGATGCCGGACCTCGCTGAGCTGCTGCATCGGAAGCTCGCGGCCGAACCCGCTCAGATCGCCGGCGCTGGTGTCATGGCGAACGGTTGGGACGAGGAGCTCGACGAGCAACGGGGCCTCGCTCGCGGCGGTAAGGAGCTGTTAGCCGGTATCGAATCCGCTGAGCGCGAACGCACGGGAATCCGCTCGCTCAAGGTCAAGTACAACAAGGTCTTTGGCTACTTCATCGAAATCAGCAAATCGAAGCTCGACCGAGTGCCGGATGACTACGACCGACGGCAAACGCTGACCAACGCCGAACGCTTCATCACACCCGAGCTCAAGGACCTGGAGTCGCGCATTCTGTCGGCCGAGGAGCTGGCAACGGCCCGTGACCGCAAGCTGTATCTGGCTCTGGTGGAAGAGCTCTCGAGCCACGCCCAGAGAATCACCACCGCAGCTGCGACGATTGCCCAGCTCGACGTCCTCGCGGCATTCGCCGACCGGGCCCGGCGTTGGAGCTATTGTCGTCCGGTTATGGCCGAGGAGACAGGCATCACGATCCACGAGGGTCGCCACCCGGTCCTCGAGGAGCTGCAGAGGGACCCGCCATTCATCTCCAATGACTGCCGGCTCGACCCGCAGGCGAGCCAGATCGTGCTCCTCACAGGACCCAACATGGGTGGCAAATCGACCTACCTCCGGCAGTGCGCTCTGATCACCCTGATGGCGCACGCCGGCTGTTTCGTGCCCGCCACCGAGGCCGAGATTGGTCTCGCCGATCGCATCTTCACCAGAGTTGGCGCCTCGGATATGCTGGCCAAGGGAGAATCCACCTTCATGGTGGAAATGATCGAAACCGCCAACATCCTCCACCACGCGACACCGCGGTCGCTGGTGATCCTCGACGAGGTCGGCCGCGGAACGGCCACCTTTGACGGCCTGTCTCTGGCATGGGCGATCGTCGAATACCTGCACGACCGCGATGACCACGCCGCACTCGTTCTCTTTGCGACCCACTACCACGAACTCACCGAGCTTGGCCGTAAGTTGCCACGTCTGGTCAACCGATCGATGGCGGTCAAGGAGTGGCGCGGCTCGATCCTCTTTCTCCATCGAGTCGCCGATGGTCCAGCGGACCACTCCTACGGCATTCATGTCGCCCAGCTGGCCGGAGTTCCGGACGAGGTCTGCGGCCGTGCCGAGGAGATTTTAGCCAATATCGAACGACACGAGCTGAAGATCTCCGGAGATCCCGTGATGCAGACACCGCCGGCGGCCAACGCCGAGCGCATCAACCAGCTCGATCTGTTCCGTGCACCGGCGGACGAGATTTCCGATCGCCTGAGGCGCCTCGATATCGATGGGCTGACCCCACGCGAGGCGCTCGAACTGCTTGCCGAGCTGCATGAGAAGGTGCATGAAAAGAATTAACCTGCCGCTGGTTATTGGGCTTCCCGGTACCACGGTCACTGACGACGACATGTCACTGCTCGAAAGAGTGCGGCCTGCCGGAGTGATCCTCTTTTCGCGTAACATCGAAACCCCGGAGCAGACCAGGAAGCTGGTCTCGGATCTCGAGGACCTGGACCCCCGGCCATTCGTTACCGCCGACCTCGAAGGCGGCATGGTCAACCGGTTGTCGGCGCTGTGGGGTGATCTGCCGAAGCCCGCCGAGGCCGCGAGCGCCGGACGTCGGGCGGTGAGGAATCTTGGGGAGGCTGCCGGCGCCGCATGCCGCAGTCTGGGAATTCAGCTCGATCTCGCACCGGTGGTCGACCTCGACTGCCCGGGAGGGTGTCTGAGCGGCCAGGGTCGGTGTCTCAGTAGTGATCCCGACCGCGTCGTCGTCCTTGCGCGTATTTTCAACGAGGGCCTTGGGAAATGGGGAGTGTCGGGCTGCAGTAAGCACTTTCCCGGTCTTGGTCCGGTGCCTGCCGATACCCACGAGGAGCTCCCCATTCTCGAGGCGGATGAGGAAGGACTGGGCCTTCAGCTCAATGTCTTCGAAGCTTTGGGGGTCGAGTTCCCGGCCGTCATGGTGGCACACGTAGTGACACCGGGGCTGGGAGATGCCGAGCGACCGGCTTCGTTGTCTCGGACTGTGGTCGAGCTCGCAGCAAACCTGCCGGGGTCGCCGGTTGTGCTGGCCGACGACCTCGAGATGGGCGCACTGAGCGATTGGGGCGATCTGCCGGAACGGGTGGTGACCGCGATCCATGCGCGCAATCACGGCATCCTCATTTGCAACGCTTGCGATCGAATCGAAGAGATCGCGAATCACCTGGAGGGAATCGCGGAGGATGATCCAGCCATAACCAGCCGCCTCGCGGAAATGAACGCTCGCATGGGAACGCTGGCCCGCGACCTCCAACAAAGGGCCGCGGCCGTGCCGGCTCCGGATGACGAGACCGTCGAGCAGCTGTGGGAACAAGCGCGTCGAGAGGCAGCGCAGTAGTACCATTTCAAGAATTTCGGATTTCGGATTTCGGATTTCGGATTTCCCACCCTCCCACCCAATGAACCACGAAGACACAAAGGACACCAGGGTTTCACGAAGAATTTCCTTTGTAATCGCAACGCCAGGTGCCATTGATGAAGTCAATCGCCGCAATAGGCGAAACTGTCTTTCAATGGGTGAGGAGAACACTGACGAATACTTGGTGATTCCTTCGTGGTCTTGGTGTCTTCGTGTTTCAAACGGGGCGTGGGAAGCTCTCAACTCGCCTCCGTCAGCGAATTGTCGTCGCCGTCGGATGGAATGGGTGCGCGGCATTCCTAATTCCTCATTCCTAATTCTTCATTCTCCTGCCAGAATGTCTCCATGAGCACATCGCGCGCCGTGATTCTGTTGTCTGGTGGCCTCGACTCAACGACCGTGCTGGCCATCGCACGCGCGGAGGGGCTCGAGTGCCACTGTATGACAGTAGACTACGGCCAGCGGCACCGGGTGGAGATCGAGGCGGCCAAGAGGGTGGCGGACACCCATGGGGCCGCATCACACCGCGTCATCACCCTCGACCTCCGTGCGATCGGTGGCTCGGCCCTCACCGACGACATCAAGGTCCCCAAGGACCAGGACCCGGAATCCAGAGAGGTTCCAATCACCTACGTGCCCGCCCGCAATACCGTAATGCTGTCTCTGCTCCTCGGCCTCGCCGAGGTCGTCGAGGCCGACCAGCTCTTCATCGGCGCCAACGCGGTCGACTACTCCGGCTATCCCGACTGCCGGCCGGAGTTTCTCCAGACCTTCGAAAAACTCGCCGCAGTGGCAACAGTGGCTGGCGCCGAGCACGGCGTTCAGTTCCGGGTCCGCGCACCTCTCCTCGAGCTGACCAAAGCCGACATCATCCGCCGTGGCCTCGAGCTCGGCGTCGACTACGGCCTCACCTGGTCGTGCTACGACCCGACCTCTGAAGACCTCGCCTGCGGCCACTGCGATTCGTGCATCCTCCGGCTCCGAGGATTCGAGGAAGCGGGAGAGATGGATCCAGTCGCGTACTTTGATCGTTAGGGCAAGGGGACAAGGGTTTGAGGGATTGAACCCCTGCGATCCATCGACCCAGCTTGAAGGTTCCTCCGCTCAGTTCGAGATCAACCCAACTTCGGGTGTAAATGAACCGCAAAGTACGCAAAGACCGCGAAGAAAATCATTTCCGTGGATCGAACTGAATTGTATCTATCTTTGCGCTCTTTGCGTTCTTAGCGGTTCAAAATAAGAGGGTTCAGTGCATCAAGAGAGACATCCTTGACAAACTACCTAGGTAGTATTACCTTGGTAGTTCAAGGAGGCCGCCATGGGCAAGCACACACTCGGAGAACTCCAACACGCCATCATGCGAATGCTGTGGACCCGCGACGAGGCAACGGTGGCCGAGGTCCACAGGGCTCTTTTTGACGAGCGTGGGCTGGCGCCGACAACTATTGCCACCATGCTCCGTAAGATGGAGGACAAGGGCATTGTCGCCCACCGGGTCGAGGATCGCCACTTCGTCTACCGGGCAACGGTCACCGAGGATGAGGTCAAATCGACGATGGTCGGCGAGTTGCTCGACCGCCTCTTTGCCGGCGATCCGGCGGCACTGGTGTCGCACTTGGTGGCCGATCACGACATCGACGAGGAGGAGATCGAGCGGCTTCGTACGCTCCTGGAAAACGCCGAGGCGAGAAAGGGCGAGAATCGATGAGCACCGCGACCATCACATCCTGGCTCCTCACTTATCTGATCCACAGCACCGTGCTGCTCGGCGCCGCCTGGCTCGCCACGCGCATTCTTGGTAATCGCCGGCTCGCGTTGCAGGAAACCCTCCTCCGTACCGCCCTGATCGGCGGTCTGCTGACAACCACTCTCCAGGTCGGATTCGGCGTCGAACCAGTCGGCGAAGCGCTGGCCATCACTGATTTCTCACAGACTGAAGCTGTTGCGGCCCGCGGCAGCGCCACCGCCAGTGTCGCAGCGAACAAGATCACTGCATTACCGATGCCAGCCATCCGCCACGCCTGGCCTGCGGCTTTGCTCTCCTTGTGGGGCCTCGGATCGGTTCTGGCATTACTGGTCCTCGGTCGCTCGATTGTCGACCTCAGAAGGCTCCTCAAAACGCGTCGCTTTCGTCCCGCGGGGCGGCTCCTCGACCGCCTGGCCGCAGCCATGGGTCTGCGAAAGTCAGTTCGATTGAGCACGTCTGCGGCCATCGCAGTGCCCTTTGCCACGGGCATCAGACAGCCGGAGATCTGCTGTCCCGAGCGGGTCGGCGATCTCGCCTTCGAACATCAAAAGAGCCTCTTCGCGCACGAACTCGCCCACCTGGCCCGCCGCGATCCGGCCTGGCAGCTCCTCTACCGACTCGGTGAAGCCATCCTCTTCCTGCAACCACTCAACCGCCTCGTCAGGCGCCGGCTCGAAGAGATCGCCGAACACCTGACTGACGACCGCGCGGTAGCCTGCACCGGCGACCGGATCGGTCTCGCCCGCTGCCTGGTGGTGGTCGCCCACTGGGGCATATCGGATTCTCCCGGAGTGCCGGCGACAGCCTTCGCGTCCGGCCCTCATCTCGATCGCCGGGTCCGTCATTTGATTTCCGGCGCTGTCGGCCAGCACCGCAATGCACGGTGGACGGCCCCGCTCCTCGCCGTGCTCGTTGTCGGATCGGTGGTCCTGCTGCCGGCCATCACGCCCTCGGCAGTCCACGCTGACATCTCGCCAACAGGTTCCGATGCGGTACCGGCCCAGAGCTGGTCCACAACCGCTGAAGAATCCGAAGCCAAGACACCGGCGCCTCCGGCAGTTCCAGCTTCGAGTAAGGCTCCCCGGCCCGTCGCACCGGTTGTCGATGCCGCGCCCGCGCCCGATGTTGTCCCCCGATCCCCAGCGGAACCGCGACCCGTCTTTGCACCTATGTCCGCGGTTGAGCCCATACCGGCAACGGTACCGGCTTCGAAAGCGAACCCTGTACCTCCGACTCCACCGACCGCCCCGGACCCTCCGTCTGGAGAGTCGCCGCCGGTTCCCGACGAACCAACCGAAAATGAACGCGCGAGGACCAGGGAAGAAGCCCGCGCTCAACAGCGCGAGGCCCAAAGAGATAAAGCTGAGGTCCAGGCAAGGACCAGAGCAGAAGCCCGCGCTCGACAACGCGAGGTTCAGAGAGAGCGCTCTGAGGTCCGGGGGAGAACCCGAGAACAGGCGCGCGTCCTCGAGGCGGAGACCAGAGCCCTCGCCAGTCAGGCCCGGGAACTGGCACGCGAAACTGCGGACCAATCTCGACTGACCGAGGCCGAACGCGCCAAGCTGAGGGATGAGGCTCGCGAACTGAGGGGGCAGGCCGAGATCGAGGCCCGTGAGCACTCGAGGATGGCAGCCGAACGGTTGCGCCTCACCGAAGCCGAGCGCGAGGAGATGAAGCGTCGGGTCGAGGAACTTCACGCCGAACAGCGCCAGCTGGCACGAGAAAGTGCCCGTGAGGCAAGGGAGCAGGCGCGAGAGCTCGCCGAGCAGGCACGGCGACTAGCCGAAGAATCCGAGGCCAAACGTCAAATGGAGGAAGAGCGGCGCCAGCGCGACCGCAACGAGGAATAGCGATCAGAAGAAGAGCGCGTAGCCGAAGCGACCGGCGACACCAACCACCAGCGCCAGCACGACCGAGAACGCGGAAATCACGGCCGTGTCCCGCCAGCCGAACTCCTTCGCCATCACCGCCACCGTGGCCACACACGGCACGTAAAAGACCACGAAAAGAGTAAAGGTCAGCATCTGTCCTTCGGTCATGACCGCAGAGAGGTTGGTGGTACCGAGTGCCTGCACCAACATCACCAGGGTCAGCTCCTTGCGCAGAATCCCAAAGACCAGAGTCATCCCGACAGCCACCGGCAGGCCCAGGGAAAACACTGTCAACGGCGCCAGCAATCCGTTGATGCTATCGGCCGCGTCCACCCACTCGAGCAAACCGAGAACCACCGACGACGCAACGAGCAGGGGCCAGGCAATTGTGATGAACTCTTTGAGGGTCAGCCAGGTCTTGGCCGCAAGAGTCTTCATCTGAGGTAGCTGCAGCTCCGGAATCTCGAGAATCAGCCCAGGCGAAGCGCCCTCCATTTTTCGAGCAAGCACGTTGCCCAGCACCACGACGATCAACAAATTGAGGAGATAAATCCCGAGAGCCCACCAGGGACCCATATAGGCCGCTACCAGACCGAAAATCACAATCGTGCGCGCCGAGCAAGGGATGAACGAAGCGAGGACCGCAGTGATTCTCCTGTCTCGGAGTGACGGCAGGATTCGCGCCGACATGATTGCCGGCACCGAGCACCCGTAGCCGAGGATCAGCGGCAATACAGATTTGCCGTGGAGACCGATGCGGTGCATGAAATTATCGAGGATGTAGGCCATACGCGGCAGATATCCGCTGTCCTCGAGAATCGCCAGCCCGATCAGGAAGGGCAGAAGATAGGGCAGTACTATGGCCACGCCGCCTGCAATACCGGTCAGGGCGCCACCGGCCAGAGTCCCGACAAAGGTTTCCGGGGGGAGCTTTTCTGCCAGCGCAGCTCCCAGCCGATCCGTCAGCTCGATCAACGGCATTTCGAGCCGCTGGCCAACCCGGAAGACCACCCAGAACAGGAGGCCGAGGATCGCGATCATCACCGGCCCACCCGTCCAGGGGTGGAGGAAGATCCTGTCTGCCCATTCTCGCCAGCCGATTCGCGGCCGTTCGAGGGTCACGGCCTCCTCTTCGATGCAATGAGCGACGGCGTGGCGACTCCCCGAGATCACCTGGTCGGCACTCCAACCGTGGGCTTTCTGCAACACCGCAGCAACTCCCCGAACCTGTCTCTTGAGCTCAGGATGTTGGGCGTAGATCTCGCGCTCGAAATGGGGGTCTCTCTCAAGAAGCTTCTCCGCCACAAATCGTCTCGGCACGCTGTTACCAATGCCAGTTGCCTCGAGCAACTCGCTCACCCCTTCAAGCGCCTCCTCGACCTCGCGGTCAAGGGTGAGGGCAAAGCTGTCCTCGCCCTGGTGAGCGTGTTGCAGGGCTCGCCTGAAGAGCTCCTTCAGCCCGAGGCCCCGCCTGCCAACCGTCGGAACCACCGGTACTCCGATCTGCCGCGACAGCTCCTCGTGATCGACCTCGATGCCGCCACGTTTCGCCTCGTCCATCATGTTGAGCGCAACGATCATCGGCCGTTCGAGCTCGAGCAGCTGCATGGTCAGCTCGAGCGACCTGCCGAGGCGACTGGCATCAACAACGTTGATGATGAGATCGTAGGGCTCTTCGAGAAGATAGCTCTCGGCCTTCCCGGCGTCCTCCTTCGAGGAGGTCAGAGAGTAACTCCCCGGAAGGTCCACCACCTCCACCTCATGACCGTGAATCAACGCCTTGCTGAAGGTGAAGGAAATCGAGGACCCCGGGAAGTTGGCGGTCGCCGCGCGGTAGCCGGCAACCGAGTTGAAGATCGTGCTCTTGCCGGAGTTCGGTTGTCCGGCGAGGACGAACCTCATCGCTGCTCAGTCTCGGATTCCGGCGGGTGTCGCACCAGCGGCTGCATTGCGCCGTCCTTCTCGACCCGGATCTTGGCGGCGACGCCGCGTCCGAGCGCGAGGCGGGTGCCGTTGATCTCAACTAGAACCGGCCCCCGAAAGGGAGCCCGCTCGACCACTGTCAGCCAATCGCCGATATGGATGCCGAGGGTGTTGAGGTGGGCGCGAACACGGTGGCCGCCATCGATCATCATGACCCTGACGTGCCGTTTCACATCCACCGTGTCAAGAGCCATCATTAGGTGCCGCACCCTCCAGAAAGAAGATCTTATCCGATTGTAAAAATAATTGCGAACAGTATTCAACGACGAGATTAGTGATTCTCCACGAGTACTTTAGCGCTCTCCCCGGAAGCTCAACAAACGTCATCATCGTGTCAGAACCGAGATATATATTGAGAACCAAGCTCTCTGGAAGTCCACCACCCGATACAGTTTTGAGTTGTTCCCCAACCTCCCAGAGCCAGTTGAAGCCCTGCAGACCTCCATAACTCAAAACTCATAACTCAACACTCAAAACTCTTCCTCCGCGACGGCGTTACAATCCTCTCACTGGAGGCTGCGATGACCGAGCCCGTTATGACTGTCGAGCTGACCGAACTTCCCGAGCCCAAGGAGTTCAAGACCGGGATCCGGCGTGCGCCGGACCGCGGTTATACGCTCAATGCCCACGACACCAAGGTCGCACTGGCAAATGCCTTGCGCTACGTGCCGGCCGAGCACCACGAGATCGTCGCCCCCGAGTTTCTCGAAGAGCTCACGACCCGCGGGCGAATCTACGGCTACCGCTACCGCCCTGCAAGCGAGATCACCGGCAAGCCCATCGACAGTTACATCGGCCGCGTCACCGAGGCGAAGGCGATGCAGGTGATGATCGACAACAACCTCGATTTCGACGTCGCCCTCTACCCCTACGAGCTGGTCACCTACGGCGAGTCAGGCCAGGTCTGCCAGAACTGGATGCAATATCTCCTGATCAAACGTTACCTGGAGATCATGGATACCACCCAGACCCTGGTGGTGAGCTCCGGCCACCCGCTCGGTCTCTTCCCTTCGCGCCCGGAGGCGCCGCGCGCGATCATCACAAACGGCCTCATGGTTGGAATGTTCGATACGCCGGAAGACTTCCAACGCCTGGCCGCACTGGGCTGTGTCAATTACGGTCAGATGACCGCCGGCGGCTGGATGTACATCGGGCCGCAGGGCATCGTCCACGGAACTTACATCACGCTTTTGAATGCGGGACGGCTCTACCTCGGGGTCCCCGAGGGTGGCGACCTTTCCGGTAAAACCTTTGTGACCTCGGGTCTGGGCGGTATGTCGGGCGCGCAGCCCAAGGCGCTCGAGATTTCCGGCGGCGCCGGGATTGTCGCCGAAGTCGACCCATCGCGGGTCGAGACGCGACACTCTCAGGGCTGGGTATCGATGGTCTCGGATGACCTCGAGACCGCGGTGAACTGGATGCTCGACGCCGCCAAAAAGGGCGCTCCGTTGTCGATCGCCTACCAGGGCAACGTGGTGGATCTCCTCGAGTACCTCGACGCCAACGACATCGCTGTCGACCTCTATTCGGACCAGACCTCGTGCCACGTTCCCTATGACGGCGGCTATACCCCGGCGGGTGTCACATTTGACGAGGGTCGCGAGCTGCTGGCATCTGATCGCGACGGTTTTGCAAAGATGGTAGATCAAAGTCTGATCCGCCACTTCCAGGTGCTTCAGCGTCTGACCGACAAGGGGTCCCGCTTCTGGGACTACGGCAACGCCTTTATGAAGGCGGTCTTCGATGCCGGTGCACCCGAGATTGCGAAGAACGGCACCGACACCTCCGAGGGCTTCATCTGGCCCTCCTACGTCGAGGACATCATGGGCCCCATGTGTTTCGACTACGGTTACGGCCCCTTCCGCTGGGTCTGTCTGTCCGGCAACGCCGAAGACCTGCGCAAGACCGACGCCGCGGCGATGGCCAGCATCGACCCAACGCGTCGCGGCCAGGACCGCGACAACTGGCAGTGGATCCACGATGCCGAAACCAATGCCCTCGTGGTCGGAACTCAGGCGAGGATTCTCTATGCCGACGCCGAGGGCCGCACCGCGATCGCCAGAGAGTTCAACCGCATGGTGCGAGACGGGGAAATCGGACCGGTGATGATGGGCCGCGACCATCATGACACCGGCGGCACGGATTCGCCTTACCGTGAGACCGCCAACATCTACGACGGGTCGAACACGGTCGCCGACATGTCGCACCAGTGTTGGGCCGGCAACGCTGCCCGCGGGATGACGATGGCCGTGCTCTCCAACGGCGGAGGGGTCGGGACCGGCAAGGCCATCAACAGTGGCTTTGGTCTCGTTCTTGACGGCTCGGCAAGGGTCGAGCGCATCCTCGATACAGCCCTCGAGTGGGACGCCATGGGTGGGGTCGCCCGCCGGGCCTGGGCGCGCAACGACAACGCCATCGAGACGGTCGACACCTGGAACCGCGCCAACGCAGCCCGAGGACACGTCACCGTGCCACGGGTGGCGGATTCCGCATTGCTCGATGGATTGGTCGATGACGACTGATACTCGATACTCGTCGCTCGATGCTCGATTCCCATCCCACCCACTGAGAAACCGCAGATCACGCAGATAATCGCAGATAGGTTTCTTTGTATGGATCTGCGTCATCTGCGGGCAGATCGGGGCTGGCGGGTGGATCGAGTATCCAATATCGAGGATCGAGTATCGAGCATCGGCCAAACAGCTGATTCACGTTCCGGATTCATTCAATCTCGCACGCTTTAACGTTAAACTGGATTGATGGATGCGCTCGTGTCCCACCTGCCACCCGAGTTCTTCGGCTTTGTGCTCACCCTCGGCCTTTCCCTGCTCATAGGATTCGAGCGAGAGGAGCACGAGCCCGACGGCATCGGCGGCGTCCGCACCTTTCCGATCATCGGTCTCGGCGGTTTCCTTTTGATCGCTGGATTTCCCGACACCGCGATTCCATTCGCTCTGGGTCTCGTGGTCATGGGTGGCCTGGTTGCACTCACCCACTGGCACGCTCTCCAACTCGGTGAGCCCGGCATCACAACCGAGGCGGCGGCGCTGCTCATGTTCACGATCGGCGGCTGCGCAGCCAAGGGCCTGTACTGGATTTCCATCGCCACCGGAGTGGTGACCGTCATCCTGCTGCACGAAAAGCGATTCCTCGAGGGGCTCGCTACCGCGCTGCCGCGCCACGAGATGCGCACTCTTCTGCGTTTCCTGCTTCTGACCGCGGTGATCCTACCGGTTGTGCCGAATCGCGATTTCACCCCCTTCGAGATCAACCCGTTCAAAATCTGGTTGGTCGTCGTGGCGGTTTCCGCGGTCTCGTACGTCAGCTATCTCTTGCGGATGTGGTGGGGCGAAGATCGGGGCTTGATCCTGGCCGGCCTGTTGGGAGGCGCCTACTCCTCCACAGTCACGACGGTGGTCCTCTCCCGCCAATCCAAGAAAAGGGAGCCGTGTTCGGTTGGATTTGTCGGCGCCATCGTTGCCGCCACTGGCATGATGTACATCCGCCTGTGGATCTTGCTGCTCCTCTTCGCGGCTCCCCTCGCCTACCGGCTGACAGCCCTATTCTGGGGATTGGGCATTGCGGCCGTCATCGTCGGCTCACTGCTCGCCCGCACCACCAATTCCGACAACGGCTGTGAGTTTGATCCGGCGGCCGACCGCCGTGACGGCAACCCGCTCGAGATGACCTCGGCATTCACCTTTGCTGCTATCTTCCTCGCGATCCTCGTCGCTACAAAGGTGGTCGCGGAGCGGTTTGGCAACACCGGTGTGCTCGTGATGGCGGCCATCATGGGCGCCGCCGACGTCGACCCCTTTATCCTCGGCCTCACCCAGACGATCGGTGGCGGCCTCGACCTCGGCGTCGCGGCACTCGCGGTTGTGATCGCGTCGGCGATCAACAACCTCATGAAGGGAATCTACGCCATCGTCTTCGGGTCGAGGCGCACCGGACGCCTGAGTCTCGCCCTCCTCGCGTCGTTCGGCGCCATCAGCATCGTCCTTTTTCTCGTGTTCTGATCTACCGACGACCCATCTTCAACTCACGCTGGCGGCGGCGCGTCGGACGTCGCTTTTCGAGCTTCCACCGGCGGTGGCCCCACAACCACTGGTCAGGGTGGTCGAGTATGAACCTTTCGAGCACCCGGTTGTAGCCGAGGGTGTTGAGATAGATCTCTTCTCTGTGGTGATCAGCGGAAATCCACTCGAGCGGTGGATGGAATTTCATGACGTGGCGGCCATCGGGTCCGCGAAAACTGACCGCAGGGATGACAGGGGCCCCGCTCTGCCTGGCAACCAACGCCAGGCTCCGGTTCGTCCCCGCCTTCCTACCGAAAAATTCGACTTCAATCGCCTTGGATCCCACCACATTGTGCTGGTCCATAATAAATATGATGGCATCGTTATTTTCCAGCGCATCGAAGACCTTCGTCAGAGCGTCCGTCTGCCTCATGACCCTCAGGCCTGCCTTACGGAAGCGGCCAAAGATCACGCCTTCCAAACCCAAACCAACGCGTTTCCGAATGACGTGAAAACGGTTCTGATACTGCTTGAACCGAAGCATCCCCGCCACCGCAGACAGCTCCCAGTTTCCGAAGTGGCCGGCCAAAATGAGAATCCCGCGATTCCGCTCCGCCGCCTTCAGAACGTGCTCGACGCCAAACACATCGACCTGGCCTGCAATGCGCCGTTCCGAGCTCACCATCATCGCCAGGTTTTCACCGATCGTCTTTGAAATGTGACCATAGAAGCACCGTGCCAACCGACACAACTCCGGTTCAGTGAACTGATCCCCGAAAGCCTGCTGCAGGTTCTCCATCACAATGCGCCGTCGCACGGGAAAAAGGGAGTACAGCATGGATCCGAGCAATGACGGCTTGAGATCGGAGATCCGCGGGAAGTCTCCGGTGCCTCCCAAAAGGCCCTCTGTGGAGTCGGGTTGTGATGACATGGCTCGAGAGCACGATACACGAGTTGAGCCCGGCAAATGCGCGGCTCACCACGATTCCTACCGAAGACCTCGGTTTCTGTTCCGAAGCGCTGACGCTCACCCCCTTGCATTCCGGTGAGAGTTCTTCGAGGTTGGCAATCCCTGGGACCCGTCCGTTTGCGAGGCAAAGGAGGGTGAGGATGCTCTCGATCGCCCCGCTGGCTGCGATGGTGTGGGCCAGTGACCATTTGAAGCCCGTGACTGGGATTGACGACGCCCCGAAGATCTCGGTGAAGGCTCGCGCTTCACCCGCATCGGAAATCCTGCTGCCATTGGCGTGGGCCGAAATCATCCCGATCTCGTCGGGGTGTAATCCACTGTCCTCGAAAGCCAGGCGTATGGCCCGGCTCACACCGTCGCCGTCTTCGCGAACCGACAACACGCCCTCGGCTTCAGCGACCACCGAGCTGCCCAGCACCTCTCCGTAGATCTTCGCGCCACGGCGTTCTGCGGCATCCCAAGTTTCCAGAACGAGGGCGCCCGCACCTTCCCCCAGCACGGTGCCGTCCCGACTCCGGTCGAACGGCCTCAGGCCCCGAGAGCTCAAGAGTCCTACGGAAGCGTAGTAGGGCAGCGCCTCGAGCTCCGAGGCGGAGTCGTAGCCAACAACGATTGCCCGATCGATTGCACCGTCCCGCAGGTAACGGCATGCCTCGGCGATGGCCTGCGAGCCGCTCACGCCGTGGGCGGTGACGTTGGCATTGGCCCCCTTGAAGCCGTATTGGATTCCTACATATGCCAGTACATTGTTGGGCAGCGTCCGCAACAGCCACATCGGGTGGACTTCCTCCATCGCGCGGACTCCGAACTCCCGGGAGTCGCCGGCGGCATTCGCCAGCGGCGAGAGAAAGTCGTGCTGGTAACGGTACTTGGTTGCCGGCGAGCCGACGAAAACGCCGGTGCGGTCGTTGAATGAGGTGGGATCCGCGAGCTCATCCCGATGTTCAATGATCCCGCTGTGGGCAACGGCCTGGGTCACCGCGTTCAGCCCGATCACGTCCTGTCGCGTAATGAACTTGAGGAGCTTGCGATCTGAAACCAGATCTCGCGGGCTGTAGTCCTTGATCTCGCCCGCAAGGCGCCACGGCCACCCGGAGCTGTCCCAGGTCGCAGCCTCCAGGATTCCGCTTTCGCCCTCGAGGACCGCTTTCCACGTCGCTTCGGCATCGGCCCCAGAGGCGGTGAGGCAGCCGTAGCCGGTGATGACGACGCCATTCTGCACGGTTCACCGCCCCCGATCTTCGGCGCGCTGCGGGCTGCGAAAGACCAGACAGCTGTTCGAACCGCCGAAACCAAACGAGTTGGACAAGGCGGCATCGACCCGCATCGGCCGGCAGCCTTCCAAAACGTAGTCGAGATCACACGCCGGGTCGGGCGTCCTGAGGTTCGCGGTCATCGGGGCCGTGGAGTGTTGTATCGCCAGCGCGCAGATAATGCCCTCGACGGCGCCTGCCGCAGCAATCAGGTGCCCCATCTGAGACTTGGTCGAGCTGACGGC
>RCNG010000193.1_pt1 | contig 25435 bp, 14 predicted proteins | sample 2041371 | NCBI WGS metagenome assembly RCNG01 (sample SAMN09708227, study PRJNA481090) | Marine sediment metagenome, whole genome shotgun sequencing project. | biome: marine sediment; feature: ocean; material: sediment; isolation source: Sewage treatment plant 1 marine sediment (STP1) ... | reverse complement strand
GGAGCGGGCGGCGGCACGGGCCGCCATGGTGACGGCACCACTGAATCCCTTGGAGCCACCGATGCAAAGGACGTGGCCAGGGAGTTCATGGAGGAGCACGGAGCCGGCGTGTATCCGGAGGCGCCGCGTACCGAGCCTCCGGTGATCGTGGATGAGGACGGTCAGATCACGATGGCCGATGCGCTGGCCCGCCGGATGCTGCGGCTGCCGGAGGGCGATGTGTCGGGCCTGCCGGTTGATGGCGCCTTTGCCGATCCCCGATGGTCCAGCGCGATCGATGATCTACTGGCCCGAGCGGATGCCGGCGGTCTGAACCGCCTCCATCTCACGCTCTCTCCCGATGACGACACTGTGATCGAGGCGGATCTTGCCTCGCTCCGGGGTCGGGACGGCGACGCCGACGGATTGGTGATCACGCTGCGCTCCTCGGATAGCGAGGCCGAGCGGCATGAGACGATGGTGAGCCTGGCCAGTGACACGGACCTCTGGATGTTCGTCACGTCGGGGGGAGGACTCACCGCCGGGCGCATCGACGCCGAGGGCAGCCTTTTCCCATATCGGACCATCGACCAGCTTCACGAGGGTCACCATCATACCGGACCGGTGACCCTGATCCGGGTAGCCGGAGACCGGGGGAAGCATACGCTCTGGGAACCCTTCAACGAGGCCAACGCGGAAAATCCCGCGGTCGAACGTAACCTCTACAAGAACATCATCGGGAACCGCCTGGTCTTCGAGGAGATCAACCATGATCTCGGCCTCGCCTTCCGTTACCAATGGGCCGGTTGCGACGAGTTCGGCTGGGTGCGAACGGCCACCCTGGCCAACCTGGGTCCGACCCCCGTGCAGGCCGCCCTGTTGGACGGCCTGCGGAATATCCTGCCTTACGGTGCCCCCCTCTCCCTGTATCAGCAGTCCAGCAACCTGGTCGACGCCTACAAGAAATCCGAAGTGGACCCCGAAACCGGGCTCGGCATTTTTTCGCTCACCGCCGGCATCACCGACCGGGCCGAGGCCCTCGAGATTTTGCGGGCCAACACCGTCTGGGCCTGCGGGCTGGAGGAATTCCGCGTCCACCTGTCCCTCGAAGCGATCGCCGACTTTCGGAACGGCCGGGTCGTTCCCGAAGAGAACCTGCTGAACGGGGAGCGCGGAAACTACCTGGTGAGCTCCAGCCTCGACCTGGCGCCGGGAACGTCCGCCCAGTGGCATCTGGCCGGCGATGTCGGGCGGGACCATCTTCAGATCGCCGAACTGTGCGGAGCCCTGGGTGAGGACCAGGACCTTGCCGGGCGGATCACCCGCAGCCTCTACCAAGCCGGGGAGGACCTCCGCCGCAACGTGGCCAGCGCGGACGGCCTCCAGATGACGGGCCATCCCGAGTCGTGGAGCCATCACTTTGCCAACGTGCTGTTCAACAACATGCGCGGCGGGGTCTTCACCAGGAACAACGACGTTCCCGTCGCCGATTTCCTCGATTTCCTGCATGTGCGCCATGGCGACGTCGCCAAGCGGCAGGCCGAGCTGATCGCCGGGTGGCCGGAAGTGATGACGGTTGGGGAATTACGTGCGGCCGCCCATCAAACCGGAGATGCCGACTTCGAGCGGCTCAGCCACGAATACCTGCCCCTGTATTTCGGTCGGCGCCACGGCGACCCCAGCCGTCCCTGGAATCGTTTTTCGATCCGGGTGAGGGATCGGGACGGGGAACCCGCACTGAACTACGAGGGCAACTGGCGCGACATCTTCCAGAACTGGGAAGCCCTGAGCACCACCTTCCCCGCCTTCCTGCCGAACATGGTCGCCAAGTTCGTCAACGCCTCGACCGTGGACGGGTTCAACCCCTACCGCATCACTCGCGACGGGCTGGACTGGGAAACGGGTTCCCCGGATGACCCCTGGAGCAACATCGGGTACTGGGGCGACCATCAGATCATCTACCTGTTGAAACTGCTCGAGACCATGCACCGTCACGACCCCGCCGCGATCGAGAAGCTGCTCGGCGAGGAGATATTCAGCTATGCCGAGGTCCCCTATCTCATCAAGCCCTATGCGGACATCCTGAAGGACCCCAGCGCGACGATCGAATTCGACACCGCCCGGGACGCGCGCATCGAGGACCGCGTCGCCAGGCTGGGAACCGACGGCAAATTGCTGACCAACCCCGACGGTTCGGTCCACCACACCAATCTTCTCGAGAAGCTGCTGGTGACCGCCTTTTCCAAGCTGTCCAACCTGATTCCCGACGCCGGTATCTGGATGAACACCCAGCGACCCGAATGGAACGACGCCAACAACGCGCTCGCCGGCGGCGGCGTCTCGGTCGTCACCCTCTGTTATCTCCGCCGCTACCTGGCCTTCCTGGCCGACCTGCTCGGGGAAAAATTCGGCACGGTCCTGCCGGTATCCACGAAGGTCGCCGATTGGTTCGGTCACCTTGAAGAGACCTTCGAGGGCGCCCGGCCCCATCTCGCGACGGAAAGGATGAGCCCCCGGGCCCGCAGAGAAATGATGGACACCCTGGGCCAGGCCTTCTCCGACTACCGGGCCAAGGTATACGAGGGCGGATTCTCCGGTCGGAGCGACCTTGCCCTCACCCGTGTCGTCGGCCTGTGCCGCACCGCCCTTGAATTCATCGACAAGAGCATCGCCGCCAACCGCCGCGAGGACGGCCTCTATCACACCTACAATCTTTTGGAGATCGCCGACGACGGCTCGGGCGCCGAGGTGGTTCATCTGCAGGTCATGCTCGAAGGCCAGGTGGCCGTCCTCAGCTCGGGACTCCTCGCCCCCGCCGAGGTGCTGGATATCCTCGAGTGTTTGTTCGCAAGCGATCTCTATCGTGCCCATGAGCGCAGCTTCATGCTCTACCCCGAACGGAAACTGCCGGGATTTTTGGCCAAGAACGTGGTTCCCGCCGCAAGGGCCGGGGCGATTCCCCTGCTGAAGGACCTCCTGGCGGCCGACGATCAGGATGTGGTGGCGCGGGATCATGGAGGGACCTGCCGGTTCCACCCCCGCTTCCAGAATGCCGCCGACCTGGCCGCCACCCTGGACGACCTCGGCCGTCAGGGGGAGTTTGCCGAAGCCGTGGCCCGTGATCGGACCGCGATTCTCGATCTCTTTGAAGACATCTTCCACCACAAATCCTACACCGGCCGATCCGGGGTGATGTATGGCTACGAAGGCCTCGGCTGCATCTACTGGCACATGGTGGCCAAGCTCCTGCTGGCCGTGCAGGAGTATGTCCTGCGCGCCGAACGCGAAGGCCTGCCCGCGACGGTGCAGGACAAACTGGCCGCCATGTATTTCCGGGTCCGCGCCGGCATCGGCTATGAGAAAACGGTCGACGAATACGGCGCTTTCCCCATCGACCCCTATTCGCACACGCCCCCCGGTGGCGGGGCCAAGCAGCCGGGCATGACCGGCCAGGTCAAAGAAGAGATCCTCACCCGGCTCGGGGAGCTCGGGGTCCGCGTTCGGGATGGCGCGGTGCGATTCCAGCCGGTCCTTCTGGAAGCCGTGGAATTCCTGGGGGGATCCGGCGAATTCCACTATGTTGACGTCAACGGGGACGCCCACATGATCCCCTTGGAAGAGGGCCAGCTGGCCTTCACTTTCTGCCAGGTGCCGGTGATCTACGAGCGCATCGCCGGCAAGGCCTGGATCCAGGTCACCCGCACGGATGGATCGTCCGTCGACCTGGTCGGCAACACGCTCGATGCCCAGCTGGGCCAGCAACTTTTCTCCCGGAACGGCGGGATTGAACGGATTCGGGTCGGCGTCCCGGAAGGTGGTCTCAAGAATCAATGATCGAGGCTCCCTGGCGAGCCGACATCGAGGCCTTTCACCGCCGGAGGCAGCTATGCAGCCCCATCGAAGTCTGCTCGCGTTCTTTCTCGCCCTGATTTGTACGCTGATCTCCTTTTCTCCCGCCGCCGCCCAGTGCATCCTCGCCAATCCCAGCTTCGAAGTTGGGGGCAGCGGCGGCCCGACCTTTGGCGGCTGGAACCAGTTTGGCGTGTCCGGTTCGGTCTCGGACGCCAGCCACGGCTCCCGGGCCGCCAGGGTGAGCGGACCGAATTCCGGCGACTGGGACGTGTCGGGTTTCTGGCAGTTCCAGGATTGCGACCCGGGTGAGCAGTGGGAGGTCACCGGCCACGTGAAGCACCCCGGGGCCAAACCCTTGGCCGGGCAGAGCGCCGCCATCGTGAACATCGAATGGTGGGACGCTTCGGGCGCCATGATCTCTTACATAACCCACACCGTGGCCTTGCCTGATTCACCGACCGACGAGTACCTCGATTTCGCCTTTACGAGCGTGCCGGCCCCCGCGGGCACCGCCTCCCTCAACCTGCTGCTGGGCGTTCTCCAGGGTCCGGCCGACCCCTCGCCCGACGTCTATTACGATCAGGTCACCCTGTTCAGCACCACTGCCCCGACCATCGACGACGTTCAGTGGAACGACTTCCCCGGCGGACGAGCCCTTTCCTTTGGCGGCCGCACCTGGCTCGTCAAGGGCCCGGGTTACTACGGCCCTGGGCCGAACCTTTTCAATCACACAGCTGACTACGTGTGGGTCGACGGCAGCGATCAGCTTCATCTGACGGTCCAGGAGGTGGGCTCTTCCTGGTACTCTACCGAAGTGGTCACCGAGGAAGCCCTCGGCTACGGCGACTACATCCTGACGACGGTGGGCAGGCTCGACCTGATCGATCCCCAGGTGGTGTGCGGTATCTTTCTATGGGAATACGGCCCCTGCTGGGACCCGGCCTACCTCTGGTGGAACCCCTACAACGAGGTCGACATCGAATACAGCCGCTGGGGGGACCCGGGTCGGGACATCGGCCAGTTCGTCGCCCAGCCCTTCGACTGGTCGGGCAACATCAATCGCTTCGACTATGACTTTGCCGAGGATGAAGTCATCAGCCACGCCATGCGCTGGCTGGCCGACCGGGTCGAGTACCGGGTCTGGCAGGGAGGGCCCAACGACGAGTCGCCCGCCAACCTGATCCATTCGTGGACCTACAACGGCCCCCATATTCCCAGGCCCGAACAGCCCCGCATGCATCTGAACCTGTGGAAGCTCTCGGGGACGCCTACCACCCCCCAGGAAGTAGTCTTCCGGGATTTCGTCTTCATCCCCGAGGGAGGGGCCTCCCCCGTGGAAGACGGCCTCGCCGGCAGAACCCCGTTCGCCCCGGCCGGCCGGTTGCACCCCCCCGCGCCGAACCCGTTCAATCCCCAGACGGTCGTGCGCTTCGATCTGGTCCGCGACGGCTTCACCGAACTGGATGTCTACGACATGAACGGCCGCCGCGTGCGGACCCTGGCCAGCGGATTCCTGACCGCCGGGGAACATGAGGCCATCTGGGACGGCCGGGATGACGGGGGCCGCCCCCTGGCTTCGGGGGTGTACCTCTTCCGGCTGCTCGGGAAAGACTACGTGGAGACCCAGCGGGTGGCCCTCGTGAAGTAATAAACCTGGCCGATCGAGAGGGCCCCCGAGGGACCCTCTTTTTTTCCCGGTTACCTGAACATCCCTTTGACCAGCCCCCAGCTCGTACTCTCCTCCTGAATACTCCCGTATAGGACAAAAAGAAGGGCCCGGCATTGCCGGGCCCTGTCATCAACTCAAGAGTTGATATCGTTTACCGGAAGAGCGATTTCACATCGCCGAAGCTCATCTCTTCGGTCGCCACGGGATCGCCCAAAATGTAAAATTCGACGTTGTCGTAGACGACTCCCGAACCTTCGTAGTTGGTCGCGGTGCTCGAGAAACCGATCTGGATCAGCTGGCCGTCCAGGGTGGGATCGAGGGTGGGATCGATGAGCAGCGAAAGCGAGTAATGACCCCACGATGTGGGAATCGAGGTCATGTCCACCGTGATGAAGTTCGTGGTGGCAAAACCGTTGGCGGGATCCAGCGTCTTGATGAACGCCAAGGCCGTGGTCTGGCCTTCGAGGTTGCCCAGCTTGGCATCGAATTCGAAGACCCAGGTTTCGCTGAGGTCACCAGGACCGATGACCATTTCCTGGAAGACGTTGGCTTCGATGAAGGCGCCGTTGCCATGGTCGACGTTGTTGTAATCGCTGAAGGCGACCATCTGCTGGTCACCCTGCATGACGCCACCCTCACCGATGACGATGGCACTGAAGGCCGCGCCGTCGTTCGGGGCCGGGAAGACGCCGTAGCCATACCAATAACCCATATCGGGTCCGAAGACATTGGCAAAGACCAGCCACCCGTCGTCGCCCAGGGCGCTGACGTTCGTCTGATCAAGACCCTCGAAATCCTGGCTGTAGGGCAGGATGGCGAAGCTGGCCGCAGGAATCAGGAAGACCAGAAGCGCGACCGCGAAAATGGCTTTAGCTTTGTTTTGCATTTTAATGACCTCTCGTTGAAGAACAACCCAACCTTGGTACAAGAAACCTCAGAATTCTGCCTGCGCAACCGGCGCAGTCCCGTCGGGCCTGCTTTTTTTGCATGGCTAATCCCAATACATCAATTGTAAACTATGTTCGGTAACCGAATCAAGTCCTAAATTTGTTTTTTTGGGGTCCTCCGATTTGCCAAAATTCCTCTTATTTTTCCAAGAATGACGGCTGCCGGGACAGTCCTGGGACACCATTCGGACTCTCTTTAGGGCTGGCAGCTCTTTGCCCCCTGGACCAAAATCCTGTTGACCGGGCTCCCCGGTCACGGTACTTTGTTCGGTGTGCGTACAAAGAGAGCCGGCCTAACCGGGGCCCTGAACCTGAAGCCAATGAACGGGATAACCACATGAGCGCAGCCACCCATTTCAAGACCGCGCCCGAAGACCGTATCAAGTTGTCGCACCGGGTCGCGTACGGCGCGGGAGCTTTCGTCAACAATCTGCTGGCGGCCGCGAGCGGGGGCATGATGATCGTCCTGAATCTGGGGCTGGGCATGAACCCCGCCCTGGTGGGCCTGCTGGGCGCCCTGCCCCGCCTGACTGACGCGTTCACCGATCCGCTCATGGGCTACATCTCCGACAACACCACCACGAGGTGGGGGCGGCGGCGGCCCTTCATCTTCGGCGGGGCCATCCTGGCGGGAATCATCTTCGCCATCCTGTGGCAGCTGCCAGCCGCGCGCAGCGAAACGTTCTATTTCGTCTGGTTCCTGGTCGGCTCGATTCTCTTCTACATGGCCTACACCATCTTCGCCACGCCCTGGGTCGCCCTCGGATACGAGCTGACCCCCGACTATCACGAACGCACGCGGCTGATGGGCACGCAGAATTTCATCGGCCAGCTCGCCTATGTGGTGTCGCCGTGGTTCCTGTGGATCATGAACTCGGGTAAGATATTCCCCGACCAGGTGTCCGGCGCCGCCGGTCTGGCGATCGTCGTCGCCCTGGTGGCCATGGGGCTCGGATTAATACCCGCCATTGTTTTGCGCGAACGCATGAAGAATGTGGCGGCCAGCGAACTGGAGGCCGCGGCACCCGGCCGGAGCTTCAAGGAGAACATGGCCGAGTTCTTCAGGGGATTCGGCCTCACCCTGAAGAACATCCCCTTTCTCAAGTTGTGTCTGGCCACCTTCATGGTGTTCAACGGGTTCATGCTAATCGCGTCGTTCCAGTTCTACGTGATCATCTACTACGTGACCGGCGGCGACCAGACCGCCGGCGCCAAATACGCCGGGATGGCCGGCACCGTGGGCGCCGTCTGCACGTTCGTGGTGGTCGTCTTCGTCACCTGGCTGGCCACCCGCATCGGCAAGCGGCACGCGTTTTTCGTGTCCATCGGGCTGTCCATCATAGGCTACGGCCTCAAGTGGGTCTGCTACAACCCGGACATTCCCCTCCTGGTGCTCCTTCCCGCTCCGTTGATGGCCTTCGGCCTGGGCGGCCTGTTCACACTGGTCCCTTCGATGATCGCCGACGTCGTCGACACCGACGAACTGAAGACCCACGAGCGCCGCGAGGGCATGTATGGCTCCATCTTCTGGTGGATGGTCAAGCTCGGCATGGCCGCCGCGCTGGCCGGGGGCGGCTACCTGCTCAACGCCACCGGCTTCAACGTGGACCTCGGGGGCGATCAGGCGCCTCGGTCCATTCTCCTGCTGCGCCTGTTTGACGCCGGTATTCCCATGATAACGTCCGCGATCGCCATCTGGGCCGTGGCCACCTTCCCCATCACCGAAGCCAGGGCTCGCGAAGTCCGCGAGGAACTGGAGCAACGAAGGGGACGTGGATGAGCCTCCGCCTCCGAGCTATAGGACCCGCAGCCATCCTGCTGATGGCCGTGACGTTCCTGGGGTGTGGCGGGAAATCCGCTGACTTCCAGGTGCGGCCTTTCCCGGTCGAAAGCAATGGGCGCTGGATCGGCAACGCGGTCTGCTACGGTCCCCACCGCGACGGTCAGCGCCCCGGCGGCGGCGATCCCTCGGCCGCCGAACTCCGCGAAGACCTGGGCCTGATGCTCCCCCACTGGAATCTGCTGCGCATCTATGGGTCTACCGGGTACGCCGAAACCCTGTTGAAGGTGATCCGCGAAGACGGCTTGGACATGAAGGTGATGCTCGGGGTGTGGATCGCCCCCGACGCGGCCGAGGCCAACCGGCGCGAAATCGATGACGCCATTCGCCTGGCCGCCGCTTTCCCCGGCATCGTGGCCGCGGTGAGCGTGGGCAACGAGACCCAGATCGAATGGTCGGCCCACTGCAGTTCCCTGGACACCCTGATCACCCATGTCCGCCGAGTGCGCACCAATGTCCTCGTCCCCGTGACGGTAGCCGATGACTACAATTTCTGGAACAAAGCCAAAAGCCGAGATCTCTCCGCCGAAATCGACTTCATCACGATGCACGCCCACCCCCTGTGGAACGGGCTGCAGCTCGACGGCGCCCTACCCTGGCTGAAAGACCAACTGGCATACGTCCGGGACCTGCACCCCGGCCGACCGGTGCTGGTGGGCGAAACGGGGTGGGCCACCACCGTTCACGATCAGGGAGAGCAGGCGAAACTGATCAAGGGCCGGGCGGGCGAAGGGGAACAGAAGGTATTCTTCCACGAGGTTCGGGCCTGGGCCGCAGCGGAAAAGCTGCCCGTGTTCTTCTTCGAGGCCTTCGATGAGAACTGGAAAGGCGGACCCCATCCCGCCGAAGTGGAAAAACACTGGGGCCTGTTCCATACCGACCGGACTCCGAAACAGGCTCTGAGCCCGGGTTGACCGGTCGGCCTGGGTTATCCGGGCCGGGACACGATTTTCAAGGCACCGACTACCGGAACAGGGCCTTCACCCGACCAAATGAACTCTCCTCGGCATCGACAGTGCATTCCAGGATATAGGAGGATACCGTGGGATTAAGTCCGTCGAGAGCGGAATAGATCGCCACGGTGGAATTGGCGACGAAGAACTCACTTTCCCAAACATCACCAAAACAGAACTCATGACTGCCTTGGTCCGTAGGGTGGGTCACAACCAGGGTCTCACCGAAGGATAAAATATCGCTGCCGTTGCCGGGAATGATGGTGACGGTGTAGGCCAGGCTGCCCTGGTCGGTGGGCAAATCGAAGAACACGGTCACGCAAAGGCTCCAGCCATCGCAGTCGGCATTGGCGGTCGTGCCGGTCACCTGAGCGGCGAAAGAAAGGACCGGCAGGGTCAGGGCCAACAATACCAAGGCCACGATATTCAACTTTTTCATGGGGTCCCTCCAAATGAACAGAAACGGACTCTCCCCCTTGGGAGCCTACTTCCACCCGGAAAATTGTTTTTTCGTTTTGCCCTCTCTGGGACTCCATTATGATACAGGATAATCACTCAAATTTCTACACACTATCTGTATTCCCTCCCCCCATTCCTCATTCGACCAGCTGTTCCACGTCCAGGTCATATTCACCCAGCTTCCTTTTTGGTGTCCTGATCACGCCGTCCATCAGGAGCAACAACGCCGCTGAGGCACACGACGATGACCCACGGCGAAACTGATTTCTTGCACCGATCCGGGCGTGTTGTACCCTACCACCAAAGCCCGACACCACGAACCGGGAGCCATTTTCCGAAATGAATCTCAACTGGATCGACCTGGTCGCCTTCGTCGCCTTTATCGTCTTTGTGGTCACCGTGTCCATGGTCGCCTCCCGCCGTCAAAAGACAGGTCGCGACTACTTTCTTGCGGGTCGCGGCCTGTCCTGGTGGCTCATCGGTTTTTCCCTCATCGCCTCGAATATTTCCACTGAACACTTCGTGGGCATGGCCGGTCGCGGCTACGACCTCGGGATGGCCATCGCCAGCTACGAGTGGATGGCTGCCGTGACGCTGGTGATCGTCGGGATCTTCTTCCTGCCCCGCTTTCTCCGGGCCGGTATCTACACGATCCCCGAGTACCTGGAATACCGTTACGGCGTGGCGGCCCGGACGCTGATGTCCGCCTACATGATGCTGGCCTACGTCTTTGTCGCCCTGGCCACCGTTCTGTATTCCGGCGCGTTGGCCCTCAACGCCATTTTCGGGCTGGACACCACCCTCGGCATCTGGCTCATCGGTATCCTGGCCGGCATCTACACCATCTACGGCGGGCTGCGGGCGGTGGTCTGGTCGGATCTCATTCAGGGCATCGCGCTGCTGGCCGGTGGGATCCTGGTCACTCTTCTCGCCCTGGACCGGGTCGGGGGTGTGGGAGCCTTCATGGAACTGGGGGCCGACAAGCTGCACACCATTCTGCCCGCCGACCATCCCGAGATGCCCTGGGTGGCCGTTTTCATCGGCGGTCTCTGGATCCCCAACCTCTTCTACTGGGGGCTCAACCAGTTCATCACCCAGCGCACCCTGGCCGCCCGCAGTCTGCGGGACGGCCAGCGCGGCATCATGCTGGCGGCCTCCATCAAGCTGATCATTCCGTTCATAATCGTCTTTCCGGGCATCATGGCCGCCGACCTGTTCGCCGACCAGATCGCCACCGGCGACCAGGCCTACCCCGTACTCATCCGCGAACTTCTTCCGGCCGGTTTGTCGGGCCTCATGTTCGCCGCCCTCTTCGGCGCCGTGATGAGCACCCTGGACTCGCTGCTCAACTCGGCGGCCACCATCTTCACCATGGATCTCTACGGTCGGCACATCAACCGCGGCGCCGATTCGGAGCGGCTGATCCGGACCGGCCGCATCACCACCGGCGTTCTGGTCCTCGCCGGTTGCCTCTGGGCGCCGGTCGTCGCCTCAGCCGGCAGCGTGTTCACCTACATTCAGATGTTCTGGGGTTTCATCTCGCCGGGAATCGTGGCGGTGTTCGTGGTGGGCATCATCTGGCGCAAGGTTCCCCAGAAGGCGGCTGTCGGGGCCATGGTCCTCGGCCTGCCCATTTACGGAGGCCTGTTGTGGATGCTGCCGGAGGTGGCCTTCCTCCATCACATGGGCCTCACTTTCCTGGCCCTGGTCACGTTCATGGTCGCCGTGACCCTGGTGGCACCCCTGCGCATCACCCCGGTGATGCCCGACCCCGGAGACTTCGACCTCACCCCCAGCAGAGGCGCCCGCTGGGCCGGAGTGGCCATCGTTTTGGCCACCGCGGCACTGTACGTTATATTCCGTTGATTTTGTCCGCGCGCTGGGGGAACGGTTCGGCGGCGGCCCTGGGGGAACTGAAAGCCGAGGGCGTCTACCCTGAGCGGCTTTGGGAATAGGCTACTTGGCCTTCCCGCCCTTACCCGTCTTCGCTTTGCCCACGGCCTTCTTGGGCTTCTTCTTTTTGGCCCCTGCTGGTTTGCCGGGCTTGGGCTTACCAGACTTGGGCTTGCCAGACTTGGGCTTGCCAGGCTTGGCCTTCCTGGGCTTAGGACCCGGCCCCTTTTTGCCGCCGTCCTGGAATGATCCGTCGCTCCGCGCTCGGGAAATCTTCATCGCCTTGTGACCGACGTAGGTCCTTTTCAGATGCTCGATCATGTTCCGGGGCAAGTCGTCCGGCAGTTCGACGGTGGAGTAGTCCGGGTGGATGAGAATCTGCCCGATGAAGCGGCTCCGCAGGCCGGTTTCATTGGCGATCGCGCCTACGATGTTACGCACCTCCACCCCGTCCTGGGATCCCACTTCCAGCCGGTACAGGGTCATGTTCTTGGTCGGCCGGCCTGCCGCCGGACCGCGATCGCGCGCTCCCTGTTTCGGCTCGTCCCAGCGCGGGCTCCGCAGGTCGCGGGATTTTTCCGCCTGCAGGGGCCGGTCCTTCTGGGCGTAGCACAGGATGCCTGCCGCCAGCTGTAGGATGTCGATGTTCATCTCTTCCATGAGTTCGAAACAGAGATCCTGGTAGAACTCCTGCGGCTCCTTGCCTATCACCTCGACCAGGCTTTCCTGGAATTTTTCCACCCGCTTGCGGGTCACCGTGTCGTGGGAGGGCATCTCCATCCTTTTGAGCGGCTGCCGGGTCGCCCGTTCGATGGACTGCAGCAGGCGCCTTTCCCGCGGGCTCGCGAACAGGATGGCCTTGCCGTAACGCCCCACCCGTCCGGTCCGGCCGATGCGGTGGATGTAGGCTTCCGCGTCCCCAGGAATGTCGTAGTTGATCACCAGGGAAATTCGTTCGACATCCAGCCCGCGCGCGGCCACATCGGTGGCCACCACGATATCGACCTTGCCACTCTTCAACCGCTTGACGGTCCGTTCGCGGATCTGCTGGGTCATCTCGCCGTTGAGGGCCGCGACATCGAAACCGCGGGCCGCCAGCCTCTCGGCCAACTCCGTCGTGCCCACCCTGGTGCGCGAGAAGATGAGGATTCCGTCATAGGATTCGGTTTCCAGGATCCGGGCCAGGGCCTCGAACTTGGCCGCTTGGGGAACCACCAGGTAGACCTGCTCGATGTTCTCCGCGGTGGTGGTCTTGGCTTCGATGCGGATTTCCGTGGGGTCGTTCATGTACCGCCTGGAAATGCGTTTGATCTGGGGCGGCATGGTGGCCGAAAACAGGGCCATCTGCCGGTCCTCGGGGGCCTTCGAGATGATGGCCTCGACCTCGTCGACAAAACCCATGCGCAACATTTCATCGGCCTCGTCCAGCACCACGCAGGAGATGCCGCTCAGGTCCAGGGTCTTGCGGTCCAGGTGATCCTGGATGCGCCCCGGCGTCCCGACCACCACGTGGGGGCCGCGGTGCAGCTGGTTGAACTGGAAGCCGTAGCTCTGTCCGCCGTAGATGGGCAGGACGTGGAACCCCTTCAGATGCCGGGCGTATTTCTGGAAAGCCTCGGCCACCTGGAGAGCCAGTTCACGGGTTGGGGTCAGTACCAGCACCTGCGGGGATCTTTTCTTCACGTCGATGTTGGACATCAGGGGCAGGGCGAAGGCCGCGGTCTTGCCGGTGCCGGTCTGGGCCAGGCCGAGAACATCCCGGCCGGCGAGCAGGGGCGGGATGCAGGCCGCCTGAATGGGCAGGGGCGATTCGTAACCCAGCTCGGTGACGGCTTTGACGAGGGGGGCGGCGAGGTCCAGCTCGCTGAACATCGGGGCGGGCTGGGACATCAGGATACTCCCATTTGGCAGGATTTCGGTGTTGAAAGGGATCTCACCCAAAAGAAACACAATACCCGGAAAAAGCCACCATCATCATTCCTATCATCAGCGGCCGTCAGGATGATATAATTATGGATTCACCGTACTTCTGATTCCGGAAAGGCCAACGATGCACAACCTCAGGGCTGACCGGCTCGCCCTGGCCACCGCGCTTGTCGTTGCCCTTGCGGGCTGCGCCGGCGACGAGATCGACTCGCTGGGCGATGTTGTCGGCAGCGGCGACGCGGCCGGCTACAACGTCCTTCTGGTCACCATCGACACCGCCCGGCAGGACCGCTTCGGCTGCTACGATTACCCCCAGGCGCAGACACCGACGGTCGATGCGCTGGCGGCCGGTGGTGTCCGGTTCGGAAACGCCCTGTCCACGGTTCCTTTGACCCTGCCGTCGCACGCCACGATCCTGACCGGACTGACCCCACTGGGCCATGGGGTTCATGACAACGGGATCGACGCCCTGGGGCCGGGACCTTCCACGCTGCCAGAGGTCCTCCAAGCCCACGGCTATGATACCGCCGCTTTCATCGGCTGCTTTGTCATGGATGCGCGGTTCGGTTTGAACCGGGGTTTCGACGTCTACGATTTCCAGGTTTCGATGGCGGGGTACCGGCCGCAGATGGTCGACTTCAACGAACGTCCGGCCAACGAGGTGACCGACGCCGCCGTCACTTGGCTCGACCAACGGCAACAGGCAGGAGCCAAGTCGCCCTTTTTCGCCTGGGTCCATTACTTCGACCCCCATCTGCCCTACCGTTCCCCATTGCAGGACACTGCGGGATTCCGCGGGCGGCCCTACGACGCGGAAATCGCCTTCGTGGATCAGCAGATCAAGCGTTTGCTGGACGAGCTGGATCGCCGCGGCGAGCTGGACCGGACCCTGGTGATCGTCACCTCCGACCATGGGGAATCGCTGGGCGAGCACCAGGAATTGACCCACGGCATGTTCATCTACAACAGCACGATGCAGGTGCCCCTGATTTTCTCGTGCCCCACCCTGTTTTCCGGACCCCGTTTCTGCGAAGACCGGGTGGTGGGCCTGGTCGATCTACGATCGACCATCGAGGACCTGCTGGGCGTCGGTCCGACCGAATCCCTCGACGGCCTGAGTCTCCTGGGCGAGATTCCCCGCGATCGCCTTCTCTACATTGAAACCGAAGGGCCGTTGAGCATGGCAGGCGCCAGCCCCCTGCGCGGCCTGCAGGGGCAGGAACCCAAGTACATCCAGGCCCCGGTGCCCGAATACTACGATCTCGCCAACGATCCGCAGGAGCAACGCAATCTGCACGCGACGCGCGGAGCGGAAGTTCTCCCGCTGGAAAATCACCTCTCCGAATTGCTGGGCGGCGCCGACCGGGACACGGCCGGCGCGCGCCAGATGTCCGACGAGGAGATCCAGCGCCTGCGATCGCTGGGTTACGTGCATTCTTCCGGGACGTCCGACGATGGCTCGCTGCCCGACCCGAAGGAGGTCATCAAGGATCTCAACCGCGGCCAGATGGCGGAGAAGCTGTACGCGGAAAAGAAATTCGAGGAAGCCGCCGAGGCCGCCCGCCAAGTGGTCGACCGATGCGAATCGTGTGTGAGCGCGGCGCGCGTGCTGGCCTTCAGTTATCTCAAGCTGGGGCGGCCCGAAGAAGCCATCGCCGTTCTGCGCGAATTTGTCGACCGGTCGCCCCAGGTGTACATGATCCGCTCGCTGGCGCAGGCCCTGATCATGCAGGGGGAATACGACGCGGCCCTGGAAGTTCTCGATCTCTACGAGGGGGTCGATCCGACCGATGGCCGGATCGCCATTCTGCGCGGCGACTGCTTCGACCGCCAGGGCGATTCCCGGCAGGCCATCGAGCAGTACGAGGAAGCGCGGCGGATGGATCCGAACCGGGTCGCCATCACCGCCAACCAGCGCATTCAGCGGGTCCGGGCGCGGACCGAATGACCGCCTGAAGGCCCCTACTTCAACAGCGTGATCTTGCGCCGCTCCTCCGCCCGGGGCCCACGCAGGCGAACGATGTACTGGCCGGCCGGCATGAATCGGCCGCGATGATCCCGACCGTCCCAGGTGAACACCTGCTCTCCCTTCGCCAGGTTTCCGCTGGCCAGACGGGTGACCCTCCGCCCATCAATCCCAAACACCTCGAGGGTGACCGGCTGCGTTTCGGCCAGCATGAACTTGATGGTTACGCGGGGATTGAAGGGATTCGGATAAGCCGCCAGCGGCGCCGTCACCAGATGCGGCGGTACGGTGCTGATGTCCTCGGGTCCCGCATAGATCAGGACCAAACCATCCACGGACCCGACCAGCACGTCGAGACGGCCGCTGTTGGTCCAGTCGCACACGCAGACCCGCGAGCGGGCTTCCCCCGGAAGATCAATCACCTGGCCGTCCGAGGTGACCTGGGTGGGAGCCGAAAATTCCGGATCGGCGTGGGTGCCGACATTGCTGTAGAGCAGGACCTGGCCCGCGGTGTTGCCCGACATCAGGTCGCGGCGGCCGTCACCGTCGAAGTCGGCGATCTCGGGACTCGAACGCCCCCCTGGCACCACCAGGTCGGCCCCGTCCTGCAAGAGCATCTCGGCAGGAGCGAATTGCGGATCGCCGACCGCGGCGGTGTCCAGGAAGAGCTGCACCCGGCCGTCGCCGCCCCCGATCAGGAGGTCCTGCCGGCCGTCGAGATTCCAGTCCGCCTGGATCGGCGTGGCCCGAAAGCCGATGTCGATGTCCGTCGGCGGAAAACTACCTGCCTGGACCAGGGCGCCGGCGTCGAAGAGCGGATCGGCATCGGTGTTCACGTTGAGATAGATGCGAACGGTGCCGTCGGCCGCCCCGATCAGGAGATCCTTGCGGCCGTCGCCGTCCCAGTTCACCACCCGGGGAAAGAGCCCCAGGCAACCGCCCGCCGGACAGACCAGCGTGTCCCCGTCGGCCATGGCGTAGACGTATCCCGCAAAGACGGGCGCCTCGGCTGTCCCGACATTCCGGTAGATACGCACCCGACCCTCGGGAAAACCGCCGCCGCCCTCGCCCACGATCAGGTCCGGCACCCCGTCGGCATCCCAGTCGGCGCTGGTGGGAACGGAGTAACCCAAAACCTGCAGGTTGACGCCGCCGTCCTGAACGATTTCCGGCACGCCCAGGTCCAGCTGGGCGAACCCGGTGCCTGCGCTGAGCATCAACGTTATCGCCATCGCCCAAGTCAGCCGTGTTCTGATTCCCGGTTCATGCTTCATGGCGCTGCTCCCCCTTCCATTCCAAAGAAACCCCGTCCCCTTGGAGTCCATGTGCTTCGGTGGGCATTATAGCACAGATGAACACGACAGATCATTTCCTGCGCCGGGGGGAAAAACACCCGCCCGGAATCCGGGCGGGTGTTTCAAAAACTGAAGATACGAGGCCCGCTCAGGGAATCTGGGCCAGGGTCGGCTGGTACACCGCGCCTGAGATCTTAGCGGACAGATCGCGCACCAGGGCCTCGCGCACCGCCTGCTCCTGCGACTCGAGAACGAAGCGATCGAACAGATCGACCTGGTTCCGGCTGAGGTTCAGTTCGTCGGGATTCCCGTCATAGGATCCCCGGGAGAACGGAGCCGAGCCCATTCCGGACACGATGACGTCGGCGATCTGGTTCCCGAAGCTGTCGGCGATGATCACGCGAGCCTCGGCCTGTAGGCGACGCTGGCCGGTCTCCCGAGCGAAGGTGGCGCTCTGCCCCGTGCGGGTTTTGGTCGTCTCGGTTTTCGAGCGGACGTCGAATTCCGTGGATTCCACGCCCAGAAGCTGCATGTAGGCGGCATAGTCGGCACCTGCCAGACGCAGGATAAGGGCCAGGGTGGCGGGGCGATAATCCCCGTTGAGGATATCCCCTTGAGTGATCAGGTCGCGCACCGCTATGGGATTGTGCAGGAGAACGAAGGCCGGCGGCTCCCGCCATGGTCCCTGCTGAAGGCTCGTTTCGAGATGGGCGGCGAGGGCGTAACGATGGCCACTATCCTCCCGCGTGCGCGATTGGACCTGGACCGGAAGCACGAGCAGTTCGACTTCGCCCTCATCCAGATAGTCCTCCATGTACTCGGCGGCGACGGCGGCCTGGTCAGGAGGAGTCCACTCCAGCTCCTGCACCTGTTCGGCAATGTAGAAGGCCCGTTGCAGGTGTCCGCGATCGTATTCATAATCGCTCCACCGCAGGAGCAAGTTGGCTTCCTCTACCAGAGCCCGGGTCCGCTGGGGCCCTGACGGTTCGAGTTCGTAACGCGCTTCGTGGAATTCGGCCAGACCCTCTTCCCATCTCCCCTGCTCGCCGGCTGTGACACCGCTTTCGACGAGGGCGTCAAAGGCCTCATCGAAAATGGCGCGTCGCTCCTGGGCGTAGCCTTCGGGAAACACCAACCGGACGCCGACCATGCGGGCGCTGGCCGCCACGCCGTCGGCGCGCCGGAAGTGGGCCGCGGCACTGGCCGGGTCGCCCCGGGAAGCCCGCTCTTCCGCTTCCTCCATCCGCTCGGCGATGGCAATGGCACCGACCTCGCCCAGGCGCGACCGGGCCTCTTCCAGACTCGGGTCCTTTTCGAGGGCCTGGACATAACGCATCGCCGCGTTTTCATATTGCCCCTGCTGCTCCATTTCCCATCCCTGTTCAAAGCGCTTGTCGGCGGACGCGCACCCGATGACGAAAATGAGCAATAGGCTGAAAATGAGCTTAAAAGAACGCATGACGCACCTGCGGGTTGGAGTTTTGACGGAATACCTCAGTAATCCGGATGCAAAACGGTTGCAATTCACATCGTCCAATAGGCATCGGACTTGAGCCATTGCTTCTCCGACAACTTCTCTCCGGGCATGGATTCTGCTTTTTCCCCTCGGATGCACTGAAATCCTGGTTGTCGACCTGATCCTGATTGCGAAAGAGGAAGCGATGCCTGCCCAAGACGCCACCAAACCCCCCATCCCCCGCTGGGCCTGGATTTTTGCCGCGGCCTGCTTCGTGATACCGGTTTTACCGTTGGTGGTGCGATTCCGACAGCCATCGGGGTCTTTGCCGGCCTGGACGGTCTTCCTCTTCGCCCTGACCGCGCTCCAGGCCAAGCACCCCAAGCTGAATCCGAAAGCCAAGGAGCAGAGGTCCCAGTTGAAATCCAAGGGATTCGACACCTCCCACCTGGACGAAATGATCGACCGGCGGAAGGAACGCGAACTCGACCACTTTGAATTTGTGAAAAATTCCACAAGATCGACTACGAGCAGCTTCGCGAAATCATCGCCGAAGGTGGCCGCTACAACTGGCCGGCGAGGTGATTTAACCGGACAGCGGACCCTGAAGGATGGCCGCCGAACCTTTCGGGGTCCGGCGGCCTGATGCCATGAAAATCAAAAATAGACGCGGCCTACTTCACCAGCACCATTCGCCGGGTTTCCTTGAGCGACCCAGCCTCGAGACGGTACACATACACCCCCGCCGACAACATCCTGCCGGAGCCATCCCGGCCATCCCAGGTGGCCTCGTGCCGGCCTGCATTTTCGAAGGAACCATTTCTCAACAACCGTACCAAACGCCCTGACACATCGTAGATGCCGAGCTTCACCGGTGCACCCTGCGGCAACTCGTAGGCGATGGTCGTGCTGGGGTTGAACGGATTGGGGAAATTCTGGTCCATCTTGAATTCATACGATGGCGTCTGGTCGGAATCCGGCACGCTGGATACATGCTTCCCCAGGCACCGGTAGATATTGCCGTGGGCGCTGCCGGTGCCGATATACACCGTACCGGATACCGGCAAGATGGCCGTGACCCGGTCGGCTTCATCGACAAGCCCACCATACTCCCGCCACACCCCCTCGGCCGGATTCATGGTATATACGTGTGTGATGTTCGAGGCCTGGCTCACGCTGATTCCCGCGAAGATAGTACCCTCCGAATCCACTGCCAGGCTGCGCACGGCAGTGACGTCGCCGCCGACCGGGAACGGGTCCAGGCGCTGCCAGCTCTCGCCGCTCAGATCATCGGAACGGTAGACCCAACCGCCGTCCGCGGCCGCCACTCCCGCGTACAGATGCCCATCCACCTCGACGATCTCGTACACCGATTCGGTGGTCCCCAATCCGCCAACCGGATACCAGTTGGTACAGTTATCAGATTCGATGATGCTCAAATACCCGGTGAATTCCAACGTGGCGAAGTATCTCCCATTGGAAGCCTGCATGATCGAACTGAAGTGCGGTCCCCCGGACAGAACAACGTGGACGTTCCAGGAAATGCCGTCGTCGATCGAAGAGACCAAAAAGCCGTTCAGGCCGCAGACCGCCCACAGCGTGCCGGCCGCGTCCTGGCAGATATCGGTCACCACCCCACCGGAAGTTCCGAATCGTTCATTCCAGGTCTGGCCGCCATCGGTCGACCGGTAAATGATTGCGTGGTAATCCGATGGCAGCGTTCCCGTCATTCCCCCGAGCAGAAGCGCCCCGGAAGCTGTTTTGAAGATGGTTCGCGCAGAAAGCAAACCCTCGATTTCAGTTATGGTCCAGGGGTCCCAACCGTTTTCAGAATGGAGGATCACTCCCTTGGTTCCCCCCGAAACCCTGGCCGCGACACCCGTGCCGAAGACATCGCCCGCTGGCGTCTGCAACAATGAAGTCACGACCTTGCCCGCTGGTATGTCCGCGCATTCGGTCCAGATCGACGCTTCCTCCGGCGACTTGGCGCTCGAAACAACAGGCAGACCCAAATCGCTTCCTGCCTCGCTGCTCTTCCGCTGCCAGTCGAGTGCGGTGGCTAAGGCGATGTCAGGAGAAAGAAGGCCAGGGATTGAGGAACCGGCCGCCACGAGACCATTCCGTTTGGCTGTCGGAACTCCCGGAAGGACGAGGGACGGGTCACCGTAGTAGTTGAACACGCGCATGGATCGCTGCAACGTGTGGTTCTGGACATAGGTGTGATGCGCCCGGTGGAAAGCGTCGCCGACAGGAAGACCGTCATTGATCAGGTGGTGATAGAAATAGTAGCCCAGGCTCGATGCGTTGCCGTCAGCCGGCGAATTCCAGATAACCGTTCCTTCTGACCCGGCGCTCGAACCGACCAGGCCCGCTGCCCCATGGAGCAGGTATTCCTTGAAGGCCAGGTTCTCCCGCGAGATCCGGACCAGATACCGTGACCGCAGCGGGGAGGGCATGAAATCCGGATCGTCGCCTATGATCGGAGCTGTGCTGCATCCGTTCAGGAATATGACCGACTGCGCCGGGTGGCCGGGAATGCGACCTTTTCGACTGAAAGGATTCCAACCCGATTCCTCGACCAGGTCACAGTAGCCGCTTCCGTTCAGGTCATATAGCCAGCGGACACCGGTCACCAAATCCCCATTGCCGTGCGCGAAACAGTTGACCACCCCATAGGTCTGCAGGCCGCAGTAGTTTTCGTAGTTGGTCTGCGAAAGATCAGCGGTACTACTATAGGCCGATTGGCCGAGCCCCACCCTTTCGAACAGGGTGGTGGTCGTCCATCCGTTGGGCTGCAGCAGGTTCGACCTCATGAAATCCGCCATGTCCGCGCAGTCGGATGCAGGGGCGGAAGCCCCGGAGGCCTGCGAGGCGAAGCCGTGCGCCAGCAGGGCATTCCGTTTCCAGGCGCCCGTATCCTGTTCAAAATTCACAATGTTGCTGCAGATCGCCTGGACCGGTACGGGATCATTAAAAGGCAGGCGGCCGATGATCAGTTCCGGCGTGAAGTCGAACGCGTCGTCGGTGAACTCACCCCAGCGGTTGTCACCGTCTAAATCCCAATTGGTCACGGTGTGTTCGGCGTAGTAGTAGTCGGTCCCATAGCCCATGCCGTTGTGATGTTTGGGATCCGAAGGCGGGAAGCCAGGATCTCCGTCCGGGTAGAGAATCCGCATCGGTAGCAGGTCGATGTCACCGACCAGCATCACGTACTTCAGTCCTTCATGGCGATCATGGAGGAAACTCCAGATCCTCTCCGCGTCGTCGCCGTTCGGGTAACCCGCGTAGATATCAGCCAGATCGATGACCAACATGTTGTAACCCAGTTGCTGTTTCCAGAGTACCAGCGGTTCCACCGCGGACATCAAGCCGTTGTGGGCCACGATGATCAGATAGTCCCCCAGCGGATAGGGGGCGTTGAAAAAGACGTTGTACTGGAGTTCGACCCGGGTGTCGGTCCAGGCCACGCAAACCTCCTGTTCCTTGGTGGGATTGACCGCCACCGTTGGACGGACGCCGGTGGCCGCGGCGCCGGAATCGTTCATGATCTCCAGGGGAGCCCATAGTCCCGGGGAATCCCAGTTCGCCCAGGTGTAGTGGATATCATGCTCGCTCCAGAAGGCGGCGTGGATCCGGCCCAGTTCAGGACTGACCTCCAGATCGACCGTGGTCTCGGCTCCACCCGTATATGGCGGAAACGACGTGGCCCACGTCTCACCAGAGTCCTGGCTTACATATGCATCAATGTCGGTATCCGTGGGAGTGTACTCACGGGTGAATGCCACGGCCACAGCGCCGCCGCCCTTGGTCGCGGCGACTCTCGGGTCCGTTTCATCCCGGTCACTTTGGGCCAGAGCCAACTCCGGATCCCAGTTGCTCCCCAGATCGAGGCTGCGCAGCAGGTAAACATTGTTCAGCAACGACGCTTCATACCTGGTGTAGGCGAGGTACAGGCCGGGTTCCCCGAAATCAATGTCCGGCTTGCAATCGCCGGCAACACCAGTGGCCAGCACGCTGGGAGCCTGCCACGAATCGCCATAGTCGAGGGAACGCGTGAACAACAGGTCATAGCGATCCTGCTTGGTGAGCACGCCCTTGGTGTACGTCAGGTAGGGCCACCAGTTGGCATACTCCGAACTGTCGACACAGATCTGCGGGTTGTACAACCATAACGGATAGTTTTCCACCGCCACGTTTCCCATCGACCCGGTATCGAGATCCTGCCAACGCACGAAGATCGCCGTATCCGCTGTCTCCCGGGCGCTTTCGTAGGCGATCAGCAGCCGGTTGACGTTCCCTTCCCCGATGGCGATCGAAGGGTTTGTAAGGTCCGACCCACCCTGGATGCTGATGTTGTACGTCCAGGAATAGCCGTCGTTGTTCGAGGAGTAGATATCGATATAGTTCTGTCCGGGTCTCACGTCGTCCACCACCACGTAGAGGACGCCGTCCCTCGTGCTCGCCATCGCCGGGTTGTTCGACATCCAGCCGGGTTCGTTGACCATCACATCGCCCCCCGGAATACCGTTGCTCTTGGCCCGTTCGGTCCGGTAGACGTCGCGCGGGTAGTCCGGATTGGCTTTGGCCTGGTGCTCGGAATCCGGCGCCGAAACCCAACCAAGTTCCCGGGCAAGAGATCGGGCCTGTTCTTCGTCCCCCGCCCGCTTGGCCGCCCGCAGGGCCTCGACCAGGGCGGCCGTCTCCGGATTCCGGGCCACGGTTTCCGCGTAGACCATCGATGCCGGCGGTTTCTCCCCCGCGGTTTTGGCCATCACTAAGCCGGGCACGGCCAAGACCGTGATCAGGCCGCATGCAAAAACCACCATGAACGAAAACACAATAACGAGTGCGTGTTTCATGACCCTGCCCTCCGTTTGATTCGGATTCCGTGCTTCTACCTAGATTGGGACGCGAATTCACGGGGGAAATCACACGGGGGCCTAAAAAAATACGGGTGGCTTCCGGGCCCTGGACCCACTTCGGTGTCAGGCACCATCTGCCAGGTCAAGCCTCGTGGCGCCAACGACAGATTGTTCGGTGACATCGACGAGGGAATCATCACCTCGCACATCAATGTGACGCTGCCTCGGGAAAACAATGCCTTCGCCGCTGATTCGGGAAGCGAGGACTGGGGAGAGGGACTGCCGATGTTCTATTCGTATACCGTGACCGTGTGCAACGAGAGCAAGTAGCACGACAACAGGGCCCCCTGAACCGGTGGGCAGAACTGCCAAGGGCCCCAGGCCAGAGCTCAGGATTCGAGAAGCGCCGCCAAGGCTTCCTGAACCTCGCTCCGCTCCGGATACAGCACCGGATCGACATCCCGCCACAATTCGAGCAGGCGCGAGTAGTATTCGATGTCGTCCTGCGGCCGCTCTTCCTGCACCGCAATTTCCGCCAGCGCCCGGTAGACCCGGGGCCGAAAAACCGTATCCCACCAGCTCCAACTCTGATCCAGCCCCAGATAGTACGCCTTGGCCACCTGCAGGTCGCCGGCGCGCCGCTCCACTTCGGCCCGCAAAAACCGTGTTCGGGCGCCATCGTCGGGCCCGGGACCTATGCCCCCCGGGGGGCAATTTTATGTTAAGCTGGGCGGAGGAGGCGGATCGCGGGAAGGGTGTAACTGGATATGCGACTATCAACCTGGGACACCTTCCTCCTTGAAGGGATAAACCTTGGCAGCCAACAACGGAAAGACGAAGGCCGAGCTGCACGCCGAATTGGTGGAACTGCGGCAACGGGTGGTGGTGTCCGAAGCCCCCGGGATAGGGCTGCGGCTCTTCCGGAATCTCATGGATCAATCCGGCGACATCCTGGCCATCGTCGAGCCTTCCTCGGGCCGCCTGCTGGACTGCAATGAACGCCTGTCCGAACTTCTCGGCTACAGTCGGGCCGAGCTGATGGCGATGGCGGTCATCGATTTCGACCAGAACATTTCCGACCAATTCGCCTGGAATTCCTTCCTCGAAGACCTGTGCCACAAAGGCTCCCTGGCTTTCGAAAGCGTGCTGAATCGAAAGGACGGCACGGAGTTTCCCGTGGAGGCAAGTGTCCGCCACACCGTTGACAGGCATGAAGAGTTCCTGGTTATCGTCGCCCGGGACATCACCGCCCGCAGGACAGCACAAGAGGAGCTCAAGTCCGAAAGAAGGTTCATTGAAGCGGCCCTCAATGCCTCTCCCGACACGTTTTTCGTCTTCGACGTCGCCAGCAGCAAGCCGGTCCGATGGAACCGGGTGTTCCGGGAAATCAGCGGCTACAGCGACGCCGAGATAGCGGAGATGAAGGCCCCCGACGACTTCTTCACGGCGGAAGATCTCCAGATCGCCCATGGCGCCCTCAGCGCCCTGGCCCGCACCGGTTACGCCCGGGTGGAACTGCCGCTCCTCACCAAGGAGGGGAGAAAGGTCCCCTACGAATTCGCCTTAACTATGATCGACCTGTCCGACGGCGGTGTTTCTCTCGCCTGTTCCGTCGGTCGGGATGTCACCGAACGGCAACTGGCCGAAGTGACGCTGCGGCAGAGCGAGGAAAAACACCGGGGGTTCCTCGACAGCCTGAGTGTTGGTGTCGTAGCCCATGCTCCGGACACGACGACCCTCTACTGGAACAGGATGTCGCTTCAACTCCTGGGGCTAACTGAAGACCAGATGCTCGGGAAATCCGCCTTTGACCCCCAATGGAAATTTCTCCATGAAGACGGATCCGTCATGGCGGCGGAGGACTATCCCGTGAACCTCACCATGAGGACTCAAACGGATTTGACGGGATACGTCGTCGGCGTGGTTCGCCCCGACCTGAGCGACGCTGTCTGGGTCCTTTGCAACAGTCACCGGATCCTGGCGGACAATGGCGAGTTGGAGCATGTCCTCATCTCCTTCCTGGACATCACGGGTCTGAAAAAAACGGAAGAGGAGCGCCGTTCCCTGCAGGCCCAGATGCAGCACTCCCAGAAACTCGAAAGCCTCGGCATACTGGCCGGAGGCATCGCTCACGACTTCAACAACCTCTTGATGACGATCCTCGGAAACACCGATCTCGCCTTGCAAGACCTGTCCCCCGTCTCGCCGGTGCGGCCCAACATCCAGGAGGTCGATGGCGCCGCCCGACGCGCCGCCGATCTGGCCAAGCAGATGCTCGCCTATTCAGGACGGGGGCATTTTGTCGTCGCGCCCCTGGACCTGAGCGAATTGGTGGGCG